>Ga0190275_10002112_pt1 | contig 14380 bp, 14 predicted proteins | sample Popmic550T_FD_133745 | JGI IMG/M metagenome (GOLD analysis project Ga0190275, IMG submission 133745) | Populus adjacent soil microbial communities from riparian zone of Yellowstone River, Montana, USA - 550 T | ecosystem: Environmental > Terrestrial > Soil > Riparian zone > Trees stand | place... | reverse complement strand
GATCCCGGGGGCGGGGTCCTCGGTGGGGTAGGCGCCCTCGTGCGGGCTGCCCTCCTGGAGGTGCGGCGGCTCGGGATCCGGCCCTTCGAGCTCGTTCGGCGGGTCTGGAGCCTCGCCCAGCTCGCCGCCGTGGGTGCGCGGCACGGTGTCGTCGGGCCCCTCGTCGACCGGGCTCACGCTCGGGTCCGCGACGAAGCGCCCCGGGTCGTCCGAGCCGCCCGCGCCCTCCTCGCGGTCGGGCTCGCTCGTATAGGCGTCTTCGTCGTCGTAGCGCTCGTCCATGCGGGGAGTCCTACCCGCCATCGCGCGACGGGTTCACGCGCACTTGACACCAGGCGCGGCCCGAGCCGCCAGGGTCCGCCCGGCTTCGTCCCCGTTCTGGAGGCTTCATGCTCAATCACAGGCGCTTGGCCGCGGCGCTCGCGGGCGCGGGCGCGATGGCGGCCTTGGGATTCAGCGCGACCTGGGCCGCCGGCGGCGGCTCGAGCCCGACCGATCACGCCCGCGGCGCGCTCGACGGCAAGCGCCCCAAGAACGTCATCTTCCTGCTCGGCGACGGCATGGGCATCGCCGAGGTGACCACGGCCCGCTACTACGAGTACGGGGCCGCGGGCAGGATGAACTTCGACCGCTTCCCGTTCACGGGCTTCGACAACACGTGGTCGCTGACGCCCGGCGAGGGCACCCCCTACAAGCCCGACCACACGCCCGACTCCGCGGCCACCGGCACCGAGTGGGCGACCGGCAAGAAGACGATCGACGAGCGCGTCTCGCAGGGCCCGAGCAGCGCCGTCGACGTCCCGGGCGACAACGACGCCTACGGAACCGTGCTCGAGATCGCGCAGGAGCAGGGCAAGAAGACGGGCAACGTCTCGACGGCCGAGATCACCGATGCGACGCCGGCGGTGCTCGCCGCGCACATCTCCGATCGCGGCTGCCAGGGGCCCGAGGACACGGCGAAGACGTGCCCGACAGAGACCAAGGCGGCCGGCGGGCTCGGCTCGATCGCCGAGCAGGAGGTCGACCACGGCATCGACGTCATCCTCGGCGGCGCGGCGCGCTTCGCCCAGAAGACCGACGCCGGGCCGACGGTGCTCGACGACGCCGCGGACGCGGGCTACGAGATCGTCACTGACGCCGCCGGGCTCGCCGCGTTCAGCGACGACGACACCCCGCTGCTCGGGCTGTCACCAACGGGAACATGACCACCGAGTGGGCCGGGCCGATCGCCACGCTCGGCGCGGGCAACGACCCGGCGGTGCGCTGCAAGACCGACAAACCGCCCCGCCACGGAGCCGAGCCTCGCGGCGATGACCCGCAAGGCGATCTCACTGCTCGAGAACGAGAAGGGCTTCTTCCTGCAGGTGGAGGGCGCCTCGATCGACAAGCGCGACCACGCGGCGGACGCGTGCGGGCAGATCGGCGAGACCGTCGCCTTCGACAGGGCGATCGGCGTCGCGCTCGACTACCAGCGCTCGCACCCCGACACGCTCGTCGTGGCCACGGCCGACCACTCGCACACGAGCCAGATCACCGCCGAGGACGCCACGGGGACGGGCATCCCGACCGGCTACTCGACGAACCTGATCACGCGCGACGGCTCGCGCATGCGGGTCTCCTACGGCACCGCGGGCTACGGCGGCGAGGGCAAGCCGCCGGTGAGCGCCCCGCCGAGCCAGCAGCACACGGGCGCCGCCGTCCCCGTCTTCGCGAGCGGTCCGCAGGCCGCGAGCGTCCTCGGGACGAACGACCACACCGACCTGTTCGACCTCCTCCAGGGCGCGAAGGGAGCTGGTCGGGCCGCTAGCCGCCCGCCGGCGCGCCGCCTCGCCCTCCGGGGTGGGGCGGCCGCCTCAGCGCTCCTCGAGCGCGCTCACGGCGGCGAGGACGATCTCCACGCACGCGTCGTGGGAGAGCCGCGTCGAGTTGAGCACGAGGTGGTAGTGGTGCGGGTCGCGCGCGTCGACGCCGTAGAAGTGGCGCACGTAGAGCTCGCGCGAGCGGTCGGCGTCCTTGAGGCGCTCACGCGCCTCGTGCTCGTCGATCTCGCGCCCGAGCGTCGCCGCGGCGATCCGGGCCTCCTTGGGCCCGTCGAGCCGGACGTGCAGGACGTCCGGCCGGTCGCGCAGCACGAGCGCGGCGCCGCGGCCGAGGATGACCGCGTCGCCGTCGTCCACGGCCTCGCGGATGAGCCGCTCGGTCTCGCGCTGGTAGTCCTCCTCGACGAGCGCCTGCCCGGCCTCCTCGGGGATGTACATGCCGCCGAGCGGCGCCATCGCGGAGATCAGCCGCCCGAACCGCGGCGGGGCGCACTCGTCGTGGTCGAGCGCGTGCTCGATCGGGACGCGCAGCCGGCGGGCGACCTCCAGCGGGATCGCGCGGTCGACGAAGCGGGCGCCCAGGCGCTCGGCCAGCGCGGGGGCGATGATGCTGCCGCCGGCGCCGTAGGACGCAGAGACGGTGACGCTCGGCACATCCTGATTCTTCCCCATTTCGGCCGCGAGGACGCTTCCGTAGGATCCCCGCGATGGAGAACGGGTGGAGCCGCGCCGCCGTCAGCCCGGCCGAGGGCGAGCGCTTCCTGTCGCTGCGGCGCGCGCTCGGCGTGACCGCGTTCGGGATGAACCTCATCGCGCTCGCGCCGGGCGAGCGGGGCCGCATCCACCGCCACCGCCTGCAGGAGGAGGTCTACGTCGTGCTCGAAGGCACGCTCGACCTCGTGCTGGAGGGTGCGACGGAGGAGCTCGCGGCCGGACAGGCCGCCCGTGTGGGTCCCGAGGTGCGCCGCCAGCTCGTCAACCGGGGCCCCGCGCGTCTCGTCCTGCTCGCGCTCGGGGGCGCCGGCGAGCACGTCGGCCGCGACGGCGAGGCGTTCGCCGCCTGGGACGCCGCGTCCCCGGTCCCGCCGTCCGACCTGCCGTTGCCCGGCGACCTCCCGGCGGGCGAGCTGCGCTCGGCCTGATGCCCCGCCGCAGCGCGGGGATCCTCCTGCACCGTCCGGGGGTGGACGGGCCGGAGGTGCTGCTCGTGCACCCCGGCGGGCCGTACTGGGCGCGTCGCGACGAGGGCGGCTGGTCGATCCCCAAGGGCGAGCACGAGGAGGACGAGGACGCGCGCTCGTGCGCGCTGCGCGAGTTCGCGGAGGAGCTCGGCACGCCGCCGCCGGACGCGCCGCTCACCGACCTCGGCGAGGTGCGCCAGCGCGCCGGCAAGCGGGTGACGGCGTGGGCGCTCGCGGGCGACCTCGATGCGGGCGCCGTGCGCAGCAACACGTTCATGCTCGAGTGGCCGCCGCGCTCGGGGCAGGTCCGCGAGTTCCCCGAGGTCGACCGCGCGGGCTGGTTCTCGATCGCCGACGCCCGGCGCAAGCTGCTGCCCGCGCAGACGCCGTTCCTCGACCGCCTGCTCGAGCACCTCGCTGTCTGACCGGTCGAATCGCTGTTCAGCTTGCGGAACAGCGGGGGGACCGGCATCCTCCGAGTTCCGGAGGGGAGCGAGAAGGAGGGCCAGACGTGCAGGTGCCCGCACCGTTCGACTACGCGCGTGCGACGAGCGTCGACGACACGCTCGCGCTGCTCGCGCGACTCGGGCCGGAGGCCCGGGTGGTGGCCGGCGGCCACAGTCTCATCCCGATGATGCGGCTGCGGATCGCCGCCCCTGAGCACCTCGTGGACATCAACGACCTCCACGAGCTCGACTACATCCGCCGGGACGGCGACGAGGTGCGCATCGGTGCGCTCACGCGCCACCGGGCCCTGCTCGACTCCGAGCTGCTGGGCAGCCTCTTCCCGGTCATCCACGACGCCGAGCGGGTGATCGCGGACCCCGTCGTGCGCAACCGCGGGACGGCCGGCGGGTCGCTCTGCCAGGCCGACCCGGCCGAGGACCTCTCGGCGGTCTGCTCGGCGCTGCGCGCGTTGGCGGTGATCCGCGGGCCGGGCGGCGAGCGGGTCGTCGACATGCACGAGTTCCACCGCGGGCCGTTCGAGACCGCCGTGGGTGACGGGGAGCTGCTGACGGAGATCCGCCTGCCCGTGCGCCCGGGCGCCGGCAGCGCCTACGAGAAGGTCGAGCGCCGTGTGGGCGACTGGGCGGTCACCGCGGCCGCGGCGATCGTCTGGCTCGAGGGCGGCACGATCGCCGACGCCGGGCTCGCGCTCGCCGCCGTCAACGCGCCGACCACGCTCGCGCGCGCGGAGGCCGAGCTGCGCGGCAGCGCGCCGTCGCCCGAGCTCTTCGACCGCGCCGCCGCCATCGCGGCCGAGGACTGCGACCCCGTGGCAGACCAGCGCGGGTCGGTCGAGTACAAGCGCCACCTCGCCGCCGAGCTCACGCGCCGTGCGCTCGCCCGCGCCACCGCCCGCGCCCTCCAGGAGGTCTGACGCATGGACGTGACGATCACGGTCAACGGCGACGAGGTCACGCGCGACGTCGAGCCGCGCATGCTCCTCGTGCACTTCCTGCGCGACACGCTCGGTCTCACGGGCACCCACTGGGGGTGCGACACCTCGCAGTGCGGGACGTGCGTCGTGCTGATGGACGGCGAGCCGGTGAAGTCGTGCACGGTGCTCGCGGCGATGGCCGGCGGCCACGCGGTGCGCACGGTCGAGGACCTCGAGAAGGGCACCGAGCTCGATCCCGTCCAGCAGGGCTTCATGGAGGAGCACGGCCTCCAGTGCGGCTTCTGCACGCCGGGGATGATGCTCACCGCGCGGGCGCTGCTGGACCGCAACCCCGACCCCTCGGAGGCCGAGATCCGCGAGGCGATCTCGGGCCAGATCTGCCGCTGCACCGGCTACGCCACGATCGTCCGGTCCGTCCGCTGGGCGGCCGAGCACTCCGTCGCCGCCCAGGAGGCCTGACATGGCCGCGATCGAGGACCGTCCCGTCGGCTTCGGCCGCCTCAAGCGCAAGGAGGACCCGCGCTTCATCCGCGGCCGCGGCCACTACGTCGACGACCTCCAGCTCAACGGCATGCTGCACGGCGCAGTCGTGCGCTCGCCGTACGCGCACGCCCGCATCGTGTCCATCGACACCTCCGCCGCGATGGCGCATCCCAAGGTGCGCGCGGTGATCACGGGCGCCGACCTGGCCGCCCACAAGCTCGACTGGATGCCGACGCTGTCGGCCGACGTCCAGGCCGTGCTCGCCACGGACAAGGTGCGCTTCCAGGGCCAGGAGGTGGCGTTCGTCGTCGCCGAGGACCGCTACGCGGCGCGCGACGCGCGCGACCTCGTCGACGTCGAGTACGAGGTGCTCGACGCCGTCGTGGACGCCCGCAAGGCGCTCGACCCCGAGACGCCCGTGATCCGCGACGACCTCGACGGCAAGACGGACAACTTCATCTTCGACTGGGAGGCGGGCGACAAGGCCGCCACCGACGCGGTGTTCGCGGGCGCCGAGGTCGTCGTGGCCGAGGACATCCTCTACCCGCGCGTGCACCCCGCGCCGATGGAGACCTGCGGCGCGGTGGCCGACTTCGACCGCGTCGACGGCAAGCTCACGCTGTGGGTGACGTCGCAGGCGCCGCACGCGCACCGCACGCTCCTGGCGCTCGTCGCCGGGCTGCCCGAGCACAAGATCCGGGTGATCTCGCCCGATATCGGCGGCGGCTTCGGCAACAAGGTGGGGATCTACCCCGGCTACGTGTGCGCGGTCGTCGGCTCGATGCTCACCGGGCGCCCGGTGAAGTGGATGGAGGACCGCTCGGAGAACCTCATGAGCACCTCCTTCGCCCGCGACTACCACATGCGCGGGGAGGTCGCGGCCACGCGCGACGGGCGCATCCAGGCGGTCCGCGTGCACGTGCTCGCCGACCACGGCGCATTCAACTCGACCGCGCAGCCGACGCGCTACCCAGCCGGCTTCTTCCACATCTTCACGGGCTCATACGACCTCGAGGCCGCACACTGCACCGTGCGCGGCGTGTACACGAACAAGGCGCCGGGCGGCGTCGCCTACGCGTGCTCGTTCCGGGTCACCGAGGCGGTCTACCTCGTCGAGCGGATGGTCGACGTGCTCGCCGCCGAGCTCGACATGGACCCCGCGGAGCTGCGGCGCAAGAACCTGCTGCAACCCGAGCAGTTCCCGTACGAGAACTCGACGGGCTGGACCTACGACTCGGGCGACTACCCGGCGGCGCTCGAGAAGGCGCTGCAGATGGCCGGCTACGACGAGCTGCGCCGCGAGCAGGAGGACAAGCGCGCCCGCGGGGAGCTCATGGGTATCGGGCTGTCGTTCTTCACGGAGACCGTGGGGGCAGGGCCGCGCAAGATGATGGACATCGTGGGGCTCGGCATGGCCGACGGCTGCGAGCTGCGCGTGCACCCGACGGGCAAGGCGGTGATCCGGCTCTCCGTGCAGACCCAGGGCCAGGGGCACGAGACGACGTTCGCGCAGATCGTCGCCGAGGAGCTCGGCATCCCGCCCGAGGACATCGAGGTCGTGCACGGCGACACGGATCAGACGCCGTTCGGGCTGGGGACATACGGCTCGCGTTCCACGCCCGTGTCGGGCGCGGCGGCGGCGATCGTCTCGCGCAAGGTCCGCGACAAGGCGCGGCTGATCGCGGCCGCCATGCTCGAGGCCTCGCCGGCCGACCTCGAGTGGGAGAAAGGCCGCTGGTCGGTGAAGGGCGATCCCGAGCAGAGCAAGACGATCCAGGAGATCGCGCTCGGGGCGCACGGGGCGGTCGAGCTGCCCGAGGGCGTCGAGGGCCACCTCGAGGCGATGACGGTCTACAACCCGGAGAACCTCACGTTCCCGTTCGGCGCCTACGTCGCCGTCGTGGACGTCGACCCCGGGACGGGCAAGGTGAGCGTGCGGCGCTTCATCGCCGTCGACGACTGCGGGACCCGGATCAACCCGATGATCATCGAGGGGCAGGTCCACGGCGGCCTCGCCGACGGGGTCGGGATGGCGCTGATGGAGATCATCGCCTTCGACGAGGAGGGCAACTGCCTCGGCGGCTCGTTCATGGACTACCTGCTGCCGACAGCGCTCGACGTGCCCGACTGGGAGACCGGCTTCACGGTGACGCCGTCACCGCATCACCCGATCGGCGCGAAGGGTATCGGGGAGTCGGCGACCGTCGGATCGCCGCCGGCGATCGTCAACGCGGTGATGGACGCGCTCAAGCCGTTCGGCGTGCGTCACGCCGACATGCCGCTCACGCCCGACCGCGTGTGGACGGCGATGCAGCACGGGAAGGTGGCGCCGCCGCAGTGAGCGATCCCCGGCTCAGCGCGCGCGCCGCCGAGCTCGAGGCGGCGCGCGTCCCGTTCGTGGAGGCGCTCGTGGTGTCGGCGCACGCGCCGACGAGCGCGCGGCCGGGCGCGCGGGCGATCGTCCTCGGCGACGGGACGCTCGAGGGCTTCGTCGGCGGGGCGTGCGCGGAGCCGTCGGTGCGCCTGCACGCCCTGCGCGCGCTCGAGACGGGCGAGCCGCTGCTGCTGCGGATCGCGCCGGGCGACGGCGCGGCGCCCGCCCGCGACGGCGTCCTCACCGTGGCCAACCCGTGCCTGAGCGGCGGCATGCTCGAGATCTTCCTCGAACCGCGGCTGCCGCCCGCGCGGCTGCTGGTGGCGGGCGCGACGCCGATCGCGCGCGCCGTGCTCGCGGTGGGCGCGGCGGCGGGCTTCGTGACGGCGCCGCTCGCCGGGCCGCAGGGCGCCGGCTCCCCGGCGGCGCACGGCGACGCCGCCTCCCCGCACGACGACGCCGCCCCGCACGGGTACGCCGCGGCCGCCTCCCCGCACGGCGGCGCCTCCCCGCACGGGCACGCCGCGGCCGCCGACGACGCGGTCGTCGTCGCCACGCAGGGCGGCGACGAGGCGCCGCTCGTCGAGGAAGCGGTCCAGGCGGGGGCGGCCTACGTCGGGCTCGTGGCGAGCCGCGCCCGCGCCGCGACCGTGCTCGCCGCGACGGGCCTCGACGCCACGGGGCGCGCGCGCGTGCACGCCCCGGCCGGCCTGGACATCCACGCGCGCACGCCAGAGGAGATCGCGCTCGCGATCCTCGCCGAGATCGTGCGCGAGCGCCGATCGCACGCCGTGGTGCCACGTGCCGCCACGGCGGTGGACCCCGTGTGCGGCATGACGGTCGCCGTCACCGGCGCCACGCCGCGTGCGACCCACGACGGGCGCACGGTGTACTTCTGCGGGCCGGGCTGCGCCGCGGCGTACGCACATGCCTGAGCCGTTCGTCGCGGGGCTCGTGCTCGCCGCGGGCGGGTCGCGGCGGCTCGGGCGCCCGAAGCAGCTGCTGCCCTACGGCGACGGGACGCTGCTCGACGCCGCGCTGCGCACCGCGCGCGCCTGCGCGTTCGACCAGCTGCTCGTGGCGGTCGGCGGGGCGGCGGACGAGGTCCGCGCCACCGTCGACCTCGGCGGCGCGCACGTCGTCGTCAACGACGCGTACGGCGCGGGCTGCTCGTCGTCGATCGCGGCGTCGCTGACGGCGCTCGACCCGCGCGCCGACGTGCTCGTGCTCCTGCTCGGCGACCAGCCGGGGGTGACGGTCGCGACGGTCGCGACGCTGCTCGCCGGCCGTGGCGAGAGCCCGCTCGCCGTCTGCCGCTACGACGACGGCCGCGGGCACCCGTTCGCGTTCGGCCGCGCCGTGTTCGGCGACCTGGCGGCGCTGCACGGCGACAAGGCGGTGTGGAAGCTGCTCGAGCGCCGCCCGGGCGACGTCGCCGAGGTGCCGGTGGCGGGCCCGGTGCCGCTCGACGTCGACACGTGGGAGGACTACGAAGCGGTGCTCGCTTCGTGAGCGGCGCGGCCCGCCCGGGCGCCGAGGCGCCGGTCCGCGAGCTCATCCCCGACGACGCGGCGCTCGCGGCGCGTCTGGGGGCGGAGGACTACCTCGCCGACCCCGGGCTCGTGACCGCGCTGTTCCTCGGGCTGCGGCTCCCGCAGCCGCTGCTGCTCGAGGGCGAGCCGGGGGTCGGCAAGACCGAGGCGGCCAAGGCGCTCGCGCGCGCGCTCGACACGCCGCTGATCCGCCTGCAGTGCTACGACGGGATCGACGCCGCCGAGGCGCTGTACGAGTGGAACCACCCGCGCCAGCTGCTGCGCATCCGTCTGGCCGAATCGCGCGGGCACCCGCTCGCCGAGAACGAGCTGTTCACGCCGGGCGACCTCATCCGGCGGCCGCTGCTCGCCGCGCTCGAGCACCCCGGGCCCCGCCCGGCGGTGCTGCTGATCGACGAGCTCGACCGCGCCGACGACGAGTTCGAGGCCTTCCTCCTCGAGCTGCTCGCCGAGGCGGCGATCACGATCCCCGAGCTCGGCACGATCCGCGCGGCGCACCCGCCGGCCGTGGTCCTGACCTCCAACCGCACCCGCGACCTCCACGACGCGCTCAAGCGCCGCTGCCTGTACCACTGGATCGACTACCCGGACGCCGAGCGCGAGATCGAGATCCTCCGCCGGCGGGTGCCGGGCACCGCGCACGCCCTCGCGCTCGACGTCACGCGCGCGCTGCGGCGGCTGCGCGAGGCAGGGCTCCAGAAGCCGCCGGGGATCGCCGAGGCGATCGACTGGGTGGCCGCGCTCGAGCTGCTCGGCATGGAGCGGCTCACGACCGCCGGCGCCGATCGCACGCTCGGCTCCGTCCTGAAGTACCGCGAGGACGTGGAGCTCGCCCGCGCCCGCGGCGCCGAGTGGCTCACGGGGGCCGCGCGTGGGTGAGGCGGGACGTGGCGGCGACACGCGGCACGCCGGCGCCTCGGCGTACGTCGCCGGCGACGACGTGCGTGGCGGCGCCACGCGGCCGGCCGGCGCCTCGGCGTACGTCACCGACGACGACGTGCGTGGCGGCGCCACGCGGCCGGCGGGCACCTCGCCGTACGTCGCCGGCGGAGCTGTCGATGCGGTCGTGCTCGCGCAGCGGCTCGGGGAGCGGCTGCGGGCGGCCGGGGTGCCGGTGACCACGGAGCGCGCGGCGCGCTTCGCGCGCGGCCTCGAGCTCGTGCCGCCCACCGACCGCGCGCGGCTGTACTGGACCGCGCGGGTCACGCTGGCCGGCGACCGAGCGCAGCTCGACGCCTTCGATCGCGTCTTCGCCGCGGTCTTCGACGCCGTCCGCGACCCCGCCGGCGCCCCGCGCGGGGATCCGAACGCGCCGCGGGTCCCGGCCCGGCCGGCGCCGCCGGGCCCCGCCGCCGACCGCCAGGGCGGCGGTGGCGACGGTCCGTCGGGCGCAGCGGGCGCCGACACGCCCGCGGGCGGCGGGGACCGGCCGGTCGTGCTCGCCGCCGCGAGCGCCCGCGAGCGGCTCGGCGAGCAGCGCTTCGACCGTCTCGCCCCCGGGGAGCTCGAGGAGATCGCCCTCCTGGCCGCCGGGCTGCGGGTCGCCACCCCCCGGCGCGCGAGCCGCCGCCGGCGGCGCTCGCACCGCGGGGATCGGCTCGACCTGCGCGCGACGACCCGCGCGGCACTGCGCACCGGCGAGCCGTTCGACCTCATGCGGCGCCGGCGCAGGGAGCGCCCACGCCGGCTCGTCGTGCTGTGCGACGTCTCCGGCTCGATGGCGCCCTACGCGCGGGCGTACCTCGTGCTCCTGCGCGCGGCGGCGGGCGCCCGCGCCGAGGTGTTCGCCTTCGCCACCCGCCTCACCCGCCTCACCCGCGCGCTCGCGGGGCCCGACCCGGACGCCGCGCTCGCCCGCGCCGCGGCCGCCGCGCCCGACTGGGCGGGCGGCACGCGGATCGCCGACGCGCTCGCCGCCTTCAACGACCGCCACGGGCGCCGCGGCCTCGCGCGCGGGGCGGTGGTGGTGATCCTCTCCGACGGCTGGGAGCGCGGCGATCCCGAGCGCCTCGGCGAGGAGATGGCGCGCCTGCGGCGGCTCGCGCACCGGGTGATCTGGGTGAACCCGCGCCGCGCGAGCGCCGGCTACGCCCCGCTCGTCGGCGGCATGCAGGCCGCGCTCCCGCACTGCGACGCCTTCCTGAGCGGCCACAGCCTGCACGCCTTCGAGGCGGTGCTGGACGCCATCCGCGACGACGCACGATCCATCCGGGAGGAGGCAGGTCCATGACGGAGCGCGACCCGCGCGAGACGACCCCGCGCGAGAAGCTCACGGACTACGAGGACGTGGACGAGTACACCGACGCCGTCGACCACGACAAGCCCGAGGAGCGCCGCGAGGTGCGCGCGGGGGAGACCGACGAGCCGTCGACCGCCGGCCCGGACGAGGCGGCGTAGCCGGCGCTCGGGCACCGCACGCTTGGGCACCGGCCCGAGCGAGGCGGCGGAGCCGGCGCTCGGGCACCGCACGCCTGGGCACCGGCCCGGACGAGGCGGCGGAGCCGGCGCTCGGGCCCGAACGCCGGGGCACCGGCCCGGACGAGGCGGCGGAGCCGGCGCTCGGGCGCCGAACGCCGGGCACCGGCCCGGACGAGGCGGCGGAGCCGGCGCTCGGGCGCCGAACGCCGGGCACCGGCCCGGACGAGGCGGCGGAGCCGGCGCTCGCGGTCAGCCGCCGCTGGCGGCGGCCAGCCCTTGGTGCATGTGCACGCGGTCGCGGCCGGCGTGCTTGGCCTCGTAGAGCGCGGCGTCGGCCAGCGCGACCAGCTCCTCCGGGTCGCCGGCGCGCGCCGTGCGCACGGCCGCCCCGACGCTCGCGGTGATCGGCACCGACCCGGCGGCCGTGATCACCGGCCGCCCCCCGATCGCCGCGCGCACGCGCTCGGCCAGCCGCTCGACGCCGGCATCGGAGTCGAGCAGCACGGCGAACTCCTCGCCCCCGTAGCGGGCCGCCATGTCATCCGCGCGCACGCAGCCGAGGATGCGGTCGGCCACTTCGCGCAGCACCTCGTCGCCCACCGCGTGGCCGAAGCGGTCGTTGACGAGCTTGAACTCGTCGAGGTCGATGAGCAGCGCCGCGACCGGCGGCTGCGCCTTCAGCCGCTCCTCGACCGAGGCGCGGTTGGCCAGCCCGGTCAGCGCGTCGGTGTGGGCGCGCCGCTCGGCGTCGTCGAGCGCGGCCCGGAAAGCCGTCGCGTCGCGCTGGATGGCGACGAAGCACGCCGGCTGCCCGTCCGGCCCCGGGACCGGCGCGATCGACCACTCCATGACGAACGCGCTGCCGTCGCTGCGGTAGTTCATCGCCTGGCCGCGGAACGGGCGCCCCGCCACGAGTGCGCGCCGGAGCCGCCGCATCGTGAGCCGGCTCGTCGCCGGGCCCTGCAGCACGCGCGGCGTGCGGCCGACGAGCTCGTGCGCGGCGTAGCCGGTCATCCGGCACAGCGCGTCGTTGACGTAGAGGATGCGCGGGCCGTCGGGCGCGTCGAGGGTGACGTCGGTGACCATCATCCCGTCGGGCGCGTGCTCCAAGGCGGCGAGCAAGTCCGTCCCGAGCAGCTCGACCGTTGTCATCGTTGCACCGCACAGTAGACATTCGGCATGACGGCCCGGCCCGCGTCGCGGCGCGGCGGGTCCCCGTGCGGACCACCGTCAGGTCGAGCGGCGCTCCGGTATCGCTTCCAGCACGTCCGCGAGCGATTCGAGGGCGGCGAGGTCGTGGCCCGCGAGGAGCCGGTCGACGTACGGCAGGGCCGCGACCATCCCGAGCGTGAGCGGCTCGAAGCGCGGGTCGCCGGCGAGCGGGTTGACCCACACCACGGTGTGCGCCGCCCGGTGCAGGCGCGCCATCTCGGCGCCGACGAGCGCCGGGTCGCCGCGCTCGCAGCCGTCCGAGACGACGACCACGACCGCCCCGCGGGTGAGGCCGCGCCGTCCCGGGCCGTCGTTGAACGCCTTCAGGCTGTCGCCGATCCGCGTGCCGCCCGCCCAGTCGGGGATCGACCGGCCGGCGCGCGCGAGCGCCCGGCGCGCGTCGCGGCCCGCGAGCTCGGCGGTGATGCGGGTCAGCCGCGTGCCGAAGGTGAACACCTCGACCTTGCGCGCGGCCTGGTGGACGACCTGGGCGAACATCACGAGCGCCCGCGCGTAGGGCTCCATCGAGCCCGACACGTCGATGAGGAAGATCAGCCGCCGCGGCGTGAGGCGGCGCTCCTGCCAGGCGCGCTCGACCGGGTGGCCCTCCGTGCGCATCGCGCTGCGGACCGTCCGCCGGTGGTCGAGGTCGCGCCCCGCGCCCGCCGCCCGCAGGCGACGCGAGCGCCGGCGCGGCGCGGTCCGCCGCACCCGCTCGAGCAGCACGCGCGCCGTGCGCAGCTCGTCCTCGCCGTAGGCGGAGAAGTCGACGTGGCGCAGCGCCTCGTGCGCCGACCACGTCGCCCCCAGCGCGACGTCCTCGTCGCCCTCGTCGCCGTCGGCCCCCGCCTCGCCGAGCAGGCGCCCGCCGGGAGCATCGCCGTCGTCGCCGCCCGGGCCGTCGGTCAGGCCCTCCGTCGCCTCCCGATCGGCGAGCGCCGGCACGAGCCCGTCCCAGAACGCCCGGAAGGCGACGTCGAAGGCGGCGGCCTGCTCGCGGCGCGAGACGAGCGTGCAGAAGAGCGTCCAGTAGACGGTCTCGCGCGAGCGCACCCCCATCGCGTCGAGCCCGCGCAGCGCGGTCTGCAGGCGCTGGGGGCCGACGTCCAGGCCGCTGTCGCGCAGGACGGCGCCGAACGTCGCCAGGTTGCGCACCACAACCTCGCCGGCGGGCCGGCCGGCCATCAGGCGCTCGCCACCGCCCGCGCCGCCGCCACGAGGCTCTCGACGCCGTGGCCGGCGACGCGCTCGGCGTCCTCGCGGTACTTCACGAGCGCCCCGAGCGTGAGCTCGGCGAGCTCGGGCTCGAGCTCCTCGCGGCCGAACATCGTCATCGTCTGCACCCAGTCGAGCGTCTCGGCCACGCCCGGCGCCTTGACGAGGTCGAGCGCGCGCATGCCCGCCACGAACGCCGCCGCCTGCCGGGCGAGCCGGTCGCCGGCGTCGGGCACGCGCGCGCGCAGGATCGCCACCTCGTGCTCGAGCGAGGGATGGCCGATCCAGAAGTACAGGCAGCGCCGGCGCAGCGCGTCGTGGAGCTCGCGCGTGCGGTTCGACGTGAGGATGACCGACGGCGGCGTGCGCGCGGCGATCGTCCCGATCTCGGGGATGGTGACCTGGAAGTCCGACAGCAGCTCGAGCAGGAAGGCCTCGAACTCGTCGTCGGCGCGGTCGATCTCGTCGATAAGCAGCACGGGCGGCACCGGGTCCTCGTGCTCGATCGCCTCCAGCAGCGGGCGGCGCACGAGGAACTCGGGCCCGAAGAGCTGCGCGGTGGCGCGCGCATCGGCGGCGTGGGTGGCCTCGAGCGTGCGGATGTGGAGCATCTGGCGCGCGTAGTTCCAGTCGTAGAGCGCGTGCGAGACGTCGATGCCCTCGTAGCACTGCAGGCGGATCAGCCGCGCCCCGAGCACGTCGGCGAGCGCCTTGGCGAGCTC
>Ga0190275_10002111_pt1 | contig 14392 bp, 12 predicted proteins | sample Popmic550T_FD_133745 | JGI IMG/M metagenome (GOLD analysis project Ga0190275, IMG submission 133745) | Populus adjacent soil microbial communities from riparian zone of Yellowstone River, Montana, USA - 550 T | ecosystem: Environmental > Terrestrial > Soil > Riparian zone > Trees stand | place... | reverse complement strand
GAGATCGGGCGTGTCGCCTGGAATCGCTCCTGCACTCCCGAGAGGCTCCGCCCATGACCGGGCTGCTAGAGGTGATCGCGTTGCACGGCCCGGACGCTGAGCGGGCCGAGGCCGGCGCGGCTCCCCTCGACGAGGGTGGAGCGGGCAGTGGGACGCGTCCGCTGCGGATCGTGGTGGCCAAGCCCGGCTTGGACGGGCACGACCGCGGTGCCAAGGTGGTCGCCCGCGCGCTGCGTGACGCGGGCATGGAGGTCATCTACACCGGCCTGCACCAGACGCCCGAGCAGATCGTCCAGGCTGCGCTGGCCGAGGACGCCGACGCCGTCGGCCTGTCCGTCCTCTCCGGCGCCCACCTGACGCTGTTCCGTCGGGTCGTCGACCTGCTCGCCGAGGCCGAGGCGAGCGACATCGTGGTGTTCGGCGGGGGCATCATCCCCGAGGCGGACCGGGCCCTGCTGGCGGAGATGGGCGTGGCTCACGTGTTCACCCCCGGGTCGACGATGGCCGAGATCGTCGACTGGGTCCGCACGAACGTAGCCGGTCCGGGCCGCTAGCCATTGCGTCGGAGGTCCGGACACCCCGACGAGCGACCAGGCGTGACCACTAGGCTCAGCCCCGAACGCCAGCGACGACGCCGTCTCTCCGCGCCCTCAGACGGGCTGCGCCGGGCGGACACGGACATGGAGGCCAGAGTGGATCTGTACGAGTACCAGGCGAGGGACGTCTTCGAGAAACACGGCGTACCCGTCCTTCGTGGCATCACCGCCGTCACCCCGGACGAGGCCTCGGCCGCGGCGGCGGAGCTCGGCACCCCGGTCGTGGTGGTCAAGGCGCAGGTGAAGACGGGTGGCCGCGGCAAGGCCGGCGGTGTGAAGATCGCGAAGAGCCCGGACGAGGCTGCGGCGCGTGCTGGGGAGATCCTCGGTCTGGACATCAAGGGTCACACCGTCAAGACGGTGATGATCGCCGAGGGCGCCGACATCGCCGAGGAGTACTACTTCTCCCTGCTGCTCGACCGCGCCAACCGCAGCTACCTCGCCATGTGCTCCAAAGAGGGCGGGATGGACATCGAGCAGCTCGCGGTCGAGCGGCCCGAGGCGCTGGCTCGGATCCCGGTCGACCCCAACGTCGGCATCGACCAGGCCAAGGCCGACGAGATCGTCGCGGCCGCCGGCTTCGACTCCGACGACGCCGCCGAGATCGCCCGGGTGCTGCAGATCCTCGGCACGGTGTACGAGGGCGAGGACGCCACCCTGGTCGAGGTCAACCCGCTGGTGAAGACCGGGGACGGCAAGATCATCGCCCTGGACGGCAAGGTGTCCCTGGACGAGAACGCCGACTTCCGGCACCCCGACCACGAGGCGCTGGCCGACAAGTCGGCCGAGGATCCGCTGGAGGCCGCGGCCAAGGCCAAGGACCTGAACTACGTCAAGCTGGACGGCAGCGTCGGCATCATCGGCAACGGCGCAGGCCTGGTGATGAGCACGCTGGACGTCGTCGCGTATGCCGGGGAGGAGTTCGCCGGCTCGCCCAAGCCCGCCAACTTCCTCGACATCGGCGGCGGCGCCAGTGCCGAGGTGATGGCCAACGGACTGGAGATCATCATCGGTGACGAGCAGGTGAAGAGCGTCTTCGTCAACGTGTTCGGCGGGATCACGGCCTGCGACGCGGTGGCCAACGGCATCGTGCAGGCCTTCGAGCTGCTGGCCAGCCGGGACGAGCACGTCGACGTGCCGCTGGTGGTCCGGCTGGACGGCAACAACGCGGATCTGGGGCGGCAGATCCTCAGCGACGCGCACCTGCCCGGGCTGGAGCAGGTGGACACGATGGACGGTGCGGCCCGCCGGGCCGCCGAGCTGGCCGCAGGCTGAAAGGCGACTGACATGGCGATCTTTCTGAACTCCGACTCCAAGGTCATCGTCCAGGGCATGACCGGCTCCGAGGGACGCAAGCACACCCAGCGGATGCTCACCTCCGGCACCGACATCGTCGGCGGTGTCACCCCCGGCAAGGGTGGCCAGCAGGTCGAGTTCGAGCAGAAGTCCGTACCGGTGTTCAACTCCGTGGGCGAGGCCATCGAGGCCACCGGCGCGAACGTCACGGTGATCTTCGTGCCGGCCAAGTTCACCAAGGGAGCGGTGGTCGAGGCGGTCGAGGCCGGGATCCCGCTCGCGGTGGTGATCACCGAGGGCGTCCCGGTCAAGGACTCCGCCGAGTTCTACACCCTGGCCGCGGCGTCGAGCACCCGGCTGATCGGCCCGAACTGCCCCGGCCTGATCTCGCCCGGGCAGTCCAACGCCGGCATCATCCCGGCCGACATCACCCGGGCCGGCCGGATCGGCCTGGTGTCCAAGTCGGGCACCCTGACGTACCAGATGATGTACGAGCTGCGCGACATCGGCTTCTCCTCCGCGGTCGGCATCGGTGGCGACCCGGTGATCGGGACCACCCACATCGACTGCCTGCAGGCGTTCCAGGACGACCCGGACACCGACGCGATCGTGATGATCGGCGAGATCGGCGGCGACGCGGAGGAGCGGGCGGCCGAGTTCATCAAGGCCAACGTGACCAAGCCGGTGGTCGGCTACGTCGCCGGCTTCACCGCTCCAGAAGGCAAGACCATGGGTCACGCCGGGGCGATCGTGTCGGGGTCGTCCGGCACCGCGGCGGCCAAGAAGGAGGCCCTCGAGGCGGCCGGGGTCAAGGTCGGCAAGACCCCGAGCGAGACCGCCGCGCTGATGCGCGAGGTGATGACGCGGGGCTGAGCACTTTCGTTGCTGACGCTCCCTTTCGCCCCCTCACGCCCCCTGTGCACAGGGAGCGTGAGGAAGTGAAAGGGAGCGTCAGCGGTCAGGGGCTGAACGAAGGGCGAGGGCCGATGGGGTGGCAGACGCTGCGGTCGAGGGTGGAGTACGAGAACCCGTGGATCCGGGTCCGGGAGGACGCGGTGCTGCGACCGGACGGGACGCCCGGGATCTACGGCGTGGTGGAGGTTCGTTCGCCGGCGGTGTTCGTGGTGCCGGTGACCGGGAGCGACGAGGTCGTGCTGGTCTCGGTCGATCGCTATGCGCTGGGCGCCGAGTCGTGGGAAGTGCCCGCCGGCGCCACCGACGGGGAGGACCCGTTGGTGGCGGCCGGTCGCGAGCTGCGGGAGGAGACCGGGCTCGCTGCGCGGGACCTGGTCGACCTCGGCCCGGTCTACTCGCTGAACGGTGTGTCCCACGCGCCCGGTCGGGTGGTGCTCGCCACCGGCCTCCATTCGGTGGACGCCGGAGAACACGATGTCGGAGCGGAGCAGTCGGTCGAGGGAATCACCGGCGTCCGTACGGTGCCGCTGCCTGACCTGCCGCGGCTCGTGGCGGCCGGGGAGATCACTGACAACGAGTCGCTGGCGGCGCTGTTGCTCGCCCTGGTGCACCTGGGCCGGGTGCACTGACCGATCCGCGCTGACCCCTTGGCTCATGTAAGGGAATCAGGACAGCGCGGCCGCTTGCTGGCTGCGTGCCGCCCCTGATCGGCGCACCGGTGGCGGGCCGTGGACGGGCTCGAAGGTGTCGAACCGCGACTCCAGGACTCCTTCGCCGCCGGTCAGGTCCGGCAGCTGCAGCTGCAGCTCGTGCAGTCGGGTGGAGACCAGGCGTACCTCGAGCTGGCTGAGGTCCTGGCCGGTCGTCTGGGCCGTCACCTCCGCGCCCCACCGGCTGACGACGCGCTGGACCGCGGCCGTGGCGTCGTTCGGGACGTCCAGCAGCACCCGCAGCACCGGCTCGCAGACGATGGTGCCGGCCCGGCGCAGGGCCTGCCGCACCACGATCGGCGTCAGCTTGCGGTAGTCGAACGCCGTGCTGGTCGGCCCACGCCGGGAGGGCGGCCCATCCGCGACGCTGTAGCCGCAGGCGGTCAGCGTGACCATGCAGTCGGTGACCCGCCAGCCGTACAGACCGCGGGCGAGAGCGTCGGTGACGTGCCGCTGGATCGCGGCCGTGAAGGCCTCCGCGTTCTTGAACAGGTAGAGCGGCATGTCCCGCGCCGGTGCCTCGGTCACGAACGTGATGCCCGAGCCCGGCAGACCTGGCGCGATCGCCAGCCCCACCGTCGCGTGGTACGGGTTCGAGTCGGTGTTCAGCCGCTCCACGGCCCTCCCGGTAGCCCGGGGACGCTCGACGTGCAGGACGCTCGCGTCACTGAACTCCACCTCGATGCCGTACTCCTCGGCCAAGGTGGCGGCGATGACCTCCTGCTGCACCCGGCCGTAGAGCGACACGATCGCCTGGCCGTCCTCATCGGACCGGGCGTCGATCAGCGGGTCGGAGTCGGACAGCTCGGCCAGCGCGGCCCGGAGCGCCGGACCCTGCTCCGGACGGACGGCGACGACCGACGCCTCCAACGTGGGCGACGCGAACTGGCGCTCCTCGACCTGAGACGAGCCGAAGCCGTCGCCGACCCGCACCTGCGCCAGCCCGGTCAGGCGGGCGATCTGTCCTGCCCCCACCGCCGGCGCGCGAACCCACCGTCCGTGGTCGAACAGCTGCAGCCCGGCGATCTTGCCGTGCCGACCTCCGGTCAGGTCGAGGCGGGTCCGGACGCCCAGCGATCCCGAGAACATCCGGACATAGGCGACCTTCTGGGCCGCGGCGCCGCGTTCGACCTTGAACACCCGTCCCGACGGTGTGCCGTGCCGATCCTCGGACGTCGTCGGCCGCAGCAGCGCCCAGATCCCGTCCATCAGGTACGCCACGCCGGCGCCGGTCGCGGCCGACCCGGCATACACGGGGTGCAGCAGACCGGCCCTCGTCTGCTCGGCGAGTCCGGTGCGCAGCCGAATCTCCGAGACCGCGCTGCCGCCGACGAAGGCCGCGAGCAGCTGCTCGTCGTGGTCGGCGAGGGCCTCGGTCTCGACCTCGTGGAAGCTGCGGTCCCCAGCGCCGTACGTCCGGTAGCTGGCGAGCCTGGTCCCGGCACCGGCCACCTGACCCATGGGCAGGATGCTCGAGGTGAGGCGGCGCCGGATCGAATCCAACGTGTTCTCGAGGTCGGCCCCGGACCGGTCGATCTTGTTGACGAACAGCACCGTGGGAACTTTCAGCCGCTGCAACGCTCGCATCAGGATCCGGGTCTGCGGCTGCACCGCCTCCACGGCCGACACCACCAGCACGGCCCCGTCGAGAACACCGAGGACGCGCTCGACCTCGGCGATGAAGTCCGGGTGGCCGGGGGTGTCGAGCACGTTGACGGTGCCGCCGTCGTACGGGAACGACACGACCGCGGCCTTGATGGTGATGCCGCGCCGCCGCTCCAGGGCCAGCGTGTCGGTGCGGGTGGTGCCGGCGTCGACCGAGCCAGGCTCGTCGATGACTCCGGCGAGATGCAGCAGCCGCTCGGTGAGGGTGGTCTTACCGGCGTCGACGTGGGCGAGGATGCCGAGGTTGAGTGGACGTGCGAGCACGTGTGGATCCCTTCGGAGGAGAGCATCGGGGCAGGGACGTGCGCGCTGCTCGCATCTGCGTTCCTCCTTCGTCGATCCAGCACCGGACAGCCCGGTGTCGCCCAACGTACGACGACCGCCGAGCCAGTGCCAACCCGTTAAAGCCGGTCGACGCTCAGTTCACCTGGGTGGCGCGCTGCCCGGCGCGCACGGTCACGATGTCGAACTGGTCTTCGGTCAGGTCCAGATCGTCCTGCGGATTCACGAACACGAAGGCGACCTTGGCTCCGGCGGTGACGATCCCCACCCGGTACTGGGCCGTCTCGTCGTCGGACTTCTGCGTCACCTCGGTCGTCCACCCGGCGACGTCGACGCTCTTCGCTCCCGGCCCTTTGACCTCGTTGAGATCGGAGACCGTGGCGGTCAGCTGCCGCTTGCCGCAGTCCTTCCAGTCGTCGCGCACCTGCTCGGTCAGCTTGGTGGCCGCGGCCTCGTCCTTGGTGGTGACGACCACCTCGTCCAGGCCGAAGCGGCTGCTGCTGTCGGACGGCAGGTACGTGCGGTGGCTGGCGGACTCCGCCTCCACCTTCGACCAGTCGACGGTCTCGCAGCCACTACCACGGAGCAGGTCCGGGTCGGGCTCAGCCGGCGTCGTGCCGGCCCAGCGCGTCTGCTCCGGACCGATCGGGGGCAGGTCACCGGAGGCGAGGAAACCGGGCTGGTCGCCACCGAGTGGCGGCGGACCGTCCTGGGCCTCCGGCTCGTCTGAGCAGGCACCTCCGGCGACCTGGCACTGGGTGTCGACCACGTCGCCGGAGACGGTGGCCACCCGTTTGGCTGAGACGGCCTTGGCGGGCTTGGCGACGTCGACCACGTCGACGATCCGACCCGTCCGGGCGAGGACGACGGTCCGGAACTCCTCGCTCTTGCCGTCCAGGACCTGGATGGTGACACCGACCGCCTGGTCGCCGACCCCGGTGATGGTGTGCCCCTCGTAGATCCAGGCTCCACTCATCGCGCAGTCGCCGAGGGAGCGGGAGGCGTACGCGTAGGCCTGCGCCGCCTCCTCCGGGGTGCCGTACGAGGTCGCCTGGTGCAGCGCCGCCGGGGAGTCGGAGCCGCTGCTGCTGAGCAGCCGCAGCACCGTCTGCTGCGGCACCGGTGCTGCTTCGGTGTTCTCGGTCGACAGACAGGCCGGGTGGTTCGGAGAGTCGGGCGAGGTGCCGCGCTGGGTGAGCGCCACCTTCCAGGTGCGTTTGCGGTCCAGGGTCTCGGCCTGTGCGGGTGACAGCATCAGCTGGTCGGTGATGATCGCGGTGCTGTCGGGGCTGGTGCTGCCGTCCGACGGGGTGGCTCCAGGCTCGCTCGCCCGGGTGCCCGACGTCGGGCTCGGGGCCGCCACGGGCTGGGAGGTCGTCTTGATCACGGCATAGCCGGCGACCAGGCCCAGGATCGCCACCGCGGCGACCGCACCGATCGTCAGCAGCAACCGGCGCCGGTCAGCCCGGGGATCGGCCTCGAGGTCGTCGTCGAGGTCGTCCTCGTCCCGCGACCGGAGCCGGCTGCCGCCGGCGGTGCGGGGCAGCAGGGTGGTCGCGTCGGGATCGTGTCCGGCCCGGCTCCGCTGGCGCGCCCGAGCGCGACTCAGAATGGTCGTCTCGTCGGAGAGCTCCGGTCGGGCTCCCGGGCTCGACGTCGAGACATCCGGCGATTCCGGCGAGCCGACCTCCTCGGTCTCGTCTCGGTAGAGCGGCTTCGGTTCGTCCTCATCGTGGCCGTCTGGCTTCGGCTCCGCCGCCGGGTCCTGGTCGGCCGTCGGATCCTGGGCCGCCTCGGGAGCGCGATCGGCGCCCGGATCTCGATCAGCGCTCGAATCCGGGCCAGCGCTTCGATCCTGATCGGCTTCCGGATCTGGGTCAGCGGAAGGGGTCGACTCGGGGTCTGCTGGCGCCTGATCCTCGCGCCAGACGCGGCGAGGTCGGTACGCCTCGGGCTCCTCCTCGGACATGTTCTTCGGACCGTCTCCTGCTCGGTGATCGTCGCGCCGCCGGTGCAGCGGGCGATGTCCCGGGACGGCGTGCGTGGCACAAACACGACGACTTTACCCGGCGTTGGCGTGTCCCGACCGAGGGACGAATACCTCTGGGCGAGCATGGGGAGCGCTATGGCTTCCCTGCTGTCACCGCGCCGGAACCGCGGCGAATCATCACCGCACCGGCTTCGGGGTGACTCATCACCCCACCGGCTGCGCGGTGACATCGATCTCGCCGCGACCGAGCCGACCGTCGTGTTCGGCGCCGAGGCTCGGCCCGAGCTGCCGACGGCGGCCTGGCTGGCGCTGGCTGCGGGGGCGGGCCTGCTCAGCGTCGTCTGCGGCTGGGTGCTGGTGACGGGCGTGGTGGTTGCCGGCTGGCTCGCGGCCGAACCGGGCACCCTCGGCCAGGCCATCGCCGCCGGCACCCAGCTGTGGCTGCTGTCCAACGGGGGCGGCGCGTCCATCGGCTCTGCCTCGGTCACGCTGATCCCCTGGGGCATCACCTTGCTGGTGGCCTGGCTGGTCGCCCGGACTGCCGGGTACGCGGCCAAGCACGGCGACCCGAACTCACCGACGGTCACGCCGATGGTGTGCATCGTCACCACGCTGAGCTATCTGGTGCCGCTGGTCGCCGTCGCCCTCGTCGTGGGTGGTCCGTGGCCGGCGCTGAGGTCGGGCACGGTGATGCTGGTGGTAGTGGCGGCGGCCGCCGCCTGGGGCTGCTGCCAGGCTCGGGACAGCTGGCCGATGGACGCGTGGCCGGCCTGGTCCCGGGCGGTGCCGCGAGCAGTCGCGGCGGCGGTGCTGCTGATGGTCGCCGGCGGCGCGGCGGTCCTCGCCACCGGTCTGGCCGTCAACCTCGACCGGATCACGAGACTGCTGGCGACACTCGATGCCGGCATCGTCGGCAACGTCGCCCTGCTGCTGGCTCAGCTCGCGTACGCCCCGAACGCCATCGTGTGGTCCGCGTGCTACGCCCTCGGTCCCGGCTTCACCCTCGGCGGGTCCTCGATCGTCTCGCCCGCCGCCACCGAGCTGGGGGCACTGCCGTCGATCCCGCTGCTGGCTGCGGTGCCCGACGTCGGACCCGGCGGGGTGTCGCACCTGTGGTGGCTGGCGCTGGGTGTCGCGGCTGGTGCCGTGGCGGCCACGCTGGTCGTGCTGGCCCGACCGTCGGCGAGGTTCGACGAGACCACCCTGGTCGGAGGACTGGCCGGGGCGCTGGCCGGGGGCGTGTTCACCGGGGTCGCCTGGTTGACCAGCGGCGACCTGGGCTCCGAACTGCTGTCCGGTCTCGGTCCCGAGCTCCTCCCGGTGCTGGTGATGGCCACCTCCACCATGGGGCTGTCGGGAGCAATTTGCGGGTTGCTGCTCGGTCTGTGGACCCGTCGTCCGCGACGGCAGCGACCGGTGGCCGTCGTCGACCCCGGAAAGATCACGGATCCGGGGGTCGTAGATGAGGCGACCGGAGATGACGGGGCCGACGAGGAGACAGTGACCCTCGACGATCCGGCCGAGCAGACCGCCGTGGTCGGCCGCCGGAAAGGCCGGGCTCCCTCGGTAGGGTGACGCCCGTGCCCTCCGCGACCAGCCAGCCCGCGCGACTGGTGGTGCTCATCTCCGGCTCCGGCACGCTGCTGCAGGCCTTGCTCGAGGCGAGTGCCGATCCCGCGTACGGCGCACAGGTGGTCGCCGTGGGCGCCGACCGCGGCGGGATCGCCGGGCTGGAACGTGCGGCCGCCTTCGACGTGCCGACCTTCGTCCACCCCTACGCGAAAGAGGACGATCGGGCCGCCTGGGACTCCGGTCTGACCGAGCGGGTCGCCGCATACGAGCCGGATCTGGTGATCAGCGCCGGCTTCATGAAGCTCGTCGGGCAGGCGTTCCTCGATCGGTTCGGTGGTCGGATGATCAACACCCACCCGGCGCTGCTGCCGTCCTTCCCCGGCATGCACGGTCCACGGGACGCGCTCGCGTACGGAGTGAAGGTGACCGGGGCGACGATCTTCCTCATAGACTCCGGCGTCGACACCGGCGCCATCCTCGACCAGGCCGCCGTGCCGGTTCTCGACGACGACACCGTGGAGACCCTGCACGAGCGGATCAAGGTCGAGGAACGGAGGCTGCTGGTGGAGACCACCCACCGGCTGGCCACTCGCCGTTGGCGACTCGACGGACGCCGGGTGCGGTGGACCTGATCGAGAACCCGACCCAGCCCGCCCCCGACCCCACCACGGCAGAGCAGAACCAGACAGACAGGACGTCATGAGCGCGACTGAGAACGACCGCCGGCCCATCAAGCGGGCGCTGGTATCGGTCTACGACAAGACCGGGCTGGCCGAGATCGGGCTGGCCTTGGCCGGCTCGGGCGTGGAGATCGTCTCCACCGGGTCGACCGCCCGCACCCTGGCGGAGGCCGGGGTGCCGGTCACCCAGGTGGAGCAGCTGACCGGGTTCCCCGAGTGCCTCGACGGACGCGTCAAGACCCTGCACCCGTTCGTGCACGCGGGACTGCTCGCCGACCTCCGACTCGAGTCACACCGGGCCCAGCTCGACGAGCTCGGCATCGCCCCGTTCGACCTGCTGGTGTCCAACCTCTACCCGTTCGTCGACACCGTGATGGCCGGCGCCGGTCAGGAGGAGACGATCGAGCAGATCGACATCGGCGGACCGTCGATGGTCCGCGGTGCGGCCAAGAACCACGCGTCCGTGGCGGTGGTCACCTCGCCCGACCAGTACGGGCAGCTGCAGGCGGCTCTGGCCCACGGCGGCTTCACGCTGGCCGAGCGGCAGGCGCTGGCCGCGGCCGCGTTCGTGCACACCGCGACGTACGACGTCGCCGTCGCGTCCTGGATGGGCAACGTCGTCACCGACACCAGCAGCGGAACCGGGTTCCCGGCGTGGGTCGGGGCGACCTGGGACAAGGCGGCGGTGCTGCGCTACGGCGAGAACCCGCACCAGCGGGCCGCCCTCTACGTCGACGGCGCCTTCCCCGGCGGTCTGGCGACCGCCCAGCAGCTGCACGGCAAGGAGATGTCCTACAACAACTACGTCGACACCGACGCCGCCCGCCGGGCTGCGTACGACTTCGACGCGCCTACGGTGGCGATCATCAAGCACGCCAACCCGTGCGGCATCGCGACCGGGAGTGACATCGCCGATGCCCATGCCAAGGCACACGCCTGCGACCCGGTGTCCGCGTTCGGCGGCGTGATAGCGACCAACCGTCCGGTCAGCGTGGCCATGGCCCGGCAGGTCGCCGAGGTCTTCACCGAGGTGATCGCGGCGCCGGCGTACGACGACGGTGCGGTCGAGGTGCTGCAGGCCAAGAAGAACATCCGGATCCTGGTCGTCGAGCCGGCCCGGCGCGGTGGGATCGAGACCCGGGGCATCTCCGGCGGGCTGCTGATGCAGTCGGTCGACACGGTCGACGCCGGGCACGACTCCGCCGCCGGCTGGGAGCTGGTCTCCGGCGATCCGGCGTCGGAGTCGGTGCTGGCGGACCTCGAGTTCGCCTGGCAGGCCTGCCGGGCGGTCAGGTCCAACGCCATCCTGCTGGCGAGGGACGGGGCGTCGATCGGGGTCGGGATGGGCCAGGTCAACCGGGTCGACTCCTGCCGGCTCGCCGTGGAGCGGGCCGGGGATCGGGCGGCCGGCTCGGTCGCGGCCTCGGACGCGTTCTTCCCGTTCGCCGACGGCCCGCAGATCCTGCTCGACGCGGGTATCGCGGCCATCGTGCAGCCCGGCGGCTCGGTGCGCGACGCCGAGGTGATCGAGGCGGCGAAGGCCGCCGGGGTGACGATGTACCTGACCGGCGCCCGGCACTTCTACCACTGACACCCCGTACGGAAGCGAACTCCCCACATGAGCGCACAGATCCTGGACGGCAAAGCCCTCGCCGCCACCATCAAGACCGACCTGACCGAACGGGTGACGGCGCTTGCAGCGCGGGGTATCACCCCCGGCCTCGGGACGGTGCTGGTCGGTGAAGACCCGGGCAGCAAGGCCTATGTGGCGGGCAAGCACCGCGACTGCGCGCAGGTGGGGATCGCCTCGATCCAGGTCGAGCTGCCCGCCTCGGTGGGTGCGGAGGAGCTGGAGGCCGAGATCGCCCGGCTGAACGCCGACCCGGCCTGTACCGGCTACATCGTGCAGCTGCCGCTGCCCGGCGATCTGGACGAGAACCGGGCTCTGGGCCTGATCGATCCGGTCAAGGACGCCGACGGGCTGCACCCGGTCAACCTGGGCAAGCTGGTGCTCGGGGAGCCGGCGCCGCTGCCGTGCACGCCGCGGGGCATCGTCGAGCTGCTCCGTCGCCACGGGATCCCGCTGAGCGGCGCCGAGGTCTGCATCATCGGCCGCGGCACGACCGTGGGACGACCGCTGGGGCTGCTGCTGACCCGGAAGAGCGAGAACGCCACGGTCACCCTGTGTCACACCGGCACCGTCGACCTGGCCGCTCACACCCGCGCCGCCGACGTCGTGGTGGCTGCGGCCGGACGCCCGGGGCTGATCACCGGCGAGATGGTGAAGCCGGGAGCGGTCTGCGTGGACGTCGGGATCACCCGCACCGACGCCGGGTTGGCGGGTGACCTGGACGCCTCAGTCCGGGAGGTCGCAGCCTGGATCGCACCCATACCCGGCGGGGTCGGTCCGATGACCCGGGCCATGCTGCTCACCAACGTGGTGGAGCGGGCTGAGGCCGTGGCCGCGGGCTGAGGCTGCCATGACATCCCGCGCCAGCGGTCCGGTCGGTCGGAGTCTGCGGATGGGTCCGCTGCTGGTCGTCGTCGTCGGCGTCGTCGTCGGCCTGGTGATCGCCGTGATCGGCGATGAGACGTGGCGGGTCGGTGGCTTGATCATCGGCACGTCGCTGCTGATCGGCGCCGTGATCCGCGGCGCGCTGCAGTCTCGCGACGCCGGGCTCCTTCAGGTGCGCAGCCGAGGTTTCGACATCGCCGTGCTCGCTCTGGGCGGGATCGCGATCATCGCCTTGTCGATCGCGGTGCCCGGCCGGCCGAGCTGAGCCGGATCATTGGACGAGGCCGCCTCGGCACGCGCGTGATGGCCACGCCGGCCAGCGACACCGCGCCGCCGACGAGCGCGATCAGGGCGGGGGTCTCCTCGAGGAAAACCCAGGACAGCAGGACCGCGATGCCCGGCACCAGGTACGAGGACGCGGCCATCCGGCCGGCGCTGGTGCGGGCGAGAGCGTACGTCCAGAACAGGAAGGCGATCGCCGTCGGGAACACCCCGAGATAGACCACGCCCGCCGTCACCGCGAGCGGCTGGGTGCTCAACTGGTCGACCAGCCGAGGCAGGAAGGGCAGGGTCGCGAGTGCGCCGGCCAGAGCCCCCAACCAGGTGACCGTGATCGGGTCGACGGTGGCGAGCGCCTGCTTCTGCAGCAGCACGCCGACGGCGTACAGGCCGGCCGCGGCCAGCGCCAGGACCACCCCGCGCGGATCCACGACACCCGTCCGGGAGGCCGAGGCGATGATCACCACGCCGGCGAAGGCGATCAGCAGTCCGAGCATCAGCTGCCGGGGAAAGCCCTCGCCGAGGAAGATGCCGGCGAGCACCGCCACGATCACCGGCGCCAGGTTCACGATCATGGCGCTGGTGCCGGCGTCGAGATGGCGGCCGGCGGCGTTCACCGCGATCGTGTAGACGCCGAACCACAGCACGCCGTACGCGATGATCAGGGCCAGCGCCCGGCCACGCGGCCACGATCGAGACCGACGCCGACCGGCGAGGGCGATGGCCGTCAGCACGAGAGAGCCGACCAGCAGCCGTCCGAGAGCCAACGGGCCGGGGTCGACCGCGCCACTGAGGGCTCGGATCACCACGAACGCCGAGGCCCAGAGCACCATCGTGATCAGCGCAGCCGCCAGCGGCAGCCACCGCGGTTGGGTCGGCGACGGGTCAGCGTCGGTAGCGTCCGCAACCGAGGGTGCCGACAGGTGGGAGCTGGTCGTCATGGGAGAAAGCCTGGTCGCGATGAGTCGTAAGCACAAGCAAATCCTCCTTCATCAATCTTCAGTTTGACTGTATGGTCTGCAGCATGCTCGACGTCCATCGGCTCCGCGTCTTCCGCTCTGTCGTGGCCAGCGGTTCGATCCAGGCGGCAGCCAGCAATCTGGGCTACACATCGTCTGCGGTGAGCCAGCACGTCTCGGCACTGCAGCGGGAGACCGGGTTGGCGCTGGTCACTCGGGTGGGCCGGGGGATCGAGGCGACGGCCGCCGGTCGGGCGCTCGCGCTGGAGATCGACGGCGTCCTGTCCCGGCTGGGCGAGGTCGAGTCCGTGGTCGGGGATCTGCGAGCCGGTCGAACGGGGTCGTTGTCGATTGCCTATTTCGCCTCCGTGGGGTCGGCGTGGATGCCGGAGGTGGTCGCCGCCATGATGGCTGAGTTCCCCGACGTCCGGCTGGACCTCACGCTGCGCGAGGACGTGCCGACGGATCCGGCTGAACGGTCCGACGTGCAGATCGCCGTCGAGCAAGGGCCGGCCCACCGGCCTGGCCTGGTGGCCAGGCACCTGCTCGATGACCCGTACGTCGCCGTGCTGCCGGTCGATCATCCGCTGGCCGCGCACAGCCAGCTCGACCTCGCCGCGCTCGCCGGCGACCGGTGGGTGGACAACGACTTCGCCCGCGGATGGTGCCGGCGCAACCTGATCGAGGCGTGCCACGCCGCCGGCTTCAGTCCTCCGTTCCACGTCGAGGCGCACGACTACCCGACCGCGATCGCCTTCGTCGCGGCCGGCATCGGTGTGACCGTGCTGCCCAGGCTCGGCGCCAGGCACCTGCCGACCGGGGTGCGGGCGGTGCGGGTGGTGAGTCCGACGCCGCTGCGATCGATCTACGCGCTGGTCCGGGAAGGTGTGGCGGACGCGCCGGCGACCGCTACCGTGCTGCGGGTGCTGGACT
>Ga0190275_10002110_pt1 | contig 14396 bp, 14 predicted proteins | sample Popmic550T_FD_133745 | JGI IMG/M metagenome (GOLD analysis project Ga0190275, IMG submission 133745) | Populus adjacent soil microbial communities from riparian zone of Yellowstone River, Montana, USA - 550 T | ecosystem: Environmental > Terrestrial > Soil > Riparian zone > Trees stand | place... | reverse complement strand
CCGATCGTGCCGCCGGGACGGCAGACCCGCACCAGCTCGTCGGCTGCGGTCTGGTGGAAAGGGGCGAACATGACGCCGATCGAGGAGATCACGGTGTCGAAGCTCTCGTCCTCGAAGGGCAGGCCATGGGCGTCGGCCTCGACCCACTCCAGCTCGACGCCGGCCGCCGCGGCGCGGGCGCGGCCAGCCTCGAAGAGCTCGGGGGTGAGATCGCTGGCGACGACGTCGGCACCGGCCTGCGCGGCAGGAATCGAGGCGTTGCCGGTGCCGGCGGCGACGTCGAGCACGCGCTGGCCGGCGCCGACGCCGGCGGCCTCAACCAGGCGCGGCCCGAGCGGCGTCAGGAACGTCTCGACCATCGAGGGGTAGTCGCCGGACGCCCACATCTTGCGGTGTTTCTGTCTCAGCTCTGGATTGGGGGTCTCGGTCTTGGCGTTCACTTCGGATCTCCTTTGGTTCGCTTGGTGTCCTATCTAAGACCGGCGGCAGCTCCGGATCAACTTCTAAATCTGCAGTTGGGCGCCTAGACTGGTTGCGCGGAGATGCCGGAGAGCTATGGACAGTTCTGCCCCGTCGCCCAGGCGGCCGAGGTCCTGACCGAGCGCTGGACCCTGTTGGTCCTGCGCGAGCTGTTGATGGGCAGCACCCGCTTCAACGAGTTGCAGCGGGGCGTTCCTCGCATGTCCTCGTCCCTGCTCAGCAAACGCCTGCGGGAGCTGGAGCGCTCGGGCCTGATCACGCGGGAGCCGCTGGTGGGCGAGCGCGGGCACGCCTACGAGCTGACCCCGGCCGGCGAAGCGCTGGGGCCGCTGGTCGTCAACCTCGGGACCTGGAGCCGCGACCATCTGAAGCGGGAGATCAGCGAGGAGGAGGCCGACCCGGCGCTGCTGATGTGGGACCTGCGGCGCAGCCTCCGCCTCGAGCGGCTGCCACAGGAACAGGTCGTCGTCTTCTTCCGCTTTCGCGACGCCGGGGAGGGTAAGCGCGCCTGGTGGCTCGTCGCCCGGGAGGAAAATGCCGACCTCTGCTTCAGCGATCCCGGCTTCGGCATCGACCTCCAGGTTGACGCCGAGACGCGGGCGATGGCGGAGGTCTGGGTGGGAAAGCAGGAGCTGGGAGCAGCGATGCGCTCGAAGCGGGTCCGGGTGACCGGCCCGGGGCATCTGGTCCGCAGTCTTCCCGAGTGGATCGGTCTCAGCACCTTCGCCTACCCTGACCCGGCGGCCGAGCTGGCCGCCCGGCAGTCCGCCTAGGGACTAGGCGCGGCGGCAGGGGGTCCGGTCATCCCCTGAGCGAATTGGGTCGCGTCCCTGGCGGGACTGCTCCGCAGGATGGTGCCCGCCTATGGCGGGCAAATACCGGATTGCATTTCCGCCGCTTCGCGAACATTCGCTCAGGGGATGACCGGACCCCTTGCCAGCGCGCTCCCGTCGATGCCGAAGGTGGGTGGCGGGACGCAAGCTCAGCGACTGCCGCCAGCCAACTCCCGAAATCGTGGTTCCTTTCACACGTTATTCGTGCAAAAGGAACCACGGAACCGGTGAGCTGCCGGTAGTCGATCGTCCTGAGACTGCGTATCGAGAGAGGGTCCGGTCGCCCTCCGCGGGAATGTTCGCGAAGCGGCGAAATGCAATCTGATTCCTGCCCGCCATAGGCGGGCAGCATCTTGTGGAGCTGCCCCGACATAGGGGCGCGACCCAATTCCCGCGGAGGGCGACCGGACCCTCTGCCGCAGCGCTTATACCCACCGCAACTGCGCTTGCAGCCAGCCCGCCCGGGCTGCGCCCGGTGCTCCGCGGGCCTACCGTTTTGCCTCTAGTCGGCGAGTTTTGCCGGCTTTCCTCCTGCAGCTATGGCGAACTCGACTTCCAAACCACGCCTGCGCTGGCGCTCGCCGCTCCTCGTGGCGGTGCTCGGCCTGCTCGCCTGTGTCGTCCTCGGCGCCGCCTCGGCCTCGGCCGAGACGAAGTCCGAGAAGCTGGAATCGGTCGAAGAGAAGATCGAGGCGGTGGAGGAGCGCGAAGGTGTGCTCACCTCCGAGATCGAAGCGATGGGGGACGAAATCTCCGCCCTCGAAGGCCAGGTCTCGGCCCTGCGCAACCAGGAGGCGGCCGCCGAAGAAGAGCTCGCCGCCAAGGAGGCCGAGCTGCAGCGGGCTGAAGCCGAACTGAGAGAGGCGCTCGACCAGCTGGCGACGCTGAAAGCCCGCCTCAAGCGGGCGCTGACCAACCTGCGCGAGCGCCTGGTCGCGATCTACACCTACGGCTCCACTGACATCACCTCAGTGGTCCTCAGCGCCGAAGACTACGGCGACATGATCGCCCAGACCGAGTACCTCGACGCGATCAACGAAAGCGACGAGCGGCTGGCCGAGCGGGTGCGGACGCTGCGCGACGAAGCGAAGAAACTGGTTCGGATCCGCAAGGTCTCGAAACTGACGATCGAAAAGGCGCGCGACCAGATCGCCGCCCGCGAGCAGCGGCTGGAAGTGACGCGCTCGACCCTGGAGGCGCGCGAGGGCTCGCTGCTCTCGGCCCGGGCGAAACGCCGCGGCGCCCTCAACAGCGTCGAAGGCGAGCGCCACGAACACGAGGAGATCGCCGAGAGCCTGCGCTCGGAGATCCAGCAGGAAATCGCCGAAGCGACCGGCGGCCTGCCGCTGCCGGCTGGGCCGATGCCGACCCCGAGCGCGGCGGGGCTGATCTGGCCGGTCGAAGGCACCTTCACCTCGGGCTTCGGCTACCGCTGGGGCCGCATGCACGAGGGCATCGACATCGCCGCCGGCGAAGGGACGCCGATCCGCGCCGCCGCCTCGGGCACCGTGATCCTGATGCAGTCCGAGTACGAAAGCGGCGGTTACGGCAACTACACCTGCCTCGACCACGGCGGCGGGCTGTCCACCTGTTACGCCCACCAGTCGAGCTTCGCCACCTCCAGCGGCGCCAGCGTCAGCCAGGGGGACCTGATCGGCTACGTCGGCAACACCGGCCACAGCTACGGCGCCCACCTCCACTTCGAGGTCCGCGTCAGCGGGGTCGCCACCGACCCCATGGGCTACCTCTAGGCGTCGTTTCCAGAATTTTGGCCCCTATAGGGGCTCGAAGTGTGGAAACGATGGGGCGTTACATTTCTTCGCGTGGCCGAGCTGATTCTCTATGCGATTCCGGCCTTCGTGCTGCTGCTCGTCGTCGAGCTGGTCTCCTTCAAGTACGCCCGCGATGAGGAGCTGGTCGGCTACGAGGCGAAGGACACCCGCACCAGCCTGACGATGGGCGGCGGCAACGTCGCCATCAACGCCGTCTGGAAGCTGGCGGTCGTCGCCGTCTATGCCGGGCTCTACGAGCTGACGCCGCTGCGGATGCCGGCGGACATGTGGTGGACCTACGTGCTGCTCTTCTTCGCCGATGACTTCGCCTACTACTGGTTCCACCGCATCCACCACGAGGTCCGCGTCTTCTGGGCCAGCCACGTCGTCCACCACTCCTCCGAGCACTACAACCTCTCGACGGCGCTGCGGCAGACCTGGACGCCGATGACGGCACTGCCGTTCTGGGCGGCGCTGGCGCTGCTCGGCTTCCCGCCCTGGATGATCCTCACCCAGCAGGCGATCAGCCTCATCTACCAGTTCTGGATCCACACCGAGCGGGTGGGGAAGATGCCCGCCTGGTTCGAGTTCTTCTTCAACACGCCTTCTCACCACCGCGTCCACCACGGCTCCAACGAGGTCTACCTCGACTGCAACTACGGCGGCATCCTGATCATCTGGGACCGCCTCTTCGGCACCTTCCAGGGCGAGACCGAGCGGGTCCGCTACGGCCTCACCCAGAACATCAGGACCTTCCGCCCGGCCCAGGTCGCCTTCCACGAGTTCGTCGCGATCGCCCGCGACGTGCGGGGGGCGAAGAGCTGGCGCGAGCGCTGCGGCTACCTCTTCCGCGGCCCGGGCTGGTCGCCCGATGGCACCGAGGGTGGCACCCGGGGCTAAGGCTGCAGGCGCTGGTGGCTCCAGCGCTCGTCCGTCTTCACGTAGAGCAGGCGGCGATGGAGCCGGTCCGGGCTGCCGTGCCAGAACTCGATCAGGTCGGGGTCGAGGCGGTAGCCGCCCCAGCGCCGCGGTCGGTGCAGGGGCTCGGCGCTCTTGGCGAGGGAGCTCGCTGCCTCCCGCAGCTCTGCCGGGTCGGCCAGTTGCTCGCCCTGGTGGGAGGCGACGGTGGTCGCCTGTCCCGCCGGCGGGCGCTCGGCGAAGAGCGCGTCTGACTCTTCCTCGCTGAGCTGGCGCACCGGCCCCTCGACGACGATCTGCTGCAGCGTCTCGCGCCAGTACAGCGTCCCTGCCGCCCGCGGGTTGACCGCCAGGTCGCGCCCCTTGCGGCTGTCGTGGCTGCCGGCAAAGACGAGCCCGGGGGTCAGCTGCTTGAGCAGGAGGATCCGGTTCGACGGCCGCCCGGCGGCGTCGGCGGTCGCCAAGGCCAGGGCCCGCGGCTCGCGCACGCCCTTCTCCTCGGCGATCAGCAGCCAGCGCTCGAGCAGTGGCAGCGGGTCCTCGGGCGGCGCCTCGAACTCGGGGAGGACGAGCGTCGGGTCGCCCGAGAGGGTTTCGATCGGCTCCTCGCCCATGCCTCTCTTCTACAGCAGCCTGAGGACGAGGCCGCAGGCGTCGTCGCGGTGCTCGTCGGCTTCGAGGGCGCGCAGCAAGCTGGCCGCCAGCGCCGCAGGGGGCTCGTCGTGGTGGGCACGCACCTCCTCCAAGAGCCGATCGAGCCCAACGTCGATCGAGCGCTCGCGGCGCTCGATGACGCCGTCGGTGTAGAGAACGAGGAGAGTGCCAGGCTCGAGCCGGCAGCCAGCTTCGGGGCGGCTGCGGTCATCCTGGAGGTGGACGTCGAGCGGGGTGGAGCGACCTTCCCAGGCGAGCCGCGGCTCCTCGCCGGCCGCGGCGAGGACCGGTGGCGGATGGCCGGCGCAGGCGAAGCAGAGCTCGCGGCTGCCGAGGTCGAGCTCGGCGTAGACCAAAGTCGTCATCCCGCCGACTCGGTGGCGACCCGCGTAGGAATCGAGGGCCTCCAGCAGTCGCCCCGGCGGCAGGCCGGTGGAGGCGAGGGCTCGGGTGGCGCTGCGGAGCTGCCCCATCGTCGCCGCGGCCTCAATTCCGCGGCCGACGACGTCGCCGACAACCACCCCGACCTTCTCCTCGCTGACCCAGAAGGCGTCATACCAGTCGCCGCCTACGTCCATGCCACTGTCGGCGGGGCGGTAGCTGGCGCCTATCTCCAGCCCCGGGGCGCTGGGCAGGTCGCCGGTCAGCATGCTGTTCTGCAACTGCTGGGCGATCTCGCGTTCGCGCTTGCGGGCCGCCAGCAGCTCTTCCTCGTAGCGGCGCCGGTCGCGGGCCTCGAAGACCGTCGTCCTGATCGTCTCGGGCTGCCCGTTGGCGTCGCTGACGACCACGGAGTTGACAAGAACGGGCAGCCGCGAGCCGTCGGCGCAGACCACCTCCAGGGCGATCTCCTTCGCCTCGCCCTGCATCTGCAGCAGCGGGGCGTAGTGGGTCTCGTGGTAGATCCGGCCCCCCGGCGTCAGCAGCTGCTGGAAGCGCCGCTGGCCGACCAACTCCTCCCGGCCGATTCCGGTCAACTGCTCGAAGGTGTGGTTGACCTTGACGATCGTCCCGTCGAGCGCCGTCGCCAGATAGCCGCAGGGGGCGTTCTCGAAGAAGTCTTCGGCGCTGCGCTCGGCCGGCTCGTCCTCGACCCTCACTCGCGCAGGAACTCCTCGATCGCATCGGCGGTCGCCTCCGGCGCGCTCAGATTCGGGCAGTGGCCGACCGCGTCGAGCGTCACCAGCCGGGCCCCGGCGAGCTCGCGCTCGACGTAGCGGCCGACCTCTGCGGGGGCGATCGCGTCGTCGGAGCACTGCAGGACGAGGCTGGGGACGCTCACCTGCGCCAGGTCCTCGCGGTTGTCGGACATGAAGGTGACGCGGGCGAAGCGGCGGGCGATCTCGGGGTCGGCGCGGCAGAAGCTGTTGGTCAGCTCCTCGCCGAGCTCGGGCCGGTCGGGGTTGCCCATGATCACCGGCGCCATCTGGCTCGACCAGCCGAGGTAGTTGCTGTCCATCGAGTCCAGCAGACCTTCGATGTCCTCGCGGCTGAAGCCGCCGACGTAGTCCTCGTCGTCGATGTAGCGGGGAGAGGGACCGACGAGGACGAGACGGGCGAAGCGGTCGGGTTCGGCGTTGGCGGCGAGCACCCCGATCATCGCGCTGACCGAGTGACCGACGAAGACCATGTCCTCGAGTTCAAGCTCACGGCAGATCTCGAGCACGTCGTCGGCGTATCCCTGGAGGGAGGAGTAGCGGTCGGGGTCGTAGGCGGAGAGGTCGGAGCCGCCGGCGCCGACGTGGTCGAAGAGGACGACCCGGTAGCCGGGCTCGAACCGGGGCGCGACGAAGCGCCACATGTTCTGATCGCAGCCGAAGCCGTGGGCGAAGAGGATCGGCTGCCCGTCGGGCAGTCCTTGCTCGGTGACGTTGTGGCGGGCGCGCGCGGTCATCTCCTGCGCCTCTACCCACTACCGGTCGATGCCCATCCTCAGGCGCACGTAGGTGCCTTTCTCGCCGGAGCGGATCTGGACCAGGTCGCATAGCTGGTTGGCGATCCAGAGGCCGCGGCCACCGCCCTGGCCGGTCGGCACCCGCTCGCGGCCGACGAGGGGGTCTTCGATGCAGCCGAAGTCATGGATGTCGCAGACGAGCTGCCCGCCGTCGCGCCAGATCGCCAGCAAACCGCCGCCGCCACCGTGCTGAATGCTGTTGGTCGCCACCTCGCAGACGGCGAGGACGAGGTCTTCGTTGCGACGGGGGCTGAGGCCGGCCGAGTGAGCGAGGTCGGTGACCGCGCGGCGCACTGTTCTCAGGTCCGACTTGCCGAAGCCGAGAGTGGCGGCGGGGACTTCGCGTTTGGGCAGGGAGCCGGCGAGGGGATTGCCGGGGGCGAAGCGCTCCGAGGTCGATCTGCCCTGGGGGCCGGAGCAGTAGGGATGGCTGCGCTCCGCCTGCGCCAGCACCTCGTCGTCGAGGGCGTTGGTGTCGTACGGGCACATCAGGGTCAGCGCCGGATCTTCCCCGAAGGCGATGTTGAGCAGCCGCTCGTGGCGCTCGCACTCGTCCAGCTCCGGGGCGCTGCGGCCGGTGAAGATCGGCTCGCCGACGCCGCGAATCCCCCGTTCAGCGTCGTTGCCCCGCAGCAGGTCGCCGCAGGCGGAAACCAGCCGGGCTGGGTTGCGGCCCACCTTTTCCATCGGCAGGAAATCGACCTCATCACCGGCGGCCCCGAGCGTCCCGCGCAGGAGCCGCAGGCGCGGCTCGGGAACGACCACGAGCACGGTTTCGCCAGCGGCAACCCCCTCTTCGATGAAGGGCACGGTTCCGGTGAGGAACTCGTCGCTGTCGCCGTAGAAGAAGGCCTCGTGGCAGAAGCCAACCCGCTGGGCGGACCCGTTCGTCACAGCTGTACCCCGAGCAGGTCGCAGAGGCGGTTGAGGACGGGGGGCTCGTTGCGGACGGAGCGTCCGGAGCCGGATGGGCGGGCATGGCGAGCGAGGATTTCCACCCCGCGGTGATCGATGAAGTCGAGCGCCTCGAGGTTGACCGGGGGCGCCTCGCCAGGCCCGCAGGCGAAGCCGAGGGCACGGTCGAAGGCCGCCCCGGAGAAGTGATCGATTTCGCCGGCGAGGGCGAGGTCGCCATCCTGGCCGAAGAGGTGGAAGGGAACGGTGTCGCGGTCGGCGTTGGCGGCGGGGTGGATCGCCGCCAGGTCGTGGAGGAGCTGCGGCGGCAGCAGGTCGCGCCGGTACCCGCAGAGCACCGTCAGCGGCTTGGTCGAGAGGGCGCGGTCGGCGAAGCACTCCCAACGCAGGTGGGCCTCGCGCGTTTCAGGGTCCCGGACCAGGTCGGTCACGTGGGCCGCCACCCTCAGGCCGGTGTAGCCGTCGGCGAGAGAGGCGTCGGTGGCGGCCGCGTAGAGGGCGAGCTGGGCGTCGACGTCGACCGGCCGGGCCCCCGGATAAAGGGTGTCGAGCTCGAAGAGGACGAGGGCGCCGCTGTCGATCAGCGCGCCGACTTCGCCCAGGGCATCGAGTCGCTCGCGCTGATCGGCCACCGGTTCATCGCCGATGAAGGCGATTCGCTGACCCAGGCGACGCCCCTCGGTGAGGAACTCGAGCACCGCCGCGGTGAACTCCTGCCGTTGCTCGAAGCCCCAGCAGGCATGGCCGTCGAGCCCGAGGCGGGCTGCGGAGTCGATGCACCCGTGGACGCGCATTGGCTGAGTATTCCATCGGTTCCCAATTCCGACCAAACATGTGCCCGACTTAGCCTGAACACAAAGCTCGCGGCGGCTGTCACCCTTGGCCCCGTGGGTGCAGGAGAAAAGGCAATTCGGGCTCGCGTGCGGGGCAAGGTGCAAGGGGTCTTCTTTCGCGAAGCGACCGTCAACCGAGCGGCCGAGGCCGGCGTCCTCGGCTGGGTTCGCAACGCCGAGGACGGCACCGTCGCGGTCCACGCCGAGGGGCCGGAGGAGGCAGTCGCCGAGCTCCTCGAGTTCCTCGAAGCCGGGCCGCCGGCCGCGCAGGTCGAGGCGGTCGAGGTGGAGGACGCCAAGGTCGAGGGCCACGAGCAGTTCGCCGTGCGCGGCGTCAGCGCCGGTGCCTTCGTCGTCCAGGAGCACCAGGCCACCGCCCACCACTTCGACCTGCGGCTGGAGGTGGCCGGCGTGATGCGCTCCTGGGCGGTCCCGAAGGGCCCCTCGCTGGACCCGGCGGTGAAACGGCTGGCGATCGAGGTCGCCGACCACTCGCTCGGCTACAACGACTTCGAGGGAAGCGTCGACGGCGGCCAAGTGATCGTCTGGGACCGCGGCACCTACGAGCAGGGCGGGAGGGTGTCCTGGCCCGAGGCGCTGCAGCGTGGCCACGCCGTCTTCGTCCTCCACGGCGAGAAGCTCGCCGGCGGCTTCGCCCTCCAGCGCACCCGCCGCGGCGAGAAGCCGCAGTGGCTGCTGATCAAGCGCAAGGACGAGTTCGCCCGCCCCGGCTCCGACGTCGTCGCCGAAGCGCCGCTGTCAGTGCTCAGCGGGAAGCCGCTCTGAGCTGGTCCGCCGGCTGGCGACGTAGAGGGCGATTGCCGTCAACGGGGTGATGAAGTCCGCCCAGAGGAGGGGGCCGGTGTTGTCGGGGTCGTGGTTGTCGTGGGCCACGGCTTGGTGGATGTGCCCGAAGGCATCGCCGAGATAGCTGACCGAGAGGGCAATCACCGCCGCGAGGAGGAATCCGTCGCGGAAGCGGGCGCAGAGGACGCCGAGGAGCCCGATCGCCAGGTCGCCGAACCCGACCTCGGTCTGGAAGCCGCCGTCGCCGTTGGTGTAGCCGATTTCCCGGGCCATGTCGGGACCGTCGAAGAGGTGGAGCATCGCCCCGAGGATGCAGGGGATCCCGAACCCGACCACCAGCCACCAGACGAGGAAGATCTCGATCGTGCGCCCAGTGCTGCGGGCCTGCCGGTCGTGGTGGACGTGAATCGCGGCGCCGACCAACGCGATCGCCGAGAAGAGCAGGAACGGCATCGCGGCGCATCGTAGGGCTCAAGGGAGGGGAAAGGAGAGCCGATGTGAATCCCAGTGGACAAATCGTCTAAACGGCTGGCATGGTCGCGAAACGTCGCCCTGGCCTGCCTCGGAATGCTCGCGGGGCTCCTTGCTCTGTACGCGGCCATCATCTGGTGGACGCTCGGCAGCGAATCGCTGCAGGACGCCGCGGGGCGCTGGGCCTACGACGCTGTCGTCGTCGGCGCGGCGCTGATCGTCCTCTGGCGGGCGGCGACGGTCGCCTCGGAGCGGCGGGCGTGGCTGACCCTGGGCGGCGCGATGCTGCTCTGGGCGCTCGGCCAGACCTACTACTCCGTCGTCCTCTACTACGCCAGCCCGGCTCCGTTCCCCTCGCCGGCCGACCTCCTCTTTCTCGCCTTCTATCCCGTCAGCTTCGTCGCCCTGGTCATGCTGCTGCGGGCGCGGATCCCGCAGCTCGAGCCGCTGGCCTGGGTCGACGGGCTGATCGGCGCCCTCGCCGTCGCCGGGGTCGCGGCGGCGCTGGTCTTCCCGCCGGTCCTGGAAGCACTCGGTGGCGACCCGCTCGGGGTCGCGGTCAGCCTCGCCTACCCGTGCATGGACGTGGTCCTGCTCGGGCTCCTCAGCGGCGCCTTCGCCGCCTCGCGCTGGAAGCTGGAGGGGACCTGGCTGCTGATCGCGCTCGCCCTGCTGCTCTTCGGCGTCTCCGACGTCGTCTACCTCTCGGTCGGCGGCCAGTCGACCGAGGCCCTGAACCTCGCCAGCATCGGCTGGCCCCTCGCCTTCCTCCTGCTCGCTGTCGCCTCCTGGCTGCCGCGGGCCGTGCCCGATGCGGCGCTCGGGGAAGCCGACGGCAACCGGATCGTCGTCCCGTTGGCGATGGCAGTGGTCGGCGTCCTCCTCCTCGCCGCCGGCAGCTTCGTCCAGATCGGCGCCGCCGCGGTCGGGCTCGGCGTCGCCTGCCTGGCAGCGGTGCTGGCGCGGCTGGTCATCACCTTCGACCAGAACCGGCGCCTGCTCGGCGCCACCCGCGAGGAAGCCGTCACCGACGCCCTCACCGGCCTCGCCAACCGGCGCCGGCTGATGGCCGACCTGGAGCGGGCGATGGCGGCGACGCCGCCGCAGCCGATGGTCCTGGTGCTACTCGACCTCGACGGTTTCAAGGCCTACAACGACAGCTTCGGTCACCCCGCGGGCGACGATCTCCTGCGCCGCCTCGGCGGCCAACTGGCGGCGGCGGTGGAGCCCTACGGCCGCGGTTATCGACTCGGCGGCGACGAGTTCTGCGTCCTCGCCTCGACTCGCGAGGTCTCGCCCGCAGACGTCGGCGAGCAGGCTGCGGAGGCGCTCTCCGACCGCGGTCAAGGCTTCACGATCACGGCCTCCTGGGGGAGGGTGCTGATCCCGGTCGAGGTGGTGACGGCAAGCGATGCGCTGCGGGTCGCCGACCGGCGGATGTACGCGAAGAAGGGCCTGCGCGCCGGCTCCGCCCGCAACCAGACCCGCGGCGTCCTGCTGCGGGTCCTGCAGGAGCGCGAGCCGGAGCTGGAGCGCCACCTCGAGGGCGTCGCCTCGCTCGCCGCGGTCTTCGGCCGCGCCCTCTCCCTCGATGCCGAGGAGCTCGACGTGTTGGTGCGGGCGGCGGAGCTGCACGACATCGGCAAGATCGCGATCCCCGACGAGATCCTCCACAAGCGCGGCGCGCTCACGGCCGCGGAGTGGGGGCTGATGCGCAAACACACCCTGATCGGCGAGCGTGTGCTCGAAGCCGCTCCCGCCCTCGGTCAGGTCGCGAAAGTGATCCGCTCGACCCACGAGCGCTGGGACGGCGAGGGCTATCCGTACGGCCTAGCCGGCCGCGAGATTCCGCTCGGCGCCCGCGTGATCCTCGTCTGCGACGCCTACAACGCCATGATCGAAGGCCGCCCTTACCGCGCCGCCATCAGCAACGAGGAGGCGCTGGCGGAGCTGCAGCGCAACGCCGGCGCCCAGTTCGACCCCGAGCTCGTTCGCACCTTCGTCGAGAAGGTGATGCCGGCGCTGGATCAGAGCCAGCGGCTGGTCGACCCGTCCGCCTCGCCGTCGCAGTAGCGCTCGAGGACACGCGCGAAGGCGGGCTGCTCGGGAGCGACAGCGGCGAAGAGGGTCATCGAGGAGCGCAGCTTGGCGGCGTCGACGGCGCCGAGGATCTCCTCCGCCGAGCGGTGCTCGTGCGCCAGCAGCGCCTCGCTGCACTCGACCAGGCGCGGGCCGAGAATCGGGTGCTCGACGTAGGCGCGGGCTTCCGCGGCGGAGGCGATCGCGTAGCGGCGCGACATCTCGCTGTGGCCGAGGCCGGCGCGCTGGGGGAAGACGAACCACATCCAGTGGCTGGTCTTGCGGCCGGCCCGCAACTCCGCCAGCGCCCGCTGGTAGGTGCCGTCGCAGTCCTGGGCGTCGAGGAAACGCTGCAGCGGGTCACTGTCCACGCGGTCAGCCTACGGCTACGGTTGGGCGATGCCCATGACCCTCGACGAGCTGACGGTGGTCGACGCGCCGGAGCGCTGGGAAGCGTGCGGGTTCAGCGTCGAGGGGGACGTCTGCGTGATCGGCGCGACCCGGATCCGCTTCGCGTCAGAGGAGGGCAAGCGCGGGCTTGCCGGCTGGTCTTTGCGCGAGGCTGAATCGCTGGATCTCGACGGGCTGGCGACCGCGCACTCGGATCGACCACCGCCGGCCGAGGCGCCGCCGCACCCGAACGGCATCACCGCCCTCGACCACGTCGTCGCGATCTCCCCCGACCTCGATCGCAGCGTCGAGAAGCTGGTCGCCGCGGGCCTCGACCTGCGGCGCGTCCGCGAGCAGCCAACCCCCGCCGGCGCTCCCCGTCAAGCCTTCTTCCGCCTCGGCGAAACGATCCTCGAGGTTGTCCAGGAGCCGCCGGAGGCGACCGAAAAGGCCAGAGGCGACCGTCCAGCCTTCTTCTGGGGCCTCGCCCTCTCCGCACCGGACCTCGAGCAGACCGTCGCCTTCCTCGGCGACAGCGTCAGCGAGATCAGGCCCGCGGTCCAGCCCGGCCGCAAGATCGCCACCCTCCGCCGCAGCGCCGGCCTCTCGGTGCCCGTTGCGCTGATCACCCCGCCGTAGGGGGGAGAGAGTGAGGGTCGACGGACTTACTCCAAGGTGCCGCCGGATCAGAAGCAAGAGAGCGGATACGTCCGGGCTACCTGGGTCGGGCTGATCTTCGTCATCGCCCTGGCGATTGCCGACGCCGCTCTTGCTCCAGCACCGGCGCCTGAGCAACTGGACTTCATCGACACGCTCCTCGCCAGTAGGGCAGTGGTGGTTGCGATCAGAATCGCGATTGTCTTCGCCGCCCTCTTTCTGATCCTTTCGGTGATCGCCTTGGCCGCCCAGCGACGCTGGTTGGCGCGATTGGGGGCCGGTGGAGGTCTCCACTCTCGATGCGGAAAACCAACAGCTCAAAGAGGAGCTGGCGAGTGCGGATGGGCTCATCGAGGACTTGAAGCCAAAGCTGCGTATACGGAGCAACTGGTAGATAAGGGGTAGGTACATGAACTACGTGAAAATTCCAAAAGCGAACCACGAAAAAGCGCTCAAAGAACTCAAGTCAGCACATGAGCTGGCCCGGCGGGGTCGTATGCGCATTCATCGGGCTCTCCAGAGGAACGAGCGGGAAATGAAGCGGATCCGTCCTACGCTCAGACGCGCCGGCCTGCTGCGCGATTAGTTAGCCGCCCAGCCAGGGCATACCATCTGTCCATGGGCGAGTTCCGCTACGAGGGGCACCGGATCAGCTACGACAGCTACGGCGAGGGCGGCCGCACGCTGGTCCTCGTCCACGGCCTGCTGATGAACCGGCACATGTTCGATCGCCTCGGGCCCGAGCTCGCCGAGCGCGGGAACCGGGTCGTCACCGTCGACATGCTCGGCCACGGACGCTCCGACCGCCCCGAGGACCTGCGGCTCTACTCGATGCCGCTCTTTGCGCGCCAGGTGGTGGCCCTGCTCGACCACCTCGGCGAGGAGAGCGCCGTCGTCGGCGGCACCTCGCTCGGCGCCAACATCGCCCTCGAGCTTGCGGTTCGCCACTCCGAGCGGGCGCGGGCGCTCTTCATCGAGATGCCGGTACTGGACAACGCCCTCTCAGCCGTCGCCGGCCTCTTTACGCCGGTGCTGCTGGGCCTGAAGGTCGGCCGCACCCTCTTCGAGGGCGTCTCGCTGGCGACCCGGGCGATCCCGCGGACCCACCACCTCGTCGACATCGGCCTCGACTGGGTGCGGCAGCGGCCGGGCCCATCGCAGGCGGTCCTGGAGGGGCTGCTGCTGGGGGAGACGGCACCGCACCGCGAGGACCGGGTCAAGATCGAGCAGCCGACCCTGATCGTCGGCCACCACAGCGATCCGCTCCATCCCTTCAGCGACTCCGGGATGCTGCTCGAAGAGTTGCCCAACGCCCAGCTGGTCGAAGCCAACTCGATCCTCGAGTGGCGGCTCGACCCCGAGCGGCTGAACGACGAGCTCGCCGCCTTCCTCGACGAGGTCTGGGCGCCGGACCTGCGCGCCGTGGCGACCGGCTGAGGCCGCTGTCACACTTGCTGGCCGGTGAGCCAAATCTCTGACGACAAGCGCGTCGAACGCGACGCCGAGTTCACGACCATCTCCGGCCACGAGATCGCCCCCCTCTACACCGAGGCCGACCTAGCCGGTGAGAGCGCCGAGAAGGTAGGCGCCCCCGGCGCCTACCCCTTCACCCGCGGCCCCTACCCCTCGATGT
>Ga0190275_10002109_pt1 | contig 14403 bp, 9 predicted proteins | sample Popmic550T_FD_133745 | JGI IMG/M metagenome (GOLD analysis project Ga0190275, IMG submission 133745) | Populus adjacent soil microbial communities from riparian zone of Yellowstone River, Montana, USA - 550 T | ecosystem: Environmental > Terrestrial > Soil > Riparian zone > Trees stand | place... | reverse complement strand
GAGGCGGGCGGCAGATCCTGCTCCCTGAAGACGAGCCGCAGCGTGCAGCGAGTGAAGCGCGTCCACTGTTCGTCCCCGCGATGCACCACCTGGCCCAGCCCCTCTAGCGCGAAGGGGAGCCGCCGGAAGGCACTCCTCCACCGCAAGGCCTTGAGCGCCAGTGGCACCCCCATTACCAGGTAGGCCGTGAGGATCAGCCCCAGCACAAGCAGGATGCCACTGAGCGACTCCAGGTCGGGGACCTTCACCAGGTTGAAGACACTGACGACGATGTACACACCCCAACCCGCCAGAAAGCCCAGCACGGGAAACTGAGTAGGCGTCGTCGCCCAGTGAGAGCCCATCCGCCAGAAATCCAGAAACGAGAGCCGGTCGTCCTCGTGCCGGGCCTTCCTCCGCTCCATCGCCAGGGCCTTCTTCTCTGCCGCACCGAGCACCCGGCGATCCTGACGCCCTCGGACCTCGGACACGGCTGCGCGGGCGGCCTGGGCCTCTCGTGAGAGCCGAGCCAAGGCGGCGGGTGCCTCCGAAGAGGGAGTCGCGAGAGGCACCTCCCCCTGCTGCACCGGCTGGCCACCCGGCCGCAATGCCTCCAAGGCCTGACGCGCGAGCACGGCGCTGGGATACCGGTCCGCGGGCCGCAGCGCCGTCAGCTTCCGCAGCCAGGGCCGCAGGGCGGGGGCCTCCAGGTGCGAGAGATCCAGCCCCTGGTCCGGCTGGAAGTGATCGGCGGGGGGCGTGCGGCCCAGCAGGTGCACCAGAGTGGCGCCCAGCGCGTACAGATCGCTCGTGGCATCCGCCGTGCCACCAAACTGCTCCAGGGGCATGTAGCCGAAGGTCCCCACGAGCGTGGAGCCCACCGTGGCACCCCGCGCGGACTCGAGCGCGGAGCCGAAGTCCACGAGGACAAGCGTCCCGTCCGGCCGCCGGATGATGTTGGCGGGCTTGATGTCCCGATGGAGCACCCGGGGCGTGCGCGCATGCAGGTACACCAGGAGCTCGAGCACCTGGCGGGCAATGTCCTGGGCCTCCTTCTCGCTGAAGGTGTGGTGGCTCAGCCGCTCCAGCAGCGTCTCGCCCGCGATGTACTCCGAGGCCACGTAGAGCCGCAGCGAGGCGCCCTCCCCCTCCTGGAAGTGACCCAGCAGCCGAGGGATGCGCGGATGGGAGAGTGCCTCGAGGATCCTCGCCTCGCGCTCGAAGGCGTCCACCTCCTGGGGCCCGGGGACCTGCGCGAAGAGCAACTCCTTGAGCGCCACCTCCCGCCCCTCCGGGCTCCGCGCCAGGTACACACGGCTGTGCTGGGTGCGCGCGATCAACCGCCGCACCGTGTAGCCCCCGGGCCGGACCGCCGCCCCACAGGCCCCGCATCGCGTCCCCGAGAGCGGCGCACCGCACACCGCGCAGCCGGACGCCGTCGCGGACGACGCATCGGACCGGGCGGCGGTGGACTCAGCGGGGGACAGTGACTCTGGGCGGCTCATGCCTACATCTTGAGGCGCGGCGGCGCTGGAGGCCAGCGCTCATCACCCCAGCTTGATGACGCTGCCCTTGACGAAGACGTTGCCCGAGTCCGACACCGTCATGTTGGTGCCCGCCTTGCCGATGAACACTCGGCTCTTGGTGATCTTCGTGCCCATGCCGCTGGAGCTGATGGCGATCTCCTCCCCGGCGATGGTGATGATCGGATCGGACGGTGTGCCGTTGCTGCCCTTCCCAATCTTGATGCCGTCCGGCTTGATCTCGATGCAGTAGTCGCCCACGTGGATCCGGGCGGCGTCCTTCGCTTTGACTTCGATGTCCGTGTCCGCCTCGATGTGGGTCTTCTCGCCGGACTTCAGGTGCACCTTCTGCATGGAGTCGACGTCGATCTCCTGGGTGGCCTTCAGCTCGATCTTCTGGGTGGCGACCTGGGCGAGGTTGGGTGCATGCGCCCCAAGCGCGATGACCTTTCCCTTCACCTCTGCCGTGCCCCGCAGCGAGGCGATGCCCACGGTGCTCGCCGCTTTGACCTCCGCGTAGAGGCCCGCCTCCACGGAGGCCTTGAACCCGCCAAAGCACTTCGCGCCGATGCCCGCCTGCAGCGTGCTGTAACTCTTGCTGGTGATGCCCGTGTCACCGCCCGCGAAGGTCTTCATGTCCCCCTCGGCGACGAACATGAGGTTGGCCGGCGTCAGCACGCTCACGCCGCTCTGCCCGTAGATGCTCACGTCCTTGGAGGGTGCGGCTCCCCCGGAGTCCGGGAGCAAGCCGAAGGCATCCTTGCCGATGCCGTAGAGGCTCTCGAGGAACGGCAGCCACGAGTTGAGGTTGGGATCGGGCGTCGACAGGAAGACGCTCGAGTGGAGGATGCCCAGGATGGAGGCCACCGTGTCCCAGGTGCCCGCGGACTTCAGGACCTGCTCCATCAGGGGCTGCAGGTTGTTCGGAGCAACGGCCTGCAGCGTCTCGCCATTGTTGGGGTTGAACACCGGCGCTTTGGGCGACTCGATGGCCCCGACGAACACCTGGCCGCCCACCACCTTCACCGCCGTGGGAGAACTCAGCTCCATGAGCTTCTGAGCCACCTGCTGCCAGATGTCCTTCGTCTGGAACAGGACGAACTTCTCGCTCTGGAAGACGGACTGCTTCTTGATGTCGAAGAAGAAGTTCTCGTCCGTCTGCAGCGACACGCCGTTGTAGCCGAACGTGGGGTTGGTCGGGGAGCGCTGCCCCAGCAGGAAGTGGGTGTACGGGTTGGGAATGTGGATGCGGAGCCGCTGCAGGGTGGACGCCTGCGCCCCCTGCTCGACGACATTCGTCTCCACCCCCGTCAGCCGGTTCTGCAGGTTCTGGATCTGCTGATTCTGCTGCTGGTTGGCCTGCTGGTTCTGCTGATCCTGCTGCTGGTTGGCCTGCTGGTTCTGCTGATCCTGCTGCCTGTCGTAGTTGGTCGGGCGAGGCGGGGGCATGGTCTAGCTCCTCGTGAGGGCACGGACGCTCACGCGTCGTCCTCGAACTCAATGTGGATGCCAGCGCGGGTGCGGATGACGCTCTGGGTGGCGTTGTCCGCGATCACGGGCGTGAGCGTCTCCGGGTTGGGCACCGAGCCGACGATGATCGGGCGGTCTGGATCCCCGTTGATATGAGCGAGGGCCACCTCGGTGCCCACGTGCAGCGGGAAGTGCGTGCCGTAGCCGGCGCCGCTGGAGTTCTGCACCATCCGGATCCACCGGGAGGCCTTGCCTCCCGCCTTGCCAGAGGCGTCAAAGGGCAGCAGCACCTTGTAGCGGCCCAGCTCGTCAATGGGGGTCGCCGCGCCGTTGGCGGTGCCGTCCACCACGGCGTTCACGATCCCCGTGATCCGTGGCTTGGGAGTGCGCCGCTCCGGCCGGAAGGGCACCGTGGAGGGAGTGGCCACCCACGTGTTCGAGTACCCCTGCGTCCCCTGCGCGGCCCCGCTCTCTCCAGAGACGCGCTGCTGATCCACCTCGTGCCTCACCTCGATCACCAGGTAGCTCTGATCGAACTGGCCCATCGGGTGGCCCATCAGCTCGAAGATCTGCCCGCTGCGCAGCGCCCGCACGCGGCTGCTGCCCGTGTACTCCTCGCGGCGCGCCTTCAGCTCCTCGGCGCGCACCTTCGCCAGCCGCTTGCCCTCACCCGCATCGCGGAAGTGCTCCCCGTAGAGCATCTGCAGCCCGCGGCCCTGATCCTCCACCTTCTGCTGGGCCGACAGCGGCACGCTCGGCGTCCGCCAGTTGTACTCGCGCAGCGTCACCTGCTGCGGCACCATGTGCGCCCGGTACGTCACCGACCAGATCGACTCGCCGGGATCCGTGACGCCTGCCCGCGGCAGGTACTGGATCTGCTCGTACCCCGCCGGCGCGCTGAAGTTGGCATTGGCGTCGGTGAAGACGACCTTCTCACCGTCCGCCGTGTGCTCGAAGTAGAAGCTGATGCCCTCGTGCTCCAGCAGCCGGCAGCAGAACTGGAAGTCCGACTCCTGGTACTGCACCACGTAGTCGCGCTTGGCGTAGGTGCCCTCCAGCCGCATCTCGAAGTGCGCCTCCTCCATGCCCGAGTCCTTCAGCACGGCGGTGACGATGTCCGGCACGGAGAGCTCCTGGTACACACGCGAGCGGACCGTGAGCGTGGTGTACCAGAGCCGCGGCACCATCACCGCGCGGTACAGGGGGACACGCCCATCGTCCCGGGCCACCAGCTCGATCTCGCGGAGCACGCCCCACAGCGGGTACTCGTGCCCGTTGCCGAAGGCGATGCCCACGGTGCCCCCCAGCACGTCCTGCAGCGTGTCGGCGGCCAGCGCCGCCTCGCCATCTCCCGCCAGCCACAGCTCGAACGAGTACAGCTCGCTGAGGGCCTCGCGGCCCTTCATGCGCTCCAGCAGCAGCTCTCCCGGCCCCAGGGCCGAGGAGATGAACATCACTTCATTCTCGGAAAACGTCTCGGCCATAAGAGCTCCAGACTCACGGTGCGATGAGGACCTTCGTCTGGCTGGGAGCCACCTGCGTCCCCGGGGGCGAGTTGGCGTTCGAGCCGTTCTGCGCCACCATCTTCAGGTGGGTGACGATCTCGTTGCCCTCCACCATCACCTTGCTCGCGGACGTCTTGTAGGTGGCCTTGTCGCTGCTGGTCGAGGAGACCACGCCCTTGAGCGTGCCGGCCTGATCTCCACTGGTAGAGGAGATCTCCGAGCTCTTGTGGATCACCGCCTTGTTGAGGATCTTCACCTTCTGGGTGCAGCTGTCCCCGCTGGCGCCGGAGCACTGCCCGATGCTGGGATAGGGGATGGGGAGCGGAGACGGCGCCGCGGGTGTCTTGCAGACGTTGGGGAAGGCGAAGCACATCCCCCCGCCCTTGGTTGAAGCCGGAAACATGGGTGGTACTCCTCACGCCAGGTGGATCTTGTCCGCCTTGAGCTTCAGGTCTTCCTTGGCCTTGAACAGGGTGCGGCGGCCGAAGAGGTGGAAGGTCGTCTCTGCGAACACGCGCACGCGGCCCGCGCGCGTCTGGGCCAGCTCCTTCACGTCGCGGTAGACGTTCTCCGCACGCTCGAGGATGCGGCCCGCCTGCACCTCCAGCACGTCCACCGTGTGGCGCGCCGTCTCGCAGGTGGTGCTGATCGCCCGCGCGGTGAGCGAGGCCTCCTCCAGCTCCACCCGGGCGGTGTCCGCGCGGGCCTCCAGGTGCGGCGTGGACAGCCTCGTGCCACGCGCGTCCATGGCCAGCGAGGAGGCGGGGCGATCGCCCGCCGGGGTGGTGCCCAGCCGCACCGAGTGATCCGACTCCACCCGCACCTCGCGCGCGCTGTGCACACGCACCGTGTCCCTCGCGGAGAGCAGGATGCCGCCCTCGTCCGCGCGCAGCTCGAGGTTGCCCGTGGCATGCACCACGCTGCGGTGGGCAGCCGCGTGATGCTCGAAGACGAGCCGCCCGGAGGCGTCCCGCACTGAGAGCACCTCACCCTCGGCCCCCTCGGAGACAGCGGCGCTCGTCCCATCCCGGAGCACCAGCGGAGGCGTGGCCTCGCGCAGCGCTACCAGCACGCCCACCACGTACCGCTCCCCTCCGCGGCCAGGTGCCACAAGGACGGAGTCCCCCGCGCGAGGAGCGTAGGGGGCTGGCACGGCCACCAGAGCGGAGACAGAAGCCTGCCCCTCCACCTCCACCCAGACGCGGCCGTGTGACACGGACTTCACCGTGGCGGGGATCAGCGTGGGTGCCACCTCGAGCGGCGGAGCTTCGTCAGACAGAGGGTGTTGGGGTTTCTGCATGGGCGTCTCCGGATCTTCCTGGATTCGTTCGATATGAAGCAAGGACACCTGGGAGAGAGACGTGCCCGCTCACTTCGCAGGAGCAGCGCCACCTGACCCCCCAGGTTTGAAGTCTTCGGCGGCCGCCAGGGCCGGATCCGTCCTGTCCACATCCGTCAGCACGGCCTGCGTCCAGCGCGTCCCGGCATCCGTTGCGCGGTGCAGACGCCCACCTCCCAGGTTGGCCGAAGTGAAGTCGGCCTTCTCCAGCCTGGCGTGGGAGAAGTCCGCCCCAGGTGCCTCAATGTGGGTGAGGTTGGCACCGCGCAGATCCGCGTGGACGAACAAGGCCTTGTCGAGGCGACAGTGGGCAAAGGAGGCCTTGAGCGCGTTCGCATGCCGGAAGTGGGCCTGCCACAGATCGGCCTGGGACAGATCCGCCCGCTCCAGCTGGGCCTTGGAGAAGTCGGCCGAGCGGAGCTTGGCCTGGCGCAGCTTCGCTTCGGTGAGGTTGGCGCCCGAGAAGTTGGCCTGCTTGCCCGAGACGGCAGACAGGTTCGCCCCGGTGAGCTCGGCCTTGGAGAGATCCACGTCGGTGAGCTCACAGCGCGAGAAGTCCTGCCCCGCGGCGCGCACGCCCACCATGCTGCAGCGGGTGAGATCCGCTCCCTGAAGCTGGGTGCCCTCCAGCTCGGCCCCGTCCATGTCCACGCCGACGAGCCGCGCTCCCGTCAGCTTCGTCCCCGTCAGCTTCGCCCCCGCCAGCTGGGCGCCCTCCAGGTGGGCCTTGGAGAGATCGGCCCCCCTCAGGTCTGCTCCTTCCAACAGCGCGCCGGCAAGCCACGCGCCCGAGAGCTTCGCCCCATCGAGCAAGGCCTCTGACAGCAACGCCTCCTCGAGGCGTGCCCCCTCCAGCCGAGCGCCCGAGAGCACCGCGCCCGCCAGATCGCTCCGGGAGAGATCCAACCCCCGCAGATCCATGCCCTGCAGGTTGGCGTTCGGCAGGGCCAGCCGCGCCAGCTCCACTCCCTCCAGCCGAGCCTGGCGCAGATCCGCGCCCTCCAGCCGGCAGCCCTCCATCACCACCCGGGTGAGCGTGGCGCCCTGGAAGTTCGCGCCCGTCAGCTCCGCGCCCGTCAGCTTGGCCTGCTGAAGCGAGGCATTCTCGAAGCGAGCCTTGCGCGCGCTCGCCCCGCTGAGATCCGCACGCTCCAGGTGGGCGCCACCCAGGTCCGCCTCATCCAGAAGAGCTCCGGAGAGATCCGCCCGATCCAGCACTGCCTCTCGCAGATCCGATCCGCGCAGGTCCGCGCCCGCCAGCTGGGCCCCCGCCAGTGAGGCCCGGGAGAGCTTCAGTCCCGCCATCCGCGCCCGAGCGAGCCGCGTGGGCAGGACGGCGGCCGCGGCCAGAGCGGTCTGCTTCAGGTGGGCCCCCTCCAGATCCGCCCCCTCGAAGACAGCCCCCTTCACGTTGCAGGCAGTGAGGCGGGCCTCGGCGAAGCAGGCCTTGGAGAAGCGTCCCCGCTCCAGGATGGCGCCATGGAGCACCGCGCCGCGAAAGTCCGCACCCTCGGCGTTTACCTCCACCAGCTGGGCCCCCGACAGGTCCGCGCCCGCGAGGAAGGCTCCCGTCAGGTCGCTCCGGGTGAGATCCGCGTCCGTCAAGAGAGCGCGCTCCAGGTGCGCACCCGCCAGGCACACCCTCCCCAGGCGCGCGCCGCAGAGATCCACGTCCGTGAAGCGGGCCCCAGAGGCGTCCACCCGTCGAGCGCCTTCCTCCGCCAGATCCACGGCGTTGAGCAGGCACCGGGAGAAGTCCGCCTCGCGCAGATCCACTCCCCGGAAGGCCACCTCCACGAGCTGGGCCTCGACGAAGCTCGCGCCGCGCAGGTTGACGTCCTCGAAGCGCACGCGCACGAGCGGGTGGGTGGCGAATGAGTAGCCGGCGAGGTTCACGCCCTGCACCAGGACCTCCCGCAGCCCGTCACCCTCACACGCCCGGGTGATCTCCTCTACCGTCTTCAGCACCCTCATGGGACGCGATCCGCCAGCTTGGTCCGGGTGAGGATGGCCAGCTCCAGCCGCGTGGAGCCCGTCTGGGCCTTCCAGAACTCGGCGCCGAAGAGGTTGGCTCCGCGGAGATCGGCGTGGGACAGGTCCGCGGCCTCGAACAGTCCCTCGAAGAGGTTGGCCTTGAGCATCGAGGTCCCCACCATGCGGGCCCCCGCGAACCGGCTGTTGGGCACGTTGCACCCATTGAAGCGAGCCTTCACCAGCGAGGCGCCACTGAAGTCCGATCTCTCCAGCTCGGAGAAGCTGAAGTCCGCCTCGTCCAGGAGCGCCCCACCCCAGCGGGACTTCGCCGCCTGGACGCGCTTGAAGGACGCCTGGGCCATGCGGGCCCCCGGCGAGGCTCGGAGCTGGGTGAGGTTGGCACCATCGAAGTTGGCGCGGGTGGCATCCGCCCCTGCCAGCTCCGTGTCCTGGAGGCTCGCGCCCTCCAGCCGGGCGTCCTCCAGCCGGGCCTCCGAGAGATCCGCCTCGTCCAAGCAGGCCTCCCTCAGATCCGCCTTGGACAGGCGTGCCTTGACGAGCTGCGCGCCCGCGCACTTTGCCTTCTGGAAGGAGGCTCCGGAGAAGTCCCCTCCGCTCAGCGTGGCGCCCTCGAGGTTCGCCTCCTCGAAGCGCGAGGAGGCTGCACGCACCTGGGTGAGATCGGCGCCCTCGAGGCTGGCGCCCTTCAGGCTCGCCTCGGTCAGATCGGCACCAGCGAGGACTGCCCCGCCCAGCTTCGCCTCGTCCAGCCTCGCCTTGCGCAGCGAGCACCCCTGGAGGATGGCCCCGCTCAGATCGACGCGGCGCAGATCCAACCCCGAGAGGTCCGCCCCGCTCCAGTCCTGGCCCGCCACACTCTCGTGGGCCTTCAGTCGCCGCATCAGCCGCTCCCGAGGCTCCGCCTCCACGACGAGGGGCATCGTGAGCTCGGTGGCTTCATCGGGAGCCTCGATCTCCGCGAGGAGCGCCTGGAGTTCCTTGCTCGGCTCGACACCGATCGCTGCGAAGGCCTTCCGCAGCTTCTCGGCGCTCTGGGCGGAGGGAGGCGCGGCCTTGGGCGGGGGCCTCGGTGGCGGCACGGCGATCAGCTTCTTCAGCTTCGCCTCGAGCGCGGCGGGATCCAGCGTGGCGGGCTCCGCGACCGGCGCGGCGGCAGCCACCTTGGGCGGCGGGGGCGAAGGCGGAGGGGCCTCGGGCTCGAAGTCCTCCTCCTCCTTCTGCCGCTCCGCGAGCTTCTGCTCGAAGCGAGCCTGGAGGGCCTCCTTGGAGAGCGGCGCCCCCAGTGGCTCGTGAGCGACGAAGAGGGAGTCCACCTCCTCCAGCGTCTCCGTCTTCACCTCCACCATGCCGCGCCAGAGCACGAAGGCGAGGCCCGCGTCCGCGTCCACCGTGATCGTGTCCAGTCGCAGGGGCACCTCGCGCAGCCCGGTGCCCTTCTCCTGAAGGAGGACGCGGGCCCGCAGCGCTGGCAGCCGCGTGCGCAGCACCGGGTGTTGCGCATGGAGGTTCTGGAGGACGATCTCCTCGTCCCCCTTCCAGAACCCCTCGATCCACTGATCCTCAGGAGCGGCGTTGAAGAAGCTGCCGTCGAAGTCCTCGGGGAAGTAGGGCCAGCGCGTGGCGAGCCACTTCTTGTCGTAGTTGCCGGCCCGCTTCAGCCGGCTCTTCCAGTCCGGGGGAATGGGGAAGGCACCGGCCGGCTTCGGGCGCGAGCGGGGCGAGGTGATGAGCTCGCGCGGATCCTCGATGTTGGGGACCGCGCTGCCCAGCGGGTTGGCGGGGATGGAGGGCCCACCGAAGCTGCGCTCGTAGCACAGCGGCATGGCGGTGAAGGGCTTGGGCGCGCTCAAGACTCCCAGGCTCGACCAGGCCCGATCTCCGAACACGGCCAGCGTCTTGGACACCGATCCGACTTTGAAGGACACCGCGGAGGTGCTCGCGGGCTTGCCGCCAGGCGGGTGGCACGTGCCTGCGAGGAAGCACTCGCCCCGCGTCTTCCAGACGGCCAGATCCGTGTCCAGGCGCATGCTCCGCTGCGGATCGTCCTCATAGAAGACAGGGCCAGAGACCGGGTGCTGCTCCTCGGCCAGCACGCTGGGGCCGTCCGCGGCCAGGCTGAAGGTGGCCTTGGCGACGACCGTCAACGAAGGGCGCGGCGGGCGTACCTGCCACACCAGGTACCCCACTTCCATGACGGTGTCCTTCACGATGTCCATGACTTCCTTCCCTGGAGGTATAGCCTAGATGGCCCCCCCACACCTGGAACCTGCCATGCGCCGCTTCGCTTCGCTGCCCGCACTCCTCGTTCTGGGCGTCCTCGCCTGTGAGCGGAAAGCATCGCCTTTGCAGGAGCCCGCTGGGAATACGGGAACACCCCAAGCCCGCCTGGAGCAGGCTCCGGCTCCCAGGGAGGAAGGACCGCTCGTGATCGGCTCGGTGGGGAGCCTCACGGGACCCGAGGCGTCCTTCGGAGCCCCGGTGCGCGACGGCATCCAGTTCGCCGTGGACGAGGTGAACGCTGCAGGGGGAGTGAAGGGCCGGCGCGTGGAGCTGCGCGCCTACGACACTCAGGGCCGCCTGGAGGAGTCCGTGAGCGCGGCGCAGCGGCTGGTCACCAAGGACCGGGTGCAGCTCATCCTGGGCGACGTCTCCTCCTCCAACTCGATGGCCGTCGCCGACATTGCGCAGGCGGCCCGTGTGCCCATGGTGACGCCCTCGTCCACCCACCCGGATGTGACTCGCAAGGGCGACTACATCTTCCGCACCTGCTTCATCGATCCGTTCCAGGGCCAGGTCATGGCGCGCTTTGCCCGCGAGCACCTGAAGCTGGAGCGCATCTCCATCCTCCAGGATGGAAAGAACGCGTACTCGCTCGGGCTGAGCGACGCCTTCTCCCAGGCCTTCACCAGGCTGGGGGGGACGATTGTCTCGGTCGAGAGCTACTCCAAGGGCGACACCGACTTCCGCGCCCCGCTGCTGGCGGTCAAGAAGAGGAAGCCGCAAGCGCTGTTCCTCCCAGGCTTCTACGGCGAGGTGGGCCCCATCGGCCGGCAGGCCCGCGAGGTAGGGCTGACGCTGCCGCTCCTGGGCGCCGATGGCTGGGATTCCGATCGCCTCTTCGAGCTGGCTGGGAACGCGCTGGAGGGCAGCTACTACTCCACGCACTACGCAGTGGACAACCCCTCGCCCGAGCTGCAGCGCTTCTCCACCGCGTACCAGGCGCGCCATGGCCGGGCGCCCGATACTGCCGCAGCCCTGGGCTACGACGCGGCCCGGGTGGCGCTGGCGGCGATGGAGCGGGCTGAGAGCCTGACGGGCCCGGCCATCCGCGACGCGCTCGCGCTGACGAAGGACTTCCCCAGCGTCTCGGGGAGCATCACTCTCGACGCAGCGCGCAATCCGGTGAAGCCCGCCGTGATCCTGAGAATCCGAGAGGGCCGGCGTGAGTTCACCACGACCGTGACGCCCTGAGCCCAGGCAATCGGCACGGGGCCTCTTCGTAGGCAGCGGGTACCCCTCTCACCGGAGCCTGCCGATGCGCTCGATGTCCCTCCCCACCCTGGCCCTCGCCACCTTCTTGGCCTTGCCCGCCCTGGCCGAGGACACAGCGAACCCACAGGCCGCGGCCCCCAAAGAGGGTTCTGCTCCCAAGGTCGTCTGCGCCGTCCACTCGAAGAATGGCTCCCGGGCTGTCCAGGGCTCGGACCTGATCCTGAAGGCGGGTGAGAAGGCCAAGGATGCGGTGGCAGTCGACGGCGACGTGGTGATCCGCAAGGGCGCGGTGGTGGACGACGTGGTCGCCATCCGCGGCAAGGTCATCGTCGAGGAGGGCGCGGAGGTGAAGGGGGACGTGGTCGCGCTCGGAGGGGAGCTCCACCTCCAGAAGAATGCGCGAGTCCGAGGGGACGCCGTGGCGCTGGGCGGCTCACTCCAGCTGGGCGAGGGGGCCAGCGTGGGCGGCGACAAGGTCACCTTCTCCCTGAACATCAATGGCGAGGACATCGCGAAGAGCTTCCTCCAGAAAGCCCTGGAGGACTCCGACTGCACGCTGACCGTCGGCAATGATGACGACGGTGACGATGACGACGATGACATCTAGTCCCTGCCGAGAGGGGCCACGCTCGCCCCTCCCCTCCCTCCCCTAGAGATCGTCCGGTCCCCTCCCGTCCTCACTCGATGGGGCGCCAACCTTCGAGGCAGCAAGGCTCCCCGGTACCTGCCGGGTTGTTCTCTCGTAGGGGTTGCCGCCGTTTGCGGCTATCTTCCGCGCACTTTCGGCAAGGAGGCCGGCAATTCGTATCGGTGTCCCTCGAGAAATCCTCCCTGGTGAGCGGCGCGTCGCTGCCACCCCCGAGTCCATCCGCAAGCTCCGCGAGCTCGGCTTCGAGGTCCAGGTCGAGAAGGGTGCGGGCACTGACTCTGGCATCCCGGATGACGCATACCTGGCCGCGGGCGCGACGATCGCCGACACGGCGGACTCGCTCTGGAAGGACTCGGACGTCGTCGTGAAGGTGCGGCCCCCGACGGCAGACGAGGCCTCGCACGCCCGCCCGGGCACGACGCTGATCTCTCTGCTGCAGCCGGAGCGCAACCCGGAGCTTCCCCCGGTCCTCCAGTCGCTCAAGCTGTCGGCCATTGCTCTGGAGCGCATCCCCCGGGTGACACGCGCCCAGAAGATGGACGTGCTCAGCTCCATGGCGAACCTGGCGGGCTACCGGGCCGTCATCGAGGCCGCGCAGCACTACCAGGGCTTCTTCAGTCCGCAGATCACCGCCGCGGGTGCCATGCCTCCGGCCCGCGTGCTCATCATCGGCGCCGGTGTCGCGGGGCTGGCTGCCATTGCCGCCGCCAAGGCCCTGGGCGCGGAGGTGCGCGCCTTCGACGTGCGCGCCGCAGCTCGCGAGCAGGTGGAGAGCCTGGGCGCCGCCTTCCTCCAGGTGGAGATCCAGGAGAGCGGCGAGGGTGGAGGCGGCTACGCCAAGACGATGAGCAAGGAGTTCATCGAGGCGGAGATGGCCCTCTTCCGCAAGCAGGCCGCCGAGGTGGACATCATCATCACCACCGCGCTCGTGCCCGGCACGCGCGCGCCGATCCTCCTGCCGCGCGACGTGGTGGAGAAGCTCAAGCCCGGCTCCATCGTGGTGGACATGGCCGCCGAGCAGGGCGGCAACTGCGAGCTGTGCCAGCCGGGAGAGATCGTCGAGTTCAACGGGATCAAGATCATCGGCTACACGGATCTGGCCAGCCGCATGGCCGGCACCGCGAGCCGCTTCTTCGCGAACAACCTCGTCCACCTGATCACCGAGATGGGAGCGGGGGAGAAGTTCCGCGTCGATCTGGAGAACGACGTGGTGCGCCCGGCGCTCCTCACGCACGGAGGCGAGCTGCTGCCGCCGCCGCCGCGCAAGGAGCCCTCGCCCGCCGCGCCTGCGAAGCCGAAACCTCCGCCCGCGGATGCCAAGCCTCAGCAGCAGGCCATCATGGCTCCCTCGCGCCGCGCCTGGGGGACGACGATCGGCGGCCTGGTGGTGATTGGCGTGCTGTTCGTCCTGGGCCGCTTTGCTCCCCAGGACTTCCTCCAGCACTTCACCGTCTTCATCCTGGCCTGCTTCGTTGGCTGGCAGGTGATCTGGAGCGTCACCCCTGCCCTGCATACGCCCCTGATGAGCGTCACCAACGCGATCAGCGGCATCATCATCATCGGCGGCATGCTGCAGATAGGGGAGCAGGTGAACCTGGCCTCCATTCTGGGCGCGATCGCCGTGTTCTTGGCCGCGATCAACGTGGCGGGTGGCTTCCTGGTGACCCAACGCATGCTGAAGATGTTCCGGCGGAACCCCAGAGGTGGCGCATGAACGGCGACAGCGCCATTGTCTACCTCCTGTCGGGGGTACTCTTCATCCGCAGCCTCGGCGGCCTGTCCAAGCAGGAGACCGCCGCGCGCGGCAACCTGTACGGCATGATCGGTATGGCGCTGGCCGTGGGTGTGGCCGGCGTGACGTGGTTCCGGTCGACCGACGGCGCGCTCGGCACGGGGATGGCGCTGCTGGCCGGCTCGGTGCTGGTCGGCTCTGCCATCGGGGCCGTGCTGGCACGCCGGGTGGAGATGACGGGCATGCCGGAGCTGGTCGCCATCCTCCACAGCTTCGTGGGACTGGCGGCCGTGCTGGTGGGCATCTCCTCGTACCTGGCGCCTGGCTCCGGGCACGAGCTGCAGGGGGCGGCGTATATCGTCGCCAGGGTGGAGATCTGGGTGGGCGTGGCCGTGGGCGCGCTCACCTTCACAGGCTCCATCGTCGCCTGGGCCAAGCTGCGAGGAACGCTCTCCGGCAAGCCGCTGCTGCTGCCGGGCCGGCACATGATCAACGCCGCGATCGCGGGAGGCATCGTGCTGCTGACGGTGCCCTTCGTGGCATCCAGCGGGGCGGGCACGGGGCTGGTGTGGCTGCTGATGATGACGGTGCTGGCGGGCCTGCTGGGCATCCACCTGGTGATGGCCATCGGTGGCGCGGACATGCCGGTGGTGGTATCGCTGCTCAACAGCTACTCGGGGTGGGCGGCGGCGGCGGCGGGGTTCATGCTCTCCAATGAT
>Ga0190275_10002108_pt1 | contig 14409 bp, 7 predicted proteins | sample Popmic550T_FD_133745 | JGI IMG/M metagenome (GOLD analysis project Ga0190275, IMG submission 133745) | Populus adjacent soil microbial communities from riparian zone of Yellowstone River, Montana, USA - 550 T | ecosystem: Environmental > Terrestrial > Soil > Riparian zone > Trees stand | place... | reverse complement strand
GGGGAAGCGCGCCTTTCGCTCTTCGGCGGCGTCTTCCAAAATCGATTCGGCGTGGGCTACACGGATTACGAAACCACCATCCAGGCGCCCGATACCGGCTTCGGGGTGCCTCCGGCAAACATCAATCATGGGGACCGGCTCAAGTTCAACTGGCAGGGGAACATTGGGCTCGGCAAGGGCCACGATTTGATTCTTGGAGTCGAAGACCAGACGGACCGGTTGATCGATAGCCCGATCTCGGTCGAAAACGGCAATTCGGCCGGCTTTATAGAATTGCAGTCGGAGATGTTGCCTAATTTGTTTGTCGCCGCGAGCGGGCGCTATGATGACAACGAGCGCTTTGGCGGGAAAACGACGTGGCGAATTGCGCCCGCCTATTTGATTCCGAAGAGCGGCACGAAGCTCAAGGCGAGCTACGGCACCGGATTCAAGGCGCCGAGCCTGACGCAATTATTCGTTAGCTTTCCGGCGTTTAATTTTTTCGCGAACCCGAACCTCGAACCGGAGGAAAGCGAGGGGTTCGATTTTGGATTCGAGCAATCGCTGGCCGGGGAGCGAGTGCGGTTCGGCGCGACCTATTTTCATAACGACATCACGAATTTGATCGCGGCGAACGCGACCTTCACTTCGCTCGAGAATGTCGGCGCGGCGACCACGGAGGGCGTCGAGACTTTCGTGTCGTTGGCGGTCACCGAACGTTTCAAAGTGCGCGCCGATTACACCTACACCGACGCCGTCGATGATACGACCGGGCTGGAGCTTCTCCGCCGGCCCAAACATAAGGCGAGTCTCAACCTGATTTGGATTCCGATCGACCGGCTCACGATTTCGGCGACCGCGCTTTATGTCGGCTCGCAGGTGGACGGGAACCGCAGCTTTTCCATCCAGCGCCTCGATACCGATCCGTATTTTCTCGTGAATCTGGCCGCCGACTACGATCTCGGGCGCGGCGTGACGGTCTTTGCGCGGATCGATAATGCATTCGACGAGCGCTACGAAAACCCGACGGGATTCCAGCGCCCGGGATTCGGTCTGTTCGCGGGAATGCGCGTCAATTTTGCCGCGAAAGATACCGCGCCGGCGCCCTCATTGCAGGAGGCGTCGAAATGATCCCTCCGAATCGATGGACCGACGGCCCTTGCGACGCGGATTTCCGGATCGCGGAGCCTTCTTTCATGGCGAACTTCATCTGGATGGCGATCCTCACCCTTGCCGCGGTGGGCGTCACGGTTGCGCTCTCGTGCATAACGCCATTTGCCGCGCTGGCCGTAGCCCTGGCGGGAACTGTCGGATTGCGCGCCTCATTGCGCGTGATGATCGCCGTCTGGTTGGCGAATCAGGCCATCGGTTTCGGCTTGTTTCATTTTCCACGGACGACCGACGCGTTTCTGATAGGGCTTGCGATTGGTGGAGCGGCCGTGGCGGGCACGATTGCCGCCTGGCGGGTTTTGCACCGGCTGCGATCCCGGCCCGTGCTTCTCCGGCTCGGCGTCGCGCTCCTGGTCAGTTTCGGGATCTACGAGCTGGCGCTCATTGGGCCCGTTGTATTTCTCGGTGATCTCGAAACCTTCCGGCCGGCGATTGTCGCGGAGCTCGGCCTCGTTAACGCGTTCTCTCTCGTGGGCATGATCGCGTTGAACGAGGTCCTCGCTGCGTTGTGCAGGCCCTGGCTTGGACGAATACCGCGGCTCGTCCGATCGTGAGGTTGGAATGACCAGTTCGCCGCGCATTATTTCTCTGCTGCCGAGCGCGACCGAGATCGCGGCCGCGCTCGGCATCGCGAATCATCTCGTCGGCCGTTCCCACGAATGCGACTTTCCGACCGGTGTCGAAAGGCTGCCGATTTGCAGCTCCACCAAAGTTCCCGCTGACGGAACCTCCTACGAGATCGATGAGCGAGTGAAGGAAATCGTGGCGGAAGGTCTCTCGGTTTATCGCGTCGAGGCCGAGCGTCTTCGCGAATTGCGCCCCGATTTCATTCTCACCCAAACGCAATGCGCGGTTTGTGCCGTGACCCCGCGAGACCTGGAGCAAGCGCTTTGCGCCTGGACCGGCGCGCAGCCGGCGATCATTTCGCTTGAGCCCAACAATCTTGATGATGTTTGGAACGATGTCCGCCGGGTCGGTGAGGCGTTGGGTGCTCCGGATCGCGCGGAGAAGTTGATCGACTCGCTAACCCAACGTCTTGCGGCGATCCGCGACAAAGCGCAAATGGCACAATCGCGTCCGGGCGTCGGGGCAATCGAATGGCTGGGGCCGTTGATGGCCGGGGGCAACTGGATGCCGGAGCTGATTGAGATTGCGGGCGGCCGCAGCCTCTTCGCGAAAGCGGGCGAACATTCCTCCTGGCTGGAGTGGGCAACTCTTATCGAGGCCGATCCGGAAGTCATTCTTCTGCTGCCCTGCGGATTCGAGATTGCCCAAACGATCCGCGATCTGAACCTGCTCACCGAAAATCCGGCGTGGGCGAATCTGCGCGCGGTGAAGGAAGGCCGGGTTTACGCCATCGATGGCCATCATTTCTTTAATCGGCCTGGTCCGCGCCTGGTCGAATCAGCGGAAATCGTAGCGGAGATTCTACATCCAGATCGGTTCAGCTTCGGCCATCGCGGAACGGGATGGATTCCGATTAGCGAGGCCAACGCTTCGGCGACGAAACAATAAGCTCTTCCACGGGCGTGCACGGGGCGGGATGCGACTGATCCGCAAAAAAGAAGTTTTTCCGAGAAATGTCTGTTTCGATTCGCACTTTTCACATACCAACACCGAAAACATTTCTCGCCTACAAATGAAACTACACACCTCGCGGGCCCACGCTGTTGCTCTTTCCTTGCTCACGGTTTCCACTATTGCCGCAGTTTTCGTTTACGTCCGGCCCGCGCCGCCGCGGACCGTGGCGAGGACGAAGGCCCAGGTCCGTGAAGCCTATGGGCACCTGCCATTGAGTTTTGAGGAGAACCGCGGCCAGGCGGACGAGTCGATAAATTTTCTGGCGCGTGGTCCCGGCTACACACTTGCCTTGTCCCCGACGGAAGCTGCTTTCGCCTTGTCGCCGGGATCGGGTCGATCACAGGAGAGCGGCGAGCAATCAGTCGGCCAACCCGACTCGTCAACGGATCGAGGATGCGGATCGTCCGCCATGGTGTTGCGGATGAATCTCGTTGGAGCAAATCGGGACGCGGAGGTTGCGGCGTTGGATGCATTCGAAGGCAAGGTGAACTACCTGATCGGCCGCGATCAAACGCATTGGCGGACGGATATTCCGACCTTCGGCCGAGTGCGTTACAACGAAGTCTATCCCGGCATCGACCTGGTGTATTACGGGAACCAGAGACAGCTGGAGTATGATTTCGTGCTCGGCCCCGGAACCAACGTTGAGACAATCAATCTCGAGTTTACGGGCGTGGAAAACCTGGAGGTAGACGAGGCAACCGGCGATTTGCTGCTGCGTCTCGGAGACAAAACCGTCCGGCAGGGCAAGCCCTTGAGCTACCAGATGAAGAACGGCGAACGGCGGCAGGTCGAGAGCCGGTACGCGATGAAGGAAAATGGACGAGTTGGTTTTGAGGTGGGGGAATACGACAGGAGCGTCCCGCTAGTCATCGATCCGGTGCTGGTCTATTCCACCTATCTCGGCGGTAGCGGCGGCGAACAGGGCTTGGCGGTCGCCATCGACCCGGCAGGGAATGCCTATATCACCGGCTTTACGAACTCGACGAATTTCCCTACCGCCAACGCCCTCCAGGCGGCCAACGCCGGTTTTCAAGATGTCTTTGTCACAAAGCTGAACGCGACAGGCTCGGCCTTCATCTATTCCACGTATCTCGGAGGTAGTGGGGGCGATCAGGCGAGGGGCCTCGCCGTGGATTCCTCCGGGAACGCCTACGTAACGGGCTTCACAGGGTCGAGCAATTTCCCGACAGCCAATGCTTTTGACGCAACGATCGGCGCTGACGGCCAGGATTCGTTTGTGACGAAGCTCAATGCCGCAGGTTCGGCCCTCGTGTATTCTTCTTACCTGGGGGGCGACGAGAGCTCTGAGTTTGGCGAGGCCGTGGCGGTGGACTCCGCCGGCAACGCCTACCTTACCGGGAGCACTTTTTCGAACGACTTCCCCACGGTTAATCCGATTCAGGCGACAGAGGGCGGCGGCTCCACCGACGCTTACGTGACGAAGATCAACGCGGCCGGCTCGGCTTTGGTTTACTCCACTTATCTTGGAGGCGATGGGAATGAGATCGGAGAGGGCATCGCGGTGGATACCGCAGGCAACGCCTACGTCACGGGAGATACGGCCTCTTCAAACTTCCCCACCGCGAACGCCTTGCAGGCTGCGAGCGCCGGAGGCGACTCAGACGTTTTCGTCACGAAGATCAACGCGGCTGGCTCTGCGTTTGTTTATTCCACTTATCTCGGCGGCAGCGCCCGGGATGCGGGGGAAGCTATCACGGCGGATTCCGCCGGGAACGCTTATGTCACCGGCGACACGGAATCGACTAATTTTCCCACGCTCAATCCTGTGCAATCCACCAACGGCGGCGTAACGATCACGCAGGACGCCTTCGTGACGAAGATCAACGCGGCCGGTTCGGCGCTCGTCTATTCCACCTACCTCGGAGGCACGGGTGGCGAGGTTGGCTTTGGCATCGCAGTGGATTCCGCCGGGAACGCCTATGTCGCAGGAGGGACCGGCTCATTCACGAGCTTCCCAACGGTTGACCCGTATCAATGCGCGAGCGGCGGCTCGCAGGACGCCTTCGTAACGAAGCTCAATGCGGCAGGTTCGGCGTTTGTCTATTCAACCTATTTTGGCGGCAGCTCCGTCGACAATGGCAGAGGAGTCGCTGTGGATTCCTCCGGTAACGCATACGTCGGGGGGTTCACGCGCTCCAGTGACTTCCCTGTGCTCAATCCGATTCAAAGCGCCTTTGGCGGGGATGCGACGTTCGGCGACGCCTTTATCTTCAAACTGAATGACGCCTCGGGTCCGAGCTGCTCCGCCACCCCGACTCCCACTCCCACGCCGACGCCGACCCCAACTCCGACGCCTTCCGCAACTCCTTCGCAATTGCTAAACATCTCCACCCGCGTGCGCGTGGGGACGGACGATAACGTCATGATCGGCGGCTTCATCATCCGGGGGAACGCGAACAAGCCGGTCGTGCTGCGTGCGCTGGGACCTTCGCTCACCAGCATGTCGGTTCCGGCGAACGCGGTCCTGCTCGATCCGGTCCTGACTCTCCGCGGCCCCAACGGTGAGCTGATCCTGCAAAACGACAATTGGAAGGACAGCCAGCGTCCGTTGATCGAGGGCACTATCTATCAGCCGACGGACGACCGGGAGTCAGTCATCGTAGCGACGCTCGCGCCAGCGGGGTATACCGCGATCGTTAACGGCAAAGACCGGACCACTGGCATTGGCATCGTCGAAGTTTACGACAACGATCCCGCGGTCGACTCGCAATTGGTCAATATCAGCACGCGCGGATTGGTCGTTAATGGCGATGAAACTATCATTGGTGGTTTCATCCTGGGAGGACCGAACCCGGGAGACCGGCGCGTCGGCATTCGCGCGCTGGGACCCTCGCTCGCGGCGTTCGGAGTAGCGAACGCGTTACAAGATCCGCTCCTGGAGCTCAAGAACGAGAATGGGACCACCTTGATCAGTAACGACGATTGGCAGCAGAATCAGGCGGTCGAAATTACCGCAGCCGGCCTGGCGCCGGCTGATACCAGGGAATCCGCGATTGTCGCGACTTTGCCCATGGGCCATTACTTCGCGATCGTGCAGGGTAAGAGCGGGCAGACGGGCGTCGCACTCGTCGAGATTTACAGGCTGCAGTAATCTTCCCGAAGGGGCGCGCTGGCCTTGGAGCCGGCGCGTCCTCGTGCCGTTGCTGTGCAGCCTGAAGCGCATTGGAGACGGCACGCCCTCGTGCCGTTCTTGTGGAGCGACGCCTGATCCCACCGGTCCCGCCACTGCGGGAGCAGGCCGGCTCCAAACGTCGCCCACAGGGCGACGGCTACAAAAAAGCCACGCGCGCGCCGGCCCTGTTCGGCTTCCGGCTTGACTCTTTTCGCGAAAAACGAAAACCTCGCGGGACGAAGACCCTCCATCACCCCGGGGTTGCATTTCCTTCCATCAAACGCAGTGGTTTGATCGCTGCTATCGCTCTCGTCGCGCTCGCGATAAGCCCGGTCTCAGGCGAGGCCCAGGGCAAGCCGCCCAGTCCCGCAAAAGCCGAGACAGATTCACAGCGTATCGCGTTTGTTCATCTGCGATTCACTGGCGCCCAGGTCCAGTTGGTCGAGTTCAAGGTCGTGCCGGGCCGGTTTAAGACGGCGCCGGAACCGGCGGGCGAGCGGATCTTGCTGCAGGTTGTCGGTTCTTCAGGAAAACCGCTTTGGGAAGGATGGGTAAACGATCCGCGGACACGCGTGCTGGAGTTCGAGGACTCCAGGCGACCGGGGCGTCGCGCCGGCATGGCCATCGCGGTTCCGAACCCGGAGGTCGTGGTGCGCGTGCCGTTTATCGAGGAGGGGCAGGCGCTTCACATCTGGAGCGTCACCCCGGCGAAAGGATCCGGGCCGCACTACCAGCGGCTCAACACCGTGCTGTTGCGGGAGCAATAATATGCGCGGCCGCGCCTGTTTGCCTGCTTTGTTCGCGCTCTGGCTCAGCGCAGGGTTCGCGGCGGGCCAGGCCCTGGGCCAACTCCGCAGCGCCGGCCCACTTGAGAACCGGATCAACATCGTCATTCTTTCGGAAGGTTATACGCAGCAAGAGCTGATGTCGGACTTCCCCATGGATGCGCAGGCCGCCATGAACGGTTTCCTCAACAGCGAGCCTTACAAGGAGTACGCGCCCTATATCAACGTCTTCACCATTGCCATCGCCTCCGAGCACTCAGGGTCCGATCATCCTTCGCTCGGGCAATTCAAAAATACTTACTTCAACAGTACCTATGACTCATTCGGCCAGGAGCGCCTGCTTACGATTCCGCCGAACGATCTCGACGGCAGTTTCGCGAACGGGCAGGGAAAGGTGGACGCGTTGCTGGCCCAGTTCATTCCCGAGTACGACTTGGTGCTCATGATTGTGAACGATACGGCGTATGGCGGGTCGGGCGGACCTACCTCGATTGCATCGGTCCACCAGGATGCGGTTGAGGTTCTCATCCACGAGATCGGTCACACCTTCGCCGATCTGGCCGACGAGTACGAAATCGATGCGCCGCAGATCACGCCTGTGGAAAAGGCGAATGTGACGCAGCAGACGACGCGCGCACTGATCAAATGGAACATTTGGATCCTGCCCAGCACGCCGATCCCGACGCCAGAAAACGGCATGTTTAACAGCGTGATAGGACTCTTCGAAGGAGCGAATTACCGGCCGACCGGCTGGTACCGGCCAAAGCACGAATGCAAAATGAATGTGCTCAATGTGCCGTTCTGCTCACCTTGCGCGGAAGCGCTGGTGCTCAACATCTACAAGCGGATTGAGCTGAGCGACGGCGCCTCGCCGAATCCAGGTGCAGGTGTTGCCCTGGGTAATTCCGAGACCAAGCCGTTTAGCGTCACTCCGCTCGTGCCCGCCACCCACACGCTTTCGTTCCAATGGTTTCTCGACAACAACCTCGTCCAGGGGGCAACCAGCAATGTTTACAATCTCTCCGGCTCAGGGCTGGCGCTCGGCCAGCACATGTTGCGGGTCGAGTTGCGCGATCAGAGCGCGTTCGTGCGTAACGATCCGGTCAATGACCTGACGCAGTCCATTAGCTGGACCGTTAACGTGAACGATGGCACGACGCCCCCCGGCCGATTGCTGAACATTGCCACGCGGATGCGCGTGCAGGCAGGAGACAATGTGATCATCGGCGGATTCATCATCACGGGAACCGATCCGAAGAACGTGATCATTCGCGGGATCGGCCCATCGCTGGCGCAATTCTTCGCCGGGACATTGGCGAATCCTAGGCTGGAGCTTCTCCAGGGCAGTACCTCCCTGGCGACCAACGACGACTGGAAGACCTCGCAAGCCGAGGTGCAGGCGACCGGCATTCCTCCAAGCCATGATTTGGAAAGCGCGATTGTGCGGACGCTCGCGCCCGGCGCCTACACGGCGATTCTGCGAGGCAGTGGCGCCGGCACCGGTATCGGCGTGGTGGAGGTTTACGATCTTAACCAGGCCGCGAATTCTAAACTGGCGAACATTGCCACGCGCGGATTTGTCGAGACCGGCGACAACGTGATGATCGGCGGTCTGATCGCCGGGCCCGGGGGAGCCGCGAGCATAAAGGTAGTGGTCCGCGCGATCGGGCCGACGCTCGCTAATTTGGGGGTGCCGGGCGCGTTGCAGGATCCGACGCTGGAATTGGTTGCGTCCAACGGCGCGGTCCTTCGCTCAAATAATAATTGGCAGGATGCTCAGAAAACGGAGATCGAAAGCTTCAATCTTGGGCCTGGCGATATCCGCGAATCCGCGCTCGTCGAAACGATCGCCCCGGGCAACTACACCGCCATCGTGCGCGGCGCAGGAAACACAACGGGCGTCGCTTTAGTGGAAGTCTATAACGTGGACTAAGCGAGCCGGGGGCGTCTCTTCTGTAACCGGTCGCCGCGGCGACCGTGGGGCTTGAAACGATTGCGATGCCGCTGTCCCGCGTCGCCCACAGGGCGGCGGCTACAGGAAGACCGGCGCGAGAATTCATTCCCGCAAGATCGAGGTTTTTACGCGGGAATCGGCTTCGGTTTCCGATTTGTTTTTGGAAGGAAAACTCCAGAAACATGAACTCCACTAAAACCAAAGCTGTCACCCTAATGGTGCTAGCGCTTTCAACAGCGGTCGCATTTCTAAATCTCGCTGGGACGAAAACATCACAGCCTGCCGCGGGAATCGATGGCGCGAAGCCAGTATCGCCAGCCGCTTCCGACAGCGCCGCGCGCGTCCGGGAGGCTTATGGACAATTGCCGCTCGCGTTCGAGCTAAATCGCGGTGACGCTGAGGAAGCGACCACCTTCCAGGCGCGCGGCGCGGGCTACACGCTCTCGCTCTCCGCGACCGAGGCCGCCTTCCTTCTGGCGCGCGGCGCTGACGAACCGTCGCCGACGGTGCTGCGGATGAATCTGGTGGGAGCAAATCCCGGCGCGGCGGTCGAAGGGCTGAACGAATTGGAAGGGAGGGTCAACTACCTGATCGGCAACGACCCGGCACTGTGGCGGACGAACATCCCGACCTTTAGCCGCGTGCGCTACAGCGAAGTGTATCGTGGCATTGACGTGGTCTATTACGGCAACCAGCGGCGGCTGGAGTATGATTTCGTGGTGGCGCCGGGCAGCGATGCGGGTGCGATCGCGCTCGAGTTTGCGGGGGCGGAGCGATTGGAAGTGGAAGCCGGGACAGGCGATTTGCTCCTGGGCATCGGAGAGAAAACCATCCGGCAGCACAAACCGATTGTGTATCAGGAAACCAGCGCGGGGAGGCGTGAAATCGAGAGCCGGTATGCTCTCCGGAGCGGCGGACGGGTTGGCTTTGAGGTCGGAGAGTACGATGCGAGCGCTGCCCTGATTATTGATCCGGTGCTGGAGTATTCCACGTTTCTCGGCGGGAATTTTGGCGCTCAAGCCAGGGCAATCGCGGTAGACTCCGCCGGCAACGCCTATGTCGCGGGATCGACCTTCTCAACCGACTTTCCGACTGCCAATGCCCTTCAAGGCACGAATCGCGGTGGACAGGATGCCTTTGTCACAAAGTTAAACGCCGCGGGCTCGGCGCTGGTCTATTCCACCTATCTTGGCGGCAGTCACCGTGATGTTGGCTATGGGATTACAGTGGACTCGACGGGCAGTGTCTATGTCACCGGAGAGACTGTTTCCGGCGATTTTCCGACGGCCAATGCCCTTCAAGGCATGAATGCCGGCGGCGGCGGCACCAGCAGTGACGCTTTTGTCGCGAAGCTTAACCCGGCCGGCTCGGCGCTGGTCTATTCCACCTATCTTGGCGGGAGTAGTAACGACGAACAGGGCAATGACATCGCGGTTGACTCGGCCGGCAATGCTTATGTCACGGGGCTCACCCTCTCAACTAACTTTCCGACTGCCAACGCCCTTCAAAACACGAACGCCGGCGGCCGCAGCGCCTTTGTCACGAAACTCAACGCGGCGGGCTCGGCCCTGGTCTATTCCACCTACCTCGGCGGTAGTGAAGGCGATTTCGGCCACAGCATCGCGGTTGACTCCGCCGGAAGCGCTTATGTGACGGGGACCACCGAATCCACCAATTTCCCGACGGCTAATGCCATTCAAAGCACATTTGGCGGCACCAACGGCGAGCTCGGCGATGCCTTTGTCACAAAGTTCAATGCGGCCGGATCAGCGCTGGTTTATTCCACCTATCTCGGCGGTAGCCAGGGCGATGTCGGCAACGGCATAGCCGTTGACTCGGCCGGCAATGCTTATGTGGCGGGCGGGACCGGCTCCACCAACTTCCCGACGGCCAATGCTCTGCAAAGTGCCCCGAGCGAGTTCGGCGACGTCTTTGTCACGAAACTCAACGCGGCGGGCTCGGCGCTCGTTTATTCGACCTATCTCGGCGGTGATCAGTCTGAGAACGCCTATGGCCTCGCGCTGGACTCGAGCGGCAACGTTTATATTACGGGATTCACCGGCTCAACGGACTTTCCGACCCTCAATGCTTTCGATAGCACGTTTGGCGGACCCTTCGCCAGCGATGCCTTTGTCGCCAAGATTAACGCGGCGGGATCGGCGCTCGTCTATTCCAGTTATCTCGGGGGGAATGCTGAAGATACGGGGTTTGGCATCGCAGTAGACCCGGCGGGCAACGCTTATGTCGCCGGATGGACCTCCTCAAAATGTTTTCCAACTACGACCGGGGCTTTCGACACAAGCTTGCATTTGGGCCAGCACGACGCCTTCATCAGCAAAATCAGCGAGACGGCACAGCCTCCGACGCTTACCCCATGTCCGTCACAGTTGCTCAATATTGCTACTCGCCTGCGCGTTTTAGCCGGCGACGGCGCCCTGATCGCCGGTTTCATCATCACGGGGAACCAAGAGAAGCTCGTGGTTATTCGCGGCATCGGACCTTCGTTGACGGGCATTCAAGGCGTGCTCGCCAATCCGACGCTTGAGCTTTTCAATTCGAACCAGGTCCTCCTCGACAGCAACGACGATTGGATAACGAATCGTGAGCGCGTGGAGGACTCGGGGATCCCGCCGACCCACGATCTTGAGTCCGCCATCGTCAGGTCGTTGGCGCCGGGCGCATACACGGCTGTTTTACGGGGACAAAACAACGGCACTGGTGTGGGCGTCGTGGAAGTTTACGACACGGCCCCCGCGGCCCATTCCACGCTGGCGAACATCGGGAGCCGCGGGTTTGTCGGCACCGGGGACAATGTCATGATCGGCGGGTTCATTATCGGAGGAGAAACGGAAGCGGATATGCGCGTCGTGGTCCGCGGCATCGGGCCGTCGCTTGCCGCCTTCGGGATAAGCGCGGCCTTGCAGGATCCCATCGTGGACCTCAAGGATGCCAACGGCACCACCTTGCTGAGCAACGACGACTGGCAGCAAGGCCAGCCGACCGAGATCAATCAACTGAATCTCGCGCCCAGCGACAGCCGCGAATCCGCGCTGGTCATCTCACTCCCGCACGGAAATTACACCGCGATTCTGCGTGGGAAAAACAACACGACCGGCGTGGCCGTGGTGGAAATTTATGACGTGGAGTAATGGAGCCGGCACGCCCTCGTGCCGGTGTAGGAACGGTGCGCTGCGCGTCCGCGATAGACATTCTCGCGAAACTGAAGCGGACGCCGCAGCGCGGCGTCCCTACCTTGAGGGCTGCACCTTGAATATCGCCTCGCCTTCTGGTAGTCGCAGAGGGTGAACCCGCTGCTTTATGCGTTGATCGGATTGGCCGCCGGCGCGGGAATTACGGCGCTCATCTTCGTTTTGCTTCGCCGTGGGAATGACGACGATTCGGAATTCCTCCGGCGCCTCGAGACGTTCGATCGGGCGCAGGAACGGCAGGAGAAAATGTTTCGCGATGAGTTTGCGCGGAATCGCGAGGAATCTTCGAGCTCAGCCAAGGGCCAGCGGGAAGAACTGGCCGCCGCGTTGAAAAACGTGAGCGAGACGACTCTGAAGTCGCTCACCGAAATCAGCGGGATGTTGCGCGATCAGCTCGACCAGGTCACCGGCCAGGCGCGGCGTTTGACCGATAACGTCGATGCGCGGCTCAAGGAATTGCGGGAGGAGAACACCCAGCAGATCGAGAAGATGCGCTCCACGGTGGACGAAAAATTGCAGGGGACGCTCGAGAAGCGCCTGGGCGAATCGTTCAAGCTGGTAAGCGAGCGTCTCGAACAAGTGCATCAGGGACTCGGGGCGATGCGCCAGCTGGCCAGCGACGTGGGCGGACTGCAAAAAGTGCTTTCCAACGTAAAGACCCGCGGCGGCTGGGGCGAAGTGCAGCTCGGCAATTTGCTCGAACAAGTGCTGACGGCCGACCAGTTCGCCCGCAACGTGAGGACGCGCGACGAAAGCGGCGAGAACGTCGATTTCGCGATCAAGCTGCCGGGCGACGAAAACGGCGCGCCGGTCTGGTTGCCGATCGATGCAAAATTTCCGACAGAAGATTACCAGCGGCTGCTCCTGGCGCAGGACAAAGGGGACATCGAGCTGATCGAGGTGGCGATGAAAGGCCTGGAGACGCAGCTCAAGAAAAGCGCGAAGGACATTTGCAGCAAATACATCAACCCCCCGCGCACGACCGATTTCGCGCTCATGTATTTGCCGACGGAAGGTCTCTTCGCCGAGGCAATCCGGCGAGTCGGTTTGGTGGAACAAGTCCAGCGCGATTGCCGCGTCGTCTTTGCCGGACCGACCACCCTGGCGGCCTTGCTCAACAGCTTGCAGATGGGGTTCCGGACGCTCGCCATTCAAAAACGTTCGAGCGAAGTCTGGAATTTACTGGCCGGAGTGAAGACCGAGTTCGGCAAGTTTGGCGAAGCGCTCTCGAGCGTGAAGGACAAGCTGGATCAAGCCGCGCGGAAAATGGAAGACGTCGATGTCCGTTCGCGCGCCATCACCAAGAAGCTCCGCGACGTGGAAGAGCTGCCCGATAATCCCCAGCCGCTCTTGCCGGAGCTTTTATCGGGGACGGACGACCCTGAAACATGACGGCTTAAAGCCGTCATGTTTCATCGCACGAGGAAGATTTCATTGTAGAGCGTCCGCCGCGGCGGACGCCGTTCGACGACGGCGTTTCACAGAAACGCCCTACAAATGCGCTACAACACTTCGCCCCACTTCTCCTTGTCCTTGAGCATCACTTCGCGCAGGAGGCGAATCGGCAGCATGCCGTGGCCGAGCACTTCGTCGTGAAATTTCTTGAGCGAAAATTTGTCGCCTTCCTGCGCCTGGTAATCGGCCCGCAGCTTGAGGATCTGGAGCTTGCCTAACGTGTAGTTACCGTAACCGATATCGAACGTCCCGCGCATCGCCTCGGCCTGCGCCGGCTTTTCTTCGTAGTAGCAATTCTCCTGAAAAAATCTCGTGGCCTCCTCGACCGACATCCCTTGGGTGTGCATCTTGATCGAAACGATCAGGCGGCACAGACGCACCATGGCCGCCTGCGCCTGCACCATTCTGTATTTGGCGGCGCGATGAAGCTCGTCCACCTGCGGTTCCGGGCTGGTCGGCGCGCCAAACCCTTCGTCGATCATCATTTTCTCGCAGTAATGCGCCCAGCCCTCGATGTAGGAAGTCGCCCCGAAAATCTTCTCCGCCCTCGTCGCCTTCGAAGCGTTCAAGAGCAGGTGCTGCACGTAATGACCGGGGTAAACCTCGTGAATGGCGAACAGATCCCCCATGTAATAATTGAATGAGGTCAGCCATGCCTCCTTCTGTTCCTCCGGCCAATCGGTCTCCGGCGGCGTGACGTAGAAATAAGCTTCGTTCGCTCTTTTCTCGAACGGCCCGGGAATGTCCATCGAGGCAAAACTGGTGGCGCGCCGGTCCTGCGGCGTCTCTTTCACCTGGGCATGCAGTTGGGTGGGCATCGCCACCAGTTTGCGGTCCGCCACAAACTTGCGCACCGCCTCCAGTCTCTTGGTGATTTCCGGAAGCAGATTTTCCGCTGTCGGATGATCGCCCTGGATTTGCTTGAAGACGACGGGAGCAGGCCGCGTCTCATCGATCTTTTTCGCCGCCTCGATGAAAACGTCCTGCTCTTTTTTCAGCTCCGACAATCCGAGCTCCAGGAGTTGGGCCGGCGGCAAATCCACCAGCTCGGTTTCGGCCAGAAAGCGCCGGTATTTCTCCTCGCCGATGGCGAATTCCGGCGTGGCCTTGGGGAGCTTCTCCCTTTCCAGCCAGGCGGCG
>Ga0190275_10002107_pt1 | contig 14414 bp, 15 predicted proteins | sample Popmic550T_FD_133745 | JGI IMG/M metagenome (GOLD analysis project Ga0190275, IMG submission 133745) | Populus adjacent soil microbial communities from riparian zone of Yellowstone River, Montana, USA - 550 T | ecosystem: Environmental > Terrestrial > Soil > Riparian zone > Trees stand | place... | reverse complement strand
CTGCGGCAGTTCATGCTGGCGCACACCAGGGAGGAAGACCTGGCCCTGATGACGCGGGCCGCAGACCAGGACAACCCGGACGCGCCCGCCGACGTGCCCATCCTCACGCTCATTCCTGCTTTCATGATCTCCGAGCTCCGCGCCGCATTCATCATCGGGTTCGTGATCTTCGTGCCGTTCCTCGTCATCGACCTCGTCGTATCCGCTGCCCTGATGTCGATGGGCATGATGATGCTGCCGCCCGTGATCATCTCGCTGCCGTTCAAGATCCTGCTGTTCGTCCTCGTGGACGGCTGGGGGCTGATCATCACCTCACTGATCTCCAGTTACCGGGGCGCCTGATGGATGCGAACGCGGTTCTGGATATCGGCCTCCAGGGGCTGATCATCGCCGCCAAGCTTTCCGCGCCCGTGCTGATCACCGCGCTGGTGGTCGGCTTCGCCGTGTCACTCGTGCAGTCGATCACGCAGATCCAGGAAGTGACCCTGTCGTTCGTGCCGAAGGTCGTCGCGATCGGGTTTGCGCTGCTCGTCACCGGGCACTGGATGATCTCGGAGATGGTCTCGTTCACGCACCAGATGTTCGACAAGATCCCATCGCTCCTCGGCGGCGGATGAGGATGAACATCCCCGTGGACTTCGAGTGGATCGAAGCCGTCATGCTGGCAGCGGTACGCATCACGACATTCCTCGTGATCGCTCCGCCGTTCGCGCATAACGCCATTCCGCTTCGAATCAAGGGCATGCTGGGCATCGGCCTGGCGATGGCCGTGGCGCCGCGCGTCACAGAAGGCTACGAATCCGCGGACACCGGCGGCTTCATAACCGCCCTCATCCTCGAAATCGTCGTCGGCGGCGCACTCGGGTTCCTCGTCCTGATCGTGTTCTCGGCGGTGCAGTCCGCCGGAATGCTCCTCGACATGTTCAGCGGGTTCCAGGTCGCTCAATCCTTCGACCCACAAGCCGGCATCGACGGCGCCCAATTCACCCGGCTGTTCCACATGACGGCACTCGCCCTCCTGTTCGCCTCAGGCGGGTACCAGCTGATCATCGGCGGCCTGGCGCGCACCTTCTCCGCACTGCCGCTCGGTGGCGGGATCGACCTCGCCGAACCGGTGGAAGCCATGACCGGCGCGGTCGGCCAGATGCTGGTCTCGGCCGTTCAGATCACCGGTCCTCTGCTGGTCGTGCTGTTCCTTGCCGACGTCGGCCTCGGGCTCCTCACCCGCGTCGCTCCCGCCCTCAACGCCCTCGCGCTCGGCTTCCCGCTGAAGATCCTCATCACCCTGATCCTCGGCGGGATGATCCTCGTCGCCCTGCCGGGTATCGTCTCGTCCCTGACCGGGCAGGCCGTCGCCCACGTGATCGGGGTGAAGTAGATGTCTGACGTCGGCGAACGCACCGAACAAGCCACCGAGAAACGGATGAAGGAGGTGCGCTCCAAGGGGCAGCTCTCCCGGTCGCAGGACCTCACCGCGTGGGTCGGCATCGGCGCCGCTGCCGCCATGGTCCCCGTCACCATCGAGGCCGGGGCGCGCGCGGGCACCGAGCAGCTCTCCGCTGTCCGGCAGCTCATCGCGAATCCTGAACCCGGACCGGCAGTCGAAGCGCTGGCCGACGGGTTCGCCTCGATGACGGGCACCATGACGCCGATGCTCGTCGTGGTCGTCAGCGCGGTGCTCATCGCCGCCGTCGTGCAGGGCGGAATCCACTTCAAGAAGTTCGCCGGAAAGTTCGAACAGTTCAACCTGCTGACCGGCCTGAAGAACACCTTCGGCGGCCAGGCGCTGTGGCAAGGCGCCAAAGCGCTGATGAAGACAGCGGTGGTGGGCCTGGTGCTCACCCTGGTCGTGCAGGGGTTGATGCCGGTGCTGCTGACGCCGGGCGGCCTTCCGATCTCCTCCCTGCTCGATGCCGCGGCGGGCGGATCCGCGTCGCTCCTGCAATCCGCCATCGTGGCCGGGCTGGTGCTCGCCGCCGCCGACATGTTCGTCGTCATGAAGCGGAACCGGAAGAGAACCCGCATGACCAAGAAAGAAGTGCGCGACGAGAACAAGAACGCCGAGGGTGATCCGCTGATCAAGTCGCAGCGCCGTTCCCGGCAGCTGGCGATGAGCCGCAACCGGATGATCGCATCCGTCGCCACAGCGGACGTCGTTCTCGTGAACCCCACCCACTTCGCCGTCGCCCTCGCCTACGAGCCTGGCCGCTCGGCCCCCCGTGTCGTGGCAAAGGGCGCCGGCACGATCGCCGCCCGGATCCGCGAGCAGGCGGAGACCGATCGCGTGCCTGTCGTCCAGGACATCCCACTCGCGCGTGCCCTGCATGCGGCCTGCGAGATCGGGCAGGAAATCCCGGTCGAGCTGTACAACGCCGTCGCCCGGGTGCTCGCCTTCGTCATGGCCCTCCGCAGCCGAGGCGGGGCCTCCGGCACCCACACCATGTCTTCATCCCACCTCGCAACACCCGTAACAGCTTCCGGAGGTCGCTGACGTGAACCGAAACCTGTCCAAGCTCGCCGTCCCGGTCGGAGTGGTCGGCATCATCCTGCTGCTCGTCGTGCCGGTCCCCGCGATGCTGCTCGACGTGCTCATCATCATCAACATCCTTCTCGCACTGGTGATCCTCCTCACCACGATGTTCGTGAAGAAGCCCCTCGACTTCTCCGTCTTCCCGTCGCTGCTGCTGGTGGCCACGCTGTTCAGGCTGGGACTCAATGTCGCGTCCACCCGCCTGGTACTGGGCGAGGGGTACGCCGGACAGGTCATCGCCGCGTTCGGGCACGTCGCCGTCGGTGGCTCGATGATCATCGGCTGTGTCATCTTCCTGATCCTCGTCGTCATCCAGTTCGTCGTGGTGACGAAAGGCGCCGAGCGCGTCGCCGAGGTGGGTGCCCGGTTCACCCTCGACGCCATGCCCGGCAAGCAGATGGCCATCGACGCCGACCTCAACGCGGGCCTGATCACCGACGAGCAGGCCAAGGAACGCCGCGCCAGCGTTTCGGCGGAGGCTGACTTCTACGGTGCCATGGATGGCGCGTCGAAGTTCGTCAAGGGCGATGCCATCGCCGGCCTCGTGATCATCATCATCAACATCATCGGCGGTATCGCCATCGGCATGCTGCAGCGCGGACTCGAGATCGGTGAGGCGCTTGAAACGTACGCACTCCTGACCATCGGCGACGGCCTGGTCACGCAGATCCCCGCACTGCTGATGGCCGTGTCGACCGGCATGATCGTGACCAGGTCCAACGCCGAATCCGACATCGGATCGACGGCATCGCAGCAGCTCACCCAGTCGCGGAATGCCCTGATGATCGCCGGTGGTGCCGCGATCCTGATGGCATTCATCCCCGGTATGCCCGTGCTCCCGTTCCTCATCGTCGGCGCCGGGCTCATCCTCGTGTCCCAGCGTGTTGCGGCAGGCGCTAAAGCGGAGCAGCTCGGTCTCGAGAACGCCGAGGCGGCTGCACGGGCGCCACAGCCGGATACGACCGAGGACCTGATCGAGCAGATGCGGGTGCACGCCCTCGAGATCCAGTTGGCTCCCGACCTGGTCGACCTGGTCTCCGGGTCCTCTGATGACCTGCTGGCGCGCGTTCGTTCGCTCCGTCGGAAGATCGCCATGGAGTTGGGCATCGTCGTGCCGCCCGTGCGGACTCGGGACAGCGTCGACCTGCCGCCGTCCACCTACGTCATCCGGATCGCCGGGGTCGAAGCAGGGCGCGGTATCGCGCCATCCGGGAAAGTGCTCGCCCTCGGTGACTTCCTGGACTCGCTGCCGGGTACCAGCACGGTGGAACCGGTGTTCGGGCTGGCCGGAAAGTGGGTACCCAGTGAGATGCGCCACAGCGCAGAGATGACGGGAGCGACGGTCATCGACAGGGTCTCCGTGCTCGTCACCCACCTGTCGTCGATCGTCAGCTCCAACGCGGCACGTCTCCTCACGCGGGAAGACGTGCGCGTGCTCACCGACGGGGTGAAACAGGTGAATCCTTCCGCCGTCGACGAATTAATCCCGGGGCTGCTGTCGCTGGCGGAGGTCCAGCGCGTCCTGCAGGGGCTCCTCGGCGAGCAGATTCCGGTCAATGACCTTCCGCGCATCTACGAGTCGCTGTCGCTCCGGGCCAAGGTGTCGACCGACCCGGAAGGCCTCATCGAAGCCGCGAGGCAGGCGCTTGGCCCTGCGCTCGTGGCGCAGTACCTGGATGGCGCACTCCTTCGGGTCATCATGATCGACCCGATCCTCGAGCAGGCCATGCTCGAAGGAATGCGGCCGTCTGAGCAGGGAACCCAGATCATCCTCGACCCGGCCGGGATCGAAGCCGTGCTGGGTTCGCTCCGCACAGCTGTGGCGGCCGTCGAGGCGAACGGCCTGACCGCGGTGCTCGTGTGCGCGCCGGCGCTGCGCCCCGCGATCCGGCGGCTCGTTTCCGCTCAGAACGGCGGCATCCCGGTGTTGTCCTACACCGAAGTGACCTCCGCCAACGTCGACATAGAGACGGTGGGGGTGATGCGTGGATCCGAGGCAATTTCGAGTTGAGGGCCCCAGCCTGGCGGCTCTCCGAGCCCAGGTGGCTGCGGAACATGGTCCCCGTGCGCGCATCGTCGCGGCGGAGAAGGTAACCGTCGGCGGCATCCGGGGGCTCTTCTCACGCCAGTACTTCGAGGTCACCGTCGAACTGCAGCCCGACGTCCCGACCGAGGACACCCGCCGATCGCGGCGGGCCAAGCTCGATGTCCAAGCGCGTCTCGGTATTGCGGCACTCCTGGCCGACGCCGATGAGGCCGAAGCGCGCATCCAGGGGACACCCGCTGAGGCGCTGCTCTCCACCGGGTCGAACCACTTCGCCGCGCTCATGGACGACCTCACGTTCAACACCGTCCCGCCGGTGGCGGCCGCCGTCCCGCCGCCGGCCATCCCACGCCTGGCCGCGATTCCCGTGCCGCTGGGCGGAATCGGGGACCTCGTCGTCATCGTGGGCCTTCACCAGGACGCAGCCGCCGTGGCCACGTCGATGGCCGCCCTGGATCCCAGCGGCAGTGCCGAGTCCGTCGAACGTGCCGGGACCCTCGCGGGCCTTGCCCCCGGCTGGGACCGGCGCCGCGCCCTCGCAGCCCGGGCCCTGGCCGTCGAACGAGGTCGAGCCGCTTTCGTGGCCTTCGGCCTCGAAGGCGAACGGAACCCTGCCGCGCTGGCCGTGCAGGCGGAGACCCTCCGCACCATCGGGGCTGACCAGCTCTGGGTGGCGGTCGATGCAGGACGGAAGGCCCAGGACACGGCGAACTGGGTGCGGAGCCTGGCCGCGCTGCTTCCGGTGGATGGCGTTGGCGTGGTCGGTGCCGCCGCCACGGCGTCCCCGGACACTGTCGATCAGCTGTCCCTGCCCGTTGGCTGGATCGACGGCCTGCCCGTCCGCCGCGGCGCCCGCGGCAAGCCCGATAAGCTGGCCTGATGCTGGTTCTCACACGCAAACCGGGGGAGAAGATCCTTCTCGGCGACGATATCGTCATCACCGTCCTCGATTCCCGTGGCGACAGCATCCGCATCGGTATCGACGCTCCGCGCGGGGTCAGGATCCAGCGCGACGAAGTCGTCAGGGCCGTCTCTGAGGCGAACCTGGCTGCGGCTGACACCGTCCCGGATGCCGAGGCGATCATGAAAGCATCGCTCGGCCTCCTGCCTCCCGCCCCCGCCGACACGGAGTAGCCGCTGCCCGACCGCGGGCATTGAGCACTGCGAACCTCGCGCCTACCGTGGACCGTAGATGGACTGGTTCAACGCTGGCGACTACGAGATCGCGCGGCAGATCCTGCAGCGCGGTATCGCGGCATGCTTCCTGATTGCGTACGTCTCCGCCATCAACCAATTCCCGGCACTCCTCGGCGAACGCGGCCTCCTCCCGGTTCCCCACTTCGTGTCGCGGATCCCGTTCCGGGCGTCGCCGAGCCTGTTCCACTGGCGGTACTCCGACCGGCTGCTACTCGCGATCTCGTGGGCGGGGACGGCGATCTCCGCGACACTCGTGCTTGGACTGCCTCAGCTGGGGCCGCCGTGGCTGCCCATGATCGCATTCCTTCTCCTCTGGGCCGGATACCTCTCCATCGTCAACGTCGGCCAGACGTTCTACTCCTTCGGGTGGGAGAGCCTGCTCCTCGAGGCCGGATTCATCGTGGCATTCCTCGGGTCGAATGAAGTAGGGCCACCGATCACCATCATCATCTTTCTCCGCTGGGTCGTCTTCCGGCTGGAATTCGGCGCCGGCATGATCAAGATCCGCGGCGGATCGGAGTGGCGAGACCTCACCGCCCTGAACTACCACCACGAAACGCAGCCGATGCCCAACCCGGTGAGTGCGTTCGCGCACAACCTGCCGAAATGGTTCCACCGGCTCGAAGTCCTCGGCAGTCACTTCGCCCAGTTGATCGTCCCGGTCTTCCTGTTCTTCCCACAGCCGGTCGCATCCATTGCAGCCATGGTCATCATCCTCACCCAGCTGTGGCTGGTGTTCACGGGCAATTTCGCGTGGCTGAACTGGATCACCATCGTGCTCGCGTTCTCAGGCGTCGACGATCACGCATTCCGGCTGTTCTTCCCCGCCGTCGAGGTGGGCGGCCCAACGCCGGACCCGCCGCTGTGGTTCGTGATCGTCGTCCTCGCGGTCACCGCGTTCCTGGTCGGGCTCAGCTACCTGCCCCTGCTCAACCTGTTCTCGCGCAACCAGCTCATGAACGCGAGTTTCAACCGCTATCACCTGGTGAACGCGTACGGCGCGTTCGGTACGGTGACCAAGGAGCGGTACGAGATCGTCGTCGAGGGAAGCGCAGCTGACGTCCCGGGTCCCGACGCCGAGTGGGTCCCTTACGAGTTCAAGGGCAAGCCGGGCGATATCTCCCGGATGCCCCGCCAATACGCGCCGTACCACCTGCGCCTGGACTGGCTGATGTGGTTCCTGGCGCTGGGCGCCCGCGACGTCCGGTGGTTCCAGGTCTTCCTCATCCGGCTCCTGGAAGGGGACAGGCGCACCCTCAAACTGCTCGCCAGGAATCCCTTCCCTGACGAACCGCCGAAGTGGGTCCGCGCGAGGGTGTATCTCTACCGGTTCGCGACGGGAAGGCATCGCCGCGCCACCGGCCAGTGGTGGGTCCGCACCGAGGTGGGCGCCCTGGTGACTCCCACGTCCCTCCGCGGGCGCCGGAGTTCCTAGCGCGCGCGAGCGCCCGTCCAGCCGAGTCCCGAACCTTGCGCCACCCTTGTTTCGGCGTACCGTGACCGACGAACGGCTCCATCCGACTTCGCCGACCCCGGCTGAACGGAGGACTTCCATGAGGGCATTGACCTGGCAGGGCAAGCGAAACGTATCGGTCGAAACGGTTCCCGATCCGGAGATCATGGAACAAACGGATGCGATCATCCGGATCACGTCGACCGCGATCTGCGGATCGGACCTCCACCTCTACGAAGTTCTTGCCCCCTTCCTCGACCAGGGAGACATCCTCGGGCACGAGCCGATGGGCATCGTCGAGGCAGTCGGCAGTGAGGTGACGGCGCTGGCACCGGGGGACCGGGTGGTGATCCCATTCAACATCGCGTGCGGGCACTGCTTCATGTGCCGGGGCGGCCTGCAATCCCAGTGCGAGACCACCCAGGTACGCGACCAGAACAGCGGTGCGGCGCTGTTCGGGTACACCAAGCTGTACGGGCAGGTCCCGGGCGGACAGGCGGAATACCTGCGCGTGCCGCTCGCCGATTACAACAGCATCCCGATCGGCCCGGACCTCCCCGACGAGCGGTACCTGTTCCTCAGCGACATCCTTCCCACTGCCTGGCAGGCCGTCAACTACGCGGACGTCCCAACGGGCGGGTCGCTCGCGGTATTCGGCCTGGGACCGGTTGGCCAGTTCGTCGCCCGGATCGGCCGGCACCTCGGCCAGCAGGTGTTCGCCATCGACCCGGTGCCGGAGCGCCGTGAGATGGCGGCACGGCACGGCGTCGAGGTCTACGACCTGCACGACGACGTCATCGCTGAGCTTCGCGATCGTACCTCCGGACGCGGGCCGGACTCTGTCGTCGACGCTGTCGGCATGGAGGCACATGGATCGCCGATCGCCGCCCTCGCCCAGGCCGCGACGGGCGTGCTTCCGGATGCGATCGCCAGGGGAGCCATCAAGACGGCCGGTGTCGACCGGCTGGCAGCACTGCATGCGGCGCTCGACCTGGTCAGGCGGGGCGGCACGGTTTCGCTCAGCGGTGTCTACGGCGGACAGGCGGATCCGATGCCGATGATGACGATGTTCGACAAGCAGGTGACCCTGCGGATGGGGCAGGGCAATGTGAAGCGCTGGATCGACATCCTGCTTCCGATCGTGGAGGATCCGGCTGACCCGCTGGGGATCAACGACCTCGTCACCCATCGGGCACCGCTCGAGGATGCCCCGCGCATGTACGAGCTCTTCCAGAAGAAGGAAGACGGCTGCATCAAGGTCGTGCTGAAGCCCTAGTTCCGGGCTGCCTACGTGCGTCCGCGCAACTTCTCGATGTCGCGACGCTCCCGTTTCGTGGGTCGGCCCGCGCCCCGGTCCCGAAGCGGGAGCAGGGCGACTTCCTCGCGCGGCGGAGGCGGCGGCGTCTTGTCGACGTAGCACTCCGCTGCGACCGTGGCGCTCACACGCTTCACGACGATTCGCGATACCACGACGATCCGGTCGAAGCCGGCGACGCGCACCCTGACCTCATCCCCCGGTTTGACGGCCTGGGCAGACTTCGCCCGGTCCCCGTTCACCTTCACGTGCCCGGCGCGGCAGGCGGCCGTGGCGAGGGATCGCGTCTTGAACAGCCGCACCGCCCAGATCCAGCTGTCGACGCGTGCGGAGGGAAGTGGATCCATGCGACGACTCTACGACGCCGGGCGGTACGCGTGTGTCACGCCGCCGCGGCGCTACCCGAGACCCAGCCGATCAGGATCAGGGTGACGACGAAGCCGCTGGCGTAGTTGATCCACAGGAACCGCTTCCAACCGGCGTTCGCCGCCTCAGACCGGTCATCCGCAACGGATCGCCACGGGAACGCCGTGGCGATGTAGGGCACTGCGAGGAACGCAGCGAGAGGACCCGGCCACTCGGTGAAGAGCATCAGGATCCCCGCGGCCGCCCACAGTCCGATCGCCAGTCGCACGGTGCGTGCGGCGCCGAGCGCCGTCGCGATCGAGGCGATTCCGGCCTCCCGGTCCGGTGTCACATCCTGAACGGCACCGAACGCGTGGCTGGCCATTCCCCAGAGGAAGAAGGCCGCGAGCGTGGCGATAAGGCCGGGCGTTGGAATGGCTCCGGCCACCGTCAGGCCGTACACGGCCGGGCTGACGAAATGCGTGCTCGACGTCGCCGAGTCGAGGAACGGCCGCTCCTTGAACCGCAGTCCCGGCACCGAGTACGCGGCAACGGCGAACAGGCTGACGGCGAGGACCAGCCACGACAGCGGCTCCTCGGTGCCGGCCAGGACCAGCATCACAACGAGGAACGGAACGGCGAGGACGACGCCGGTGACCAGGACCGCACGGTGCAACCCGGGATCGAGGAGGGCGCCTTCGGCCCCGCCCTTCCGGGGATTCCGCAGGTCGGACTCGTAGTCGAAGACATCGTTGATGCCGTACATCAACAGGTTGTACGGGATCAGGAAGAACAGGGTGCCGACGACCAGCAGGGCATCCACCCGGCCGGTCGTCACCAGGTATGCGGCCGCGAACGGGAAGGCGGTGTTGATCCAGCTCAGCGGGCGCGACGAGAGCACCAGCTGCCCCGCCTTCCAGCCCAGGGTCGACCGGTTCTCAGTCATCAGTTGTGCTCCGTCTGCCGATCAGGATCCAGAGCGAGGGTAACAGGATGGCTGCGGCGATCGGATACGCGAAGTCTTCGACGGGAACAAGGCCGACGTATGCCCTGAGCAGTCGGTCCTCCTCGTACCAGAACAACCCCGCCGCGATCATCAGGTTGTCGAACACGGCCGTGAGGAGAAGCGTGACCGCCATCGTGATCCCGATGGCGGGAAGGAGGCGCGCACCGCCGGCCCCGCGTCGACCTCGGTGCACGAAGACAGCGACCAGGCCGGCTGCACCGGCCAGCGCCAGGAAGATCACGTCGAGCGCGAGATACGTCATCCGGTGCTGCCCCGATTGAGGAGCAGCTGCGTGCCGTGGACCAGGTTCATGGTCAGGTAACACAGGAAGGTGAGGAAGAACGCCTCCTCGAGCGGTAGCTCGGGACCCAATTGCACCCCGGTCATGAACGGTGTCTCGCCGCGGTGGAAGATGCCGAAGCCGATGCCGAGCAGGTCCCACGCGAGGAAGAAGAGCACGCCGACCGCCAGGACGACGGCAGCGCGGACGGGATTCCGCCAGAAGAACAAGCGGAACCGCATGTCGAGCAGCACCATGGCGCCGAGGGAAAGCCCCAGCACGGCGAGGTAGGCGAAGCTCACAGCGGTTCCGGCAATGGTCCGGTGCTCGTGTCCGTACGCGTCCGCTTCAGCATGATCTCGGCGCTGATCAGGCACATCGGCAGGCCGATCCCCGGGATGGTGGTTCCGCCTGCGTAATACAAGCCGGCGATCGCCGTGGATGCGTTCGATCCGCGCAGGAACGCGCTCTGGCGGAGTGTGTGACCGGGACCCAGGGCGCCGCCCTTCCACGAGTTCAGGTCGCGGGCGAAGTCGCCTGGACCGATCGTGCGGCGAAGCACGACCCGCTCAGCGAGGTCCGGGATGCCGGCCCAGTCGGAGAGTTGGGAGATGGCGGCGTCCGCGATGTCCTCGATCCGCTTCGTTCCCTCTCTGTTGACTCCACCGATGCCGAGCTCCGGGTCTGCGGGTACCGGAATCAGGAGGAACAGGTTGCTGTGGCCGGGCGGGGCGACGGTGTCGTCCGTGGTGCTCGGCATGCACACGTAGAACGACGCAGGTGCGGGCACCGACGGGTTCCGACCGAAGATCCGGTTGAAGTTGTCGGTCCAGTCGGTGGTGAAGAACAGCGTGTGGTGTTCGAGGGGAGGAAGCGCGCCGCGCACACCCAGCATGACCAGCACCGCGCCAGGGCCGCTGGTTCGCCGGCGCCACCAGCGCTCCGGGTAGGTCTGCTGCTTCGACGGCACCAGTTCGGTTTCGGTGTGGTGCAGGTCGGCGGCGGACACCACGGCGTCCGCCGCCAGCTCGACGTCGATTCCCTCGGCGGTGTGGTACGTCACACCGGCGACCGAACTCGCGGCTCCCGGTGTGGTGTGAATGGCCGCGACCCGGGCCCCGGTCACGATTCGGACGCCTTCCGCCCGTGCGAGGTCGGCGATGCTGTCGATGACGCGGGTGAAGCCGCCTCGGGGGTACAACACGCCATCCGCCAGGTCGAGGTGGCTCATGAGGTGATACATGGCGGGCGTCCGGCGCGGGGAGGACCCGAGGAACACCGCGGGGTAGCCGAGGATCTGACGCAGCCGGACATCCTTCACATATCCGGCGATGAACCCCTCCAGTGGCTGTAGCAGGAGGCGTGCAAGCCGGCCGAGGCGGCCGACGATGTCGCGCACCAGCAGCGGACGGAACGACGCGAAGCTCGTGTAGAGGAAGCGGTCGACCGCCGTGCGGTACGTCTCTTCCGCCGAATCGAGGTAACGCGACAACGCTGCGCCCGCGCCGGGTTCGAGCCGCTCGAAGGTGTCGATATTCTGCTGGCGGTCGGCCGCGATGTCGACCGGCTCGCGCACGCCCTCGAAATACACCCGGTAGCCGGGATCGAGCCGAACCAGGTCGAGTTGCTCGGCAGCGCTCGTGCCGAGCAGTCGGTAGAAGTGGTCGAAGACCTGCGGCATCAGGTACCACGACGGACCGGTGTCGAAGCGGAACCCGTCGGATTCCCACGACCCGGCCCGCCCACCCAGCTCATCGCGCGCCTCGAGCAGGGTCACCTGGTGGCCGTCGCGCGCAAGGAGGGCAGCGCTGGCCAGCCCCGCTATCCCGGCACCGATGACGACCGTGCGCGTCGGGCTCGCGGCATCCGTCATCGTTTCCACGCGCCCGGGCCGAACGTGGCGCCGGCGAGGATGGCAAGTTTTTCCGGGTTGGGCACCCTGACCCTCGCCTTCAGGAGTTGCTCCGCCGGCGTAGCTCGCAGCTTGCGGGAGAGCCGCGCGAACAGGTTGTGGGCGGCAGTCACCGCCGCACGGCTGCCGCGGGGCAAGAGCGGCAGCACCCGCGCGGCTGCGGCGAGGTCGGCGTCGATGTCGTCGAGAATTCGGGTCTTCTCGCTTTCGGTGATCCCCAACGGGTCGATGCCGGGAAAGTAATTGCGGCCGAGTGCTTCGCTGTCGGCTGCAAGGTCTCGCAGGAAGTTGACCTTCTGGAAAGCGGCACCCAGCCGGCGCGCCCCGAACTCGAGGTCGACGGTTTCGCTGACCGACCGCGGCGCCTCAAGCAGGAAACAGCGCAGGCACATCAGTCCGACCACTTCGGCCGAACCGTAAATGTACTCGTCGACACCGGAGGCGGTGAAGGGCTCCGCGGACAGGTCACGTCGCATCGATGCGAAGAACGGAGCGATGAGGCGTTCGTTGATGCCCGTCTGTCGTGCCGTATTCGCGAAGGCGTGGACGACCAGGTTCGTGCTGAAGCCGCGAGCGATTGCCAGCATGGTTTCCTGTTCGAGCTCGTCGAGAAGCTCACGCTGGGTGGCGACGGTCACGCCGGCACCGGCCGCGGCGCCGTCGACAATCTCGTCGGAGATGCGCACCAGCGCGTAAATACTCCTGACCGCCTCCCGAACCCCGGGGGACAGCAAGCGTGCCGCCAGTCCGAATGAGGTCGAGTACTGGTCGATGACGGTCGCTGAACTGGCCCGAGCGGCGGCGTTGTAATGCAGGATGTCGGTCACGTCTGTTCGTGGCCTGCGGGTCACCGGCACCGGTTCACCGCCGAATCTGCAAGGTCAGCCAGGGTCAACCGCAATCCGGCAGGGATCGCCGGGGTGTCGAGGAGGGCGACCGCTTCCCTGGCGTGGTCGCCGGCGAGCGTTTGGGCTGCCTGCAAGGCGCCGCAGGCCCGCAGGTCCACGCGGACCCGCTCGGCTTCCTCCTCGCTGAGGTCCGCCTTCCCGATGAAGGGGGCGATGGACTTCCACGCCGTCGTCGTCCCCGCATGGGCGACCAGGGCTGTCTGCTTGCCTTCCCGCAGGTCGGCCAGGGCGCTCTTGCCCGTGAGGGCCTCGTCCCCGAACACACCGAGGATGTCGTCAGCCAGCTGGAATGCGACGCCCACGAGCCGTCCGAAGCGGCCCAGTATGTCGACGGAGTCTTCGGGCGCCCCGGCGAGGATCGCTCCGGCCTGGAGCGGTGCCTCGAACGAATAGACCGCGGTCTTCTGCTCGAGGGTCGACAGCACGTCCTCAACAGCAAGTGGGCCGTCTGAGGCTGTATTCGTCACGTCCGACAGCTCACCCGCTGCGGAGACGAACACCGAACGGTCGAGCAGATCGAGCAGTCGCGCGCGGACCGGGGCTGGCGCGGGCAGTATGGCGAGGGAGCGATGGGCTTCGCTGAGCGCAAGGTCGCCGGCGAGGATCGCTGCTGTGGTCGCCCAAACCTGTGCCTGGCCTTCCCCCACGCCGTGTGCAACGGCGCGTTGGGCGAACTGGCCTGCGATGTTGGGGACGCCGCGTCGAGCGAGGTCGCGGTCGATGACGTCATCGTGGATCGTGAATGCGGTATGCAGCAGCTCGAAGCTCATGGCGACGGGCGTCACGACGGCACTGTTGCGCCCATCAAAACCGGCATACGCGGCCAGCACCAGCGCGGGCCGCACGCGTTTTCCGCCCGTGGATGACCCCTCGAGGGCATCCCACAGGGCCACGTAGTGCGGGCCGTAGTCGCTGGCCCTGAGCCGCGCAGCCGCGAAGAAGCGAGTGAGCTCGGTCTCCAGTGTGGCTGTGGTGATCTCGGTCATCGATGCTCGTTTCGGGAGTGCGCTGGCTGGTTCGTCCAAGTGGAAGCCAAACTACCGGAAAATAAACCTAACTCGGTTAGGTAGGGATGACGTTAGCATGAGGTCATGGCCGAAGAGCAGAGCAACCCAGCGTCTGGAAGGTCATACTGGTATCGGGGGCGCGACGGTGGGACCGACGGCGCGGTCGAGGTCCTCCGGGCTCTGCGACGGTTCCGCGTGAACGACACCGGGATGCGACGGCGAGCCCAGGCCGACATGGACCTGAATGAAACCGATCTGATGGCCATCCGGTACTTGATCCGTGCAGAGGCGGACGGCAAGCCGGCCAGTCCCACCGAGCTCACTCACATCCTTCATGTCTCGACGGCAGCGACCGCGAAACTGCTCGCCCGGCTGGACCAATCCGGTCACATCCGCCGCGAGCCGAACCCCCGGGAT
>Ga0190275_10002106_pt1 | contig 14420 bp, 14 predicted proteins | sample Popmic550T_FD_133745 | JGI IMG/M metagenome (GOLD analysis project Ga0190275, IMG submission 133745) | Populus adjacent soil microbial communities from riparian zone of Yellowstone River, Montana, USA - 550 T | ecosystem: Environmental > Terrestrial > Soil > Riparian zone > Trees stand | place... | reverse complement strand
TACAGCATTCATCCTGATAGCGGCAGCACTCGTCCTGTTGATGACGCCAGGACTCGCTTTCTTCTACGGCGGCCTCGTCAAGGCCAAGAGCGTCATCAGCATGATGATGCTCAGCTTCGGCGCCATGGGCCTGATCGGCGTCCTCTGGGTCGTCTACGGCTACGCCATCGCCTTCCCTTCGGCCGACGGCCTGGCGTTCCCGTGGGCGATCGACTGGTCGGCCATCGGCCTGGCGAGCGTCCTCGAGACGCCTGAGGGCGCCGCCTACCCGCCGCTCGCCTTCGTCGCGTTCCAGGCGACCTTCGCGATCATCACCGTCGCGCTGGTCTCCGGTGCGATCGCCGACCGCGCCAAGTTCGGAGCATGGATGATCTTCGCGGCCGTCTGGGCCACGGTCGTCTACTTCCCGGTGGCGAGCTGGGTGTTCAACTTCGGCCTCGCCGACGACGGCAGCTTCGCGTATGGCGGCTGGATCACCTACGGCATGCAGGAGTTCTTCGGCGTCGGAGCGCTCGACTTCGCCGGTGGCACCGCGGTGCACATCAACGCCGGTGCTGCGGCACTCGCGCTGGCACTGGTCCTCGGCAAGCGCGTCGGCTTCCAGAAGGGCGTGCACGTCCCGCACAACCCGCCGTTCGTCCTTCTCGGCGCAGGTCTGCTGTGGTTCGGCTGGTTCGGATTCAACGCCGGCTCGGAGCTCGCCGCCGACAACGCCGCGGCACTCGCGTTCGTGAACACGATCGCCGCTCCCGCAGCGGCGCTGCTCGCCTGGCTGATCGTCGAGAAGATCAAGGACGGCAAGCCCACCTCCGTGGGTGCGGCATCCGGTGCGGTCGCAGGTCTGGTCGCGATCACCCCCGCGTGTGCGTTCCTCACCCCGATCTGGGCCATCGTCCTCGGCCTCATCGCCGGTGCGGTCTGCGCCCTGGCGATCGAGCTGAAGTTCAAGCTCGGCTTCGACGACTCGCTCGACGTCGTGGGCATCCACCTCGTCGGCGGCTTGATCGGAACGCTGTACCTGGGCTTCTTCGCCAACGGCACGGGCCTCATCTACAGCGGCAGCGCCACCCAGCTGCTGGTCCAGGCGATCGCGGCCTTCTCGGTCCTGATCTACTCGTTCACCCTCGCGTGGGTCATCGGAATCGTCATCCAGAAGACGATCGGCTTCCGCGTCAAGAACGAGGACGAGATCGCCGGCATCGACACCATCGTGCACGGCGAAGAGGGCTACGTCCTCGCCGACTCGAAGGCCTGACAGCCGACTCACCGCACGGAGGGCCCCGGGACTTCGGTCGCGGGGCCCTCTGTCGCACCTCCGGCTAGTGTCGTGGACGTGGCACAACGCGCAGGCATCCTCGGGGCGCTGTCGCGCCTGTTCGGCTCCACCCGGACGCCGCCCGCATCATCGCGGACAGTAAGCACACCGCTCCTCGACGACGACCGGATCGGCCGCAGCGGGTCTTCCGCCACCGTCGAGATCGACCCGCCGCGTGCCGAGGCCCTGCGGATCAGTTACACGCCCGACCGCGACGGTGACCCCGACGCGGGGGAGATCGTGTGGACGTGGGTTCCGTATGCCGAGAACGACGGCCGCGGAAAGGACCGACCGGTACTCGTCATCGGCCGCCAGGATGCTGCGCGGGTGTTCGCGGTGCGCCTGACCAGCAAGTCGCACGACGGGGATCGCGATTTCCTCAGCATCGGCACCGGTCCGTGGGACTCGCGGGGGAGGCCGTCGTGGGTCGACATCGACCAGCTCTACAGCGTCCACGCGGACGGCATGCGACGCGAAGCATCCGCCCTCGACCCGAAGCGCTTCGCGCGCGTGGCGGACGTGCTGCATCAGCGTTACGGGTGGACCGTCGACAGCTGACCTGAGACTCGTGGTGGGCGATACCAGACTCGAACTGATGACCTCTTCCGTGTGAAGGAAGCGCGCTACCAACTGCGCCAATCGCCCGTGGCCCCGCGGGGCCGAGTCTCGATCTTACCGGATGCCCGGAGCGCGAGCGAAACGCGCGCGAGCAGGACACGCGCTCGTCCGCGCTGGTTTGGAGAGTCCGAAATCATCGGCTAAAGTCGTTCACGCGCCTGGAGCAATCCGGGAAACGCGGATGTAGCGCAGTTGGTAGCGCACAACCTTGCCAAGGTTGGGGTCGCGAGTTCGAGTCTCGTCATCCGCTCGAGTGCAGGGGTCTTCTTTCGGGAAGACCACGGCACGTGGGGTCAATCCACACGGTGGCGTGGCCGAGCGGCTAGGCACCGGCCTGCAAAGCCGTTTACACGGGTTCGAATCCCGTCGCCACCTCCACCCATCAACTGAACAGCCTGTACAGGCGCGATTGGCGCAGCGGTAGCGCGCTTCCCTGACACGGAAGAGGTCACTGGTTCGATCCCAGTATCGCGCACTCGAAAACCCCCGGAATTCCGGGGGTTTTCTGCATTCTCGGGCGCCCGCCGGCGCCTGTGGAAAAGACCCCGGGATCTGGGGTCCTGGGGTCTCTCTTCCCGCCGGCAAGCTGATCACGCTCGAGAATCGCAGTCGTGGTGGCCTGCTCCATCGGCGAGGTTACCTTCAACTCGAACGTTAGGGATCGCAGGGCGGAAGATCTGACAGCCACGCCGAGCATCGCGTGTTCAGGCGCTGGTGGTCCTCGCGATACCCGGTATCAGGAACAGGTCGGCGATGAGCCATACGACACCGGCCGCGACGAGGAAGAAGCCGACACCCAGGACCATAGTCGCCCATCCTCCCCACCAGACCGCCAGGAAGATCACTGCGGAGAGCGGGCGGCGGAGGTAGAAGCGGTGCGCGGCGAAACCGCCGAGGAAGAACCACAGCAGGTAGGCGGCGCCGATGCTCTTCGTGACCAGTGCCTGCACGGCGTACGTGGGCTGCGCCACATGACCCCACGCGTTGCCGTCCCACCATTGCGCGTATCCCTGCGGGTTCTGGTACCAGCCCGCGGCCACGTACGGTGACGGTGCGCCGGGGGCCGAGTAGGGCACGAGCACAGCGGGCGTCGGGTAGGCGGTCGGCGTCGGGTAGGCAGCGGTCGGCGTCGGTGGGCAGCGGTCGGCCTCGGGGCACTGGTGGCAGACGCAGGCCTGGTCCAACGCTCGCCGTCCCAGAAGCGCTGACCGCCGCCGGGCTTGGGATACCAGCCGGCCGGTGCAATCGGCCGATCGTCCATGGTCACGGGGACACCGTACCGTGGGCGTGGCAACGCGTCATCTCCCCGAACTCATCTGGCTACGCCGGAGCCGCCGTTTCGCCCGAACTAGACTGAGACGCATGGGATTGCGCCGGCTGTCGACCGCGACCATCGTCGCCGTCGGTTTCACGCGAACGCTCGGCGCCTGAGCGGGCGGGGCGCGCAGCGCGCCCGAAGCTGAGTAGCCTTGCATCCGAGCCACCCACTGGAGAGTTCCTTGACTGACGTCACCCCTCCGTCGGACGTCGCCTATCCCGCCGACGGATTCGCCCTTTTCCCCGACCGCTCCGTCGTCGCCATGCGCGTCAACGGCGAACTGAAGGATCTCGCCACGTCCGTCGCTCGGACGGATGCTGTCGAGCCGGTCGCGATCGACAGTCCGGATGGGCTCGCGATCCTGCGTCACTCGACCGCGCACGTGCTCGCCCAGGCCGTGCAGCGCATCGACCCGCAGGCGACGCTCGGGATCGGTCCCCCGATCACCGACGGCTTCTACTACGACTTCGGGGTGCAGCATCCGTTCACCCCGGAAGACGTCAAAGCGATCGACAAGGAGATGCAGCGCATCATCCGGGAGGGGCAGCGGTTCGTGCGTCGCGTCGTCAGCGATGACGAGGCGCGGGTCGAACTCGCCGCCGAGCCGTTCAAGCTCGAGCTGATCGGTCTGAAGGGGTCGGGCGGATCCGGCAAGGAGGCCGCCGAAGGAGCATCCGTCGAAGTCGGTGCCGGAGAGCTCACGATCTACGACAACGTGAACCGCGACGGAGAGGTCGTCTGGAAGGACCTGTGCCGTGGTCCGCACCTGCCGAACACGAGGGTGATCGGCAACGGTTGGAACCTCACCCGCATCGCCGCCGCGTACTGGCGGGGCAGCGAGAAGAATCCGCAGCTGCAGCGGATCTATGGCACCGCGTGGCCGTCCAAGGATGAGCTGCGCGCCTACCAGCAGCGTCTCGAGGAGGCGGCCAAGCGCGACCACCGCCGGCTCGGCAAGGAGCTGGATCTGTTCTCCTTCCCCGAGGAGATCGGCTCGGGCCTTTCGGTCTGGCACCCGCGGGGCGGGATCGTGCGCCAGGAGATGGAGCAGCACGCGCTGCACCGCCACCGCGCCGCCGGATACACCTACGTCTACACGCCGCACATCACCAAGAAGGACCTCTTCATCGAGTCCAACCACCTCGTCACGTATGCGGAGGGCATGTTCCCGCCGCTCAGGATGGACGAGGAGCGCGACGAGAACGGCGAGATCACCAAGCAGGGCGTCGACTATTACCTCAAGCCCATGAACTGCCCGATGCACATCCTGATCTACCGTGAGCGCGCGCGCAGCTACCGCGATCTGCCGATGCGACTGGCCGAGAACGGCACGGTCTACCGCAATGAGCTGTCGGGCGCCCTGCACGGGCTCACGCGCGTGAGGGGCTTCACCCAGGACGACGCGCACCTGTTCGTCACTCCCGAGCAGCTCGAGGGCGAGGTCGCCGAGGTCCTGGAGTTCGTCCTGTCGCTCCTGCGCGACTTCGGCCTGACCGACTTCGAGCTCGAGCTCTCGATGCGCGACGACGAGAAGGCGAAGTGGATCGGCGACGAGGCGCACTGGGCCGAGGCGACCGACGCGCTGCGCCGCGTGGCGCTCGCCAGCGGACTGAAACTCACCGAGGTCGCCGGGGAAGCCGCGTTCTACGGGCCGAAGATCGACCTCAAGGTTCATGATGCGATCGGGCGCACCTGGCAGCTGTCCACTGTCCAGCTGGATTTCAATCTGCCCGAGCGATTCGAGCTCGAATTCACCGACCGGGACGGCATCAAGAAGAGGCCGGTCATGATCCACCGTGCCCTCATGGGTTCGATCGAGCGGTTCTTCGCGATCCTGCTCGAGCACTATGCGGGAGCATTCCCGGTGTGGCTGGCGCCGGTTCAGGTGGTCGGTGTGCCCGTCGCCGAGGAGTACTACGACTACCTCGACGAGATCTTCGTGCGTCTGACCCGCGAGGGGGTCAGAGCCGAGGTCGACCACAGCGACGACCGTATGCAGAAGAAGATCCGCACGCACACGACCCAGAAGGTGCCGCTGCAGCTCATCGCAGGCGAGCAGGATCGCGCCGGCGGGACCGTGTCGTTCCGTTTCCGCGACGGGTCGCGGCAGAACGGCGTTCCTGTCGACGACGCCGTGCGCCGCATCCGGCACGCGATCTCCACACGCGCCCTGGTGAACTCGGCAGAGGACTTCGCGTGACGGGCGAGGCGGTCTCCGAGTCTGTCGACGGGCTGGTCGCGGCCTCCGAGCTGCCGGGGGTCCCCGACCAGTTCCAGCGCCTGTGGACCCCGCACCGCATGGCCTACATCCAGGCGGGTCCGCAGCCGCTGCGCGACGCCTGCCCGTTCTGCGCCGCACCCGGGAAGTCCGACGAGGACGGCCTCATCGTGCACCGGGGGCGCAGCGCCTATGTGCTGCTCAATCTCTTCCCGTACAACTCCGGCCACCTGCTCGTGTGTCCCTACCGCCACATCGGGCAGTACGACGAGGCGACGCCGGAAGAAGTCGCGGAGATCGGCGCTCTCACGCAGACGGGCATGCGAGTGCTGAGGACGGTCTCCCGCTGCGACGGGTTCAACATCGGCATGAATCAGGGGGCGGTGGCCGGCGCCGGAGTCGATGAGCACCTTCACCAGCACGTCGTACCGCGGTGGGGCGCCGACGCGAACTTCTTCCCGATCATCGCGCGCACGAAGGCACTGCCGCAGTTGCTCGGCGACGTCCGCCGAGCCGTCGCGGACGCCTGGCCCGCCTGAGTTCAGCGGACTCGGCGGGCGGCGAACTGCATGCGCGGGTGGGCATACGATTCCTGCGCCTCCACGAGCTGCAGCTCGCGCTCGCCCGAGGCGAGTGTGCGCTCAAGCAGGTCGTACACGCTCGAGGTGGTCCGGGAGAGCGCGTCCTCGGCGTCTCGGGTGCGGGCGTAGTGCGCGGTGAACAGCGCCGCCGTCACGTCGCCGGATCCGTTCGCCTTCATCGGAAGCAGCGGAGTCTGCACGATCCACGCACCCTCGTCGTTCACCGCGAGCATCTCGACGGTGTCTTCGGGACGATCCGGTCGCTGGACGCTCGTGACGAGCACCGTGCGTGGACCCGTCGCCCGGACGAGGTCCACTGATGCCAGAGTGTCCTCGAGCGTGAGCGGCTCGGTGCCGGTGAGGAAGCCCAGCTCGAACTGATTCGGGGTGATGATGTCGGCCACGGGCACCACGCGGTCGCGCAGCAGCACGGGGATGGCCGGCGCGACGAAGCAGCCCGACGACGCGTTTCCCATCACCGGGTCGCACGCGTAGACGGCATGGGGGTTCGCCGCCTTCACGCGCGCCACCGCGTCGAGGATCACCTCGCCGATGCCCTCGCCGCCCTGGTAGCCCGACAGCACGACGTCGACGCCAGGGAAGACGCCTCGCTCCTCGATTCCGGTGAGCACATCGCGAACATCGTCCGGCGAGATGAGCGGCCCGCGCCACGCACCGTATCCGGTGTGGTTGGAGAAGTTCACCGTGTAAACCGGCAGCACCTCGACGCCGATGCGCTGCAACGGGAAGACCGCGGCAGAGTTGCCGACGTGGCCGAAGGCGACGGCGGACTGGATGGAGAGGATCTTCACCGCTCGATCATGCCACTTCCCGTGCGGCGGGCCGGCCGCCCGTGGCACGCACCGCGGCACCGATGTCGGTCGCGAGCTGCTCGGCGTCGGCATCCTCGAGGTCGTGCACCGTGAGTCGCAGTCGATGCGACCCGGAGCCGCCGGCGAGCATGAACTCGTCACCGCTGCGCGCCAACCATCCGCGTCGCATCAGCCGCTCTACGACCACGCGCGCCGGCACCGGCACCGGCACCCACAGATTGAGCCCGTCCGCGGCGTCGGTCGGCACTCCGTGGGCGGTCAGCCGCTGCGCGAAGGCCGCGTTCCTGGCCGCGTAGTGCGCACCGGCACGCGAGATCGCGGCGATGGCGTCGGAGTCGGTCACCAGGGTCAGCACGAGCCGCTGAAGCAGGTGGCTCACCCACGTGGTGCCGGGCGTGAGTCGCATGGCGAGGCGGTCGGCCGTCTCGGGGTCCGAGGCGGTCACAGCCAGGCACATGTCCGGGCCCAAGAACTTCGACACCGACCGGATGATCGCCCAGCGCCGGTGACCGGGACCGATGACCGAATGGAACGGCTCGCGGGACAGCATCGAGAAGTGGTCATCCTCGATCACGAGGACGTACGGGTGCGCGCTCAGCAGGTCGCGCAGCTGACCCGCCCGACGCGCGGACAGACTGGCTCCCGAGGGATTCTGGGCTCGCGGGGTGCACACCACCGCACGGACGCCCTGCTCGAGCGCGGCCCGCAGGCCATCGACGGTCATCCCCTCGTCATCGACCGGCACCGGCACCGGGCGGTAGCCGCCCAGGCGCACCGTGTGGATGCTGGCCAGGAAGCACGGGTCTTCCAGCGCCACCGCGTCATCGCGGGTCAGTGCCTGCGCGAGAAGCCGCTCGACGGCATCCGCCGCTCCGCTCGTGACAGTCAGGCGCATCGGCGCGCCGGCCGCGACCGCGTCGGTCATCCACGCGTGTGCCCACCGCTCCAGATCGGGATCGATGACCGGCTCGCCGTACAGGACAGGCCGGCCGGCCATGCTCGCCAGCGCGCGCGAGGTGTCGGGAACCAGGTCGGGATCGGGGTTTCCGGTCGCGACGTCGCGCAGCACACTGTCGCCGGCGAATCCCTCCTGGGCGACGGGGGAGAGGTCGGCGACGCGTGTGCCCCCTCGGCCGCGCGTGACGATCACGCCGGCATTCGTGAGCTGACGGTAGCCGGCGACCACCGTGTTCCGGTTCACGCCGAGACTCTCCGCCAGGCTGCGGACGGGCGGGAGCGGGTCTCCGGGGCGCAGCGCGCCGCGCTCGATCAGCGCCCTCAGGCTGTCGGCGATCTCGGAGGCAGAGCGTCCGCTGATCTCGAGGTTCATCACACCGTCCTTCGTGCGGGGGTAGAACGCAGTACATGCTATCTTTTGGCCTAGGTCAATACCTCGTCATGACCACCTTCATGCGCCAGACTCGCGCACTCCATCGAAAGGATCAGCCGTGACCGAAGCCGACACGGGAACCAGTCGCGTCAAGCGCGGCCTCGCCGAAATGCTCAAAGGCGGCGTCATCATGGACGTCGTCACCGTCGAGCAGGCCAAGATCGCCGAGGATGCCGGAGCGGTCGCGGTGATGGCGCTGGAGCGGGTGCCCGCCGACATCCGCGCGCAGGGTGGCGTGTCGCGGATGAGCGATCCCGACATGATCGACGGGATCATCGCCGCCGTGTCGATCCCGGTGATGGCCAAGGCCCGCATCGGCCACTTCGTCGAAGCACAGGTGCTGCAGGAGCTCGGCGTCGACTACATCGACGAGTCCGAGGTGCTCTCACCCGCTGACTACGTCAACCACATCGACAAGTGGAAGTTCGCGGTGCCGTTCGTGTGCGGCGCGACCAACCTGGGCGAGGCGCTCCGTCGCATCAACGAGGGCGCCGCGATGATCCGGTCCAAGGGCGAGGCGGGCACGGGCGACGTCTCCGAAGCGACCAAGCACATCCGCAAGATCTCCAGCGAGATCAACGTCCTCCGCTCGATGACGAAGGACGAGTTGTACGTCGCGGCCAAGGAGCTGCAGGCGCCCTATGACCTCGTCGCAGAGATCGCGGAGACGGGAAAGCTGCCGGTCGTGCTGTTCGTGGCGGGCGGCGTGGCCACCCCGGCCGATGCGGCGATGATGATGCAGCTGGGCGCGGACGGCGTCTTCGTCGGCTCCGGCATCTTCAAGTCGGGCAACCCCGCGGAGCGTGCCGCCGCCATCGTCAAGGCGACCACGTTCTACGACGACGCGAAGATCATCGCCGACGCCTCCCGAGGCCTCGGCGAGGCCATGGTCGGCATCAACGTGACCGACCTTCCCGCCCCGCACCGGCTCGCCGAGCGTGGCTGGTAGACGACCACACGTCGGAGTGCTCGCCCTTCAGGGCGATGTGCGTGAGCATGCTCGCGTGCTGACCGACCTCGGCGCCGACGTGGAGCTGGTGCGTCGACCGGGTGAACTCGCGGCCGTCGAAGGTCTCGTGATCCCCGGGGGCGAGTCGAGCGTGATCGACAAGCTGTCGCGCGTGTTCGGGATGCAGCAGCCGATCCGCGATGCGATCGCGTCAGGCATGCCGATGTACGGAACGTGCGCCGGCCTCATCCTCCTGGCCGACCGCATCACCGACGGGATCGTCGGACAGGAGACGTTCGGCGGTCTCGACGTGACCGTGCGGCGGAACGCGTTCGGCAGCCAGCTCGACTCCTTCGAGACCGACCTGGACGTCGCGGTGCTCGGATCCCGGCGCGTGCACGCGGTCTTCATCCGCGCGCCGCTGGTTCAGCAGGCGGGGCCCGACGTCGAGGTGCTGGCGACGCTGGATGACGGCCGCATCGTCGCGGTGCGCAGCGGGCCGCTGCTGGGCACGTCGTTCCACCCCGAGGTGACCGGTGAGCACCGTTTCCACCGGCTCTTCCTCGACACCGTGCGCGCCGCCTGGTACCAAGGGGCCTACCGGCTAGATTTCTGACATGACCATCAACGACTGGTGGAGCGACCGCCCGGAAGAGCGCTACTGGATGATCGCTCCCTCCGGCGGCATCGTCGGCGATGCGCTCACCGCGCCCAAAGCCTCGGACCACCGCCGCTTCGAGTGGTCGCACGAGCTGGTCGGGTTCACCGAGCCCGGCGACACGCTCTTCGTCTGGGATCGCACCCTCCCCACCCCGGGGATCGGGGCGTGGGGCCGGGTGCTCGGCCCGCTGGGCGAGCAGACCAAGGCCCGACGTGGCGAGCAGTTGCCCCACTGGCGGATGCCGGTCAGCGACACGCTCCGGCTCGCCACCCCGATCAGCCTCACCGGACTGCGCCGCATCGGCAGCGACATCGTCGCCATCCGCGACTCGGTGGAGACCTCCACCGACGGACCCGTGTACTTTCCGTTCATCGGCTCGGCCGAGAACCTCACCCCCGCCCCTGCCTACCTGAGCAAGGTCCCTCGCGACCTCGTCGCACTCCTGTCCTCCCGCTTCGGCTTCGAGTTCGCGCTCTAGGGATCCGTCGTGACCGCATGGGTCGCGCTTCTGCGCGGAGTGAACGTCGGGGGAGTGACGATACGAAGTGCAGATCTGGCCGCACTCCTGCGCGACGTGCTGGGACTGCAGAACGTGCGCACGATACTCGCGAGCGGGAACGCGACGTTCGAGACGGATGCCGCGAAATCGCAGCGGGCGGCGCTCAAGGCCGCGATCGAGCAGGCGCTGCGGGATCGCTTCGGCTACGACGCATGGATCGTGCTCGTCACCCGCGCCGAGGTGGAGCGGGCGATCGCGGATTTCCCCTTCGACGCCTCGGTCTCGGAGCGTCAGCCGTGGGTGGTGTTCGGCTCCGACGGACCGGTCCTGGACGAGCTGGCCTCGGCCGCGGCATCCCTCGACGGCGACGCGGACCCCGTCGCGAGAGGTGACGGCGTCATCTACTGGAACCCGGTCAAGGGCACGACCCCGAACACCCCCTTCGGCAAGCTTCTCTCCCGCAAGGCGTATCAGTCGTCCACGACCAACCGCAACCTCCGTACCCTGCAGAAGATCGTCGCGCGGTGACGTGCGGCGCGTCCCCGTAAACTGGGAGCATGTCCGGCCACTCCAAGTGGGCGACCACGAAGCACAAGAAGGCGATCATCGATTCGCGCCGTGCCAAGTCGTTCGCCAAGCTCATCAAGAACATCGAAGTCGCAGCGAAGATCGGCGGCGCCGATCTCGCGGGGAACCCCACCCTTCAGGACGCCGTCCAGAAGGCGAAGAAGACATCGGTCCCCATCGACAACATCAACCGCGCGGTCAAGCGCGGTGCGGGACTCACGGGCGAGTCCGTCGACTACCAGACGATCCTCTACGAAGGCTACGGTCCCCACGGCGTCGCGCTGCTGATCGAGTGCCTGACCGACAATCGGAATCGCGCGGCCGCGGAGGTGCGTACCGCGATGACGCGCAACGGCGGCACGATGGCAGACCCCGGCAGCGTGGCGTACAACTTCCACCGCAAGGGCGTGATCGTCGTATCGAGCGAGGGCGCCAGCGAGGATGACGTCATGCTGGCCGTCCTGGAGGCCGGCGCGGAGGAGATCGAGCCGCACGCGCAGGGCTTCGAAGTGGTGACCGACCCCTCGGAGCTGGTCACCGTGCGCTCGGCGCTGCAGGCGGCAGGCATCGACTACGAGTCGGCGGATGTCGAGTTCGTGCCCTCGCTCAAAGTCGACGTCGACGCCGACACGGCGCGCAAGGTGTTCCGCCTCATCGACGCGCTCGAGGACAGCGACGACGTGCAGAACGTCTACAGCAACTTCGACCTGTCCGCCGACGTGCAGGCCGAGCTCGAGAACGACGAGTAGGGCGCGCCGCTCGCGGCCGCACTGCGCCCGCGCTTAGCGTGGGGGAGTGGCAGCTCTCCGCGTTCTCGGGATCGACCCCGGCCTGACCCGGTGCGGTGTCGGCGTGGTCGACGTCGCGCGCGACCGCTCGGCGACGCTCGTGCACATGGGCGTCGTCCGCTCCGACCCCGGCGAGCCCATCGAGCGTCGCCTCGCCACGATCGCCGCTGGCATCCGTGCCGTGATCGACGAGCACAGACCATCGGTCGTGGCCGTTGAGCGGGTGTTCTCGCAGCACAACCGCCAGTCGGTGATGGGAACGGCGCAGGCGAGCGGGATCGCCCTGCTGATCGCGGGGGAGCGGGGTCTGCCGGCGACGACCCACACCCCGACGGAGGTGAAGGCAGCGGTCACAGGTTATGGCGCCGCCGACAAGCGGCAGGTGCAGGCGATGATCGCCCGCATACTGCGTCTGGACGAAGTGCCGCAGCCGGCCGACGCCGCGGATGCGCTTGCTCTGGCGCTGTGCCACGCGTGGCGCGGGGGGGCAGCCCAGGCGTCCACCGGCGGATCGCTGACACCCGCCCAGCGGGCGTGGGCCGACGCCGAGCGCCTGACCCGCCGCTGAGTGTTCCCGCGCTCAAGCCCGGGGACGCGTGTCGCTCGAACAAACCTGCGAATCACGTCCTAGGCTCGACGCATGATCTCCTCGCTGCGCGGCCGTGCCGCCTCCGTCGACACGGACTCTCTCGTCGTCGAGGTCGGAGGAGTCGGCCTGACCGTGGCCGTCACCCCTCACGTGGCACACGCGACGAACGTCGGCGACGAGGTGCACCTGCATACGAACCTGATCGTCCGGGAGGACGCGCTGTCGCTCTTCGGATTCGAGAGCCGCGACGAGCTCGCCGTCTTCACGCAGCTCTTGAGCGTGACGGGCGTCGGCCCGAAGTCCGCGCTCGGCGTGCTGGCGGCGCTCAGCGTCGCCCAGATCGCCGAGGCGGTCGGCGCCGACGACGACGCCCCGTTCCGCCGCGTCTCGGGTATCGGCCCCAAGACGGCCAAGCTCATCGTCGTCCAGCTCGCGGGCAAGATCACCGCACCTCGCGCGACGGGACCGTCGGGCACGGTTGCCGCACCCGGCGTCGCCGCGCAGGTGACGCAGGCGCTCGTCGGGCTCGGCTGGAGCGAGCGGGACGCGGTCGAGGCCGTGGCCACTGCGGTCGAGGGCGCGAGCCCGGCCGAGCGCGCCGCCGTTCCCGCGCTGCTGCGGCTCACGCTCGCGACGCTCGGTCCCGCCCGGAAGGAGCACGCCGGTGGATGACGTCCGCGACACCGACGAGCCGGTGGATGAGGCCGAGCTCGCGATCGAAGGGGCGTTGAGGCCGGCATCACTCGCCGAATTCGTGGGCCAGCAGAAGGTTCGCGGACAGCTCCAGCTGCTGCTGGATGCGGCGCGCATCCAGCAGCGTCCGGCCGATCACATCCTGCTGTCGGGGCCTCCCGGACTGGGCAAGACCACCCTTGCCATGATCGTGGCGCACGAGAGCAGCCGGCCGCTGCGGATGAGCAGCGGCCCGGCCATCCAGCACGCGGGCGATCTCGCCGCGCTCCTTTCCAGCCTCATGCCCGGCGATGTGCTGTTCATCGACGAAGTGCACCGGATGGCCCGCTCCGCCGAGGAGATGCTGTACCTCGCGATGGAGGACTTCCGCATCGACATCATGGTCGGCAAGGGCGCCGGGGCGACCAGCATCCCGCTGGATCTCGCGCCGTTCACGCTCGTCGGCGCGACGACGCGATCCGGCCTGCTGCCCAACCCGCTGCGCGACCGCTTCGGGTTCACCGCGCATCTGGAGTACTACGAGCCGCACGAGCTCGAGCGGGTCATCGAGCGCTCCGCCGCGATGCTCGCGGTCGACCTTCCGCCGGCATCCCGTGCCGAGATCGCCCGGCGCTCGCGGGGAACGCCCCGCATTGCCAACCGCCTGCTGCGGCGGGTGCGGGACTACATGATCGTGCGCGGTGGAGGGGGCGACACGGCGACCGTCGATGCCGCGCTCGACCTGTACGACGTGGACGCCATCGGCCTCGATCGGCTCGACCGCGCGGTTCTGGACGCTCTCGTGCGCCGGTTCCGAGGAGGTCCGGTCGGGCTCAGCACGCTCGCCGTCGCCGTCGGGGAGGAGGCCGAGACGATCGAATCCGTCGTCGAGCCTTACCTCGTCCGCATCGGGTTCGTCGGTCGTACACCTCGCGGCCGCATCGCGATGCCATCGGCGTTCGCGCACCTCGGCGCGTCGCATGTCGACTCGGCGCTCCGATTCGATGATCTATAATCGCTGGAGGCTCTCGCCTAAACTCCTCCTGCAAGGCAGTGCCGCCACGGTGCGCGCCTGATTCGAAAGGTGCCCTCGCCTCCATGGAATTCCTCTCCAACTACGGCCTCATCATCCTGCTGGTGGTTCTGCTGGGCTTCATGTTCTGGAGCTCGCGCCGTCGCATGCAGAAGCAGAAGCTCGAGCAGGAGGCCAAGGCCCGCCAGACCGTCCCCGGCGCCGAGGTCCTGCTGCAGGGCGGCCTCTACGGCACGATCGTCTCGTACGACCCCGACAACCTCGACCAGCCCGCCCTCGTGGAACTCGCGCCGGGCGTGGAGGTCCGCGTGCACAGCCAGGCGATCCTTCGCGTCGTTGATCCCGTCCAGGGCGAGGTGACCGAAGACGACTTCATCGAGGCCGAGGCC
>Ga0190275_10002105_pt1 | contig 14437 bp, 10 predicted proteins | sample Popmic550T_FD_133745 | JGI IMG/M metagenome (GOLD analysis project Ga0190275, IMG submission 133745) | Populus adjacent soil microbial communities from riparian zone of Yellowstone River, Montana, USA - 550 T | ecosystem: Environmental > Terrestrial > Soil > Riparian zone > Trees stand | place... | reverse complement strand
GCTCGGCGGAACTCGTTTTGATTTCGACGGAACCCATTTCGAGTTCGACGGAACTCATCTCGAGTTCGACGGAACTCATTCGAGTTTCGACGGAACTCATCTCGAGTTCGACGGAACTCATCTCGAGTTCGGAGGAAGTCCTCGCGACTTTGGTGGACTTCGTCGTAAGTTACTGGAATACGGACAGTTCCCGTTCCCAGCCGCGACGGTGTTTCTAAACCTGATGCGCCAGCCCGATTTCCCCGAAAATCACGTCCCGCAGCTTGATGTAGCGTGGGTCCGACAAATCCCGTGGATGCGGGATGTCGATTTCGACGATGCGTCTGACGCGGCCGGGGCGGGCGGAGAGGACGACGACTCGGTCGGCGAGCTGCACCGATTCTTCGATGTCGTGGGTGACGAAGAGGATGGTTTTTTTCTCGGCTTCCCAGATCCGGAGGAGCTCGCGGCGCATCTGGAGGCGGGTGATGGAGTCGAGGGCGCCGAAGGGTTCGTCGAGGTAGAGGACGTCGGGGTTGACGGCTAACGCGCGGGCGACTTCGAGGCGCTGTTTCATGCCGCCGGAGAGCTCACGGGGGTACGACTTTTCGAAGCCGAGGAGGCCGACGAGCTGGATGTAGTAGGCGATGCGCTCGGCTTTCTCTTTGTCGGTCTGGCGGAAGAGGCCGAAGCCGATGTTCTGCTCGACGGTGAGCCAGGGGAAGACGCCGCGCTCCTGGAAGACGAAGATGCGGCGCGGGTCGGGGCCGGTGACGCGCTCGCCGTCGATGGTTACTTCCCCTTCGGCCGGGGCGATGAAGCCGCCGACGATGTTGAGCAGGGTCGATTTGCCGCAGCCGGAGGGACCGAGGAGGCAGATCAGCTCTCCTTCGCGGACGTCGAGGTTGATGTCCTCCAGGACTTTCACGTTGCCGAAGGTCATGGAGATGTTGCGGAAGGCGACTTTCATTCGGTGACGTACCCCCAGCGGACACCGGGCAACCGCTCGAGGCGGCGCATGAGGAGGTCGAGGACGACGCCGATGACGCCGATGAGGATCATGCCGGCGACGACGAGGTCGTAGCGGTTGCCGGCGTTGCGCGCGTCGACGATCAGGAAGCCGAGGCCGGAGTTGACGGCGATCATCTCGGCGGCCACGACGACGAGCCAGGCGATGCCGGCGGTGAGGCGCATTCCGACGATGAGCTGCGGCAGGATGGCCGGGACGATGACGCTGCGCACGAGCTCCGGGCCGGTCAGGCCGAAGTTGCGTCCCGCCGCGAGGTGGACGCCCTCGATGTTGTGCACCGCGTGCATGGTGGCCAGTGTCAGCGGCAGCACCGAGGCGAGGAAGATGAGGAACATCGCCGAGACGTCGCCGACGCCGAACCAGAGGATGGCCATGGGGATCCAGGCCAGCGGCGAGATCGGCCGGAGGAGCTGGAGGATCGGGTTGAGCGCGTGTTCCCCGCGGCGCCACAGGCCGAGGAGGACGCCGAGCGGGACCGCGATCGCGAGCGCGGCCAGGTAGCCCCAGGTGACCCGGAAAAGCGAGGCGACGATGTAGCGGACGAGCAGCCCTTTCTCGCCCAGTTCGACAATGGCTCGCAGCGATTGCCACGGCGTCGGCACGAGCGTCCCCGGCGAGCTGACGACGGCGAGCTGCCAGACCGCGACGAAGACGGCGATGCCGGTGAGAGGGAGGAACCGACGCAAAATTGGGCGGAGGGTAGCATGGCGCCGAGGGTTGTTGTCAGTTGTCGGTTGTCGGTTGTCCGAACCGGCCTCCCCTGGACGTTTCTGCCGGCCGAGAAACGCCCGTTCGGAGTGGGGTCAGAGCTTCGTTTTCCTGAGAAGAGCGTCCGGTAGGCGAGACCGGTTCGGACAACTGACAACCGACAACTGACAACCTAATAGTAAGCACCCCGTAAGCGGCCCCACCGACACTTGCGCGGACGCTCTGCATGATGCATTGTTATTCGCCTCTCTCATCCGCTCCTCAGGAGGATCCATTGCTTCGACGTCTTTTGATGTTCGCGGCCGTTCTCGCCGTTCTCGCGTTCCCCACTCCCGCCATCGCCCAGACCTGCAATCTGCAGATGACGGTCGAGTGCGACTCCACTTCGAGCGGCGCCGTCTGCACCGCCGTCACCACCAACGCCGGGGCTTCGTGCTCCGGCATGGTGTTTTCCGGCTGGTTCAGCGAGGTGTCGCACGAGCTGGTTCAGATCACCGCCCCGCAGGTCTCCCTCGGCGGGCTCGAGGAATGCCTCGACTCCGAGGAATTCGGGGAGTTCGTCCCGCAGGCCTTTGCCTTCTGCTTCGGCGAGACCACCATCCCCGCCAACAGCAGCTTCAGCTCGACCGTGGTCGTCACGGGATTCACCCCCGACGTGCCGCTCGTGTCCGTCACCTGGGTCGGCGATGAGGAAGGGAACGAGGCCGGTTCGGCGTACGCGTTCGTCAACGTGACGCCGGCGACCTGCACGCCGATCGTCAGTGCTCCGCCGCTGAGCCAGTCCGGCGTCCCGTACACGGTGACCTGGACGCCCGTCTCCGACCCGAGCGCGCAGTACATCATCGAAGAAGCCGGGAACCCGGACTTTACCGGGAACGTGACCCAGACCCAGGTGGCCGGACTGTCGAAGAGCTTCCTCCACGACGGCATGGCCACGACCACCACCTATTACTACCGCGTCCGTCCGACGCACTGCACCGGCGGCACGCCGGGCGTCTCCCAGACGGCACAGACGATCGTGCAGGCCCCGCCCCCGCCGGCCGAGCGCAGCGCCGACGTCGCGGTGCCGTTCGGCAGCACGGAGCCGGTCGAGGTCCAGGTGCGCATCCCCGGCGTCAGCGGCAAGGCCGCGGTCACCACGACGTTCACCGCCACGACCGACAAGCCGTACCTCACCGTGACCCCGAGCTCCGGAACGCTCCCCGCCGAGGGACTGATCCTGACGGTCACCGCGAACCCAACCGATCTCCCTCCCGGCGCGAACACCGGCACGGTCATCGTCACGACGAACACCGTCTCGGCCGGCGGCGTCAGCGCGCAGGCGGAATCGACGGTCAAGATCCCGATCTCGATCAGCCTCGTCACGCCGGTCGCGCCGGGCGGCAAGACCACCCCGCCGGCCAACGCGCTGGTGATCCCGGTCGTCACGCACGTGAACGTCGCCACCGGGCAGTTCCTCTCCGACGTCCGCCTCACCAACGCCGCCGCCGCGGCGATCAAGTACCAGATCACGATGACGCCGACGCAGACCGACGCGACGACGAGCAGCAAGGTCACCCAGGTCACGGTCGACTCCCAGCAGACCATCGCCCTGAACGACATCGTGAAGAACTTCTTCGGGTTCGGCGCGACCACGAATCCGGCGGACGTCGGCTTCGGCTCGCTCGAGATCCGCCCGCTGAACTCGTCGTCGCTGATGACCTTCGCCTCCAGCCGCACCTACGCGAACACCATCGGCGGCACGTTCGGCCAGTACATCGCGGCGATGCCGTTCACCCGCTTCGCCACCCGCCGCCAGCCGACGCTTCCGATCCCCGGCGCGCCGCCGGCGATCACGCCGCTGGTGCTCTCGCTGCAGCAGGTTGCGCAGTCGCCGAAGTTCCGCACGAACCTCGGCCTCGCCGAAGGGGTGGGCGAGCCGGCCAGCGGCCGGATCCGCATCTTCAACGCGCTCGGTATGCTGCTCAAGGAGATTCCGTACAACCTGCTCCCCGGCGAGCATCGCCAGATGAACGCCTTCATCTCCAACCCGCTCTTCGGCGGCATCCCGCTGCTGGAGGACGGCCGCATCGAGGTGACGGTCGACTCGCAGACCGGCGCCGTGACAGCCTACGCCTCGGTGCTCGACAATGTGACCACCGATCCGCTGGCGGTCATGCCGGTCGACGCGACACAGGTCCGCGCGACGCGCTACGTCGTCCCCGGCATGGCCGAGCTGCCGAACCGGATCGACAACTTCCACTCCGATCTCCGGATCTTCAACGGCGGCACGTCGGACACGCCGATCGCGCTGACGTACTACCCGCAGGGGAACGGCACGCCGGTCGCCGCGGAGCCGCGGACGGTCCGGGCCGGCGAGATGCTGGTGCTCGACAACGTGCTGCCGGCGCTCTTCAACGCCTCGAACACCGGCGGCTCGGTGGTCATCACCACACCGTCCGCCTCGTCGCTGGTTGCGACCGGCCGCACCTACACGACGGTCAATAACGGCGGCACGTTCGGCCAGTTCATCCCCGGCGTGACGCCGGGCGAGGGGGTCGGGCTGGGCGAGCGCGCGCTGCAGGTGATGCAGCTCGAGGAGTCGGCGCGCTTCCGCTCGAATGTCGGCCTCGCCGAGCTGACCGGCAACGCGACGACGATTCGGATCTCGCTCCACCTCCCCGACACGAAGACGACCGCCAGCACGGAGCTGACGCTGGCGCCGAACGAGTTCCGCCAGCTCCGCCCGATCCTCGGCCTCAACCCCGGCGAGGAGACGTACAACGCCCGGGTCACGGTCCAGGTCATCGGCGGCAGCGGCCGAGTGACGGCGTACGGGTCGGTGATCGACAACCAGAGCAAGGACCCGACGTACGTGCCTGCGCAGTAGGCGTGTTGTTTGGGCGCCGGGCTTTCGGGAAATCCGGGAGTTCGGCGCCCGATGGCGGTGCTGTTGTCGGTTGTCAGTTATCCGAACCGGTCGCGCCTGGACGACAGGCATGGGACAGATGGGACTCATGGGACCTATGGGACGATAGGACTGGTGGCCGGTTCTCGATACCGTTCCTCTCTCGGACCGGAGGAACGTCCGGGCGAGACAGGTTCGGACAACTGACAACCGACAACTGACAACAGCTTTTTTTCGCTCTCATCCGTGATCCCCATCACACGAGCTGGTCCAATCGGCACCTCGATTGCTGCTGGTGCGCTTTCGATGGTGACTCCCGAAGAAGAAGTTCCGGCACGGCGGAAGAGCGACTATGAGGCGACGCCCGAGCCGCCGCTGCGTGTGCTCGCCGTCGACGACGACCGGATGTACCTCAGCCGGCTCCGTCTCGTCCTGACCCGGGCCGGCTTCGACGTCGTCACCGCAAACGACGGCCCCTCGGCGATCGACCGCATCCGGAAAGACCGCGACGTCGGCGTCCTCCTGATCGACCTCTCCATGCCGGGCATGGACGGCATTGAGACCGCCCGACGCGCCCGCGCCGCCTGCGCCTTTCCCGGCCTCTACGCGATCCTCCTCACCGCCAGCGACGGCGTGGACGTCAAGCTGCGCGCCCTCAACAGCGGCCTGGACGATTTCCTGACCAAGAGCTCGCCGGACGACGAGATCCTGGCCAAGCTCCGCAACGCCGCGCGCCGGCTGGAGATGGAACGGCGCCTCCATGTCCAGAACGCGGAGCTGCAGACGCTTGCGCTCACGGATGAGCTCACCGGCATCGCCAACCGCCGCGCCCTCTTCCGCGAGGCCGAGCGGATGCTGGCCACGGATAAGGTGCTGAGCGTGGTCCTCTTCGACCTCGACCGTTTCAAGCAGATCAACGACACCTACGGCCACCTGATGGGCGACCGCATCCTGGCCGACGTCGCCGCGACGCTGAAGGCCCACACCCGCGTCGGCGACGTCATCGCCCGCTACGGCGGCGACGAGTTCGTTCTCCTCCTCCCCGACACCCCCGCCCCCGACGCCCGCATCATCACCGACCGCATCCGCCAACGCATCGCCAACCTGCGCTGGGATCACGCGGGGCAGACGATCACGGTAGGTGTGGGGATCGGGCTGTCGACGGCGGGAAGCGGCAGCAGTATCTCGACCCTGCTGGCGGAGAGTGACGCGAAGTTGTATGACGCGAAGACGGCGCGGAGCTCAGGGGCGGCGGAGTTGGAGATTACTCTTTGATGCATCCGAAAACGAAACCGCACTGAGTCACCCGCCTTTCAACCACAAACGGGCGAAGACTCTCCGCATGCGGTAAACTCCGCGATGTCCCTATCTCCCAGCAGAGTCCTCTATGCGTCGCGAGCGGGTCGAGCCAAAACTCCTCCGGGCGATCGAGCGCATTGTCGCGTTCGTCGGCCATCAAAATCGTCTCGATCCGGGAGCGATCAACGATCTCACACAGGCAATCTACACCCGATACGTCGAGGACACCCCCGAAATCCTGCCTAGATTCCAATCACCACCTTCGGATTCAGCATACCTGACGATATGTGTCGTGCGTTCGTTCCACGAATTCCGGGCGAAAGGAATTCGTCGGAGCGGTCCCTCTTACACACGGGGCCAGGACAGCGTCAACGAAGATCGAATGTCCGGTCTTTTTCCAATCACGGGGTGTCCTGACGACGAAAAATTGGCCGCGCTGGTGGATGGTCATCTCGAACCACCAGACCGGCGCTGCGTGATCGAGCACATGACGAGTTGCGCGAACTGTCGGTCCATCGTTCTCATCGCGACCGAATTCAAGGTCGCCGATGACTCTGCATCGGTTGTCACCTCCACTCGTTCGCGGCGCACCTTGATCGTCGTGGTCACGGCCAGCGTGATCGCAATCGTGCTGGGCATACGAACCCACGAGAGAGTGGATCGCCCGAATGCAGCGATCGTCGCCTTGGCACGAATTCACGAAGAATTCGAGTATCGCCCGGTCTCCGGTCGTATCAGCGGCTTTGTGTACAGACCCGAGAAGCCACTGTTGCGCGACAGAACTCCTCCAGACAGCACCTCGCCTTCTATCCGACTGAACCTCATTGTGTCGGAGCTTCAATCAGACCGGAAAAACGCTCACGCTCTTGGCGTTGCTTACATCATGATGGGCAATTATGACAAGGCCGTGGCCACGCTCGAGAGCGTCGCGCGTATCGCGCCGGGCAATGCTTATGTTCTAAGTGATCTCAGTGCCGCGTACGCGGCACGAGCGACCGTCCACCGTCTTCCGTTCGATAGCGTCGCAGCCCTGGACAGAGCCGAACGAGCCTGGCGGCTGCGTCCAACAGCAGCCACTGCATGGAATCGCGCCATGGCCGTGTCGAGCTTTCATCTCGTGGAAGCCGGTGGCCGGGCCTGGGACGATTTTCTCGAGGCTGAGACGGATACGCGGTGGCGTTCCGAAGCTTTGCAGCGGCGCGCCGACTTGCACACGGCTACGGAGTTCGACGAGTGGCGTCGCGTCGAGCCAAAGCTGCGGGCATGGGCCGGCCGGGACGACGAGGGCATTGCGGCGGTCGTCCGGCGATTCCCGGCCCGTGCGTCCGTCTATTTCGAGGAAACGCTTCTGCCTCTCTGGGCGAGGGAACACGTGACCGGCAGCAGTGCCGCCACTACTGTCCATCATCTCGCCACGGTGGTGGCAAGAACGCTTGCCACTACCGGTGACCGGTTCGCGGCCGACACGATTGCTGCCATCGATAGCGTCTGTCACAGTGCCCAATCGTGCGATGCAATCGCAAGTGCCCACATCAGATTCGCTGAAGGACGCGCATTGATGGACGCGGAGGATTTCAATCGCGCCGAGACCGTACTTACGGAGGCGAAGTTGGTGTTCGATCGGCACAGCAGTCCATATGCATGGGCGGCGCGATTCCGCCTGGGCGCGTGCATGTTGCACGGAAACCGGTTCGCAGCTGCGCGTGCGACCGGTAACGCCGTCGTCTCCGCGATCGCGACGCATGATTATCGCACGCTGCACGGGCGGACGCTGTGCCTGCTCGGTTTAGGAACACTCCACGCCGGACGTCCGGAAGAAAGCATCGGTCATTACGGTCGGGCGCGAGCGCTTTTCACCGAAGGGGAGGATCTGACCAATCTCGGTTCCGTGGAATTGCTCCTTGCTGATGCGTACGAGTACGCGGGAGAGAGCAGTATGGCAATGGAGCGTCGCCTCGCAGGGCTCGCGGCGTTGCGACGAAGCGGGGACATCAGGCAGACGCCTGTAGGGCTCTTCGAAGGTGGAACGAGCATTTCCCTTCGCGGCTGGCCCGATGCCGGCGACTACCTGCTGGCCGAGGCCGCGCGCCAATCGCTGAAACAGCAGCGCTTTGCCATTGCCACGGTTGCATCGATCTGGCGTTCGGTCATCGCGTCACGCAGAAACGATTTCGACGTAGCCACGGCGCAGGCTCGTCTCGCGAGCATTTATGGCGCCGAGACGCGTGACCCGGGGCAACGAGCTCTCATCGCGGCAACAGTCAACCAAGCCACTGGAACCGCGCGCGAAACGGTGCAGGCTGCGGAGAAGCTCACCGAAGCTATTCACTTCTTCGAACAGGCCGGAAACCGAGCATGGCTGCCCCAACTGCTGCGGCAACGTGCGCTCGCTCGGCAGCGCGAAGGCAACCTGGAGGCTGCCGAAGCCGACTTGCGAAAGGCAATCGATGTCGCCGAAGAGGTCCTCGACGGTGCCGCACCGGCCACGATGCGTGATGGATTCGCCAGCGATGTCCGCGCCAATTATGAAGACATGATCGGGCTTCTGCTCCAACAGGGATCGATGCGCGACGCACTCGCCTACGCAGAACGAGCCCGCCTCATTGGACACGGTCGCATCGGTGACCTCGATGTCTTGAAAGTCATTGAAACGCTTCCTCCCTCAACGGCTGTAGCGATGTATGAGATCCAGCCTGACGCCTTGATCGTCTGGCTGATCATGCGGAACACTATCACGCTCTTCCGGTCTCCCGGGGCGCGGGACGTGGCGGACAGGATCGCCGCTTTGGACGGGCCGCTGCCAACATCAACGTCGACTGTGCTGTACGACCTCCTGCTCAGAAGCTGGCTTCCGCACGTTCCGCCGGAGACAGAGCTGGTCGTTATTCCTCCACCGGTTCTGACCGGCGTCCCCTTCAGCGCGCTCCTAAACCGCGACAGCGGCCGGTTCGTCATCGCCGATTACACGGTCACCGTCGCAACCAGTTTAGCGTCCCTCGCGGAAAGATCCTCGAGGCTTTCGCGATCCGATTCCGTATTGATCGTGGGGGATCCCGCGTACCGCGCTCTGCCACGCCTTCACCACTCGGGTCGTGAGGCGCTCGCCGTCGCTCGTCATTACACGCACCCCATCACGCTCACCGACGAGGAGGCAACCGCCACCGCGTTCCTGGCGCACCTCGAGCGTGCCGACGCTCTTCACTTCGGAGGGCATGCGATCGTGAACGATCTCGCTCCGGAACTATCCAGCATCATGTTGGCATCGGCCGACGACGGCGAGGACTCGCGCATCTACGTTCATGAACTGCTCGCCCACCGGCACAGGTTGAAGCTCGTGGTGCTCTCGGCATGCAGTACGGCGAAAAGCCGCAGAGGAGACGCGCGTGGGACACTCACCATCGCCCGCGCATTCCTCGACGGCGGTGCAGAAATGGTAGTGGGAACTCTCTGGCCCGTACCCGATGAAACTGCAGCCTCGTTTTCGACCGCCTTGCACAACGCCCTCTCTCGAGGAGAGGACATCTCCGGCGCCGTCCGATCGGCACAGAAGCATCTGAAATCCACGTCCCGTGGGGACCAGACGTGGGCCGCATTCTGTGCATTCAAAGGCAGTCCCCGGCAAGGAGATTCCGACTGATGCCTAAATACCTGAGGGTGGCTTTTACCGGTAACGCAGTACTGACTCCTGACTATCCCGATGACTACCAACCGATCTTCGGACCACTCACCGCAGTCATGCCCGGCGCAAGGCAACGACGACCCTCGACCTTCCGCACGGATCCGATTCACGCACAGTTCGCCTTTCTGAAGTTTCCATATCCGCATCTGGTCCTCGAGAATGACGAGCATCGCGACGCTGACTACAAATTTCCCGACGTCCGCGACGCTACGACCGGGCTCTGCTTTCTCGAGCGGGAGGAACTGCGGCTTGTGACCCCGGCGTCTAACGTGCTCACGTTCGATCCGACGATACCCACCCACTATCCGACTACCGCTTCGACCGAGACCGAATGGGTGGCACGGTGGCGCGATTTCGCTCTTGGCGGGAACGCTCGACTCAGACCCGGGGTGCTCACCGGAGAAGGCGATTATGTGCGGGTGGTTCTTCCCGGCGGTGACGTCACTGCCAGCTTCGTTGGCGAGCCGATTGCGCGCATTGACTTCGACTATGGTGCCCCATATCCTCGAGTGTATGCGCAGGAGATCGTAGTGACGCTGACGTTTGACGACTCGATACCGTCGGTCATCCTGGAGGCGTTGCCGTTTCAAGGGACCGGCGCACGACCGTCGTTTTTCGAATTCCGGTGGTACGACAGTCCCGAAATCTCGATACAATTCGGCAACGGCTCAATGGCCTCGATCGAGAACGTACTGAGAGGCTCGTTCGCGGGCTTGGATCATGAGGGCGATTTCGATCTCGAGTTCGAAGTCCTGTATGACATCGTCGACTGTAACGAAGACGATCCTTTCTTCCGCCGCCTCCCTGTCCCCCGAGTGATCAGCCGGGAAGTTCTCCGCATCCCCTGCATCGCAACCATGCTCGAACCGCAGGAAGAAGCGGTGTTCGCGAGCGATGTGATGACGTCGCGTGCCCTGGTCACGCCTGCCGTTACACCCCCAGTTCCGCCGTTTGCAGCCGAAGCGTCTGTCACTGCCCTCTCAGCCGCCACTCCTCCTTCCGCCACCTCTGCGGCCAGTGCCTCCGCGGCCATGCCTCCTGCCGCTACGCGCTCGCCGGCAGCGCCACCTCATGCGGCTCCAGGTGATCGGGCCACAGCACTGGCGGCGAGGAGATCGCGCGCGGCCGCGTCCAGAGCGCTCCCGCAATCGGAAGCATCAGCGGCATCTCCACCCGCGGTGCTGGCCACGTCATCCTCTCCGACCGCAGTTGATCTGATACGACAGCCACGAAGCTCCAGGCCGTCAAGGAGGACGCGATGACGAAAGCTTGCTGTGACAACCCCACTACTGCGCAGACAACTCTTCAAAGTGTCGCCGACTGGATTCAACTGTTGTCACCGGGAATCGCTCGCGCGTTCGCTGCTGAGTTGAGCCGCGCCAGCAGCGATTCTCCCACCGCCTCTCTCGACACGCGGTATGTTGCTGCGCAGGCCGTCGTCAGAGCTCTCGATAGCATCACTGTCGGTGGGAGCCCGATTGTACCGTTTCCACGGTACCTGATCGAGACAGTCAGGATCTCAAATCAGATCGTGAGCTTTGTCCTCGACGGCCTGACGCATTTTGGCACCGGGGTTCTCGTTGGCCCATCGAGCGTTCTCACAGCAGCGCATCTGTTCTTCGACGCCGGCGGGCAGCTCATCGACCGGGGCAGGCTGAGCCGAATCACTGTGGAAGCTCACACGACGCTTCTGGGAGATTTCATCATGCAGGGGAAACGTCGTACGGTCCGACTGAGCGGCATCGACTCTAATCAATGGCTGATCGATCCAAAGATGGAGAACGACTTGGCGCAGCGCGATGTCGATCTGCTCGACTTCGCAATCGTCCGGCTAGACGAACCGCTGGGCTATGATCCGGTCGGACCCGAGCACCGAGGATGGTTCGTGATTCCGAGTGCTCCTCAATGCAGGGTTCTGACTTCCAACCTCGGTATTCGGGTTTTTCAGTTTCTCGATCGTGAGGAACTTCTCACTTCCGCCGGCATCATTCACAATGTGGTGGAGAACGGATATCGCGCGCTCCATACCGCGTCCACCGCGAGTTCGGCATCGGGTGCGGCATTGGCCGACGCTCAGGGATCTCTGGTTGCCATTCACATCGCTGGTGCGGCGACAGGTGAACGGCCGAAGTTGAACCGAGCCCTTCCGATTCGCAGAGTTGCGGAAATCATCGATTGGCAACCGGAGCGCGGCGTGACGATCCGGAGTTTGTTAGACTGACCGAGCCTGCAGACGGACGCCCTGAGGAGTGGGTGCTCCGTCCGCAGCTACTCCTTGCCTCCGGCGCAATAGACGATTTCAGGCAACTTCCGACGTGCGCGCGCTTCGATGCGAAACGGTATGAGGAGACGACGAGGAGCTCAGGAACGGTTGAACTGGGGATAACGTTTAAAGTCGTCCAGATCCGTCTGCGTCTTCGCTGTCGCCGCTGGTGCCGTCGCTGCAGGAGGTCGCGCAGTCGTCCAAGTTCCGCACGAGCCTCGGCCTGACCGAGGGGGGCCGGCGAGCCGGCGAGCGGCAGAATCCGCATCTTCAACACCCTCGGCACGCTGCTCAGGAGATCCCGTACAGCCTCCTCCCCGGCTAGCATCGCCAAATGAAACACCTTCATCTCGAACCCGATTTTCGGGAACATCCCGCTGCTGGAAGACGGCCGCATCGAAGTGACGGTCGACTCGCAGATCGGCGCCGTGATGGCCTACGGGTTCGATGATCGACAACCAGAGCAAAGACCCGACGTACGTGCCCGCGCAGTAGTGTTTGGGCACGCCCGCTACGGCGGCGACGAATTCGTCCTCCTCCTCCCCCGATACCCCTCCCCCAACACCCCGCCCCCCGACGCCCACGCCATCACCGGCCGCATCCGCCAACGCATCGCCAACCTGCGCTGGGAGCACGCCGGTCAGACGATTACGGTGGGTGTGGGAATCGGGCTGTCGACGGCAGGAAGCGGCAGCAGTATCTCGACGCTGCTGGCGGAGAGTGACGCGAAGTTGTATGACGCGAAGACGGCGCGGAGCTCAGGGGCGGCGGAGTTGGAGATCACGATCTAGGGCTTCAGAGCTTCCCTCAGCTGATCTCGCTGCGTGGTTGCTTCCTGTACCCATTCGGAGGTCGAGTCCAGCTTCAGGTATTCGTTCCAGGCAGCGATCGCTTCTCGATCGCGACCGAGGAGATCGAGCGCATACGCGCGGTTCCAGGCGACTTCCGGAGTCTTGTTTTTCGCCCAGAGTCGGTTGGAAATTTCGAGAGACTCGTCGAGATTGCCTTCACCGGAGCTTTGGAGCAATGCGACGGCAAGATCCTGTTCGATGGCGTCGCGCTCCTCGGGATTCTGCACGATTGCTTTCCGGAGCGCGGGCACCGCCTCATCATGATTGCCCAGAAGCATCGCAAGTACGCCTTTCGTGTGCAAGTCATTGCCGTTCTGAATCTCATCGGCATGCTTTAAGAGATGGCGTTGCTCATCGAAGCTGTTCGATGGCTGATCCTCGCTCCGCACAATGCCCGTCGGTTTGTAGGGAAAACCGCCCGCCAAGCGCCCATACGTCGATCGGTACCGCCGCTCATGGCTCGATGCGACCAGTTCCGGGATTCCCGGCTCGTCGAGCATCGACTTAATCGGCGGGACCAGCAGTCCGATCACGACCGTCGCCGCAATCGTACTGATGATCCATTTCGACATGGGAAACGGCTTCACGTTCGACTCGACTTGCACAATGTCACTGGCGTCGATCATCTTCGAGCGGCACTCGCCGCACGAAGCCAGATGCTCGATGACCGTGGCGCGGTCTGCTGGCCCCAACCTGTTGTCCAGGTAGGCGGCCAGCATCTCGCTCGAGGGGCATTCCATGTCTGTGGCAGCGGTCATATCTGTGGCTCCTCGCCGCCTCTCATTCCTCACCTTCTGGATCATGGGAGGGACCAGGTGGGGGGTTTCCCGGCTCGGGTTCTACATCACTCTCCATTTCCGGTACCAGATCGGCGATGTCCGCCTTGCTGATCCCCGCCTTCTCCAATCCTTGCCGGAGAATTTTGAAGAGGTTGTCCAGACGCTTGTAGAGCTGCTTTGGCGGATTGATGTGCGGCAGCAGCCGGGCAATCTCCGGAACTGTCCGCGAGTGCAGGAACCGGAACTTCAGTATGAGCTGATCCTCCGGGAGAAGCGTTGCGATCAATTCGTCCAACACCCTGAACACCCAGCGGCTGTTTTGCTCGCGTTCCTGTTCTTTGATGCGGTCATCCGACTCGTTGGGAGCTACATCGGGCCCCGGTACCCAGGGCAACGTCCGCTCCGGCAGGCGGCAGTAAAGCCTGTACAGCGCTTTTCTTGTAAGCTGCGAACCGGCACGCGTGATCATGATGCTCGCCGCCTCATCGAAGGTAAGGTGATCGCGCACGATGAGCCGTTCCAACTCCATGGCGTCTGCGCCGAGTCGTTTCGCCTCCACGGACGAACGCCACTTTCCTCCGCGCTGCTTATTGCACCATTCGTGGCACAGATTGGTGATTACCTTGACCAGATACGTGCTGAATTTACTGGCGCCTTTGAAGGCTCTGATGACCGCGTAATTGTCCAGGAGCAGTCGGAACCGCACGAACTGGGTGAACTCCTCCGTGTCATCGGCATTGAGGAAACGCTTGCGCGCCGCGGAACGCGCGATGCGCTCGATCAACGGAAGGTTCTGGAGGTAGATCGCTTCCGGGCTCATCCCTGTCGCCGCTGCCATTGACTGATTTAAGGAACATGCGCAGTCTAGCAGGGACGACACGGGGAAGTGTCAGAGAAGAGTACGGCTCGAGGCGCCGGGGCACTGGAGGGCTTTCAACAAACTGAATCAGGGCTGCTGGAGG
>Ga0190275_10002104_pt1 | contig 14443 bp, 19 predicted proteins | sample Popmic550T_FD_133745 | JGI IMG/M metagenome (GOLD analysis project Ga0190275, IMG submission 133745) | Populus adjacent soil microbial communities from riparian zone of Yellowstone River, Montana, USA - 550 T | ecosystem: Environmental > Terrestrial > Soil > Riparian zone > Trees stand | place... | reverse complement strand
GTCGAGACGCATGCCCTTGCCGTCGATGGACATACGGCCGAAAACGCGCGCGAAAAACTCGTACGTCGCGCCGCTCCCCTCGTAGGCCTCCATGACCACGAGGTCCGGACTGCGGGACTTGTGCTCGCTCATCGCGAGCCTGCCCCGCAGCCGGAGCTGATGCTGAGCGTCATAGACGTGACGGCGTTTTCGCGGCGGTGCTGCGCCGGTTTCCGCGGCGGCCGGACCTTCGAGAAGGGAAGCCGCGCGCCCGGTAGCGAGCTCGCGCATCTGCTCGAGCGTCGCGCGGGCGTGCTCCCCCTCCTCGGAAGGATGCTCGGCAACCCGCGCCAGCATGTGATCCGGGATGACGCCACAGACGGAGTGAGTTATGTTCTGCATGACACTGATGCTCCTTGGGGTTTGCAAGCGCCGGGAGTCTGGTGTCGGGCCCGAGCCGCGTAGACGCGCGGCTCGGCGTCCTCACGAGCTCACGGCCTCCTTCGGAGCCTCGGCAGCCGAGGCGTTGCGCTTCCGGGCAGTCGTGGTCACTGACGGACGGCCCGGGCGGTTGAGCTCGCGCTTCAGCTTCGAGGCCAGAGCCCTCGCGGCGGCGTTCTTCGGGTCACGCGCCAGCCCCTTGACGAGGTAATACATCTGCAGCGCGCCGTTCCCGAGCGATGCCAGGCGGGAGTTCACCGTCAATTCCACGGTTTTCTCGAACGCCGTGACCTTGTCGAGCATGGGACGGAACGCCTCGATCAACTGCAGCGTGTCGCGGGCCTCGGTGACGTCGAGCATGCCCACGCCCTGAAGCGCCGGAGTCTGCTCCACGACCGCGATCACGGTCGCGATGAACGCGAGCGGAACGTTCAGGTGCGAACGAACGAAGTTGACCGTGGAAACGTGCTCGTCCTCCAGCTTCGGGAGGTCGGCAGCGATCTCGTCGAGCGCCGCCGAGAAGTTGGCGGCGAGCTGCTGGTAATGGGTGATGGTGGGAGTGAGCGGCTCGAGGGAGGCCGGCTCGGCGGCCGGATTGACGACCTCCGTACCGGAATTGGTTGATTTCGTGATGGCCATACAGGGATCTCCTTTCTCACCGCGCCGGAGCGCCCAAAGGCGGCGGCGCGGTGACTGCTTGAGTTACCTGCCCACGCTTCGGCCGAAGCGCGGCGGGCAATAGGCTTCTGCAGTAGCCAGGGGAACCGGGACCGGACCTGTGATTAAGATACGTCAGGACGGCCGGACGTAACGTTACCAAAACGTTACAAGCGGAACTTTTACGTCCCCTGCCTTCAATCTAAAGGAGTTAGCAGATCGATCGTTCAGGAATCGCGACGAAAAGGCCGCAGCAGCGGAAAAATACCATTTTCATATGGTAGTAAAACTTTTCGCGCCGTCATGCCATCTCTCGTGCCCGGCGGATTCACTCTCGCCCAGGCGCGATTCAAATGATTCATGGACACTTCTTAGTGATCCGGGATCACTTGCAGATGATCGAAGATCTCCTGCTGATGATCCGGGATCTCCTGCTGGTGATCCGAGATCTCCTGCAGATGATCCGAGATCTCCGGCAGATGATCGAAGATCTCCTGCAGATGATCCGAGATCGGCTGCAGCTGACCGAAGATCTCCTGCAGATGATCCGGGATCGCCTGCAGATGATCCGGGATCGGCTGCAGGCGATGTTGGATCGGCTGCAGATGATCGGCGATCGCCTGCAGGCGATGCGGGATCGGCTGTTGACGATCCCGGATCGGAAAAAAGTGAAACCGGGCCGCCGCGCCACGCAGCACCAGTGGCGAGTGCCGTGTCGCGCCGAATTGCACGGGGGTTCACGGAAACGGGCGGCCAGCCGCCGCCACGCCGACGAGGACGCAGACGCTCCACACACAGACCACGGCCCTCGCGGGAAATGCCGTCCGCGCGTGGAGCGCCGTCCGTCCCGGCGGCTGGCGTGACGGCGTCCCGCGCCGGCACCCTGTCGCTTCCCGCCGAGACGTTCTCCCTGGAACCGCCGGTCATTCGAATTGTCCGCTTCCGAGCGATCCCTCTCGGTCGCCCGTTCTCCCCCCTACCCCGCCCACCCCCTTCCCGTCATCCCGAGCGGAGGGCGGGAGGGCGTGAGGGAGCGGAGGGATCTGGACCGCCAAAAGTGGGACTCAGGCGCCGCGCGGCCGGGATCCAACCATCGGAGCACTTTCGTCCCGAAGGGACATCAGAAGGTAGCCGGTGGCAAGCCGCGAAGCGGCGCGGCCACCGGTACAGCGGACCCGATTCAGCGCGCCCCGGCAGGGGCGCGAGAACGTGTTCTGCCGCCCCTCCGGGGCCGAACATTCATTGCGCACCGATCCGGTGGCCGCGCCGCTCCGCGGCTCGCCACCGGCTACCTTCGGATACGCCTCCGGCGCATGAAGGGTGTTCTCTCCATCATCGACGGCGCACCTCGCGCCGTTCCAGCCTCCGGATGACGGGATTGGTGGTTGCGGATCAAGGGTAGTATCGGTCGATTGACAGCGTTCTGCTCAAGGAAGCAGCCGGCCGAGACGAGCGCGGCTACATAACTCGGCAATCACCTCGTGCACGATCGCGCGCCTGGCTTCGGGGTCGGTAGTCTGTTCGAGCTCGATGACCACAGCGCAGGAACGGCAGATGTCCCAGTCCTCGCGAATCTGCGCCTTACGGCACAGCGAGCACACCTTCGCGACGAAGAACTTCGGATCCTCGCATCGCCAGGAATGCTCCGTCTCGTGCGCCCCTTCGTGCCCGTCGTCGTGCGCGCAGTGCATGAAACAACCCACGCAGAATGCACGACAGCCAGGTTCGTCCATCAGACGCATTCGTAAAGCATACCCGGAGCCCGATGGGATTGAGGATTGAGGATTGGTTCTCGTCATCCCCAATCCTCAATCCTCAATTCTCAATCCTCAATCCGTGAGCGTTCTCCGGCCACGCCAGCGCCATCGCGAACCCCGGCACCGCCGCCGCCAGCTCCTCCGAATGCGCGCAGGCGACATCCTCCAGCTCCCGCGTCAGCACCTCGTCCACCGACGTCCCGTCGCGCTGCGCGAGCCATCGGAGCATATCCCGCTGATACCGCGGCACCCGCGCCCGCAGCTCCACCAGCCGGATCGCTTCCGGCAACACCGCCGCCGCGTCCTCCCCGAGCGCCTCCTCGATCGCCGTCTGCTCCCACATCCGCATCGCTGCCGCCATCATCTCCTCCCGCGCCACCCGCTGCCCGAGCCGCGTCGAAACCGCTACAATCGCCCCGCTCCCGATCTCCTGCTTCAGCTCCTCGAACGTCATCCCGAGCAGCCCCGCCGTGGTCATGAGGGCGAAGGTGGGTCGGGGGGAGAGGAAGATGCGGCGGATGCGGGAACTGGTGGTTTCGTGCATGTGCGTCTCCGTTGTTGATATCAAATTTAGTATCAAACTCACCGCTCGTCAAGAGGAAGGCACGAACGATTGACGACTCCACGCGGCGACTACGCCCAGATCTTCGGAGCCCGGTTGCGCGAGCTGCGAACCGCCGCCGGCCTGACGCAACGGGAGCTCGCCGCGCGCAGCGGCACGAGCAGCGCCGCCATCAGCAACTTCGAAGCCGGGAACAACGCGCCGACGCTCGGGACGCTGGTACGACTGGCTGACGCCCTGGAGTGCGACGTGACGACGCTGGTGGAGGTGCTCGACCGGCCGCGCAAGTCAGGAAAACCCGCGCGCTAAGTAGAAGACGTCAGGCCAACCTCCGCTTCCAGTCACTGACCGAGATGAGGTTTCCGTCACCGAGGCCCTACAGGTGTACGCGCGGTAATATGACGCAGTGGCCGTGTACGACGACTACGAAGAAATCGCCGAGGAGGCGAGACGCAAGCGCGAGGCTGGTGAGTTGTCCGATCGGGAGTTCGCCGCTATCGTCGAACGAGCTCTCAGCCGTGCCGGCTTCGGGAACTCGGACCTCGCCCGCGAAGTCCTGCAGCTACGTCAAGCACTGACTCGCGAAACCGACCGTGGTTGCGCGCTGACGGCAGCTGCGTACCTCGATGAGATGTTGACCTCGCTGCTCACCGAATACTTTGTCGACCATCGCAAAATCGTAGAGCAGTTCTTCGCGCCCGCAGGGCCACTCAGCTCGTTCTCCGCGAAGATCGATATGAGCTTTGCGTTAGGGCTGCTCTCCGCCGACGCGCGCTCATCCCTTCACGTGCTGCGGCGAATCCGTAACGACTTCGCTCATGTCGCGGCTGGCGTTACGTTTCGGGACGATGCGGTTGCGTCGCGATGCGTTTCGTTGTGTGGTGATTCAGGCCTGACACCAAGACAGCGATTCATCCGTGGCGCCATGCGCTTGGTTGGAACTGTCTATGCTGCATTTCAGCATGCGGAACATCGCGAACCGGCAGTTGACCCGCCACCGTCCGTCGAAGCAGAAGCGCACGTCCGGAAGCTCGCCTGGGCAATCGAGGATGAGACTGATAGTCACTATTTTGAGCGAACGCTGTACGATGAGGATGAAGGTGACGCGGTCTAGCCTCCTCATTGAGCAAGTCGGGCGGACGGGCGAGTGTGAAGGAGTCACGGACCATGTTTTTGCCGCCTGCTGGAATGCGCCAACAATCGCAATCGTGCATGCGTCGAATAGCGTGACGTGGGCTGTCGCCGTCAGACCTTCGTTCTTCTCAAACAGCGGAGCCGCGGCGCGTCAAGGATGTCGACTTCGAGCGGGGGCAGATGACCGTGCGTGACCCGAAATGGAAGCACGACCGGGTAACCATGCTGCCGGCAGCGACCGTGGCAGAGATTCACGAGCAGCTCACCCACGCCAGAATTCTGCACCAGGAAGATCTGGCCTGCGGCTTCGGTCGGGTGTGGCTGCCGGAAGCGCTGGACCGCAAGCTTCCCTCGGCCGCACGTGACTGGCGCTGGCAGTGGGTCTTCCCGGCCCCGCAGCGATGGAAGGGAAAAGATGGCAGCGAGGGACGCCATCACTACCATGAGACGAACGTTCAGCGTGCCGTCACGCGCGCAGCACAAGCCGCCGGGATGACCAAACGCGTCACCTGCCACACCTTCCGCCACTCCTTCGCCACCCACCTGCTCGAGCGGGGCCACGACATCCGCACGATCCAGAGCCGAAGATGCCGGGGGTCAGACCTTCGTTCTTCTCGGGAAAGCGAAGGTCTGGCGCCGCAGGCAGGTAGCCTCAGTTGCCGGCCGAGGTTCCGCTCTCCGGCCACGCCAACGCCAGTGCGAACCCCGGGACCCCCGCCGCGAGCTCCTCCGAATGCGCGCAGGCCACGTCCTCCAGCTCCCGCCTCAGCACCGCGTCCACCGACGTCCCATCGCGCCGGGCGAGATACCGGAGCATGTCCCGCTGATACCGCGGCACCCGCGCCCGCAGCTCCACCAGCCGGATCGCCTCCGGCAGCACCGCCGCCGCGTCCTCACCGAGCGCCTCCTCGATCGCCGCCTGCTCCCACGTCCGCATCGCCGCCGCGACCATCTCCTCCCGCCCCACCCGCTGCCCGAGCCGCGTCGAAACCGCTACAATCGCCCCGCTCCCGATCTCCCGCCTCAGCTCCTCGAACGTCACCCCGAGCAGCCCCGCCGCGGTGATGAGGGGGAAGGTAGGCCGGGGGGAGAGGAAGATACGGCGGATGCGGGAACGGGTGGTTTCGTGCATGTGATTCGCTCCGATCATTATCACAATATGGTTAGCGGTTCTCGTATTGTCAAGGGGTGGCGCGCGTGACGGACTCACCCCGCGCGGAAGGCGAGATCTTCGGCCCTCACCTCCGCGAACTGCGACTCGCCCGCGGCCTCACCCAGACCGAGCTCGCGGAACGGTCCAACACGAACACGATGTTCATCAGCAAACTCGAGCGCGGCGTCACCACGCCGACCATCGGCACGCTGCTTCGCCTCGCGAACGCCCTCGAATGCAGCGTCGTCGATCTGGTCGAGGTGTTCGATAGGGGCCGGCGTGTGTCCCCGAAGTCGCGGAAGGATTAGCAATCGCCCGGGTACCGCATATTTGGTAGCGCGCGCTCCTCCTGCTACCGTGAGGGACGCCACTCTACGCTACGTCATCACCACCCGCTCTGACGGACGATGATGCGTGCGCGTGAGGCATTCGTTGTCACTTTTCGGGAGCTGCGGCGTCGTGTAACAGTGCAAGGTAAGCGTTTCTGAAGGATAATTGGTAAGTGTAGAGATAGTTATCCAAAGCAAACGTTAACAGAAGGTACGCACCAGGCACCATCGCGGCAGCCCAACCCCAGCTACCGGTAGCAACCGCCCATACCGTGACTGCGAGAAGAAGCAAAACGAAATTGGCGGCGAGGTGATACATCGAATGATGCTGGATAAGCCACTCAGCGTGCTCCTTTTGTGCGGTACGAAAGAAAAGACCAGCGGATAGCGCTTTTAGCGTGTCGAGCTCCCATGTCGCTAATCCGTGGTATCGCACGTCATTCGCCAACGCATTCGCAAAAGCTTGGCGCCAGCGATCCTGCTCATCAAATTCGTCACCGCAGAAAAACCACCATGCAACACTTCGCCGTCGGGCGAGCTTGAAGCGGATGAGCCAGCGTACCGTCAAATTTCCAGAGGCGTCAACCAACATTCCCGCTAGAACGGTGATCGCAAACAGGGCAATGGCAATAACGACTGCCGTCGATGCGCCAAATGCATCTTCGAAGTGACGTTCAGCGAGAGCTTCTAAGTCGGAACCAAGGCCGAGCGCGGCAAGCGTCACAACAAAGGCACCGATGATGAAGAGCGCTATTACACGGTTAAGCGTGGTCAGTTGCATGTGCTCTGGCTTCCCGAGTCTGAGTGCGTGGCCTTACCTGCTCGGGCAGATGATACCGCGAGGAATGCAGCGCCATGAGATTACGCGTGCCAAGGCGGGAATGGAACATCGAACACGGACTTGGGGGGTCAAAGTTCGTTTTCTGCGAAGAACGAAGCTCGGGCCTCGCCTTCGGTACCCCGGCCCCCTTCAGCGCGCGTAAGTCCATGGGGGTCAGACCTTCGTTCTTCTCGGGAAAGCGAAGTTCTCACGCCGAAGGCAGGGCGCCCGCGAGCGATCGAATTGAGAATTGAGGATGACGAGAACCAATCCTCAATCCTCAATTCTCAATCCTCAATTCGGACCGCTCTCCGGCCACGCCAGCGCCAGCGCGAACCCCGGCACCCCCACCGCGAGCTCCTCCGAATGCGCGCAGGCCACGTCCTCGAGCTCCCGCGTCAGCACCTGGTCCACCGACGTCCCGTCGCGCTGGGCGAGGTACCAGAGCATGTCCCGCTGATACCGCGGCACCCGCGCCCGCAGCTCGACCAGCCGGATCGCCTCCGGCAGCACCGCCGCCGCGTCCTCGCCGAGCGCCTCCTCGATCGCCGCCTGCTCCCACGTCCGCGTGGCCGCCGCGATCATCTCCTCCCGCCCCACCCGCTGCCCGAGCCGCGTCGAAACCGCTACAATCGCCCCGCTCCCGATCTCCCGCATCAGCTCCTCAAACGTCATCCCGAGCAGCCCCGCTGCGGTGACGAGGGCGAAGGTAGGCCGGGGGGAGAGGAAGATGCGGCGGATGCGGGAACGTGTGGTTTCGTGCATGTGCGTCTCTGTTGCCTGTACTGTTAACGATACATTCAATGCCGGGTTTTGTCAACGGCAGCACGCACTCACGCAATGACGGAGCGCGAGAATGACGCCGTCATCTTCGGCAGCCATCTGCGCGAGCTTCGCCTTGCACGCGGCCTTACCCAACAGCAGCTCGCCGCGATGATCGACTCGAATCACCCGTTCATCAGCAACATGGAGCGCGGCCTGACGCTGCCGGGCCTCGCGATGCTCATCCGCTTGGCGGACGCGCTGGACTGCGGTGTTGTTGATCTCGTCAAAGTTCTCGATCGCCGCCGCGTTTCACCCAGGCGGCGATAGGGAGACTCGGGAGCCTGCGCCTTCTCGCGGGTCCTGCCATCGTCCCGCGCTACACGACGCCCGCTCACGTCGTCAGCCGCCGTACTACGCGACATTCCCGGTCCCATTGTCCGCGCTACGCGCCTCCTCGGCCGATAGCGCGGCATGTTCCATCGCGCGAACTGCCACCATTCCGCAGGCGTGCTCGTGCTACGTGGACCAGGCGAAGTAGAAGATAGGCCGGTCGAGCATGCGATAATCGCACAATGTTCCAGATGTTCTGCCGTAAGCCGTCCGCGCCGACCGATCTAGAGCAGGAGGAACAACGCGCACGTATCCAAAAATTACGCACCGAGACTGAGCTTGCTACGCTCCAACTATCGCAACGTCATCAACGCTATGAGCGGGTTAAAGCAATCGCAGGTGTCGGTGGCCTTGTAACAGCTGTCGCCGCCGTCCTGGGATTGTTCTTTTCGACGTGCCAGTGGCTGCAGTCGGAAGAATCAACGCGAAGGTTGCGCAGGGAGGAGCGACTGGACCGGTCGCTTGCTTTACTGGGTGCCGAGAATGCCGCCACGCGTCTAGCGGCAGTAGTCTCGCTCAGCTCGTTTCTGAAGTACGATCAAGAACATGTCTCGCAAGTTCTGCAGGCACTTACAAATGCACTTGCCATTGAAAAATCCATCACGGTAAGGAACGCCATCGTTGCCACAATTCAACGTCTCGACCCTTCTGAAGTTCCCAAGGTCGAACTGGAACAGGGGTTGGAATCGCTTGTCTTGGTGAGTAGGGGGCTGGTAAGCGAGGGAGGCCTGTGGAGCAGTAGAAGAACTAGTGTGTACGCAACTCCCGGCCATGACACCGTAGAATCGAGAGCTCTATCGGTGGCAATCGCAATCGCCAGTCTGCTCCATAAAGGAGCACGTTCGCCGGACATGTCTGGGGTTTACCTTTCAGCCGTTGACTTAAGCGGCCTGAATCTGCAGGGAATCAAGTGGGACGATTCGATTCTGGCGTGGACAGACTTCAGTCGCGGGAATCTGCAATCGGCGTCGTTCAAAGATTGCGATCTTGAGAGCACACGCTTTGTGAACTCCCGTTTGACCAAAGCCGACTTCAGCATATCGCCGGATCCTCTCACGGCGAAACGTCGCTTTAGTTATGTGAGGGAACAGCTGCATCGGGGCCAACGTCTTGCACACGAAACACGCACGTCGACGCCCTTCACTATTCATGGCCCGGACTTTTCCTGCGCTGATGCTCGTGGTGCAAATTTCCGTGGCCATCCGCTTTTGCCGATCTACCTAAACGAATTGTCGGGGGTGGCCAATGCGTACAGTTCTTTCAGAGACGCTAATCTCTCGGGGGCCAGTTTCTCGCCGCTCGGTGGGTTTGGTATTGTGGGGGTTGGGCAACAGTATAACGCGCAACCCTTTCCTAGCACGAGTAGTGGCGCATCGTGGGGGTCGGCCGATCAGTACGCGGTGACCGAATTCGTACTGGATAAAGACGCGCCCTTGAAAGCTGGAAGAGAAAACTACTCCGCGGCCATGGCCAGTCTGGCCAACACGTTTACCGGATCTAACTGGCGTACGGCAAAGTTTGATCGGTCAGTCTGGGAAGTTCTCGACTCGCTCCACGTACAACACGCGGCTCGCCTGCCTCGATGCCATGAGGTTAACTAGCACGACAAGGCCTAACTTCATTCGCGGCAACCGTCGCGCCGCTTCGGCTTCGGAACGCGAAGCTGGCCCCGCAACTTACACCGTGAACCGTTAGCGCACGGAATCACCGATCAGCTCGGGCGGGATGATCGACTTGCAAGAAAGCGCGATGGCTACAATTCCGAGTTGAGACCCTGAAGTTGACTAATCGGTCCGCTTCGCACGAGTTTCCTCCTCAAGCAGCCTAAATCCCTCGCGCTGCAACGACACAACCGGTGGGCGGACACCGGGCCCAAACACGACGATTTCTCGACCTCGCCGCACCTCTCGCGCTGAGTAACTCAGCTCACTTTCTCTCATTTGAAACTCGGAATAGAGCGCCCGAATCTCGGGGCAATCATCGTAAGTCAGCAACCACGGCCAGTGCGCCTTCTGGAGCTTTCGCGCGATGACTGCGTGGTCTTCAGGCACGTAGAAGTTTGTGTAGAGGTCGCGCCCCTTTGTGAAGTACGGAGGGTCGAGGTAGACGAACAGCTTTGATGGATCTGATCGTCGTCGAATCTCCAGACCGGAAAGCAAATCCAACGCGTCATCTGCGGACACACTAATAAGATGACGCATCGACCCGATAAGTCGCACACGTTCTGCGAGTTCAGTCCTGTTGAACCGTGCATCGATTCCCCATTTCCCTGTCTGCTGCTTTCCTCCGATGACACCAGCGTTCATGATGCCGGAGCGATTCGTTCTGTTGAGAAAGAAAAATGCGAACCCCAAATCGAAGCCAGTTCGGCAAGCTGTATAGATCAGTCGCTGCTGCTCCCATTCTTCGACTGTCAAGGGGACGGACTCGATTCTCTGCACGAATCGACGGGTATGACGGAGAACCGCCCGCCAAAACGATGTCACTGCGGGATCGATATCGTTGAGGTGAATCGTTTTGACGTAGCCGCGCATCAACAAGAAGAGGGCCGCACCGGCGCCGCCGGCATACGGCTCAACGAAGTGTGTGTCGAAGAGGCGGTTGAACCGCAGGACCGTTGAAAGATACGGCCCGAGCTTCGCCTTGCCGCCCGGATAACGGAGTGGAGTGTAATTTGGTCCCATTACTTATGAATCTCGTTAAAGACTAGCTGAATGACCTGCAGAACGCGACTCACGCGTTCCGCGGAGGGGAAATTGTGAAGACGGTGCACAGCGTCATTTAGAATTGGAACAATCTCCTGTTCGCTCAGCTCGCGAACCTTCGCGTCGGCTTCCCTTGTCGTGATTTGGCCGTTCTTTTCGAGATGCCGGATTACTTCCGCAAGCTTATCAGTCAACGAAGGTGTGAATTTTGCTGCGCGGCTGATGGCCGAGCTTAGCTTTCTTGGAATTCGATAGCTGTTCCTGCCGGTGAACTCCCTCAGTTCCTTGATCTGCTGCTGGAGCTCAGGATCATCGCCTTCGAAATCAATCCCCACGCGCTGTGAGTACTCGTCCACAGAAAGCTCGAGCAGAACGCGGGTCAGAATCATCGCGGCGTTTGGGGCGCCGACTTTTCTCACCTTCGTAAGCTCATTAACTATGTGCCGCAGACGATCCGACGTGGGCTGGTTGAACGACTTCAGGATGTCCGGTTCGCGGCGGCGGCGTGCGGCTGTTGCCTTGGCGTCAGAAACCTGTACGCCGCCACCAGATTCGGATGCCGGACGTGTGAGCGTGATCTGAGCTTCGCGAAAAGCCTCATCTCCGATGCGCGACTCTAGCTTCTGAAGGTACTCTTGTGCTCCCTGAATCGTGTTGATCGTTCGCGTGGTCAGGCGCTGCCTGTCTTCTCTAGGCCGTCGCAAGTCCTTAATCAGCTCCTCAATCATCCGAAGCGACCATTCACCTCGCAGCAGTTTCGGGTTCCCATCCTCATCGACGTCAAGACCCAGATGAGCACGAGTCTCGGTTGAGTCCATCAGCCGTTCAAAAACGGAGAAGGATCGATCCGGCATCTTAGGGAATCGATCCGGAAAACTTGCCATCAGGGCGTCTCGAAGAACAGTCGCTCGGTTGTGTCGTCCCAGCTTCTTCTGAGCATGTCTCGATTTCGCCTCAGGATCCCAGCCATCAACACCGATGCCGTCCTGATATCCCTGGTGTCGACGGAAAACCCATGGCTCATGGTCGCTGCCAACGACTACGAGCTGTCGGGTCGACAATTCTGAAGTGACACGAGAAGAAAGCTTCTTCCATCGGCGTAACTCTGCCGGCGACACATGGTCCTTCAACTGCTCCGGGTTCCGAAGGAGCTTCCTTACAGTAAGACGCCGATTACCTTCCTTTACCAGGAACAGCTTCGGGCCGAGCCGCGTCACATTCAGGAGCTCCGCCGGATTGGTACCAACTTTCGCGAGATCCTCTGCAAGTCGGTAGAGGCCGCTCGGGTTGTTCCGAAACATCGCGAGCATGATCTCAAGATTCGACGATTCTTGGGGCGGAATGCGAGGGTTCTCCGGATCGGGCACGAGGAGGTCGATGTCAACGTCCCAATACTCATACCCTCGCGGGTCGTTGTAATCGATCCTTCGCATTTTGCGAGCGACCATCGGCTGACCTCCTTCATCCGGGAGTGTCTCACACCTGCCTGAACTTACCTGGTGCACGAGGGCCAAGGCGTGTGACCTGCCACACCTTCCGCCACTCCTTCGCCACCCACTTGCTCGAGCGAGGCCATGACATTCGCACCATCCACGAACTCCTCGGACACCGCCACGTCTCCACGATCATGATCTTCACGCATGTACTCCGCCACGGAGTCCTCGGCGTTCGCAGCCCCCTGGACCCGGCGGACCCTTGGGGTCAGAGCTTCGCTTTCTGCGAAGAACGAAGCTCTGGCCCCGCCTTCGGCATCCTGATCTACACCCACGTTTTCCGTCACGGCGCCCGGGCGTTCGCAGCCCCCTCGATCCCGCGTGATGAATAAACACGAAGCCTCAATGACAGCCGCGCCAGCGCTACGCCGCAAACCGGAACCCGGAGCCGCCCCGATTTCAAGTTGAACGGACGTAACCTCGATCATCGGGAACGGTCGCTTTTCACGGATTTGACACCAACGAGGCGCCGCAGGAATGCTACGTTCGTCACGTAGGTGACACTCATGCTCCGACGTGTCCTGACTTTCGCGATCGCACTCACGGCATTTTCTCTCTCTGCGCAGCCGAATCCGACGCCGACGGAGAAGGAGATCATCGAGTGGGCGACTCGCTCGCTGATCGAACAGCGGAAACATGATTGGAACGACTGGTCGACATCGGCCGATCGGCGTGTCGTTCTTCTTGCCAATGAGACGATCGCGTTCCCAACGTTCGCCGGCAGCGACTACGGTCTCACCTACGCATTGGAGTCGCTGAATGAGGAACGAAGCGACCTCTCAACGCAATTGCGGAGCGCTCGCATTGTCAATCTTGGCACCTGGAAACCGGCGCCTCCCACTCGTTGTGGCAACGAAGACGAGGCATCCCCGCAGGTAAACATTGTTCCGGCACAAACACTGACACGAGCATTCAAGGGCGGAGCGTTCGATGGCTCGGTTGCCTTGGTCATCCGCATGTCGACACCCGCGCTGTCCACGGACGGGCGAGCCGCTGCCGTGTATGCTGAGGCAATTGGATCGCATGTCGAGAACTCGTACAGGCAACTCATCTCGCTGACCCGGAAGCAGGACCGCCCCGGCGAATGGAACGCCACGATCCATAGCGACCGGCTCTTTCCACCCGCTAAGCCCACTCCTGAGGAACGCAGAATCAGCACCACCGATCGTGCGGCGATCACCGCAGCGTTGCAGTGGCTGGTGACACAGCGCGGCGAGTTTGATCTCGTCGGCCTCGCAGATTTTCCGCCTGCTCCGACCGAATGGCGCCGGCGTGAGCGCGAGTCGGAGTCATCGTTCGAGGTTTCGGAAACCGCGCTCGCGCAACTTTGCCGTCGCAACAGCGAAGAACTCGTCTTCGACTCATCAATCTTTTCAATCGACGGTGTTCGCAACCTTGCGACCGACGACAAACGCACATGGTCACGGGCGTCCGTGCTCGTCTCACTGCCTGCTTACGACGGTGATATCGCGATCCTCAGCCTGACATACCGCACTGCAGACGAGATTCCCGAAACGGCCGATTATCTCGTCATGATGCGGCGCTCCAGCGGGAACTGGTCCGTGGTCTGGACCACCGTACAAGCGGGAGTAATCGTGTCGTGATGCTTCCGCCGTCCAACTTGACCACTGCAGCCGACGCCGCGCCGTTCGCTGCCGTGCTCGGCGCATCATGATTGTCCATCGCTCTTGCCGTGGTGGGTCAGGGCCGGGGGCAGACCTTCGTTCTTCTCGGGAAGGCCGGGGTCAGACCTTCGTTCTTCTCAGAAAGCGAAGCTCTGACCCCAGGAAGGTTCTTCGGTCTTCTCGTCCAACCCGGGATAATGTGTCGCGTGTCTCTTCATGCAGGCGTCCCTTCCCTTCGTTTGGATCTCGAACGTCTCAAACTCACAGGGAGGGGTGCGCCTTCAACATGCGTCAGGTGCGCCGTGAGAAGAGAAGAACATCCCAGGGAGTCGGACCGTTGTGCGCGGCGCCCTCGGAGCTGCGAGCATTCCGCTCCTCGGAATCGAGCCGGGGAGGTTTTCCTCCCCGCTGATCGGATTCGCTTCGCAAGCGGCGGGGAGGGCTTCTCGAAGTCCGTGGAGGCGGGCACTTCACGGTGTCACCGTTGCCCATGAACGACCAGCAGGTCGGCGCTCTGATCGCCGTCATCGGCCTTCTGAGCCAGCTCGCCGGCGCCATCCTTCTGGTGGGCCTCTTCGCGGCGCTTCTCCGCAGCCACCCGCGTCCGCAGCCGTACTTCCGGCAGTGGACGGT
>Ga0190275_10002103_pt1 | contig 14449 bp, 11 predicted proteins | sample Popmic550T_FD_133745 | JGI IMG/M metagenome (GOLD analysis project Ga0190275, IMG submission 133745) | Populus adjacent soil microbial communities from riparian zone of Yellowstone River, Montana, USA - 550 T | ecosystem: Environmental > Terrestrial > Soil > Riparian zone > Trees stand | place... | reverse complement strand
GATCGCCGGCCTGCCCCTCTATCAGCTTCGGGGCGGCGCCTCTCGCAGTGGAGCGCTGGTGTACGCGCATGCGTCGGGTGCCGACCTCCAGGAACTCGGCGACTCGATCCGCGCACGGCTGGCGCAAGGTCATCGCGCGGTGCGCCTCCAGGTCGCGGTGCCGGGGATGGGCGCCATGTACGGCGTGCCGAGCGCCGTCGGAGGACCTACGCGTGCGAGCCCGCGAAGCGGGCGGGGCTGGCGGTGGAAAAGGGCTGGAACACTGCTCGGTACCTTCGGCACCTGCCCGGCGTTTTCGAATGGGCACGAGCGGAGTTCGGCCAGAGACGCCAGTCGCGCTTGAGCGCCTGCTTCCAGGTCTGGCGGCCGTCATTGCGACGGCGCTTGCCGCGGCGCGGTGGGCGACCGGACGGGGAGTTTCGTTCTTCGTCCTGTTCTGTGCGCAGTTCCACCGCCTCGGCGAGGACCACGTTGTTGTTGATCGACATGCGCTCCCTTGCGTTCGGATGTCCTGATAAGCCTATACAGAGGGACGAAAGTTTCGTCTTGCTCCGCGAAATACGTTGAACGTAACCCGCCTTGGAGCAAATGTCAACGTTTTCATAGTATGGTTTGGGGCCAACACCCCTCATGGATCGGATGGTGAACCCAATGGCGCGGTTCGACATGGCCCCGGACGCACTGGCGTCCTACCGGCCCGTGGCCGATGAGCCGGTCGACTTCGACGACTTCTGGATCTCCACGCTCTCCCGAGCACGGGAGGCCGGATCGGGCGTGGAACGCCTGCGCGTCGCGTCCGGTCTGGATCTGGTCGATGTCGACGATGTCACCTTCCCTGGTTTCGACGGCGACCCGATCAGAGCATGGCTCGTCCTGCCTCGCGGCGTGTCGCGGCCACTTCCCGCGGTCGTCGAATTCGTCGGCTACGGGAGGGGCCGCGGCCTCGCCCTCGAACGCCTGCATTGGCCGGTCGCCGGCTTCGCGCAGCTGATCGTCGACACGCGCGGCCAGGGTGCTACCTGGGGCGCGGGGGGTGGGACTCCCGACCCGCACGGCACGGGGTCATCGACCGCCGGGTTCCTCACACGCGGCATCGAGGATCCGGCTGACTACTACTACCGGCGCGTCTTCACCGATGCGGTGCGCGCCGTGGACGCCGTCCGAGGCTTTGCCGAAATCGATCCCGAACGCGTCGCCGTCGCAGGCAACAGCCAGGGCGGGGCAATCGCGATCGCCGCAGCCGGATTGAGTGAGGGCCTCGTCGGTGCACTGCCGAGCGCCCCCATCCTCTGCGATCTTCGTCGGTCGATCGGTCTCACGGATGCTGACCCGCACGCGGAGATCGTGCGGTACCTCTCCGTGCACCGGGATCGCGAAGGCCGTGTCTTCGACACTCTCTCCTACTTCGACGGCGTCAGCTTCGCCCGCCGCGCTGCGGCTCCCGCCCTGTTCGGCAGCGGGCTCATGGACATGGTCTCACCGCCCTCCACGGTGTACGCGGCCGCGAACAGCTGGAAGGGCGGCGCGGAGACGATCGCCTACCCGTGGAACGGGCACGAAGGCGGCGAGGCGCGACACTGGGTCGCGCAGATCGAGTGGCTGCGCGAGCGGATCGGCCGACCGGTCGGCGACGGGGGCATCCGATGAGCGGCACGCTCCCCCGCCTGTCACGAGCTGCGCCGCGGATGCACGCTCGTCCACCTGCCCCCCCAAGGATCGTCCACCTCGGCGCAGGTGCTTTCCACCGCACCCACCAGGCCTGGTTCACTGCCCATGCCCCCGACGCTGCCGAGTGGGGGATCGCCGCATTCACCGGCCGCGGCACCACCGTGGTGGACCAGCTCGCGCCGCAGGATGGTCTGTTCACGCTCATCGAGCGCGGACCCGGTGGTGACCGCTTCGAGGTCGTCGACAGCATCGTCGAGGTGCGGCCCGCCTCCGATCGGGCACGTCTGATCGATCTCCTGAGCGCTCCGGCGACGGCGGTCGCCACCCTCACCATCACCGAGGCCGGCTATCGCCTGCGCTCGGACGGCGCTCTGGACATCACCGACGTCGATGTCGACCATGACATCACGGCGCTGCGCACGGGTGACCTCCGGGCGGTGCGCACTCCTCTGGCCGGGCTTCTTGCGGGTCTGGCCACTCGGCGAGGGATCGGCGGTGGGCCGCTCGCTGTCGTCCCGTGCGACAACCTCCCCGACAACGGGGGCATCGTCCGTCGGGTGATGGCCGAGCTCGCCGATCGCAGCGGCCTCGCGACGGCGCTGGAGGGCGTGTCCTTCGTGAGCACGAGCGTCGACCGCATCACGCCGCACACGACCCCCGCCGACATCCAGGCCGTGGCCGACGCCACAGGGTTCCGAGACGAGGCGTGCGTCGTTGCCGAGCCGTTCGCCGACTGGACGATGCGGGGCGACTTTCCGGCAGGACGCCCGGATTGGGCCAGTGTGGGCGCACGCTACGTCGATGACATCGCCTGGTACGAACGACGCAAGCTGCTGCTCCTGAACGGCGGGCACCTCGTTCTGGCCTTCGAGGGCCTGCGCCGCGGTCACCGCACGGTCGCCGAGGCGATGAACGACAACGAGTGCCGAGCCGCGCTCGACGCTTTCTGGGACGAGGGCGAACGCACGGTGGGCGGCGGCACCGAGACCCGCGACTATCGCGCCGCACTCGCCCAGCGGTTCGCCAACCCTCGGATCGAGCACCTGCTGCGCCAGATCGCCGTCGACACGGTCACGAAGACCCGACTGAGAATCCTCCCGGTCATCCACGCCGAGCGAAGTGAAGGGCGGCCCGCGACTGCCGCTCTCGCCGTGCTGGGCGCCTGGCGCACGCTGCTGGATTCGGGCTCCGTGACCGAGGACCCACAGGAGGTCCGCGCCCTTCTCGAGGTCGTCGCTCACGCAACGACCTCCGCCGACATCATCCGTTACACACCCTGACCGAAGGAGACCCCATGATCATCGACAAGGCCGAGGTCATCGTCACGAGCCCTGACCGCAACTTCGTGACACTGAAACTCACCACCGACGACGGACTGACGGGGCTCGGCGACGCCACTCTGAACGGCCGCGAGCTCGCCGTGGTGTCGTACCTGCGCGATCACGTCGCGCCCCTTCTGATCGGTCGCGACGCGCACCGGATCGAAGACACCTGGCAGTTCCTCTACCGCTCCGCCTACTGGCGACGGGGTCCGGTCACGATGGCTGCGATCGCCGCGGTCGACATGGCACTGTGGGACATCAAGGGCAAGGCGGCCGGAATGCCGGTCTACCAGCTGCTGGGCGGAGCATCCCGCTCAGGCCTCCTCGCGTACGGCCACGCGTCGGGCAAGGACCTCCCGGAGCTGTTCGACAGCGTTCACCGCCACCTCGAAGAGGGGTACAAGGCGATCCGCGTTCAGACCGGTGTGCCCGGGCTGAAATCCATCTACGGCATCGCCAGCAACGCGACCCTCGAGGCGAACACCGGGGTTCGATACGACCACGAGCCCGCCCAGCGTGGCGCGTCTCCCGCTGAAGAGGACTGGGACACCCGGTCCTACCTTCGCCACTTGCCGACCGTTTTCGAAGCCGTGCGCGCGGAGTTCGGGCCCGAGCTGCCCCTGCTCCACGACGCGCACCACAGGCTCACGCCCATCCAGGCGGCGAGGCTCGGCAAGAGCCTCGAGCCCTACGACCTGTTCTGGCTCGAGGACTGCACTCCGGCCGAGAACCAGGAGGCCCTGCGGCTCGTTCGGCAGCACACGACCACCCCGCTCGCGATCGGCGAGATCTTCAACACCGTGTGGGACTATCAGATGCTCATCCGCGAGCAGCTCATCGACTACGTCCGCAGCGCCGTCACGCATACCGGCGGCATCTCACACCTGAAGAAGGTGCTCGAATATGCCGCCCAGTATCAGATCAAGTCGGGGATGCACGGCCCCACCGACATCTCGCCGGTGGGGATGGCGGCAGCGATGCACCTCGGGCTCTCGATCCACAATTTCGGCATCCAGGAGTACATGCGCCACGGCGCCAAGACCGACGAGGTCTTCCGCCAGTCGTTCACCTGGAACGATGGGATGCTGCACCCCGGCGACCAGCCCGGGCTCGGCGTGGAGCTCGACATCGACGAGTCAGGGAAGTACCCCTATGTGCAGGCGTACCTTCCCTACAACCGGCTCGCGGATGGCACCGTCCACGACTGGTGAGGCTCACACGTTCGCTTCGGCGAGGATCTCTCGGATGACGCGGGCGCTCTCGGCATGCTCGAACGACGAGCCGAAGGCGACGGCACGGCACCCCGCCTGCAGGAACTCCCGCGCGTTGTCCGCGCCGATCCCCCCGGTGGCGACGAACGATGCCATCGGAAACGGTGCCCTGACGGCCGTGATCCACGCCGGAGTCAGCAGCGAGGCGGGGAATGCCTTCACCCAGGTCGACCCTCCGGCCAATGCGGCAGCGACCTCAGAACCGGTGGCCACTCCGGGAACGTGCGGGATTCCGCTCTCCACTGCTCGCGCCATGACCTCGCTCACGGTCGCAGCGGCGACTGTGAAAGAGGCGCCGGCGGAGACCGCGACATCCCACTGGGCGATCGTGTGGATGCTTCCGGCTCCGACCTCGACTCCGCGCCGCGTGGCTGCTTCGACGGCCGCCCGGAGCGAGGGGATCGCGTCCCGGGTCTGGATGGGGACTTCCACGACGCGGACTCCGAGGTCCCAGGCGGCTTCACACAGCTGCGCTGTGCGCTCTGGTGTCTCGTGGCGGATGATGACCATGGCGGGAGCTTCCGCCAAGTCGGTGTCGAATGTCACTCGCGCGCTCCTTGCCTGCGCTGCTCGGGAGGAGTGGCGCTGAGATCGGATTCTTCGTCGGATTCGACGGGAAGATCGGTATGGGAGACGAGCACCCGTGCCGCGGCCGCATGCCCGGCGGCAAGACGGTCGTGCACGGATCTGCCGTCGAGGTACGCCGCCAACCAGCCTCCGGCGAACGCATCGCCTGCCCCGACAGCTTCCACGACATCGACCCTCGGGGGCGCACACGCCACGCGCGCGTCGTCTGTGTACTCCGCGGCGTACTCCGCGGCATCCTTCACGATGAGGTGCCGCGGTTCGGGGAGGATGCGAGGAAGCTGCTCGGCTGAAACGCCCCAGACTGCTTGCGCCTCGTCGGCACCTACGAACACGATGTCCGACCCACGCGCAAGCCTCAACAGCTCGTCGGGCGTTCCGGCCGAGGCCAGAGCGGGGCGGTGATTGACGTCGAAGCTCACGAGCGCGTCGCCGAACACCCGTTCCTCGCACACCGCGTGGAGCAGAGCACGACCACCGGCCGATATCTGAGCCGTGATGCCCGACAAATGAACGATGCGTGGCGAGATCCGTGCTGACCACGCACGCGCGAGCGCGGAATCCATCTGCGTCGCCGCGGAGGTCGACCGGTAGTAGAGCGGGACGGTGCCGACTCCCTCGATGCTCTTGAAGTACACGCCGGTCGGGGCGTCCCGGCGCTCGACCAGGGCCGTGTCGACACGCTGAGTCCGCAGGAATTCCGCCACCACGTCACCCAGCCGATCCGCACCCAGCAGGCTCGCCCATGCCACGCGATGGCCGGCACGACTCACCCCGATCGCGACGTTCGACTCGGCGCCGCCGACCGACAGCGTGAGCCCTCCGCCGGTCTGGAGCGCCTCCCCGACCGACGAGGAGAGCATGATCATCGTCTCCCCGATGCAGAGGAGATCGGTGGAGAGCACCGCTGCGGCGCGGTTCATCGGATAGCTGGGGGCATCGTCGAAAGTCTCGCATCTCGATTCGAAAGTCAGTAGGATCCTATCAGTGCCCTCGCCGCTACCCGTCGCTCGGGACCGGGACGGCCGCAACCCGAGGACCGTTCATGTCAGAAAGCACCCGCGTCACCCTTGCCGACATCGCGGAGGAGGCTGGAGTCTCGCTTGCCACGATGTCGAAGGTCCTCAACGGCCGCTCGGACGTCGCCCCCGCGACTCGGGCGCGGCTGGAGGCGCACCTCGCGCAGCACGGATATACCCGTCGCAAAGCCGCTCAGCGAAGCGACCTCGTCGAGCTGGTCTTCCATGAACTCGACCCGAGCTGGTCGATGGAGGTCATCGAGGGAGTCGAGGAGGTCGCCAGTGCGGGCGGATTCTCACTGGTCCTGACCGTGAGCGGCGACCGTCATGCGCCGTCGACGGACTGGATCGACGGGGTCCTGCGCCGTCGCCCGGTCGGAGTGGTCCTCGTCTTCTCGGACATTTCCACCCCTTATCGCGAAAAGCTTCGTTCGCGCGGCATCCCCTTCGTGATCGTGGACCCGGCCGGTGATCCCTCGCCCGAGGTCCCCTCCGTCGGGTCGGCCAACTGGTCGGGCGGTCTGATGGCGACACGACACCTCATCGAGCTCGGCCACCGTCGCATCGCGGCGATCACCGGCCCCGAAGACATGATGTGCTCACTCGCTCGGGTCGACGGCTACCGGTCGGCGATGAACGCTGCCGGACTGCCGATCGACCCCGCACTGATCCGCTTCGGAGATTTCCACCCCGGCGGAGGCGAGGCGCACGGGCGAGATCTGCTCGCACTCGACGATCCGCCCACGGCGATCTTCGCGGGAAGCGATCTCCAGGCGCTCGGTGTGATCGCCGCAGCGACCGCTGCCGGCCTCAGTGTGCCCGGCGATCTCTCGGTGGTCGGCTACGACGACATCGCGCTCTCGCGGTGGATGAGTCCCCAGCTCACGACCGTGCACCAGCCGCTGCGTCGTATGGGCGAGGAAGCGACACGATTGCTGTTGCGCCTGGCCGACGGCGCTCCGATAGAGACGCTTCGCATGGACCTCGCCACACACCTCGTGGTGCGCGGCAGCACCGCGCGCTTCACGGGCTGATCACCCGTCTACGGTTCTCGCGGCATGAATCTGACGGAGGACTCGTGGCAACGATTGCGGTGATCGGCGCTGGCGCCGTGGGCGGTGTGCTTGCCGCGCGACTGATGCGCTCGAACGCGAACACCGTCGCTGTCGCGACCCGCACCTCGATCGACGCCCTCGAGATCGCGTGCGACGGTGCGACGTGGAGAGTAGTCCCGGACGTGCTTACCCTTGGTGCTGTGCCCGAGCCACGCGACTGGGTGCTCGTGGCGACGAAGACCTACGACTCGGCTGAAGCGGCCGAGTGGTTCGAGATGGTGATCGGTCCGAACACCACCGTCGCGATCCTTCAGAACGGGGTAGAGCACCGAGAGCGATTTGCGGAGTACCTCCCCGACGACCAGATGCTGCCCGTCGTTGTCGATGTGCCTGCCGAACGCGTGGCGCCCGGGCGCGTGACGCAGCACGGACCCGGAGTACTGACAGTGCCGAGGTCCTCGGCCGGTCAGGAGTTCGCCCGATTGTTCATCGGCACCGGCATCGCCGTCGCAGAAGTCGACGATTTCACCACGGCCGCAGGGGAAAGCTCTGCCTCGACGCCGCCGGAGCCATCTCCGCCCTCGCGCTCACACCCAACATCTCCGCGAGCGACCCAGCGATAGCGAACCTTATCCGCGCCGTGGTCCACGAGACGATACTGGTCGGCAACGCCGAAGGCGCCTCGTTGCACGGTGACCTCGCCGACGAGATCGTCCGCGGCTTCTGCACGGATATGCCGCAGGGGGTGAACTCGATGCTTGCCGATGCCTCGCCGGTCGGCCCCTTGAGACAGATGCCCGCAACGGGGCCGTCGTCCGGCTCGGCGCTGCGCACGGCATCCCGACGCCGGTCAGTGACACTCTTGTCGGACTCCTGCGGGCAACGGCCCAGATGTGATAGCGCGGCCGCGTCAACGACGTCGTGCTTTGGTGCCGATTGCGGCAGTGGCGCTCCGCTGTCCGCGCTATAGGAATATGGCGCTGATCTGGATTTTTTGGTGGCGGTGTGCAACTGACGGAGGCCTATGACAGTGGGTTGTGGGCCAGGCTCCCGCCGGTCCTGGTGGCGGGTCGCGGCGGACATCGAAGATCAGACGTCCCGCCCGGTCGCCCCGACCCGCCGTGGCAGCACGCGGCCGTCCCGGGAGGCGCCGGTGCTGGAAGCGACCGGCCGGGGCCCGGTCTGGTCCTGGGACATCAGAGCTGATCACCGCCGGCTGGGGCGAGGGCGTGTCCGTGGATCATGCGTTCGCCGATGCGTGGGATGCCGGGGTGATGCTCCGGCCTGGTGCGCGGCGCGCTCCGCCGCGCGCTGCTTCTCCAGCTCGGTCCGCTGTTTCGGAACGCCAAGCACAAACACTCCGGCATCGCCCTGTTCTCACCCAACGAGGTCCACGACGGCACCTGGCGACAAGCCTGGGCGCGACGCGAGCAGACCCATCGCGCTGGGAAAAGCTATCGGGCTCTTGCGCCAGATGAGCGAGCAAGAGCCCGACGCTCCCCAGCCGAAGACCGATCCGTCCGGTTCCTCGACACCGAGGACACCCTCATCGGAGAGTTGACCGCCGCGACCGGGTCGCAATGGCAGGCGTTGCAGATCGTCGGTTTGTCGCGGTCGACATGGCACTACCGCCGCAACCCCCGGTGGCGAACTCTCAACCCGGTGCCGCAGAACACGCTCCCATGCGTCGCGGTCATGATCGGAATGAGGAGTTCGATATTGGAGGCGACGCCGCGTCGGGCAGAAGTCGAGCAATTCGCCTGTCTCGTGCGACTGGTTGCAACGCGCGTCAATCCGGCGCGTCAATCCGACCGTCACGCCGCGCGAGGATCGCTCGCCCACCACGACGAGCGACGAAGCAGCTCCCAGACGCGAGCGAGCCGATCTGCCATGTTGATCGTGGGATCGTGCAGCCACTCCACCTGCAGTCCGTCCGAGGTCGCCACGATGAGGTCTGCGGCCTCAGCGACGTCGAGATCCAGGCCCATCTCGCCCTCTGCCTGCGCGCGCTCGAGCGCCTCGGCGATGAGGCCCCGCACCCACGCGTAGCGCTCGACGAAGAAGTCATGAGCGGGGTGCCCGGCGATACTGGCCTCGGCGGCGAACTCGGCGTAGAGCTGCACAAGTCCCGGCACTTCGGTGTTGTGCCGGATCACCGCGAGGAAGCCCTCGAAGCCAGGATTAGGCGCATAGTACTCGGCGATGTCACGACCGTCGCGGGCGCGGAGCACCTCCTCGTATAGCTCTTCGCGTGAGCTGAAGTAGTGCATGAGACCCGGCTGGGTTAGCCCGACGCGCTCCGCGATCTCACTAGTGGTTGCCTTCCGACATCCGTTCTTCGCGACCACTTCGAGCGCCACGGCGAGGATCTCCTCGCGCTTGGCGGCGCCCTTGGCGTACGTACCGCGGCGACTCATACTGGTCAGCCTACGAGGAGAGGGATCCTCGGGCGCGCAACGGCCGTTTCGCGGATCCGGAGGCCAGCAAGGAAGCCTTCGGCCTTCCCTCACTCTCGTTGATGGGCCCACCCCCTCTGGTCGAATCGATCCGTGTGAGCGCGAAACCATCGCTGGCCGTCTGCGTTCCGCCCTTGTAGATGGAAACCTTGCCCGATAAAGTTTCCAGGCACAAGCTCCCAATCGGCGAACTCGCTCAGCAGTCGGGCTGAGTCCGCGCTCGTGTTCAGGCGGACGGTGACCTCTGTGCTCCTGACCTCGTGAATTCGTCGGAGTTGTAGCCCTCAACGAGGAGGCACGATGTCTGAACCCACATCCACCGCAGGTCGGTCCAGACGTATTGCCGTCCTCGGGCCGATCCCACGCGATCACATCATCACCCACCGCGGCGACGTCCTTGAGAAGTACGGTTGCGCGCTGTACACGGCGATCGCCCTTTCCGCATTGGTCGGTGACGAGGGCGAGGTGCTGCCTATCGTGAATGTCGCCGATGAGGACCTCGAGCCGATCCGCGAGATCCTCGCTGACTACGAGAACATCACCTTCACCGGCGTCCGTCCGGTCGGCGACCGCGGCGATGTCGTCGAACTGCGTTTCATCGATCAGAACAACCGCCTGGAGCGGCAGACCGGATATATGGCGCCGATCACGCCGGCGGACGTCGAGTTCGCGCTCGATGCCGATGCCTTTGTGTGTGTGCCGATCACCGACTACGAGGTGAGTCAGAGCACGCTGGAGCATATCCGTGCGGCAAGCTCCGGGGTCATCCTCCTCGACGGACACGGCCCGACCACTTCGATCTCACACGGCGGAGAGCGGGTGCGTCGCCTCTGGGTCGACATGGACGCCTGGCTGCCGAGTATCGACATCCTCAAGATGAATCTGGAGGAAGCCGGGTGCAGCTGGCTTCCCGGTCCGGGAGACGATCGGGCCGCGGGGGATCCGGTGACGATGAACCATCTCGCGGACTTCGCCGGCGTGGTGCTGGCGGGCGGGGTCAGGGCGCTTTGCGTGACCCTGGATGAGGAGGGGTGCGTGGCCTACACGCTCAATGCGCGGGGCGAGCTCATGGAGACGATAGTGCCGCGGGTCCCAGTCGAGCACGTGATCGACACCACCGGCTGCGGGGACTCGTTCGCCGCCGGCATGGCGTTCGGCTACCTCCTCGGCGGCGACATCCTCACCGCGTGTCGCTACGGCAACGCCATGGGCGCCCAGCGCGCCGCGGCGGACCGCCTGGACGGGTACCGTGACCTTGCCTCCACCACCGCACAAATCGAAGCGACCTACGGAGCATGAAGAAGATGACCGTCGACCTCGCGCCAGGATCCATCGCCAGCGCCATCGCCGAACTCCCCACCGAGTGGACCATCCGAAAGACCGGGTTCGATCGCGAACGCGCGAACGTCGACGAGACGCAGTTCACGGTCGGCAACGGGCGGCTCGCCGTCCGTGGTTCCCACGAGGAGCGGCACCGCGGCGACATCCCTGGCAGCTTCGTCGCCGGGGTATACGACGCGCATGACTCGATCGTGATCGACCTGGTGAACTGCCCGGACTGGCTGGACACGGCCGTGTACGCCGGGGGCATCCGCCTGGACATCGACACCTGCGCCGTGGTCTCACACGAACGCGCGCTCGACATCCGCCGTGGGGTGCTGTGGCGATCCACGGTGTTCGAAGACGGCGAAGGGCGCCGCACCCGCGTCGACAGCCTCCGCACCGCCTCGATGCGCGATCGGGACATCGCCCTGCTCCGCGTGGAGGCGACACCACTGAATCACGCCGGCGAGGTGCAGCTGGTCACCGGCATCGACGGCGACCGGACGAACATGGAGGCGTTTCCGGTCTATCCGCCTGGCCGGACGTTCACAGCGGAGCAGCGCAACGCGAAGTGGGCGCGCAGCCGGCATCTGCGCACGGTGTCGACCGGCGGGAGCAGCGACGGATTGTTGACGCTGGCGACGCGGACGATCGGATCCGAAGTGGACATCGCGGTCGCCGCATCAGTGACAGTGACCGCCTCCGCCAGCCTCGCAGAGACCATCCGCGGAGCAGATTCAGTGCGTCGCCGCCTCACCGTGACCCTTGGCGAGGGCGCGTCGGTGCGGCTTGACAAGGTGGTCTCCGTGCGCACGAGTCGCGACACGGATGCCACCGCCGGCGAGGATCTGACGCGAAGAGCAGCTGATCTTGCACGGGATGCGGCCGAGCGGGGTGTCGACGCGCTGCTCTCCGAAAGCGCGGCATCTTGGCATGATCTCTGGGAAGCATCTGATGCCGAGGTGCTCGGCGACGACCAGCTGACCCGGGCCGTCCGCTTCGGGATCTACCACCTGCTGATCACTGTGAACCCGGATGACGCGACGGTGAACATCGGCGCGAAGTCGCTCAGCGGAGAAGGCTATCGAGGTCACGTGTTCTGGGACACCGAAGCGGTGATGTTGCCGTTCTACCTGCTCACCAACCCGGAAGCCGCCCGCGCCCTCCTCGGCTATCGGCACCACACGCTGCCAGGCGCTCGCCGAAACGCGGTCGACGCGGGCTTCCGCGGGGCCCGGTTCGCCTGGGAGGCCGCGGCGACCGGTGACGAGGAATGCCCCACCCACACGGCCGACGGCACCGAGCGATTCTGGACGCGCGAGGAGGAGGTTCACGTCACCGCCGATGTCGCCTACGCCATTCAGCGGTATGTCCAAGCCACCGGGGACCGGGACTTCCTATACGGCGAGGGCGCCGAGGTGCTGTTCGATACCGCACGGTTCTGGGTGTCGTTCGCTCAGGTCGACGAGGACGGCAGCGCTCACCTGCGGCGCGTGATGGGGGCGGACGAGTTCCACTCCCACGTCGACGACAACGCGTTCACGAATTTTATCGTCCGCTGGCACCTGCGCTATGCGGCCTCGGTGTTCGATGAGATGACCGTGGCCGCTCCCGACCGGCTGGACTCGGTGAGCGCCGTTCTCGGGCTCGACCCGGGCGAGGTCGACGAGTGGCGGTCTCTTGCGGATCGGCTGGTGCAGGGATCCGAAAACGCCGACGGGGTCATCGAGCAGTTCGACGGCTACTTCCAGCGGGAGGATGTACCGGTCACGGATTGGGACGAGAACGACATGCCTCGTTACCCCGAGGGCTACCATCACCACAACTGCGAGACGACGCAGCTGCTCAAGCAGCCCGACGTGCTGCAGACGATGCTGATGTTCCCCGATGCCTTCAGCCCGGAGGTGAAGCTGGCGAACTTCGAGTACTACGAACCGCGCACGCTGCACAAGAGCTCGCTCAGCCCATCGGCGCACGCCACGGTCGGGATCCAGGTAGGGGATCACACCCGCGCCCTGCAATACTTCACCCGGTCGGCGCTCGTAGACCTCGCCGACAATCAGGGCAACACGCACGAGGGGATGCACATCGCCTCGGCCGCGGGCACCTGGTCCACGCTGGTGAACGGCTTCGGCGGCCTGCAGATCGAGCACGGCGAGCTGGTGCTGCGGCCGTGGATCCCCGAAGAGTGGGATGGCGTTCGCTATCGCATCACCTGGCGCGGATTCCGGCTGCGGATCACCGCATTCCGAGACGAGACGCGGGTGCTGCTGGAGGGACCAGAAGGCGAGACGCTCACGGTGACTTATGAGGGGCGGCCGGTAGAGCTGGCGGGCGGCGAAGAAACGGTGCTAGCGAGCTAGGAATGGCTCCTCGCGCACGAGGGGCCTTCAGCCGGCGATGATTTCACCTGGTCCCATTTCGCCGGCGACGCGTAAGTGAGGCTTTGACGTGAAGAATCCTCGGGACCGGCGCGCAGCCGTCCCGAGGATCCCACTGGCAACGAAAAGTCTCTCGCTACCTCACCTTCTTTATCGGCAATATAACGAGGGCGCCGACTAAGGCGGCCGCGCCGGCGACCCAGAGGACGAGGGTGAAGTTCGGATAGGCGCCCACGTAGGCCAGGATGCCGGTGAGCACCGGTGCGAGGGTCTGGGGCAGCGCGTTCGCGATGTTGAACACGCCCAGGTCCTTGCCGGAGTCATCGGGGTTGGGGAGGACGTCGACGACGAGCGCCAGGTCGACGCCGACGTAGATGCCGTATGCGATGCCCAGGAATGCTTCGAGGACGTAGAACGCCCCCACCGTATCGACGAAGCTCAGCAAGACGGTGCCCACCGCGAACATGATCGTCGACCCCCACACGAACACCTTTCGGCGACCGAGCTTGTCGGAGAGCCAACCGGCGAGATAGCCGCTGGCGACCAGCGCGGCGGTATAGATCAGCACGCTCGTCGAGATCACCGCCGCGACCTCCTCCACGGGGATCTCGAGTTGCAGGTTGACGTAGAAGAACCGCAGCGTCGTGAACATGAAGCTCGCCAGCGTGATCAGGAATCGCGACCACCACGCCAGCGCGTAGTCCGGGAACTTCAGCGGGCTCACCCAGAATGTCTCCCACCAGTCGCGGAAGTCCATCCGCGGCGGCTTCGTGGGCAGCACCTGGTCGGGCAGCACGAAGGCGAAGACGACCATCGCGCCGATCGCGAGGATTGCCGGGCCCACGAACATGACTACGGGGGAACCCTGGAAGAACTGGGCGACGTACACGCCGCCGAGGATGCCGAGGTTCTGCGCGATGCCGAGGGAAGCGGTGATCTTGCCGCGCTGGAACTTCGGCACCTGGTCCGCGACCGTGGCGATGAACGGGGCGAGCGTCATGTTCGCACCGAGCTGCGCGAGTGCCCAGCCCACCGTCGCCCACAGCAGGCTGGGAGCCAGGGCCATGATCACGAACGCCAAGGTCATGATCACCGTGCCCAGCACGATCCAGATCCGCCGACGGCCCCACTTGGAGGTCGTCCGGTCGGACAGGCGGCCGAACACCACGTTCGCGACCGTCGCGAAGAGCGCACCGACGCCGCCGAGGATCGCGGCCGCGCCGATGGCGCCATCCTCCGGCAGCGCCCCGTCCTCCACGAGTTGCGTGATCTTCAGGCCTATGCCGACGATCGCCGGCCCCAGCAGCGCGACGAAGAACACGAACTGGGCGATGAGAAGCCACGCGACATAGCTCTTCTTCGCGGGCTC
>Ga0190275_10002102_pt1 | contig 14451 bp, 17 predicted proteins | sample Popmic550T_FD_133745 | JGI IMG/M metagenome (GOLD analysis project Ga0190275, IMG submission 133745) | Populus adjacent soil microbial communities from riparian zone of Yellowstone River, Montana, USA - 550 T | ecosystem: Environmental > Terrestrial > Soil > Riparian zone > Trees stand | place... | reverse complement strand
GGCGAACGCGACCACCTCGGTGCTCTACGAGGGCACCCCCGACACCCCGCACCAGGGCCGCTGGTGGGAGATCATCCAGAAGTACAAGGTCTCCATCCTGTACTGCGCGCCGACGGCGATCCGTACGTTCATGAAGTGGGGCAAGGAGATCCCGGCGAAGTTCGACCTGTCGACCCTGCGCGTGATCGGGTCGGTGGGCGAGCCGATCAACCCGGAGGCCTACATCTGGTACCGGGAGAACATCGGCGGGAACAAGGCGCCGGTCGTCGACACCTGGTGGCAGACCGAGACCGGCATGCACATGATCTCGCCGCTGCCCGGCGTCACGGCGGGCAAGCCGGGTGCGGCGATGAAGGCGATCCCGGGCGTGAGCGTCGATGTCGTCGACGACGCCGGCAAGTCGGTACCGAACGGCTCCGGCGGCTATCTGATCATCAACAAGCCGTGGCCGGCGATGCTGCGCACCCTGTGGGGCGACGACGAGCGGTACAAGGACACGTACTGGTCGCGCTGGCCGGGCGTGTACTTCGCGGGCGACGGCGCCAAGAAGGACGAGGACGGCGACATCTGGCTGCTCGGCCGGGTGGACGACGTGATGAACGTGTCCGGCCACCGGCTGTCCACCACCGAGATCGAGTCGGCGCTGGTCTCGCACCCGAAGGTGGCCGAGGCGGCCGTCGTCGGTGCGTCCGACCCGACCACCGGGCAGGCGATCGCCGCGTTTGTCATCCTCCGCTCGGAGGCCGGCGACGGCGGTCCGGACGTGGTCCAGGAACTGCGCAACCACGTCGCGAAGGAGATCGGCCCGATCGCGAAGCCGCGCCAGATCATGGTCGTCGCCGAGCTCCCGAAGACCCGCTCCGGCAAGATCATGCGCCGGCTGCTCCGCGACGTCGCCGAGAACCGCGAGGTCGGCGACGTCACCACGCTGGCCGACAGCTCGGTGATGGACCTGATCAAGACCAACCTGGAGTCCGGCAAGTCGGACGACGACTGAACCCAGTTGCCGCACCGGGCCACTCCTGCTGGAATGGCCCGGTGCCGGCACCCAATGGATTCGACTACGTGAACAGTCCCGACGGGACCGTTCGCATCACTCACCACGGCAAACCGGCCACCGTTCTGCGTGGCCCCCGGGCCGCCGAGTTCCTCGCCGAGGTCGACGACGACCCGCAGGAAGTGATGGCGCGCTGGACCGGCAACTACAAACGCGGCAACGAGCGCATGGGCAAGAACCACCCCCGGAACCGCCGGTGACCGCCTTGATCGCCATCGCCCATGCCGGGCTGGCGGCCGCCTGGGTCGGCGGGATGGCCTACTCGCTTTTTGTCGTACAGCCCAAGCTCAAGAAGTACTTCGGGCCGCGAGAGGACGAGCGGGAGACGCTGACCGCGATCATTGCTTCGGGCAACCGGTACAAGGTGCTCGGGCTGATCGGCGTGATCGCCGCCACGGGCGTTGTGCTGTTGCTTCTGGACCGGGAGCACTGGTGGCTGCATGCCGTGAAGGCAGCTCTGCTCGTGGCTGCCACTGCCATCTTCTGGTACGTCTCCTGGCGCCACTGGCCGCGCCGGATCTTCGCGACCACGGCCGAACGACCGGGCCTTCAGCGTCAGCTCATCACGCTCGCCACGATCATGCTCGGCCTGTCCGGTACCGCCTTCGCGCTCGGCGTGTTGGCCACTCAGCTCTGAGATTGGTCTAGTTGGCTTTCTCCGCAGGCCTGGAGTCACCGCTAGGTTCTGGGTATGGGCGGAGCTGAGGAGTTTCTGGGGAAGGCACTCGAACTAGCGGGGCGGGCTGTGGAGACGCAGTTGCCGGCTGTTCGAGAGGCGGCCGGGGTCGTGGCTGATGCGCTGGGCGATGGAAAGACCTTCTGGGTGTTCGGTACCGGGCACAGTCACGTGATCGCTGAGGAGCTGTACGGGCGGGCCGGTGGGCTGGCGAGTGTGCGGGCCGTACTGGAGCCCGGGCTGATGTTGCACGAGGGGTTGCTGAAGAGTTCGCTGCTGGAGCGGCTGGGCGGGTTGGCTGACGTGTTGCTGCAGGTCAACGAGGTCGCGGCGGGTGATGTCGTGCTGGTCGTGTCGAATTCGGGGCGCAACGCGGTACCGGTGGAGTTCGCGGTGGGAGCGCAGGCTGCGGGGGCGAAGGTGATTGCGTTGACCTCGCTCGCGCACAGCACAGCGGTCGAGTCACGGGCGCCTGGTGGGCAGCGGTTGTTCGAGGTCGCGGATGTCGTGATCGACAACTGCGGAGTCCCCGGCGACGCGTTGATCGAGGTCGACGGCAGCCCGGAGCGGACCGGCTCGACGTCCACTGTCGTCGGCGCGCTACTCGCTCAGGCGCTGGTCGTCGAGGTCGTCACCTTGCTCGCCGGGCGTGGCCACACTCCCGACGTACTCCGCAGCCTGAACGCCTGAGCGGCCACGCCTGAGGTCTCAGGTCGCGCGGTAAGCGACGGTGATGTCGTAGCGATCCGAGCGGTAGATCGAGCGGCCGAACTCGATCACCTCGCCGGACGCCGTCCGCGGCGCCGAGGTGATGATCAGGCACGGCACAGTGGACTCGATACCCAGCAGTTCGGAGTCAGCCGCGTCCGGCGGTGCCGCCACGATCGAGGCGGACACCATGCCCAGCGTCACGCCCCAGCGCGACGAGAGCGAGTCGTAGAGCGACACCTCAGCAAGATCCAGCTCCTCCAGCCCTGGGTACCGCCGGAGAGAGAGCGCCGTCCGCTCGATCGCCATCGGCTCGCCGTCAGCGGTCCGGAGCCGGACGAGGTGCAGCACCGGCGTACCGACCGGCTCCTCCAGTTCGGCCGCGAGTGTCTCGTCCGCGGTGTCGACGCGGTGCTCCAGCACCTTGGCGCCGGGCGTGATGCCGCGGGCGCGCATGTCCTGGCTGAAGGACGACGTGAGCATCCGGGCTGGTCGTGGCTCGGCGACGAACGTGCCACCGCCGGGCCGGCGGGCCGCGAGGCCTTCGGCGACGACCCGGTCCACCTCCTGCCGGACGGTCATCCGGGCCACGCCGAAGCGCTCCGCCAGGACGCGCTCGGACGGCAGCACGGTGCCGGCGGTCAGACTGCGGGTGAGGGTCTCCAGAATCTCGCGGATCTGATCCCCCTTCGGCCGGTCCGTGCGCAGCTCGGTGGGGAGTTCCGCGAGGTCACCGGGGTTGTTCCTTGGGCGGGCCATGACGTCAGTATCCCTGGAAATGTGCCCGGCAAACCGGTTGCCGGGGGACGCGAGCCACCTGGTGCTCCTGAAGGTAGAACTAGACCACTACCGCCGACAGTACTGTTCGGCGCCTCGGACGGCCAGCCATCATCACCGCGAGAGGCCGGTAACTTTGACGGTATGGGTCCCGCACAGTTCGCCACCGACGCCGTCGCCTCGAGCGGTGAGTTCAAACGCCAGGGCAATCGCTTCACCGACCGGGTCAGCCGCGAGTCGACGTCGGCGCCCGGCGAGGGCCCGGACGAGCAGGGCCGCTGGCCGGTCGAGCCCGGCCGGTACCGGCTGGTGGTCAGTCTCGCGTGCCCGTGGGCGCACCGGGCGTTTATCGTCCGGCGGCTGCTCGGGCTCGAGGACGCGATCAGTCTGGCGATCGTCGACCCGATCCGGGACGAGAGCGGCTGGCGCTTCACGCTCGACCCAGGCGGCGTCGATCCGGTGCTCGGGGTCAGGTTCCTGTCGGAGTTGTACCTCGCCACCGACCCGCAGTACGAGGGACGGGTGACGGTACCGGCGATCGTGGACACCGTGTCGGGGCTGGTGGTGAGCAACGACTACCCGCAGATCACGCTCGACCTGTCGACCGAGTGGGTCGACTTCCACGCGGACGGTGCGCCGGAGCTGATCCCGGCCGACCGGGCCGAGATGGACCAGCTGATCGAGGAGATCTTCACCGATGTGAACAACGGCGTGTACCGCTGCGGGTTCGCGCGCAGCCAGGAGGCCTACGAGGCGGCGTACGACGCGCTGTTCGCCCGGCTCGACGTACTGGAGGAGCGACTCGCCGATCGCGACTACCTGCTCGGCGAGCAGCTGAGCGAGGTCGACATCCGGCTGTTCACCACGCTGGTGCGCTTCGACGCGGTGTACCACGGCCACTTCAAGTGCAATCGCAACAAACTCACCGAGCTGCCCAATCTGTGGGCCTACGCGCGGCGGCTCTACCAGTTGCCGAACTTCGGCGAGACGGTCGACTTCGACCAGATCAAACGGCACTACTACCTCACGCACACCGAGATCAATCCCAACGGCCTCGTCCCCTTGGGCCCCGACCCGAGCGCCTGGATCCGTTAGAATCGTGCGAGAGCCGGGCTCCCCCCGCGCTTGGTGTGCCGGGAAGTCTGGTCGGCGATGGGTCCGACCACGCCCGAAGGGGGTAGCCGGTGCGGCTGCTGCAGAAACGACGAGCCTTTCCACGGATCCTGGGGTCCGAGCGCGCCTTCCTGGCCGACACCTTGCGCGCCGAGACGACCGGTGGCCTGGTCCTCGTCGGGGCCGCGGTGATCGCGCTGATCTGGGCGAACTCACCCTGGCAGGACGGCTACCACCACCTCCGCGACGCGCAGCTCGGTCCGCTGACCGTCGAGCAGTGGGCCACCGACGGCGCGCTGACGCTGTTCTTCTACCTGGCCGGCGTCGAGCTGAAGCGCGAGCTGGTGGTCGGCACGCTGTCGCGGATCAGCGAGGCGGTCGTCCCGGTGGTCGCGGCGTTCTGCGGGATGGCGATGCCGGCCTTAATCTATGCCGTCATCAACCTGACTGTTGCCGATGGCAAGCCACACGGCTGGGCGGTGCCGACGGCAACAGATATCGCGTTCGCGCTGGCGGTGCTGGCGATCGTCGGCCGGTCGTTGCCCAGCGCACTCAGGGCCTTTCTGCTCACCCTGGCCGTGGTCGACGACTTCGGCGCGATCCTGGTGATCGCCGCCTTCTTCTCACACGGGCTGAACCTGCTGGCCCTGCTGGCTTCCGTTGCCCTGATCGCCGCCTTCTATCTCCTCCAACGCCTGCGGGTCCGTACGCCGCTGCTGTACGTGCCGCTGGTCCTGGCGGCTTGGTGGTTCATGCACGAGTCGGGGATCCACGCGACGATCGCCGGTGTCGCCCTCGGTCTGGTGACGCGGGTCTCGCCCGATGCCGACGAGAAGCGGTCCCCGGCCGAGCGGCTGGAGCATCGCCTGCGTCCCTGGTCGGCAGGTGTCGCCGTACCGGTGTTCGCGCTGTTCGCGGCGGGCGTCACGCTCGGCGGCGACGCGCTGCGAGAGATGCTGACCGACCCGGTCGCGATCGGTGTGGTCGCCGGCCTGATGGCCGGCAAGATCATCGGCGTCTTCGGTGGCAGCTGGCTGACCGCGCGCTTCACCCGGGCCGAGCTGAACTCCGACCTCGCCTGGCGCGACGTCGGCGCGGTCTCCGTGCTGGCCGGTATCGGTTTCACCGTCGCCCTGCTGATCGCCCAGCTCGCCTTCGCGGGCGACGTCGCCCAGATCGAACGCGCCAAGGCGGCAGTCCTGGTCGCGTCGCTGCTGTCCGCGCTGATCGCCGTGGTGCTGCTGTTCCGCCGCAACCGCGCGTATGCCGAGGATTGAACCGCGGGTACAAGCTAGTGTCCTGGTAGAGACCAGCGTGGAAGGAGCGCCATGTCGATGGGGCAGACCGAGGATGAGCCCACTGTCGGGCAGCTCGTCGCCAATGCCAGCAAGGATCTGTCCAACCTGGTACGCAGCGAGCTCGAGCTGGCGAAGGCCGAGCTGAAGTCGACGGCCGTCGCGGCTGGTACCGGCGCCGGCATGTTCGGAGCGGCCGCCTTCCTGGCGTTGCTCGCGGTCATCCTGTTGTCCATCGCCGCGGCGTACGGCGTGCATGCGCTCGGGCTGCATCCGGCGCTGGCCTTCCTGATCGTTGCCGTGCTCTACCTGCTGATCGCGGCCGCGCTGATCCTGGTCGGCAAGAAGATGATCGGCAAGGCGAAGGGCCCGCAGCGCGCGATCGAGACCTCGAAGGAGTCGGTCGAGGCGCTCAAGTCGATCGGCAAGGGCGACTGAGTCCGGCTGGGGTTTCGGATCTCCTCGTCGACGGGCCGTGGTCGCATTCGCTGGTGGCGGCCAACGGGGCGAGGTTCCACGTGGCCGAGTGTGGCGCGGCGGACGATCCTCTGGTGCTGTTCCTGCACGGCTTCCCGGAGTTCTGGTGGGCTTGGCGGCATCAGCTGCCGGTAGTCGCCGCAGCCGGGTACAGAGCCGTTGCGATGGATCTGCGCGGCTATGGGGCCAGTGACAAGACACCGCGTGGCTACGACCCCTTCACCGTCTCTGCGGACGTCTCGGGCGTCATCAGGTCGCTGGGTGCCACCGATGCGGTGGTGGTCGGACACGGCTGGGGTGGCTTCGTCGCGTGGTCGGCCGCAGTACTCGCGCCGAAGCAGGTACGGGCTCTAGCGGCCGTGTCGGCTCCACACCCGCTGCAGCTGATGCGGTCGGGTCAGCTGAGGTCTATGGCTCAGGTGGGCTGGTTCCAGCTCCCTGTACTGCCGGAGCGGCGGTTGCTCGCCCATGACGGCATCCACATCGAGCAACTCCTCCGGGCCTGGTCTGCGCCCGGCAGCGCCTTCCCCGACGCCGAGGCCTCGCGCCGCTACCGAGCGGCCCTGCAGGTCTGGCCTGCTCCGCACTGCGCCTTGGAGTACCACCGCTGGTTCGTCCGCTCGCGTCTACGCAGCGACGGTCGTCGGTACTCCGCTCGCATGCGCACCCCGATCGCAGTACCGGTCCTGCAAGTGCATGGCGCTCAGGACGGAGCAGTCAGCGCGGTCAGCTCGACTACACCGCCAGAGCTGATCGCCGGACGGCTGCAACACGAAGTACTGACCACTGCCGGCCACTTCCCCCATGAGGAGACGCCGGAGCTCTTCAACGCCTTGCTGCTGGACTGGTTGGCGTCTTCATGACATCGCCACTGGGCCGACTGTGCCGGTGACCTTCCAGTCGACTCCGCCGCTGGGGTTGGGGACGTCTGCGAGACGGTAGGTCACCCAGAGAGCGTCCATGCAGCCTCTCCACACACTCATTCCGAGGGTGGCGTTCGAGGCGCTCTTGTCGAAGACGGGTTGGCCGATGGTGATGTACGGCTGACCGGAGGCCTTGTCGCAGACGTCATCGCCACCGGGTCGGCTAGCCACCCACTCGACCGGCACACCGGCGTATCCCTCAAGCTGCGTTCGGGTCTTGGCATCGAAGGGTTGGCCCGCCCCTCCTTGACCACTCGGATTGCCTGCCGTCCGGTACGGCCTGTCGAGGATCTTGACTGCCGGCCAGCCGGCCGCGGGACGTTCCCATTTCATCGCCTCTTTGAGGGCCACGCCCCAACTGGCCGTGGTCAGGTTCAGTTCGGCCGTGGTGGTGGTAGCTGTCTGCGGCCGGACCCCGCTCACCACCGACTTGGTTGTCTCGCCGGCCGGCCGAGCCTCCTGCTTGTGGTCGGTGCCCACGATCGCGACCCCACCGCCGAGGACGGCGAGCACGGACGCAGCGGCGAGCAGCATCGGCAGCTTGCGCCGGGCAGTAGTTGTACTAGGCAACTGATCGACCAAATTCTCCTTGTCCGCAAAGGTTTCGCGGAGTAGTTGGCCGACCTCTTCATCCGTGAGCTTGGGCATCTCAGTGCTCCTTGTCGAAGGTCGGGAGGTTTGCTCGCAGGGTCGCCAGGCCACGGGACGCGTGCGAGCGGACAGTGCCTGTCGAGCAGTCGAGGACGGCGGCGATCTCGTCGTCCGGCAGGTCCTCGTAGAACCGCAGGACCAGTACCGCGCGTTGCTGGCGCGGCAGGCCTGCGAGGAGACGCCACGCGGCGTCGCGCTGGACCAGGCGATTGCTGACGTCGTCGTCGGCCGGGGTGTCAGGCAGCTCGGCCAGCGGCACTTCCTGGTTCTTGAGTCGGCGGCGCCAGCTCAGGAACTCGTTGACGACCATCTTGCTCAGGTACGCGTCCGGCTTCTCGAGCGCCCCGATCCGGGTCCACTGCCGATGCGCTCGGGCCAGCACGGTCTGGACCAGGTCTTCCGCGCTGTGCGCCCCGCCGGACAGCATGAGCGCCAGCCGCAGCAGCCGTCGTTCGCTCGAGGCCACCACCTCGTCGAACGCGGCTCGCTCGGTGTGCCCGCTCGTTATCGTCACACCCTTCCAACGCCGCGGGAGTCCCGATCTGTTGAAGGGAGATCAGGTGCAACTGCGGGTGGACACCTCTTGGGTGGACTTGGCACCGGCGGCGGCACCCTCTGCGACCTGTTCGGCAGTCAGGACGTAGCCGGTGCGGTTGTCCTCCACCGAGGCGGCGAAGACGACGCCGTACACGGTGCCCTTCGGCGACAGCAGCGGGCCGCCGGAGTTGCCGGGACGGACCTGGGCCCAGATGGAGAAGGCCCGGCGAGTGACCGTCTTGTCGCCGTAGATGTCCGGGCCGCGCAGGCGTTCTTCGGACCGGATCCTGGCCGGCTCGGAGTCGAACGGACCGTTCTCCGGGTAGCCGAGCACGATGGCGGCCGCGTCGGCCTTGCCCTCGGTGTCGAAGGCCAGTGGCTTCTCTTTGAGCTCAGGGACGTACAGGACGGCGATGTCGATGCTGGAGTCGAACAGCACCACCTTGGCGTCGTACGCGCGCCCGTTGACCTCGACCTTCGGTGAGGAGACACCGGCCACCACGTGCGCGTTGGTCATCACCCGCTGCGGGGCGTAGACAAAACCGCTGCCCTCGAGACCGCGCGAGCAGTTCGCGACGCCCGTCACCTTGGCGATCCGGGTGTATGCGCTGCGCACGGTCGGGTTGCGGGCGATCGTGCCGTCCGGCGGCTGCGTCTCGCGGATCCGCTCCGGCACGAACGGGTCGAGGAAGCGCGGGAACAAATCGGTGTTCACCACGTCGTTGAATGCCTGCAGGGCGCGATCGGCACCGCCCGGCAGCGCCTGGTCGACCTTGGCGAGCACCTGCGAGCCACGGACGGCCGAGGTCACGCTGGGGATCCGGGCCCCGCTGACGGCGACGCCCAGCACCCAGGAGACGACCAGCACGGAGGCAGCAGCCAGCGCCGCGCCGCCGAGCGCATCGACGGCTTTCACCGGTTTCCAGGTCATCCTGTTGCGCAGCTTGGAACCGAGCATGGCTCCGATGGTTCGCCCGATCGAGGCCAGCAGCACGACCAGGACCAGCGCCGCGAAGGACACCTCGACGCTGGGCGAGAAGTTGTCCAGCACCCGGGGCACGCCGTACACCCCGACCGCGGCGCCCGCCAGCAGACCGAGCGTCGCGCACGCGCCGAGCACGAATCCCTCGATGAACCCCGAGATCGCCACCAGCGCGGTCACCACCAGCAGCGCGATATCGAGACCGCTCACTCCACACCCTCCGGACGCCCCAGGTCGTGCTCGATGGCCGTCAGCCGCCGAACATCCTCCGGCCGCCGCCCTTCACTCCGCCAGGCCGCCTCGACCAGTCGGTCGGGCAACGGTACGACGTTGGCGGGGTCCCAGTCGCGCGCCCAGCCGCCAAGGACCAGTAACTTGTCGAGCAGACCGGCGGTGAAACCCCAGATATAGAGGTCACCCACGGTGAAGGCCGGGCCGGTGAAACCCGACGGATGCAGGCAGCTGATCCGGTTGGCCGGGTCGGCCAGCGCCTCGAGCGCGACCCGGTGCACCGAGGCGACCTCGGCCGGGTCGACCACCGCGACCGGCGACGGCTCGCGCCACCAGCCGAGCACGGGCGAGACGGCGAAGTTGCTGACCGGCACCCACAGTGACGGCCACACTGCGAACACCTCGACGCCCACCGGGTCGAGGCCGGTCTCCTCCTCGGCCTCGCGCAACGCGGTCCGGATCAGCCCTTCGACACCCGTACCGTCCTCGGGGTCGACGCGACCGCCGGGGAAGGACATCTGGCCGGCGTGGCTGCGCAAGGTCCAGGCTCGCTCGGTGAGCAGCACATCGGGGCCGTTGCCCTGGGCATCGTTGATGTGAGCATCGTTGCCATCGGCAAGCAGGATCAGGACCGCCGAGCCACGGATGCCCGGGTCGTCCTCCGGCGGCAGGAACCGGGACAGCTCGTTGGGGTCGACCTCCTTGGAGGCCGTCCGCAACCGGTGCAGGAACTCGGGCAGCTGCACGTCGAACGTCGTACTGGTCCTCACCAGGTCACTCCCAGCTTGTCCTGCACCAGCTGATCCAGCTCCCGCTGCGAGGTGATCGGCTTGCGGTGCACGTAGACGACCGCGCCGCTCTTGTCGACGAAGGCGGTCAACGGCGGGCCACCGATCCTCAGCGCTTGCTGCGTCTGCTTCTCCCGATCGACCAGGTGGGGGTAGTCCCAGTGCTGCTCGACGGCGAACTTCACCGCGAGATCCGGCCGGGTGTCGATGTAGTCGATCCCGAGCATCTTGAGCTTGCTGCCGGCCTTGCGGTGCAGCTCGGCGAGATACGGCGCTTCCTCACGGCAGGGGGCGCACCACTGCGCCCAGACGTTGATCACCAGCGGACCCCGCAGGTCGGCCAGGCGGGTGTCGGGGCCCTTGCCCAGGCAGGGCAGGCTGATGTCCGGCAGGGCGTTGGCCACTGCCGGTCGCGATTGCACGCTCGGGCACGCCGTCAACTGATCGGCTCCGGCGACAGTCCCATCTGGCTCCTTCGCGACACTCCCCGGCTCTTGATCGCCGCAGGCAACCAGTAAACCCAGCACAGCAAGCGCGACGACCAGGACTGCACGGCCGCGGCGGGTAGTACGGAGGCTGGGTGGTCGGTTCACGCGGGGGTCTTCACCAGTTTTGCAGCCAGCTCGGGGTCGGTCGGGCCGAGGCCGTACGAGGGGCACCACTGCGCGATCGGGCAGGCGCCGCAGGCCGGCTTTTTGGCGTGGCAGCGGCGGCGACCGTGGAAGATCAGCCGGTGCGAGAGCATCGTCCAGTCCTTCTTCGGGAACAGGTCGCCGATCAGGTGCTCGACCTTGACCGGGTCCTCCTCCTCGGTCCAGCCGAACCGGCGGACCAGCCGGCCGAAGTGCGTGTCGACGGTGATCCCGGGGACCCCGAACGCGTTGCCGAGCACGACGTTCGCCGTCTTGCGGCCGGTGCCGGGGAGCTTGACCAGCTCGCTCAGCTTGTTGGGCACGACCCCGTCGTACTCGTCAACGAGGGCCTGGCCGAGTTTCATCAGGCTGTTCGTCTTGGCCCGGAAGAAGCCGGTCGGCTTGAGGATCGTCTCCATCTCCTCGCGATCGGCCTCCGCATACGCCGTTGCGTCCGGGTATTTCGCGAACAGCGTCGGGGTCACCTTGTTGACCATCACGTCGGTGGTCTGGGCCGACAGGATGGTGGCGACCAGCAGCTCCAGCGGCGTGGTGAAGTCCAGCTCGCAGTGCGCGTCCGGGTAGGTGTCGGTCAGCACCTTGTGCATCTTGCGGGCCCGCCGGACCAGCTGGGTGGAGGTCTCATCGACAAAAACGGGCGCCTTCCGGGGCAGCTTCAGCGGCACCACAGGGGCTGATTCTCCAGAGGCGAGCGCCTCGACAGGCTGGGTCGACATGCAGGCCAGCCTACGTCTGGCCACCGACACCCAGGGCTAGAGCGGCACGTTGATGGTGAGGTGGTTGCCGTCGGGGTGTGGCAGGTCGAGGGCGTTCCAGCGGGCGGCCAGGTCGCCGATGACGCCGACGGTCAGAGCCAGGTCCGTGATTGCGGTGCCCTCTGGGGGCAAGCTGGTCTCAGCTTCGGTCGGTGGGTTGTTGCCGAAGTAGCGAGCGGTGTCGGTGTAAACGGTCCAGCAGGCTAGCGAGACCTTGGCGCGGTCGGGCTCAGCGAAGGTCACCCGGAGGTCGCCGTAGGCGGCGTACTCGGCGTCGGAGATCCGGAGCTTTGTACTGCACTCCTCGCCGGCGGGCAGCAGTCCGCGGAGTGCCGCGTGTGCTTTCGAGGCCAGCAGGTATTCAGCTTCCGATACCTCGCCGTAGTCAGCCGCCCGGCGTTTCGGCACCCACTGGAGGGCCCACTCGTCACCGGCGTCCACTCGAGCCTGGGCGAACGCGATGGCGGTGTCGAGGCGGCCCTGCTCGACCAGGAGGCCGATGACGCGGGCGGTGCCGTGCGGACCGGCGTACCAGCGACTGTTCACTTCGTACTGCGCAATGGTGGCCGTAATGTCCCGGCTGTCGGCGAGCACGATGGCCCACCACCGGCAGCCGGCCAGGCCGCCGGCTGGGTAGCGATCGTCGTCGGCGATGAAGCTGCCGGCCTGGGCTGCCAGCTCGTCCAGCTGGTGCTCGTCCACTGTCTCCCCCTCCTCTGATCCCGCGACCAATCCTCCGGCATCCGGCGACACGCCGGGGTGGTGCCGGTGGGTCGCGGGGCGTGCTCAGGGGTGGATGCGAGTGGTGCTACGGCGAGTCTGGGCAGACCTACGTGGCGGTGCGCACACCCGAGGGGCTACGGTTTTGGGGCGACCGGGTGTGATCCGCCCGGCGCCGAGGGCGCTCGCAAGCTCTCTCGAAGGTCGCAGTTCAGGTCCAAGGAGGCCCATTCGTGGACGCCGCAGTGCTCCGACAGGCACCGCTGTTCAGCCAGCTCGACGACGAAGCAGCCGAAGCGCTGACCGCTTCGATGACGGAGAGCAGGCTGCGCCGCGGCCAGGTGCTGTTCCACGAAGGCGACTCCGGTGACCGGCTGTTCGTCGTTGTCGAGGGCAAGGTCAAGCTCGGCCGTACCTCCGCCGACGGCCGGGAGAACCTGATCGCCGTGCTCGGCCCCGGCCAGATGTTCGGCGAGCTGTCACTATTCGACCCGGGACCGCGCTCCGCGACCGTCACGGCCGTCACCGATGCCTCGCTGATGTCCCTGACCCACGACGAGCTACTCCGCTGGCTGGCCGGCCGCCCCGAGGTCGCCCGCGGCCTGCTGCTGCAGCTGGCGTCCCGGCTCCGCAAGGTCTCCGACGTGGTGGCCGACCTGGTCTTCTCCGACGTACCGGGCCGCGTGGCCAAGGCCCTGCTCGACCTGGCCAGCCGCTTCGGCCGGACCGCCGACGACGGCGTCCACGTCCACCACGACCTGACCCAGGAGGAGCTGGCCCAACTCGTCGGCGCCTCCCGCGAGACAGTCAACAAGGCCCTGGCCGACTTCGCCTCCCGCGGCTGGGTCCGCCTGGAGCCGCGTTCGGTAGTACTGCTCGACGTCGACCGCCTGCAGCGGCGCGCCCGCTAGGAGTTGAGGTACACCAGCTGAGCGCGGACTGAGCGCTCAGCTGCGGGCCACAGGATCGGGTCCACGTCGGCATAGACGTGCTGGACGATCGCTTCGGCTGTTGTGTGGCCGTCGGCTACCGCAGTACGGACCTGGTCCAGGCGTTCCTGGCGGTGGTTGAGGTAGTACGTCAGTACTGCGTCTGGATCGTCGATGACCGGGCCATGGCCCGGCAGTAGGCGCTGCACGCCGGCCGGGGAGTTCGCGAAGGCGCGGAGGCTCTCCAGCGATTCCAGGTACGGCCCGAGCGCGCCGTCGGGGTGAGCAACCACGGACGTGCCGCGGCCGAGCACGGTGTCGCCCGTGAGCAGCGAGCCGTCCTGCGGGAGCCAGAAGCAGACCGAGTCCAGCGTGTGGCCTGGTGTCGGCAGTACTTCGATCCGCAGGTCGCCTGAGGTGATCAGGTCGCCCTCAGCGAGGCCGTGCGCGTGGTCGGTCGGGATCCGGAAGGCGGGGTCCACTGACCGCACTGGGGCGTTCGCCTGCGAGGCGAACCACGCTGCCCCCTCGGAGTGGTCGAAGTGTCCGTGCGTGAGTAGTACGGACGTCACGGAGTACTGCGCGACTGCGTCGAGCACCGCGCGCAGGTGTTCCTCGAGCATCGGTCCCGGGTCGACCACCACGACGGTGTCGGCATCCGGAGCCCGGAGGATCCAGGTGTTGGTGCCCTCGAGCGTCATCGGTCCAGGGTTCGGCGCGAGGACGCGGGACGCGTAGTCGGTGACTGCCTCGACTGTCATGTCGTCTCCAGGAAGGCCTGGTCGTTCTCCACCCGGATGGTCGGCTGGATCGGCCGGATCTCGCGGTCAGCGGAGGCTGCCAGCGCGTCGGCGACAGTGTCGTACGCCGTGAGGTCCAGGCAGCACAGGTACGTCGGCGGGAGCATCAGCATCTCGCCCGCATCCACCGCACGGACTGCCTCCGCCGGGAGCATCCACGCGACCTGGTCGGACTCGCTGGTCACGTCACGGGTGACCTGACCGGCTGGGAGCGCTGCGACGAAGAAGCGGGTGTCGTAGCGACGCGGCTCGAACTCGGGAGTGATCCAGTGCGCCCAGGCGCCGAGGAGATCGGCACGGAGTACCAGGTCGCGGCCGTGCAGGAAGTCGGCGAACCCGAGCTCGCGCGACTCCAGTGCGACCCGATCAGCCTCCCAGT
>Ga0190275_10002101_pt1 | contig 14451 bp, 13 predicted proteins | sample Popmic550T_FD_133745 | JGI IMG/M metagenome (GOLD analysis project Ga0190275, IMG submission 133745) | Populus adjacent soil microbial communities from riparian zone of Yellowstone River, Montana, USA - 550 T | ecosystem: Environmental > Terrestrial > Soil > Riparian zone > Trees stand | place... | reverse complement strand
CGCGCGGCTGGTGGCGCCCGGCGGCACCTTCGTCTTCGACGTCCCCTCGCTCCCCCGCCGCCGCCTGTCGCGCCGGCCGCCGAGCGGGTGGCACGGCGACACCGCCGCGTCGCTGGCCGACGTGCGGCGCTGGGCGGGCGACGCGTGGCGGCTCAAGCGGTGGCGCGGGATCGTCGCGATGCCCATCCACCGGATCCCCTCGCGGTGGCGGGCCGGGCTGGCGGGGGTGGACGCGTGGATCGGGCGGACGCCGCTGGGGCGGTGGTCGTCGTACTACGTTTGCGAGATGGAGCGATGCTGATGCGTGCTTCCGACGTGCTGCGGCGCCTCGTCCGCCGGGCGGTGCCGCTGGAGCTGCGCGCGGGGCTGGCCCACGCGCGCCGCGCCCGCAGTGACCGCGCCCGAGGGATCGCGTTCGCCGAGGCGCGCGGCGGGGGCGAGTGGCCGGTGCGCGTGGAGCTGTGGCAGCGGGTGATGCCCTCCACGGTGCTCGAGGCGAAGCTGGCGAACCTGCGGCTCGGCGCGTCGCTGGTCGACCGGAGCGCGGTGGAGCCGGGGGCGCGCTGGTCGTTCTGGCACCGCGTGGGCCGGCCGGGCGCGGCGCGCGGCTTCCGGGAGGGCCGCAACATCGTGGACGGGCGGCTGGTGAAGCAGGTGGGCGGCGGGCTCTGCCAGCTCAGCAGCCTCCTCTACCACCTGGCGCTGCTCGGCGGGCTGGAGGTGGAGGAGCGGCACGCCCACAGCCTGGACATCTACCGCGAAGAGGAGCGCTTCACCCCGCTCGGCGCCGACGCCACGGTGGTGTGGGGGTTCAAGGACCTGCGCCTGCGCAACCCGCACGCGGCCGCCGTGAGCATCGGCTGCCGGGTGGAGGGCGACCGGCTGATCGGCGAGCTGCGCAGCGCGTCGGAGCTCCCGGCGCGGAGCGTGGCCTTCGTCCGCGAGCCCGCGTCGCCAGGGCGGGTGCGCGTGTGGGCGGTGGTGGACGGCGCCGCCTGCGCCGAGACGGAGTACGAGCAGCGGCAGGGGCTGGCGCTGGCCTGAGCGTTGCTGGAGCGCGGTTTGCACACCGCCGCGCGCATGAACACGCGCATCTTCGTGGCGGTGGCTTCGATCTCAAGGACGATGACGTTCTGGAGGACGCCATGAGCGTCTCCGGCGCGCCGGCGGCATCGCGCCGCACGTTCATCCGCCACACGGTGGGCGTGCCGATCGTGGTGCGGAAGGTGGACGGCAGCGGAGCGCGCGAGGAGCAGAGCGTGAACGTGAGCGAGGGCGGCCTCTCCTTCGTCTCCGAGAACGAGATCCCCATCGGCACCACCATCGAGGTCTGCATCGCCGAGGTCGATCCGCCCTTCCAGGCGGAGGCGCGGGTGGTGTGGGCCAGCCCCGAGCCCGAGGGCGGCTGGTGCACCGGCGTGCAGTTCCTCGAGGCCGCCGACGCCTTCCGGGTGCGCATGGTGGAGCAGGTGTGCGCCATCGAGCGCTACCGCCGGGAGGTCGAGGCCGTCGACGGCCGCCTCCTCACCCCGCAGGAAGCCGCGAAGGAGTGGATCGGCAAGTACGCCGGGCGCTTCCCGGGGAAGTAGCGCGCGCCGGATCCTGGACCTCGCCGTATCTCCATCCCCTGAATGTCGCCGTTGAAGCCTCACCATCCGGTGAGGCTTTCGTCGTTGCGGGCGTAGACGACGAAGTGCCGTATCGTGGGATAGGGCAAGGGTTTCGATCCATCGACGTAGCACATGTCGAGCGTTTGCCGCATCCCCGCCCGCACCGGCACGCACCCTGCGACGGGGTGCCGTCCCTTCCGGCCCCGCAGGAGCGGCGGCCGGTGAATCACCCGAGGGCTGGAGGTGACGATGGACGCCACGATGACCGAAGCGCCGCGACGGACGAAAGGCCTGGAGACGCGGCAGCGCGCGCCGGCCCACGCCGGGCGGCCGCGCACCGAGGTGAACCGCATCCGCAACGAGGTGCCCCCGCTCGCCACGCCGGTATGGGCCAAGCGCCTGGCGGTGGGGCTGGGCTACTTCAGCGTGGGGCTGGGGCTGGCCGAGCTGCTGGGCACGCGGCGGCTGGAGGAGTGGCTGGGGGTGGAGAACGCGAAGCTGATCCGCGCCTACGGCGTGCGCGAGATCGCCACCGGCGTGCAGATCCTGATGGGGAGCCGCCTGGCGCCGCTGCTGTGGGGCCGCGTCGCGGGCGACGTGCTGGACCTGGGCACGCTGGGCGTGGCGCTGCGCGACCCCGACGCCAACCGCCGCAACCTGGCCATCGCCATGGGCGCGGTGACCGGGGTGATGCTGCTCGACATCCTGGATGGCATGGCGCTCGGCAAGACGCGCTCGTGACGGCGGCGTGAGGCCCGCGGCCGGGCGCCTCGCGGGGCGCCGGCGCGCGGGGTCGTCGCGATGGGTGAGGTGGTTTCGGAGGCGGGCGGAGGCGTGCGGAACGGTCGCGGGCGGTCCGTCGGCGAGCTTGGTGGAACCCGGGTAGGGGAGGTTTGTGATGAAGGCACTGGCCTGGCACGGCAAGGAAGACATCCGCTGCGACAACGTCCCCGATCCCACGATCGAGGAGCCGACGGACGCGATCGTCCGCATCACCTCCACGGCGATCTGCGGGAGCGACCTGCACCTGTACGACGGCTACATCCCCTTCATGAAGCCCGGCGACATCGTGGGCCACGAGCCGATGGGGATCGTGGAGGAGGTGGGGAGCGCGGTCACCAAGCTCAAGCGCGGCGACCGCGTGGTGATCCCCTTCACCATCTGCTGCGGCGCGTGCTGGTTCTGCCAGAAGGGGCTGTGGTCCGCCTGCGACACCACCAACCGCAAGCCCGAGATCGCCCAGAAGCTGATGGGGCACGCGCCGGCGGGACTGTTCGGCTACTCGGCGCTCACGGGCGAGTACCCCGGCGGGCAGGCGCAGTACCTGCGCGTGCCGCACGCCAACGTGACCTCGCTGAAGGTGGAGAACGACCTTCCCGACGAGCAGCTCCTCTTCCTGAGCGACGTGTTCCCCACCGGGTGGATGGCGGCCGAGAACGCCGACATCGAGCCGGGGGAGACGGTGGCGGTGTGGGGGTGCGGGCCGGTGGGGCAGTTCGCCATCCAGAGCGCGTGGATGCTGGGCGCCGGCCGCGTGATCGCCATCGACCGCGTGGCCGAGCGGCTGCGCATGGCCGCGGAGCACGGCCGCGCGGAGACGATCGACTTCAGCGAGGGGCACGTCTACGACAAGCTGCAGGAGATGACCGGCGGGCGCGGCCCCGACCGCTGCATCGACGCGGTGGGCGCCGAGGCGCACGCCTTCGGCACCCTGGACGCGGTGTACGACGCGGCCAAGGTGCTGATGCTGCAGGAGACCGACCGGCCGCACGTGCTGCGCGAGGCGATCATGTGCTGCCGCAAGGGCGGGACGATCTCCATCCCCGGCGTGTACGTCGGCGTCGTGGACAAGATCCCGCTGGGCGCGCTGATGAACAAAGGCCTCACCATCAAGACGGGCCAGACGCACATGCTGCGCTACATGGAGCCGCTGCTGAAGCGCGTGGAGGCGGGCGACATCGACCCGTCGTTCATCATCACCCACGTCCTGCCGATCGAGGAAGGGCCGAACGCGTACAAGACCTTCCGCGAGAAGCAGGACGGCTGCATCAAGGTGGTGCTGAAGCCCTGGGAGCAGCCGGGCGCCGCGTCCTGATCGCTTCGGCAGACATTCGCGCCGGTGGGCCTCGAACGGCGTGAACACGGAGCAGCGGAGAGAACGGAGGAAGCGGAGAACGGCCGGGCTGTTCTCCGCTTCCTCCGTTGCTGCGTGTGATACGAATCTTCCGACCCTTGGATTGTCATCCCGAGGCCGACCACACCTTCTCCGCGCCCGCGCTGAAGCTCGCAGGCCGAAGGATCTATAACCCGTCGTCGCAACACCTTGGCCGTAGCGCTCGGTCGATTGTAGATCCTTCGGCCTGCCAGCTTCATCCTCGCCGAAGGTTCAGCGTGATCGGCCTCGGGAGGACACCGTAGAGGTTCGCGGGGAATGCACGGCCATTCTCGCGATCTGCGATGACATCGGCATTCGGGCCCGCGGGCTGGCCGCGTCCTTGCGACTTCGGCCAGGCACACGCCGCATCCGCCCGTCCCCGCGAGAGACATGATCTGCATCCTGCACGGGTACCTGCTCGAAGGCTCCGGTAGCAACCTGTGGACGCGCTCGGTGGTGGAGTCGCTGTGCCGCGGGGGCGAGACGGTGCACCTGATGGCGCAGGAGAACCATCCCGAGCGCTACCCGTTCATCACCGAGGCGCGCCGCTACACGCCCGCCGGCGAGGTGGAGACCTTCTACAGCGCGCCGGAGGATGCGTACCCCGGGCGCTGCATCCTGCACAAGCCGGTGCTGGGCGACACCCTGCCCGTGTACGTGTGGGACCGCTACGAGGAGTTCTCGCGCGTGGTGCCGATGGTGGACCTGCCGGACGACGAGATCGAGACGTACGTGGACACCAACGTCCGCGCGCTCACCCGCGTCGTGCGCGAGAACGGCGTTACCGCCATCCACGCCAACCACGCGGTGCTGATGTCGGTGGTGGCGCAGCGGGTGTGCGCGGCGGAGGGGATCCGCTTCAGCATCATGCCGCACGGGAGCGCGCTGGAGTACGCGGTGAAGCGCGACGCCCGCTTCCTGCGCCTGGCGACGGAGGCGTTCACCGCGGCCGGGCGCATCTTCGTGATCGGCGACGAGATGCGGGGCCGGGTGCGCGACGTGTTCGCCGCCGTGCCCGACATCGACTGGAAGATGGTGGACCTGCACCTGGGGGTGGACACCAGCCAGTTCGAGCCCGTGCCGCGCACCGGGCGCGCCGCCAAGGTCCGCCAGCTCCACGAGGCGCTGGTCGATCTCCCCCGCGGCCGCACTCCGGCGCAGACGGACGCGATGCTCGCCGGGCTCCGCGGCGACCTGGCCGGCCCGGCGCTGGAAGCGGCGCTCGCCGTCGGCCGCGGGTTCTCGTCCAAGGCGCCCGACGCGGAGCTGGAGGGACAGCTCGACACGGTGGATTGGGAGAACGGTCGCACCCTCCTCTACGTCGGCCGGCTGATCTCGGCGAAGGGGGTGCAGGAGGTGGTCGCCGCGCTGCCGCTGATATTGGAGCGCGCGCCGGAGATGCGGCTGCTGGTGGTGGGCCACGGCCCCCTGCGCGAGCCGCTGGAGGCGATGCTCTGGGCGCTGGAGCACGGCGAACGCGCCCTGTTCGCCGAGATCGTGGCCACCGGCCGGGCGCTGGAGGGCGACCCCGAGGGCGAGGGTGGCGCGCACACGCTCACCAAGGTGTTGCACTTCCTGGACGCGCTGCGCGACCGCGGCGAGCTGGACGCGTACTTCGAGGCCGGGCGCCGGCTCGTGCGGCGCGACCGGGTGATCTTCACCGGCTACCTCACCCACCGCGAGCTGCGCCACCTCTTCCCCTGCTGCGACGCGGCGGTCTTCCCCTCGGTGGTGAAGGAGGCGGGGCCGCTCGTCTTCCTGGAGGCGCTGGCCAGCGGCGCGTTCCCGCTGGGCACCTACTTCGGGGGGATGAAGGCGAGCATCGACTCGGTGGCCGAGGTGCTGCCGCCCGAGGTCGCCGCGGTGATGAAGCTGGACCCCTCGGCCGAGCGCACCGTGGCCGACATCGTCCGCCAGGTGCCGATGGCGCTGGAGGCGGGCGAACAGCACAAGGAAGCGCTCTTCCGCGTCGCCCGCGACCGCTACGACTGGTCCAGCGTCTCCCGCACCCTGTCCGACGAGCTGAACGCGCTGTAATCGTTCCTCTTCGAGTGGACCCCGGCGGATGAAAGGCGGAGTTGGGCCGTTCGGCGGAGCGAACCGCGATGCTGTCGCCGCTCCGGAGAAGCCTTGCGCAGTTTGCAAGGCTTTTCGTAGTTGTTGCTGCGGCGCTGCGGCTTCAGCCGCCGGTCGACCCAGGCCACCACTCCAGACACTTCGGAGATCACGTCCCGTGACATTCGACCGCACGAAGGTGCTCGCGCTCGCCAGGGGGACCCTCGTTCTCCTGGCGTTCCTGTTCGCGGGGAATGCTGTGTCTGCGCTCCTCCGTCTCCCCATCCCCGGCAGCGTGGTGGGGATGGTGATGCTGGCGGCGTCGCTGCACTTCCGCGTCGTGCGGCCGGAGTGGGTGCGCCCCGCGGCGGACGTGCTGATCGCGCACATGTCGCTGCTGTTCATCCCTGCCGGCGTGGGGGTGATGGCATACGCGGGGCTGCTCCGGCGCGAATGGCTCCCGCTGGTCGCCGCCGGCGTGGTGGGAATGCTGGCGGTGCTGCTGGTGGTCGGCGTCCTCCAGCAGCGGATGGAGCGGCGTGGCTGACACGCTCGCGGCGGCCCTCGCGATCGCGGTGACGGTCGCCACCTACGTCGCGGCGCGGCGGCTGTACGCGCGCCACCGCCACCCGCTGCTGAACCCGCTGCTGGTGGCGATCACCGCGCTGATCGCGCTGCTGTACGCGGCGGGTATCGACTACGCGGAGTACGACCGCGGCGGGCGGCTGATCTCGTTCTGGCTGGGCCCCGCGGTGGTCGCGCTGGGCGTGCCGCTCCACGCGCAGCTCCACGAGATCGTGCGGCGCGGCCGGGCGATGCTGGTGTCGATCCTGGCCGGCAGCGTGGTGGGGATCGTGAGCGGCACGGCGATGGCGCTCCTGCTCGGCGCGTCGCGGCAGGTGGTGCTCACCGTGGCGCCGCGGTCGGTGACCACGCCGATCGCGATGGGGATCGCGCGGGAGCTGGGCGGCATCCCCCCGCTCGCGGCGGCGCTGGTGATCTCCACCGGCGTCTTGGGCGCGGTCGCGGGGCCGGCGGTGCTGCGGCTGGCGCAGGTCCGCAGCCGCACCGCGTGGGGGCTGGCGATGGGCGCCGCCGCGCACGGCATCGGCACCGCGCGGGCGGTGGAGGAGGGCGAGGCGGAAGGCGCCACCAGCGGCCTCGCGATCGGCCTGATGGGATTGGTGACGGCGCTGCTTGCGCCGCCGGTCATGGCGCTGCTGCTGCGGGTTCTGTCGGTGAGATGAGAGACAACGCGGGGACGGCTTTCAGGCGTGCAACAGCTCGGTGATCGATCCGGGTGCCGTACCGGTCAGCCGCTTGTGCAGCAGAACCGCCTGCGCGTCCGTGAAGCTCGCGACGATGTCGACGGCGAGCCGCGTCTCTTCTTCGGACGGCTCTCTTTTGTCCGGGTCCGCCTTCTCTGGCGAATCGACAAGGCGGGCGACGTCCTCCCGGAAAAGCGCCGGTACGAAATCGCTGTTCCGTCGCTTGATCGCGCCCAGGTACGTTTCGAACAGCGTCCGGATGATCTGCCGTTGCCCATGCTGCTGCGTGGCAAGACGCGGGTTGTTGATCACATACACCCGTACCAGCGCCTGCAGGAACCGCAGTTGGACATCGTGCGCTGGCTCAACCTGCAGGGCCACACCCGCCGCCGTCTCCACGAGACGTACGCCACGAACGAAACGGTCGATCAGCCGTGAGGTAGCGGTCCGCAGGTGTGCCCGCTGGGCATACTCACCCGTGTAGTGCGATCCGACCGATAGGCGTGAGAGGAACCGGAGAAATGTATCCCGTTGGCCGTCGATCTCGGCCTCCGGAATCTTGCTTTCCAAGCGTTTCCACCGTTCCGAAAACCACGTCCATTCTCCCTGGTCGCCGAAAACCAGGCTCTCGATGGGAATCAGCCCGGCGCGGTAGAAGTCATCCAGGTCGTGCACGCTGTACGCGATCGCGTCGGCGTGATCCATGATCGCGGCTTCGATCGACTGCTCGTCCAAACCCTTGAACCCCTCGCGCGCGAAGTCGAACTCCGTCTGCTCGGAGCTGTACGCGCCGAACTTTCGCGCCTTTACCGGGTCAGCGCCCTTGGCCCGCGTGTCGCGCACCCAAGGATATTTCAGGATTGCATTCAGGGTGGCGCGCGTGAGGTCCAGCCCCCGGTACTCGATCCGGTGAGGCTCGGTGCGAACCACGATCCGGAACGATTGCGCGTTTCCCTCGAATCCTTCGGGTGCTCCGTTCGCGCGCGCCAGGCGATCCAGCTCTTCCTCGGCAATGTGGCCGAACGGCGGATGGCCGAGGTCGTGGGCCAGTGCCGCGGCTTCCACCACATCGGGATTCAGCCCGCAGCGATCAGCCAACTCCGGCTGCTCGGCACGGAGCCTCTCGGCCAGCCGCCGCGCGATCTGCGCAACTTCGTGGGTGTGGGTGAGACGGTTGTGGAAGACGATTCCCTCGCTGGGACTCGCTACCTGCGTAACGTTGGCAAGACGCTGGAGGGCATCGCTGTAGAGAATCCGGTCACGGTCTCGCTGCCATGGATCGCGCGCGTGATCCGGCTCGTTTGCCGTGTGACGGCGGTCGGAGCGCTGGAGTGCCGGCAAGCAGGCCTCAGCGGACGGGTTCCAGGCACTCGTCGCGAGTCACCCGCGCCGCGCCGCTGTCGACCAGATTCCACATGGCGTTGCGGATCCCGAGCGGTGACACGTCGTCCGGACGCGGGCGGCTCAGCAGGTCGATGGGGCTGACGGGCTGATCCGAACTGCGGAGCCAGTCCAGCAGGAGCTTTTCGGCGGCTTCGATTTCACTTTTCGACATAGCGCCTCGGTCGCCTGGACAGGGAGGTGTACGGCCGTTTTCGACGCAACAACACTGCCGCGAGCCGTTGGCCCGCATGCCAGCAGAGGTCTTGAGATGTGGGGTGAGGTAACAAGCGATTCCCCGTCGTATGGCCCGCTCGCCATCGCGATCCATGATAGCGTCACCGGGAGAAAGGAGCAACACAACTGGTGGTGCTCCGCTCCTTTTTTGACCGCCATCCATGGTACCCCATCCGAATCTGTTGCGTGCCTTATCGCTGCGCGTCTTCGCTCGTTGCAGACGATCTGCAACTTCGTCCCGCCCAGCCGCGCCCGATGCAGGTTTCACCCCTGTTCGTCACACCTTACCGTCTCATTACATCGCCCCCGTACCCCCGCGGGCGCGGAGACGCTATCCTATCAAACCGTAGATTCTCCAAACCTCGCCGCCCCGGTCTTTCCATGCTCGTGTCCATCCGCCGCGTTCTGGTGCCGCTGCTCGTCGCGCTCGGCCTCTGCGCCCTCGCATTCACCGCCCGCGCCCAGGCGCCCGCGCTCGACGCCATCTACCGGGCGGACGCGGACCGGCTGATCCAGGCGGCGCTCACCGACAGCTTCGGGTGGAAGCGGCTGGCCACGCTGACGGACCGCTTCGGGCACCGGCTCAGCGGGTCGCAGGCGCTGGAGAACAGCATCGACTGGGCGCTGGGCGAGATGCGGCGCGACGGGCTGCAGAACGTGCGCGGCGAGCCGGTGATGGTGCCGCACTGGGTGCGCGGCGAGGAGAGCGCCGAGCTGCTGCTGCCGCGCCGCGTGCCGCTGCACATGATCGGCCTGGGCGGCAGCGTGGGCACGCCGGCCGGCGGCATCACCGCGGACGTGATCGTGGTGACCAGCGAGGCCGAGCTGGCCGCGCGCGGCGCCGAGGCGCGCGGCAAGATCATCCTCTTCGACGTGCCGTTCACCACCTACGGCGAAACGGTGCGCTGGCGCAGCCTGGGCGCCATCGCCGCGGCGAAGGCGGGCGCGGCGGCGGCGCTCATCCGCTCGGTGTCGAGCTTCAGCATGCAGAACCCGCACACCGGGGGCATGCGCTACTACGACACCACCGTCGCTCGCCTCCCCGCCGCCGCGATCAGCGTGGAAGACGCGATGATGCTGCACCGCATGCAGGACCGCGGCGAGCGCATCCAGCTGCGGCTGTCGATGGGCGCGCGCACCCTCCCCGACGCGCGGTCGCGCAACGTGGTGGCCGAGATCGTGGGCCACGAACGCCCCGACGAGGTGGTGGTGATCAGCGGCCACCTGGACAGCTGGGACGTGGGGACCGGCGCGATGGACGACGCGGGCGGGAGCGTGGCCGCGTGGGAGGCGGTGCGGCTGATGCAGCGGCTGGGCCTGCGGCCGCGGCGCACCGTGCGCGTGGTGCTGTGGACCAACGAGGAGAACGGGCTGCGCGGCGGCACCGGCTACCGCGACGCGCACCGGGCGCAGCTCGACAAGCACGTGCTGGCGATCGAGAGCGACAACGGCGTCTTCCGCCCCAATGGCTTCCGTTTCCAGGGGAGCGACGCCGCGCTCGCCACCATGCGCCAGGTCGCGCGGCTGCTGGAGCCGATCGGCGCCACGAAGATGGACCGCGGCCCCGCCGACGCCGACGTGGGGCCGATGATCGCGCTGGGCGTGCCCGGGCTGGGGCTGGACGTGGACGGGACGAAGTATTTCTGGTACCACCACAGCAACGCCGACACCATCGACAAGCTCGACCCGCAGGAGTTCGCGAAGTGCGTGGCCGCGATGGCGGTCGCCGCCTACGTCGTCGCCGACATGCCGGGCACGCTTCCGCGCGAGGTGCCGGCCGCGGGGCTGTAGACGGCTTCTACCGCCTGGCTCACGCAGAGAAACGGAGAAGCAGAGGAGCCCGGCGGTTCCTCTGCTTCTCTGCTTCTCTGCTTCTCTGCCTGAGATTGCTGTTCTTACGTCGATGGATGCGCGACTACTGCGGTCGCCTCGATCTCCACCTTCGCCCGCTCTTCGACGAGCCCGGCGACGATCACGGCGGACATCGCGGGGAAGTGGCGGCCGAACACCTCGCGGTAGGCGGCGCCCAGCTCGCGGCCGGCGTCCAGGTACTCGCGGCGGCTGGTGACGTACCACGTCATCCGCACCACCTGGCGCGGCTCGGCGCCGGCGGCGGCGAGCACCGCCGCGATGTTGCGGAGCGCCTGCGCCGCCTGCGCCACGAAATCGTCCGTCTCGAACGCGCACGTCGCCGGGTTCCAGCCGATCTGCCCGGCCACGAACACCATCCGTCCCTCCGCCGCGACGCCGTTCGCGTACCCCTTCGCCGACGCCCACCCCTCGGGCTGCAGGATCTCCGGAAGGCCGCTCATCGCGCCCCCCGCCGCTGGAATGCTCGCCGCAGTCGCCCCTGACCGGCGGCTGAAGCCGCAGCAACAACTACGAAAAGCCTCGCAAACCGCGCGAGGCTCGACGGCCGGGTCTTCCGGTCCGCCGACGCCTCCGTCCCACGTCGAAATCCGCGAAGGCGGACTGTGTGCCGTTGTAGCGGCGAGTTCACTCGCATATTCCCCCGGACGGTGCCCCCTCATCCGTCCACGATCCTCCTGGACCGTGTCCCCTCGTCCACATCCACGCTTCGATGTTCATCATTCCGCCGCACCGCCTTCCTGCTGGCGCAGGCGGAAGCGCTGCAGCTTGCCGGTCTGCGTGCGCGGCAGCGCGTCGACGAACTCCACGCGGCGCGGGTACTTGTAGGGGGCGATGGACTGCTTGGCGTGGTCCTGCAGCGTCTTCGCCATCTCGTCGCCGGGGGTGAAGCCCTCGCGGAGGACGACGAACGCCTTCACCACGTTGCCGCGCTCCTCGTCCGGCGCGCCGACCACGGCGCACTCCAGCACGGCGGGGTGCTCCAGCAGGCAGTTCTCCACCTCGGGGCCGGCGATGTTGTAGCCGGACGAGATGATCATGTCGTCGTTGCGCGCGCGGTACCAGAAGTAGCCCTCGTCGTCCATCACGTAGGTGTCGCCGGTCAGGTTCCAGCCGTCCTGCACGTACGTCTTCTGCCGCTCGGGGTCGTCCAGGTAGCGGCAGCCGGTGGGGCCCTGCACCATCAGCCGCCCCATCTCGCCGCGCGGCAGCTCGCGCCCCTCGTCGTCCACCACGCGCGCCCGGTAGCCCGGCACCGCGCGCCCCGTGGAGCCCGCGCGGATGTCGTCGCCCGACGCGCTGATGAAGATGTGCAGCATCTCGGTGCTGCCGATCCCGTCGATGATGCGGATGCCGGTGGCCTCGCGCCACGCCTCGAAGGTGGCGGCGGGGAGCGGCTCGCCGGCGCTCACGCACTTCCGCAGCGCGGAGAGGTCGAAGTCCTTCGCCAGCCCCGCCATCACCCGGTACGCCGTGGGCGCGGTGAAGCAGACGGTGGCGCCGAACTCCCGCATCCCCTGCAGCAGCTGCGGCGGCGAGGCCTGCTCCAGCATGAGCGTGGCGGCGCCCACGCGCATGGGGAACATTGCGTAGCCGCCCAGCCCGTAGGTGAACGCCAGCGGCGGCGACCCGCAGAAGACGTCGGCGGGCTCGGGGCGGAGGGTGCGCGCGCCGAAGGTGTCGGCGCTGGCCAGCAGGTCGCGATGGAAGTGCATCGTCCCCTTCGGCTGCCCCGTGGTCCCGCTCGTGAACGCGATCATCGCCACGTCCTCGGCCGACGTCGCCACGTTCGCGAAGTCGGCCGAGACGGCGCGCATCGCCCGCTCCAGCTGTCCCTCCGCATCTCCCCCGCCGAACACCAGCGTGCGCTCCAGCGTCGGCGACGCCTGCGCCGCGGCTTCGAGGTCCGCCGCCAGCCGTGCGTCGCAGAGGGCCACGCGGACGCGCGCCTTGTCGATGATGGCCGAGAGCTCGCGTGCCCGCAGCAGCGGCATGGTGGCGACCGCGATGCCGCCGGCCTTCAGCACGCCGAACCAGGCGGCGAACATCATGGGCCCGTTGTAGCCGCGCAGCAGCACGCGCTCGCCGGGCACCAGCCCCGCGTCGCGCACCAGCGCGCCGGCGATGCGGTTCGCGCGCTCGGTCAGCTCGGCGTAGCTCCAGCGCGTGCCGGGGGCGATCAGCGCCGGCCGGTTGGCGTGGCCGGCGGCGGCGGTCGCGTCCAGGAGCTCGGCGGCGGCGTTGATGCGCGGCATCGCGGCCAGGTGCGGCACGCCGGACAGGTCCAGCACCGGCCACAGCTCGCGCGGCGGCAGGTGGTCGCGCGCGAAGGTGTCCACGTGCGCGGTGGGCGCGGCTTGCGGCGCGGGCGCGGTCTCGAGCATGGGCAGCCGCCTCGGGTGGGTGCGAGGTGGGGGAAGGATCGGGATGATGATGGACGACGAGGCCGCAAGCGGCAGGCCGGGCGACCAACCCCCACCCTGCGCTTCGCGCTGTCCCTCCCCCGAACTGCAGGGGAGGGACGAGCTCGCTGTCGCTCGCGGTGGGGCTTCTGGTGGATCGCCGCGGGCGACGGGTCTTTACTGCGTCTGCGCGGCGAGGAGCTGGGCGGCGATCACCAGCTTCTGCACCTCCGTGGTACCCTCGTAGATGCGGAGGGCGCGGACGTCGCGGTACAGCGTCTCGGCGATGGAGTCGCGCACCACGCCGCGGGCGCCGAGGAGCTGGACGGCGCGGTCCACCACGCGCTGGGCGGCCTCCGTCGCGTAGAGCTTGGCCATCGCGGCCTCGCGGGTGATGCGCGCCGCGCCGTTGTCGCGCGTCCACGCGGCGCGGTAGATCAGCAGGGCGGAGGCGTCCACGTCCAGCGCCATCTCGGCCAGCGCCGTCTTGGTGAGCTGGTACTCGGCGAGCGCCTGGCCGAAGATGCGGCGCTCGCCGCACCACGCCAGCGCCTCGTCCAGCGCGCGCCGCGCGAACCCCAGCGCCGCCGCGCCCACGGTCGAGCGGAAGACGTCGAGCGTCCCCAGCGCCACCTTCATCCCCCCGCCAGCCTCGCCGATCAGGGCGCCGGCGTCGACCCGGCAGCCGTCGAGCCGCACGGTGCCGAGGGGGTGCGGCGCGGTAACGTCGATGCGCTCGGTGACGCGGAGGCCGGGGTTGTCCGCATCCACCACGAATGCGGCGAACCCGCGCTCGCCGGCCTCGGGGTAGCGCGCGAAGACGACGTAGCGGTCCGCGATCCCCGCGTTGGAGATCCACGTCTTCTCCCCGTCGATGACGTATCCGCCGCCGTCGCGCCGGGCGACCGTGCGCATCGCCATCACGTCGGAGCCGGCGTCGGCCTCGGAGATGGCGAACGCGGCGATCGTCTCGCCCGCGGCGACGGAGGGGAGCCAGCGGCGCTTCTGATCATCCGTCCCGAAGAGGGAGATGGGGCCGGAGCCGAGGCCCTGCATGGCGAACGCGAAGTCCGCCAGCCCGCTCGCGTACGCCAGCGTCTCGCGCGCCAGGCAGAGCGAGCGCACGTCCAGCCGCTCGTGCACGCCCCCGTACGCGGCGGGCACCGCGTAGCGCAGCCACCCGCCCTCCGCGAGACGCCGCACCAGCGCGCGGCAGGCGTCGTCCACGCCACCGGCGGGGTGCGCGAGGGCGTCCGCCTGCGCCTGCGTCCACGCGCGCAGCCGCGGCGCCATCTCGCGGTGCGAGACGTCGAAGAAGGGCCAGGCGAGGAAGGTGGTGTCGGGCATTCGGGCGGTGGTCAGGATCGGGAGTGCTCTCGTGTGGAAATTTGCGAGTAAACTCGCCGCTACAACGGCACGCTCTCGTGTGGGAATTTGCGAGTAAACTCGCCGCTACCACGGCACGCTCTCGTGTG
>Ga0190275_10002100_pt1 | contig 14452 bp, 13 predicted proteins | sample Popmic550T_FD_133745 | JGI IMG/M metagenome (GOLD analysis project Ga0190275, IMG submission 133745) | Populus adjacent soil microbial communities from riparian zone of Yellowstone River, Montana, USA - 550 T | ecosystem: Environmental > Terrestrial > Soil > Riparian zone > Trees stand | place... | reverse complement strand
TACCGCACCGCCTGGCTGCGCGCCAACTACCCGGCCGAGTACATGGCGGCGCTGATCTCCTCGGTGATGTCGACCAAGGACAAGGTCCCGTTCTTCGTGTCGTGCTGCGAGGACATGGGCATCGAGGTGCTGCCGCCCGACGTCAACGAGTCGAGCCACAACTTCGAGGTCCACGACCGCAACATCCGCTTCGGGCTCGACGCGGTCAAGAACGTCGGCTCGGCCGCGGTCGACGCGATCGTCGCGGCGCGCGAGGACGGCGGCCCGTTCGCGTCGCTGTGGGACTTCTGCCGTCGTGTCGACGTGCGCGCCGTCAACAAGAAGGCGATCGAGGCGCTGATCAAGTGCGGCGCGTTCGACTCGACCGGGGCGACCCGCTCCGGGATGCTCGCCGTGCTCGAGCAGGCCCAGGGCGCCGGCCAGAAGCAGCAGCAGGACGCCGCGCTGGGCCAGGGGTCGATCTTCGAGCTCGAGGAGCCCGCGCCGGGCGGAGGGCCCGGCGGCCAGCCCGACCTTCCCGTGCCGGCGCTCCCCGACGAGCGCTCGGAGATCAACGCGTGGGAGAAGGAGACGCTCGGCCTGTTCCTGTCGAGCCATCCGCTCAAGGAGGTCCGCCACGCGCTGCGGCGCAAGGTCGACTGCTCGATCGCCGACCTGCCGGATCGCAAGGACCAGGAGTGGGTGACCGTCGGCGGGATCATCACCGAGTGCAAGAAGATTCGCACCCGCAAGGGCGACCCGATGCTGTTCGCGACGTTGGACGACCTCGAGGGCCAGGTCGAGATGCTCGTCTTCGCCAAGGTCTATGCCGACAACGCCGACAAGGTCGACGTCGACTCGGTGATCACCGTCCGCGGCCGGGTCGACAAGAAGGAGGCCGGGGAGGTCAAGCTCGTCGCCCAGGAGGTCACCGCCTTCGAGCCGACCGTCGAGGAGGTCGAGCTAGCCGCCGCCGAGGCCGCGGCCGAGCCGGACGTCAAGCGGATCTCCAAGCGCGTCACCCTCGACGTCCCCGGTGTCGTTCCAGAGAGCCTGCTCGACGAGCTGAAGCAGGTCGTCGAAGTCTTTCCCGGCGAGTACCAGCTGCTGCTGCGTGTCGGCCAACGCAGCCTCAAGCTCGGCGACGCGTTCCGCATCAAGGCCGAGGACAGCGCCTGCCTCGCCGAGCTGGGCGCGCTGCCCGGCGTCTCGATGGCTGCCTGACCTACGCAACACGCGGCCGTCCGTGCGACGCTGCTGAGGCAACCGAAAGAGAGGGACCCGTGCGCATCAAGAGACTTCCGAGCCCCGCGATGGCCGTCGCCTTCGCCGCGCTCTTCGTAGCCGGTGCCGGAGGCGCTACCGCCGCCACCGGCATGCTCGACGGCGGCGACATCAAGAACAACTCGATCACCGCCAAGGACGTCAAGAACGGTTCGCTGCTGAAGAAGGACTTCAAGCGCGGCCAGATCCCGGCAGGCAAGCGCGGTCCCCAGGGGGCCCAGGGCGTAGCCGGACCGGCTGGCCGTGCTGGCCGCGACGGGACCAACGGCTTCGGTCAACTCGTCTACGGGCAGGGCGTGGGGATCGTGCCACCTGGAGAGACGGGCGACGACGTCGTGGCCCTGTGTCCCGATGGGACATTCCCGACCGGCGGTGACGCCTTCTTCCTCGATGACGCCGACGAGCTCGTTCCCGAGCAGGAGGTGGCGGTTCAGGGTCTCGCCACCAACCTCGACGGGGTCCCGGTCGCCTGGATCGCAACTTCCAAGGTGAACGGCTCGATCGACGAGCTGCAGCTCGTCGTCGATGTCATCTGTGCCAACGCGAGTCAGGTCGGCTTCTCGACCACGTCCCAGGGGAAGACCAAGTCCAAGGTTGCGGGCCTCGATCGGCCGGGTCGGCTCCAGGTACGACGCCCCTGAGCCGTTGCCAGCCGGACGTTCCAGCCCAGGGATAGCGGTGGTCCTGGGGGCCGCCGCTTTGCTCGCCGCCTCGGCACCCTGTGCCGGGGCGGCCCCAGCCGCTCCTGGAGCACTGGCCACGGCAGACTTGGTGGGGGAGCTGCGTCAGGCCGAGGTGCGGCAGAGCTTCGGTGCCCGTTTCGCCCGGTACCGACAGGTGATCGGCGGGCTGCCGGTACTCGGCTCCGACACGGTCGTGACCGACGGCCGCGGTCGAGCAGGCAATCTTGTGGTTGAAGGCACACGCCGTGCTCGGCGTGTGCCCGCACGGGCGACGCTGGCTCGGGCCAACGCCGTTCGCACCGCCCGCCAGGCAGCCGGGGTCACCGCTCTGCGTGGGCCGATCGCCGCCGGTCAGGCGATTCTGGTCACGGGTGCCGGGCCGCGCACCGTTTGGCGGGTCGTTGTCCCGTCAGGCCAGCCGCTGGGCAGCTTCGAGGTGCTCGTCGACGCTCGTGACGGGAGTGTCCTGCGCATCCGGGATCTGCTTCGCCGTGCGTTCACCGCAACCGGCCAGGGGTCGGTGTTCGACTCCAATCCGATCGTCGCGCAGGGATCGCGCGGCGCTCTGGCCGACGCAGGCGATTCCGACAGCGCGACGCTCACCGCGCTGCGCGAGGAGGTCGCGCTGGCGCGGCTCGACACCGACTCACCGGGTTGCCTCGAGGGGCAGTGGGCGCACGCCACGATTCCCGCCGGAGAGGTCTGCGACAACCCCGGTCGCGACTTCGCCGCCCTAACGCGCGACGACGGTGAGTTCGAGGCCGTCATGGCCTACTTCCACATAGATCGTGCGCAGGAGTACATCCGCTCGCTCGGCTTCGACGACGTGCGCGCGGTCCAGCAGCGCGTGCGCGCGAACGAGGTCTTCGTCGACGAGGACGACGACCCGCTGCCGCCCGCGGAGCAGGACAACTCCTTCTACGACTCGCTGAACGGCGAGATCTCCCTCGGCACCGGCGGCACCGACGACGGCGAGGACGGCGAGGTGATCGTCCACGAGTACGGCCACGCGATCCAGGACGACCAGGTGCCCGGTTGGGGGGCGAGCGACGAGGGCGGCGCGATGGGCGAGGGCTTTGGGGACTACCTCGCCGCCGCGATCTCCGCGACCTTCGCGCCGAGCGCGACCTTCGACCCCTGCGTGGCCGAGTGGGACGAGCTTGGCTTCGGCAATCCGGCGGCAGTGCCGTGCCTACGCCGGGTCGATGGGAGCCCGACTGCGAGCGACGTCGGTCCTGGAACCGACTGCAACGGCGAGGTCCACTGTGCCGGTGAGGCGTGGTCCGGGGCGCTATGGGAAATCCGAGCCGAGATCGGCGGCCAGACTGCCGACCGGGTGGTGATCCAGTCGCACTTCAGCTTGACCCCCGCGGCCGGCTTCCATGAGGGTGCGCAGGCCCTGCTCGCCGCTGACGCCACGCTCTACGGCGGCGTCCACGTGGCTTTCATGCGCGATCTGCTCGCCGCGCGCGGTCTGCTCGACATCGAGCGGCTCGACGACGCCCCCGCCGGCGCCCGGCCGCTCACGCTTCCCGGCGACGCCGCCGGAACGCTCGCCGCCGGCGATGACGATCACGACGTCTACGCGCTGAACCTGACGGCCGGGCGTTCGGTGCTGCTTCGCCTGAGCGGCCCGGGCGGCGAGTACGACCTGCGGCTGCTGCGCCCGGGAGCGACCAGCGTCGACGATCCCGGCGCATCGGTCGCGGCGTCCGAGACGACCGGCCCCAACGAGACGCTCAGCTTCACACCGGGGCAGTCGGGCGTGCACTACGTGGACGTCGTGGCGATCGCGGGCGGGGGGCCCTACGCCCTCGCGGCCAGGCTCGACGGCGACGGCGACCTCGCCGACGACGGCCAGGACAACTGTCCGGCGGTCGCCAACAGCGACCAGGCCGACGGTGATCGCGACGGCATTGGGGATGCCTGCGACCGCTTCCCCGTCGATCCCGTCAACGACCGCGATCGCGACCGCATCGCAGCCGACGAGGACAACTGTCCCGCGGTTGCCAACCGCGGCCAGCGCGACTGGGACGGTGACGGCCGCGGCGACGTCTGCGACCGCAGCGCGCGGGTCAAGCTCGGCCGCGCGCGCCGCGACGGGCGGCGCGTGCGGGTAATCGCGACGCTGAGGCCTGACCTGCTCGGCCCGCGAGCCGTGAAGCTCGGCGTCCAGCGGCGTGTCTGCGCGCCGCGCTGCAGCTGGCGGTCGGCTCGCGTGTCGGTCAGCGCCCGCCGCGTCGGGCGCGGGCGCGTGCAACTCCGCCTGCGGCTCGCTGACGGCGACTACCGGCTGCGCGCCCGGTTGGTCGATCGCCGCTATGCGAAGGCGCGCAGCCGGGCAGTGACCGTCCCGCGCCCCTGACCCGCCAGCTGGCGCGACGCGCGGTCGTCGTGCGCGGGGGCAGCTACCCTGACCGCTGTGGAGCCGACCGCGCTACCGAACCTGGGTGAGCAGCACGAGTGTCGTCAGTGCTGCGCGTTCTGCGATCGCGTCGTCCATCCCGCCGGCTGCATCGAAAGCGGCTGTGAGTTCCTCTATCTCTATGACGACGAGGAGACCGGCGTCCGCTACATGGGCTGTATGAACAAGGTCTTTCGCGCCGAGATCGACGTCGCGGTCTACGACGCGGCGCAGCGCACCCGCCACGGCTACGGCGGCGTCAAGATGACCGGTGTGCCGCTCGAGCGGTGCCGCTCGACCGTCGAGCGGGCCTACGACGGGCACGGCGACGCCTTCGATTGCGTCAACCCAGGGTTCTTCGAGAAGCCTGGGGCCGCGGACTTCGACCTACGCGACCGACTCTAGGTCCTCGAGAACGTCTTCGATCGCCTCGCGGACGTCGCTCGGTGGCGTCCCCGCCTCACGGGCGATCGCTCGCCGCAGATCGGCGGCGATTCGGGCGGCGGCCTGCGCTCGGTCACGGCCGTACTGCTCGGCCAGGCAGACGATGCAGAACGGGGTGGTGGAAGGCGGCCGCTCGAGCGGATCGCCGCATCCGTCGCAGATACCGGCCGGCGGAGTCGGCCCGTCGCCGTGCAGCCGCTGATGGCGCTCGGCGTAGTGCGCGAGCCAGGCTTGGAAATCTGGGTGGGCGATCAGTCCCATGCAGATATGCAGGCTAGACCGTGTCGCCCACTGGGGCAAGCGGTTGTTACACAACGGTGGAGGGACTACTTGCGGCGGGCGAGGGCGCGAAGGCCGTTGCGGCGCAGCTCGCGCGCCCGCTCGATGTCCAGCGCCGTCGGCGCCTTGCCCTCCAGCCCCGGTCCCTCGAAGATCGCCGGAAGATCCTCGAAGCGCGGCTCGGACAGGAAGGCGCCGCAGCCGCGAGCGCCGATCTCGCCCTCGCCGAGCGGCGCGTGGCGGTCGCGGTTCGACCCCAGGGGAGTCAGCGAGTCGTTGACGTGCAGGCAGCGCAGCCGGCCCTTGCCGACCGTCGCCTCGCACTCGTCCATCACCTTCGCGACGGCGTCGGCGGTGCGGACGTCGTAGCCGCTGGCGAGCAGATGGCAGGAGTCGAGGCAGAGTCCGAGCCGCTCGTGGCCGCCGGCCAGCTCGACCAGCCGCGCCAGCTCGTCGAACGAACGGCCGAGCGTGTTGCCGGCGCCGGCTGTGTCCTCCAGCAGGAGATGGCAGGAGTCCGACTCCGCGAGCGCTTCGCCGAGCGCGTCGCCAACACGCTTCAACGCCTCCTCGTGGGGCTCGCCGACCGTCGAACCGGGATGCAGGACGACACCGTCCGCTGGGACCGCGTCGCCCATCCGCAGCGAGTGCTTCAGCGACGCCAGCGACTTCGTCCGGATCTCGGGCTCCTTCGAAGCGCAGTTGACGAGGTAGACGGAGTGGATGACGATCGACTTGATCGGCCCGTCGGCCATCAGCTCGCCGAATGCCGCGATGTCGTCGTCGCGCCAACGCGTCGGCTTCCACATCCGCGGCGACTGGTTGAAGACCTGGATCGCGTCGGCCCCGATCTCGACGCCGCGGCCGTGCGCCTTGACCAGGCCGCCGGCGGTCGAGACGTGTGCGCCGATTAGCATGCCGCCCCCGTGTCCATCCGAGTCAGATTCGCTCCTTCGCCCACCGGCGCCCTCCACATCGGAGGCGCGCGCACGGCGCTGTTCAACTGGCTCCTCGCCCGCGGGTCCGGGGGCGACCTCGTGCTGCGGATCGAGGATACCGACAAGGAACGCTCCACCCAGGAGAACGTCGAGCAGATTCTAGACGCCCTGCGCTGGCTCGAGATCGACTTCGACGAGGGCCCGATCTTCCAGGCCGAGCGCGCCGAGCGCCACCGCGACGCGCTTCAGCAGCTGCTCGACAGCGGCCACGCCTACCGCTCCACCGCGGCCACCGCGGAGGTCAAGGCGTGGAAGGAGCGGAACCCGGGGCGCGGCTTCCGCGGCGAGGCGGAGAGCGAGGGGGCGATCCGCCTGCGCGTGCCGGACGAGGGCACGAGCGTCGTCCACGACGTGATCCGCGGCGACACGCGCTTCGACCACGTCCACCTCGACGACCTCGTGATCGCCCGTGGCGACGGCTCGGTCCTCTACAACTTCGCCGTCGCGATCGACGACCTCGACGCCGGGATCAGCCACGTCGTCCGCGGCGAGGACCACCTGTCGAACACGCCGAAGCAGCTGCTCGTGCTCGAGGCGCTCGGCGCCGAGGCGCCGACCTACGCCCACCTGCCGCTGCTCCACGGTCCCGACGGCAAGAAGCTGTCGAAGCGCCACGGCGCCGCATCGGTCCAGGAGCTGCGCGAGGCCGGCTATCTGCCCGAGGCGGTACGCAACTACATCGCCCTGCTGGGCTGGTCGCTCGACGACTCGACGACGCTGATGACGACCGAGCAGATGGTCCAGAACTTCGACCTCTCGCGTGTGTCCAAGTCGCCGGCGGTCTTCGACGAGCAGAAGCTGCGCTGGATGAACGGCCGCTACCTGCGCGAGCTGGAGCCGCCCGAGCTGGCAGCGCGGCTCGAGCAACGGCTCGGTCGCGGCGGACTCCAGCAGGCGGCGACGCTCGCCCAGGACAAGATGCAGACGCTCGACGAGTTCTGGCCGCTCGCCGGGTTCCTGGTCGAGCGCCAGCCCTACGACGAGAAGGCGTGGGCGAAGGTGATGGGCGACGGCGCCCACGACCGTCTGGCCGCCGCGCGCGCGGCGCTGGCCCAGGTCGAGCCGTTCGACGAGGCGGGCGTCGAGGCGGCGCTGCGCGCCGTCGTGGAACAGCTCGGAGTCAAGCCGCGCGAGGTCTTCCAGCCGGTGCGGCTCGCGATCAGCGGCAGCACGATCTCACCGGGGATCTTCGAGTCGGTCGTCGCGCTGGGGCGCGACGAGACGCTCACCCGGGTCGACGACGCGCTAGCCCGCTCCTAACGCAACGCTCAAGCCCTGCAACGGGGTGCCGATAGGTGCCCTGTAGTGCAGACACTCATCTCGAACACTCCCGCCTCGGCAGCAAAGGGCATCGGCCGTCCCAGCGAGGGCCACGGCCGCCGTCTGACGGCCGCCTTCGAGGCGCTCGAGGCCTTCCCCGCACTCGAGGAGTCGCGCACCCGCGTGCTCCGCGTCGTCGGCGAAGTGCCCGCCGAGACCGGCAAGATCGTCGAGGCGATCGAGTCCGACGTCGCGCTCGTCTCGACCGTCCTGCGGATCGCCAACGGCATCTCGACGCCGCGCCGCGGCAAGATCGCGGACATCCGCGAGGCCGTCGAGATCCTCGGCCACGAGCGCGTCGAGCAGCTCGCCCAGCGTGCCCAGACCTTCGACTTCTTCGAGCGCAGCCCCGGCTGGGACGTGATGCCGGAGCGCTTCCGGCTGCACGCCGTCGCCACCCAGGCCGCGGCCGACAAGATCGCCCGCGAGATCGGCTTCGAGGACCGCGACGCGCTGCTGACCGCCGCGCTCGTGCACGACATCGGCAAGCTCGTCCTCGTCCAGTCCTATCCGGCCTACCCGGAGCAGATCCACGGCGACGCCCGCACTCCGGGCGAGCGCGTCCATCGCGAGCGGCTCGAGCTCGGCGTCGACCACGCTGTCGTCGGTGGCGTTCTCGCACGCCGCTGGGGCCTGCCCGACAGTCTCGCGACGTCGATCGAGCGTCATCACTCCGAGGACGCCGACGGCACGGCGGCGATGGTCCGCCTCGCCGACATGCTCGCCCACTACGGCCAGGGCGAGCCGATCGACCGCAACGAGCTGCTCGGCGCCGGCATGGCGCTCGACCTCACGCCGGACGCGCTGCGCAGCATGATGTACGAGTTTCCCTACGGCGCCGACGGCAACGGCGGCGGTCGCCGTCACGTCGATCCGTGTCCGCTGAGCAAGCGCGAGCTCGACGTGCTGCGCAAGCTCGCCGAGGGCAAGGTCTACAAGCAGATCGCCGGCGAGCTAGAGCTGTCCACGAGCACCGTGCGCACGCACCTCCACAACACCTACGCGAAGCTCGGCGCCGCAGACCGGGCGCAGGCTGTATTGACGGCCACTAGTCGCGGCTGGATCTAGATACGTCGCCGAGGGCGGTGGCTTCGGGGAGGCCCGGGAATCGGGCTGCGCCCTCTGGCCACCAGCCGCGGCTGGATCTAGGCCGCGACGGTCGCGCGCTTGCGCTTGCGAGCGCGCGTGATCAGCCAGGCCGCTGTGAGGACTCCGGCGGCGTCGATCAAGACGTCGCGCGGCGTTCCGGTGCGCCCACTGACGAAGGTCTGGTGAAACTCGTCGGTGACGGCGTAGCCGATTGCGATCGCCACGGCCGGCAGGAGAGCCCGCCGTCCGCCGACATGGGTCCTCAGCGCCCACCACCACAGCGCCGTCAGGGCGAAGTACTCGCCGAAGTGGGCCAGCTTCCGCATGACCAGGGCCAGGGTGCCGTGGTCCTCGTTGCCGGCCGGCATCGCGGAGAAGGCGAAGATCAACGCCATGAGCGCGAGCGGAGCGGCGAATGGGGCGGCTGTCCGCAGGGCATTGCGCATCGCCCGCAAACTAGCGTCCGCCGCCCGGGGCACGGCCGTAGCTGCCATTAGACTCGCTGCGGTGCTGACGATCACGACCAAGTCGCCGTATGCCGTCCGTGCGCTCACCGAGCTTGCGCGTCGCGGCGAGAGCGAGCCGGTCCCGATCGGCGAGATCGCCAAGGCGCGCGACATCCCGGTGCAGTTCCTCGAGGGCCTCTTCGCCACGCTTCGTCGCGCCGGCGTCCTCCAGAGCCAGCGCGGGGTCAAGGGCGGCTACCTGTTCGCCCGCCCGCCGGCCGAGGTCACCGTCCTCGAGGTGACCGAGCTGCTCGACGGCGAGCTGGGGTCCGGCCCCGGCTCCACCGACCAGGTCTGGACCGAGGCCACCAACGCCCTCAAGACCGCGCTGCGATCGACCTCGATCGCCGATCTCGCCGAGCGCGAGTCCGACGTTGGTTCGCCGATGTACTACATCTGATGACCACCGCCAACGAGATTCCCTCCAACCCGGCCGATCTGATCGGCAACACGCCGCTGGTCTGGCTGCGGCGGATCGCTCCGGACTGCCAGGCGGAGCTGATCGCGAAGCTCGAGGTGGGCAATCCGGCCGGGAGCGTCAAGGACCGGATCGGCGTGGCGATGATCGACGCTGCCGAGGCGGCGGGGGAGATCGAGCCCGGCAAGACGACGATCGTCGAGGCGACGTCGGGCAACACCGGAATCGCGTTGGCGTTCGTCTGCGCGGCGCGCGGCTACGACCTCGTGCTGGCGATGCCGGAGGGGATGAGCCGCGAGCGCCAGAGCCTGCTGCGCCTCTACGGCGCCGAGGTGCAGATCACGGAGTCGATGGGCGGAATGGACGAGGCGGTCGCCGCGGCGCGCGCGATTGCCGACGCCCGCGCTCCCGCCTTCATCCCGGACCAGTTCTCGAACCCGGCCAATCCGGAGATCCACCGCCGCACGACGGCCGAGGAGATCTGGCGCGACACCGACGGGCGGGTAGACGTGCTGGTCGCCGGCGTCGGCACGGGCGGGACGATCACCGGCTGCGGGGAGCGGCTCAAGGAGCTCAACCCCGATCTGCACGTCGTCGCCGTCGAGCCGGCCAGCTCACCGGTGATCTCGGGCGGCAGGCCGGGACCGCACCGCATCCAGGGCATCGGCGCCGGCTTCGTGCCGTCGGTGCTCAACCGGGCGATCCTCGACGAGATCGTCCAGGTCTCCGACGAGGACGCGGTCGCGACGGCGCGCGAGTGCGCGGTCCGCGAGGGTGTGCTCGCGGGCATCTCCTGCGGCGCGGCGCTGTGGGCGGCGATCCAGGTCGGCAAGCGCTCCGAGCTGGTCGGCAAGCGGATCGTCACGATCATGCCCGACTCCGGCGAGCGCTACGTCAGCGCGCCTTTCTTCGCCCCGTAACCTTCCTGTCATGCCCGGTCTAGACACATTCACGCGCGTGTCGTGCGAGGTACGCGAGGACCTGGCGGCCGCTCAGGCGCGCGATCCCGCGGCGCACGACGTCGGCCGGCTGGAGATCCTGCTCACCTACGGCGGCGTCCAGGCACTGCTGTCGCATCGGATCGCCCATGCGCTGCACCAGTCGGGCGTTCCGATCGCGCCACGCTTTCTCGCCAACCTGACGAAGGTGATCACCGGCGTCGAGATCCATCCGGCGGCGCGGATCGGCACAGGGCTGTTCATCGATCACGGCGCCGGAGTCGTGATCGGCGAGACCGCCGAGATCGGCGACAACGTGACGCTCTACCAGGGAGTGACGCTCGGCGGCACCGGCTTCGAGGGCGGCAAGCGCCACCCGACCGTCGGCGACGACGTCGTCGTCGGGTCCGGAGCGAAGCTGCTCGGCCCGGTGGCCGTCGGCGACCGCGCGAAGATCGGCGCCAACTCGGTCGTGATCCACGACGTGCCGCCCGACTCGACGGTTGTCGGCAACCCCGGCCACCCGGTGCGCGTCAACGGCAGCCGGCCAGAGGGCCCCGACGCCGACTGGGCGCATCTGCCCGACCCGGTGGCCGACGCGCTCAAGGGGATGGCCGAGCGGATCGGCGAGCTCGAGGAAATGGTCGCCGAGCTGACCGGCAAGCAGCCGGAGGCCGGCGCGCAGGTCAGCCCGCTCAGGCGCGGCGCCGGCAACGACCCCGCATCCGGCTGAGCGCGCCTCAGTAGGCGGTGGTCCGCGTGCGGTGGCGCGGGATCGCCTTGTAGCGCGGCTGCTGGCCGCGGTTCCACAGCCAGTTGTCGAGCACACGCGGCGGAACGCCGAGGTCGGCGGCGATCGCCTCGCAGGCCACGACGGCGCAGGCGCGGATCTCGCGCTCCGCGGCGCCGGGCGGCAGCAGCGCCTCGGAGTCGATCGCGGCGGCCAGCGCAGCCGAGTAGCGCAGCACGCCGTCGACGCGCAGGACGTGGGGGACGAGGTTGTCGGCGAAGATCGTCAGCCGGTCGATGTCGGCGAACTCCGCGACGCCGGCGAGCGTCAGATCGCTCGCCACGATCTGAGCGCGCTTGTAGAAGCCGGGATCGTCGAACAGGGGCATCCCGGAGGCGAGTTGCTCGGCGAGCAGCTCCGCCGAGCCGTTGGCGGCCGCGACGACCTCGAGGGCTGTCCGACCGCCGATGAACGCGCCGAGCTGGCGCAGCGCCTCGGCGTAGAGGCCCATCAGCTCATGGCCGCGCTCCTGGCCGAGCACGTCGGCGACCGTATCGGCGTCCAGCGTCGCCAGCTCGTCCGGCGCCCATGGACCTTCAGCCCGGAAGCGGTCCGTCAGCGCCCAGGCGATCGTGTTGTAGCCCGAGCACCCCGGCCGCTTGCGCAGCGTCGGAAACCAGCCCGACCCGAAGTTGATCGCGTCGAGCGTCAGCGTGAACATCGCCACGTCCTCCGCCGACCCCTCCAGGTAGTGCCGCTCAGGATCCAACACCGGCTCCGGACCCACCTCGATCGCCTCGACACGGCTCAGATCGATAGCCACATCTCGCGCCGACTCGGCGATCGCCGCACAACTAGCCCGCACCTCTTCGCACAGCCCCATAGCCAGACAGTACTTTAGGACTGCATATATGCTTTACCAGGTGGCCCGACAATCAAGCAGCAAGAGCGCAACCCCCTGGATTCCGGCGAGAGAGCTACTACGCATCGTCGAGCAGTTTCCGATGGATCCCGGGTTTGCGAATGACCTCGCTGAGCTCCGCGACGCGACGATTGCTCGTGAGGAGCTAGAGCCCGCAGACGGCCGTAGCCAGCCCTATCCTCAGTCGGGTGAGCGCGACTAGGCAAGGAGCGGAGCGGGAGGCTGTTGAGAGCCGAGTTGCGGGGCTACTGGAAGGCCTGAACGAGCCGCAGCGCGAGGCCGTGACCCACGGCGAAGGGCCGCTACTGATTCTCGCGGGGGCTGGGTCTGGCAAGACACGGGCGCTGACCCGGCGAATCGCCTATTTGGTTGGGACAGGGCAGGCGCGGGCCAGCGAGATCTTGGCTATCACGTTCACGAACAAGGCAGCCGCCGAGATGCGCGCTCGGGTGCAGCAGCTGGTCGGCAACCAGGCGCGCGCGATGTGGGTGATGACGTTCCACTCCGCGTGTGCGCGCATCTTGAGAGCGGATGCAGACAAGCTCAACTACACCCGCGGATTCACGATCTACGACGAGGCCGATTCGGTTCGGCTGGTCAAGCAGTGCATTGAGGAGCTAGGCGTCGATCCGAAGCGCTACGCACCTAGGGCGGTCAAGAGACAGATTTCCGACGCAAAGAGTCAGCTGTTGGACGCTGCGGCCTACAAGCTCAAAGTGGGCGGCTATTTCGAGCAGACGGTCGCGGAAGTCTACGAGCTCTATGAGAAGCGCATTCACGCTATGAACGCGATGGATTTCGATGATCTTCTGCTTCAGTCGGTGAGGCTCTTCCAGATGTTTCCGGAGGTATTGGAGCGCTACCGCCGTTCATTCCGCCATGTGCTTGTCGATGAGTACCAGGACACCAACCACGCCCAGTACAGCTGGCTACGCCTACTCGCCGACGAGCACCGCAACCTTTGCGTTGTAGGCGATGAGGATCAGTGCTTGGTTGAGGGGACACTCATCACGATGGGGGACGGCTCAACGAAGCCCATCGAGGACGTCCAGGAAGGAGATGAGGTCCTCTCGTGTTTCGGCAGCGGGGACTTCCGTCCAGCGAAGGTAAGCGAGACGTTTCGCTCTTCAGCTAGCAATGGAATTGCAATCACCACCCGAAGCGGACAACGGCTGATCAGTACCCCCGAGCACGTCCATTTTGCTGGCTATCACCGCACGTTGTCCCCCAAGGTCTTTCTGACCTACGCGATGATGCGGTACGACAAAGGCTTCCGGGTTGGCACGACACGTACCTATCCCAACCGGCCAGACACGGCTGTCAACGGGATCGCTCTACGGACCCTTCACGAGCATGCGGACGCCTCGTGGGTGGTGTCCGTACATGATTCTGAGGCTGAGGCACGTGCAGCCGAGATCGAGCTCTCATTGCGTTACCGCTTGCCGACGCTCCCGTTCACGGCCCGCAAGGGAGGAAGTCAGAACGGGCTCGTACACGACCAGCAGGCGATCGACGACATCTTCGCGGGCTTCCCCACGATGGCAACGGGATTGCATCTGCTCGCCGACCATGGGCTCAGCTTCGAGCACCCCCACAACTGGCCTCAGAGTCATGAGGGACGTAGGCGAAACGTAACTCTCACGCTATGCGGGTCTAGACGAGGGAGGACCGTGATGCATGGGGTCGCAGTTGGTGGCCGGGATCCGATTGCTCGCACCGCCCTGGAGACATTTGGTTTCAAGATTCGCCCTGCCAAGGCCGGAGTCGATAGCTGGCGACACGAGACTGCCTATAAGGACTACGGGCGCTTGCTCGAGTCGGTCGACCGCATGCAGAGCGCCACTCCCTTGCACGTGCGACAGGTAGCGCGCTTTGGGTCACGCAAGGAGATGCCTGGAAAGACGTCTCTGCCGTTCATTCCGGCCGCGTCGGTGCGGAAGGGCATGGTCATGTTCACGGCCGGCGGGGGATGCGACGTCGTTGAGCATGTCGAGCCTGTGGAGATCGATGTCCCGGTCTACGACCTGAACATCGAGAGCACCCACAACTTCGTCGCCAACGGCCTGGTGACTCACAACTCGGTCTACCGCTTCCGCCATGCCGACATCCGCAACATCCTCGACTTCGAGCACGACTTCCCCGACGCGGCGGTGATCAAGCTCGAGCAGAACTACCGCTCGACGCAGACGATCCTCGACGCGGCGAACGGGGTGATCCGCAACAACCGCGAACGGATCGGCAAGAACCTCTGGACCGACCAGGAGGGCGGCGAGCCCGTCCGCCTGCGCGAGCTCGAGGACGAGCACGCCGAGGCCCGCTACGTCGCCGGCGAGATCGAGCGCCACGTCGAGGGGGGCGGGTCGCGCAACGACGTCGCCGTCTTCTACCGGACCAACGCGCAGTCGCGCGTGCTCGAGGACACGCTCGTCCGCTACGGCGTCAGCTACCAGGTGATCGG
>Ga0190275_10002099_pt1 | contig 14454 bp, 14 predicted proteins | sample Popmic550T_FD_133745 | JGI IMG/M metagenome (GOLD analysis project Ga0190275, IMG submission 133745) | Populus adjacent soil microbial communities from riparian zone of Yellowstone River, Montana, USA - 550 T | ecosystem: Environmental > Terrestrial > Soil > Riparian zone > Trees stand | place... | reverse complement strand
TTGTGCAAGTCCCTTGGAAATCTCTTACGGCAGCACCACGCCCTACCTGTTCGGCGACCGCGCGGTCGAATATGCCGTGCGGCCTGCAACGCCCGCCCGCGCCGAGATGCCCGCGAATCCGTCCGACAATTACCTCCGAGAAGCAATGGTCCGTCACCTGGCAAAAGACGAAGCGCATTTTGACTTTCTGATCCAGTTTCAGACGGACCCGATCAAAATGCCGATTGAAGATCCTCGCGTGCTGTGGAGCGAATTGCGGTCGCCGCCGATCAAGGTGGCGACGCTGCGAATTCTGTCTCAAGTGTTCGACCGTCCGACTCAGGAAGAATATGGCGACAACCTTTCATTCACACCCTGGCATAGTTTGCCGGCGCATCGCCCGCTGGGCGGTATTAACCGTGCACGACGCGTCATCTATGAGGCGATGTCCGATTTCCGTCACGGGCGCAACCGTGCGCCCCGCGAGGAACCGACCGGCTGGTCCTCGTTGCCATCCGAGAGGGATTTGCCACGGGAATCGTAGTTTTGGACTGCGCCTCAACGCGCAAATGCTTCTTCGAGCGCCGAGAACAACCGAGGCTGCCGCGACCTGGGGCGGTGCCCGGGTCGGGAAGCAAGGAAGGCCGCCGATTGATGAAGGACGGAGCAACTGAGGTCGCCGAGCCCTGGCGAGGAACCCAGACCGAAGGCGGTAGTCTTTTCCCACGCCGTCTGCGGGCAAGGTGCTAATTACGCCACATGGTCGCGCTGGCGGATTACGGTCACGCAGGACGGTTCGACCTTACGCGGTTAGCACAATGCCCTCGGTACGATGCGATCGATGCGGCCAATGGTGGCTGATATAACCGCCACCTCGGACCGATTAAGGTTCTCTCTCCGGGCGACAACTCACGCCGCCGGTGGTAGTAATTGCTCAATTCTGCTACAATCGAAGCCATGCTTATCCACAATTATTGTGTATAAGGCGTTCTAATCTACATGTTATGTGTCCATTAACAAGTTAGGCCACAAGGACACACTATGCGAACAGTTCTCGTCACGATCTTTCTGGGGCTTATCACCGGCTGTCAGTCCCCAGCGCTCGAACGTGTCGTCGGTGAACATTGGGACGCAAAGGCACTCGAATCTTTGAACGGGTGGTGGGTAGACGATAAGTCAGAAGTATGTAGGGTTAGTAAGAATAAGGATGTCGGCGTCGTGATCGCGTGTCTCGGTCGGGAGAAGGATGATGATGACTTCTCGGTTCTCAATCTTCACTGCACATTCACCCGAATCGGCCCTCACCGATTTGTCTTCTTTAAGGGACCATTTGAACGAAAAGGCTTTACATTCGCACTAATCGTGGAGCAGTCGCCAGAGACGATCACAATTGCCAATCCTAAGGACGAAGAATTCCTCGCGATGGTCGATGATGGCCGATTGATCGGCGAAATTCAGCAGCCTGAGCGTAAGGGAAGGCGATGGCCGCTGATCGCATCGACTGCGGACGAATTTGTCGCGGCGATTGAGGCACGAGGTCTTTCAAATTGCTTTGATTTGGACAACAAGAGACAATTCAAACGGATTGTCCCAACTAAGGAGTGAGGGCGAACAAAGCGATGTACGCGAGCTGGAATAGGTCGGCTGGCTCGCTTCGCTCGTTAACGTCGACTCCCGGCCGCGTTATCGGAGACGTTAGGTGGTCAGTATGATCCACTACAAAGTTCTCTACGCAGCTATCGTCTCTTGCGTTGCCATCGCGCAAGTGAGCCAAGGCGAGGAGAAATCTGTCCTCAACCTTGGAGAGGATATTGCGATCCCATTGGTACACATCAAAGCCGGCCAATTTGAAATGGGCCGGAGTTCCGAGGGAGCTTTTGTCGGCGCCCTGTTGTCGCATGGTGAACAGGCAGATTGGGCAACCGAGGGACCGGTAAGAAAGGTTGCCATTAGCAAGGGGTTCTTCATCGGAAAATTCAAGATCACCTGCGAGCAATTCTGCGCGTTTCTCAACTCAACGGAGGGTGCCGAGAAGCATGTGAATATCAACGACTATTCATGGATTGAGAAGCGTAACGGAAAGTACCATCCAAAAGAGGGAAAGGGCACCTTTCCAATTAATGTCGTCCATTGGGAGGGCGCCACCGAATTCTGCCAGTGGGCTTCCAAAGCATCAGGCCGCACGGTTCGGCTTCCGACGGAGGCCGAGTGGGAGTACGTTGCTCGTGGCGTGGAAGGACGACAATACCCGTGGGGCGCCAAGGGCACATCATCATGGACATCTCATTTAGGGGCCGCTGTTGACGCATTTCCAGAGAATAAAACTCCCGAAGGAGTGGTCGGAATGGTGGACCTTGTCGTGGGCGAGTGGTGTTCCGACTATTACGGAGTGCGCTATATTCCCAAAGACAGAATGGACCCGCAGGGCCCTTCCAGAGACCAGCTCCCGGTGAAGTCCGATCTCAAGTGGTTGGCAACCGTTGAAGGCGAGTATCATGTTCAGCGCGGTCGCATGAAGCGATCGAATTGGTCCACAACTTCTCGCAGTTTTGGCGACCGTGTGGGCGATGACGCTGGCATATATGGGTTTCGTATCGTTGCCGAGTTAGTCGGCAAAGACAACTCGCCGTAACCGAACTGCAAAACGGACTGGCGACGGGTTCGCGCCCGTGGTTGGCCGCCGGTCCCCCTCCAACCTCTGGCCGCGCCGCCTGACAAAGCGCTGCAGTTGACCCGCCAGTCCGACGGGCGCTTGAGTGTGTCCCCTCGTTTTCGTTTATACTCCGTTTTAGAGTGTCGCTGTTGGGCGCACGCAACAGACGCCTTGGAGTTAGCTGCATAATGAGGGCGTGTCCTTAGCCTGAAGATTGTTTGCGTAAACGCGCGTTGGTGCGACCCACGCGAAACCACCTTTAATTCGATTCGCCCTCAGGCCAGTGTCGTCGTCACTTCGATGTTGCCGTGCACGGCCTTGGAGTAGGGGCAGATCAGGTGGGCGGCCTCAATGAGAGCCTGGGCCTGGTCGCGGTCGATGCCTGGCACGCTGACGTTGAGGCGGGCGCTTAGGAAATAGGCGCCGTCCGCCAGGTGCAGATCAATCTGTGCGTCGACGGCCAGGTCCGACGGGAGCTTGATTTTGCGCTGGGATGCGGCCAGCTGGATCGCGCCCATGTAGCACGCGGACCAGGCTGCGCCGAAGAGGTTCTCGGCCGCCGGATGGGGCTCGGGCAGTTGAAGATCGAGGAAGCCGTCGCTGCTCTTGGCGACGCCGCTTTTGCCGCTGGTGGTGTGGGTTTTGCCGCTGAAGACAATTCGCTCGCTCATGGTGAGCTCCTTTTGGGTAGTTGAACACGGAGGAGTAGAGCAATAGAACAGCCAAGCACTGGCGGAGCCAGTGGCACCTGGCGTTTTGGTAATGCTGCGAGCAAGGCAAGGGCATTTAAAAGCACTGCACCCAGAGGGTACCCGGCCAGTGGCAACTGGCACCCGGCGGCGGTAAGACCGCAACCTCGAATTCGACATTCGCCAATCACTATGTTCGATTCGCGGCGACCAGAATAAAATGCAGGTTATGGTGAATGCGCGAGTACCCATCGGTGAGCAGGATCTCGAGGCCTTCTGCCGATCATACGGCGTTGTGAGGATGTCGCTGTATGGTTCCGTGTTGCGCGACGATTTTGATTCGTCCCACAGCGACGTCGACGTGCTTGTCGAGTTCGCAAAGGGTTCGCACAAGGGGCTTTTCAAGCTCGACGAAATGCAGCGGACCCTCTCGCGTCTCTTCGGCCGCGATGTTGATTTGACAACTCCCGCGAGCCTCAGCAAGTATCTTCGCGACGATGTGCTGGCAAGGGCCGTGGTGTTTTATGACGCTGCATGATCCCCAACTTTACTTGCTTCATATGCGTGATCATGCGCAAGAAGCAATTGACATGTTGGGCGAAAAGACGCTCGACGAAGTGAAGCATAGTCGGATGCTTCAACTCGCTCTGATTCAACTAATTGAGATCGTAGGAGAAGCGGCCTCACGCGTTCCGAATGCAATTCGCGTAAAACACCCAACCATGCCGTGGCAATCCGCTGCTGGAATGCGAAACAAACTCATCCACGGCTATGACGTCGTAGAGTTTGAGATCGTCTACGACACGGTCCGAGACGATTTGCCATTACTTATCGAGCAGCTCGATGCCATTCTTCAATCCGGCAAGTAAGCTTTCAACTACTCCACCGGAACCGGATCGAGCGGGCGCACGCGTTCTAGTTCGGCCGCCTCGAACACGGCGGTCGTCAGGATGGCCATTGCGGTTTGCTTGTGCGTTTCCTGCATCGATAAGAACGCCGGCCAGGTGTTTGCTTCGGCTAGGTAGACCTCGCGCAGTTTCTCTTCCGGCATTTCGTGCTCGGCCACGCGGAACACATAGGCGATCGAATTGTCGTGGTTCAATGCGGAACCCACTTCGCCCTCGTTAAGATCGAACACCGCCCCCAACAATCGCGGACCGGGCGCCACAAGTCCTGTGGGTTGGCTCCACCGCAATTGGCCGCCTTGCAGGGGCAGATCGCCGCCCGTCAGCTCACTGAACGAGTCGGTTTTGACAACCTTGACGTTCGTGTCGTTCGCAAAGTATTCGGTCAGCGTTCCGCCGGCGGCCTGGGCCTTTTTCGCCACTTCGACGACATGTTTTTCCGCGAACTCTGCCGCCTTAATCAGTTTCCACGCCCGCACAACCGAGTCGCGAATATCCGCCAGCGGCGGCGTTCTGCCCGGTGTGTCGCTGGTCTTCATCACGATGAAGCGGTTGTTATCGAGGTCGACCGTGATGATCGGCTTGAACAGGTCCGATTCCTTGCTAAACAGCGTGCTCAACACAGAGGCCTGTTGTTGAAAGCTTGAGCGGTCGATGTCGATCAATTTGCCGATCACTTCGTCGTCGCGCAGCTGCAGAACCGACATTTCACCCGTCTTGCGGTGTTCGAGGCCATGCTCTTGCGCCAGCGGGGCCAAGTCGGACAGCATGGCAGGCGGCGCGGGCAACGGCTTCTTCGCGGCCTGCGCGTCGACGTACTTTGTAAAATACTTTTGGAATTCGATGTTCAGCTGCGTCCGCAGGTTCGTCATCAATTCGTCCAGTCGAGCATGCACCTTGGGCGTGGCCAACGAACGGCGAATTTCTTCGCGGACTTCCGACAGCGGCTGATATTCAACCGGCTTTGCGTCCGCCGCGGGCGTCGCGGCACCAGGCTCGCCGATTGCCGCGGAGATTGCCTGATCTAGCGCGGGCATGCTGCCGGCGGCGGGTTGGCCCAGCGGAATCGTTGCGGTTGGCTGTCCCGTCGGCGGCGCGGTCGGTCCCGCTTGAGAAGTGCCCGGCTGCGGTTCCGCCGCAGGCGGCGTTGCCTTGCCTTCTTCCTGCACGAACGAAACGGTCCGAAAGACATTCTGCACGTTCGCGGCAGATTTGCCCTCGCCGGCGGCGGGAGATTTGCCATCGCCGGCAGCGGGCGTACTGCTGGCTGGGGTGGCCGGCTCACTCTTTCCGTCGCTTGCCGGCGGAGTTGTTTGCTTTCCGGCGTCTGACTCTTGCTTGGCGTCGGTTGCACCGGCAGCTTTCTCATCGGCGGCTTTCTCATCGGCCGGCTTTTCGATCACCGCCGTGTCGGCTTTGACGAAAAATTGCTTGTTGTCATCGTAATATTTCTGAATCTCTTCCTCGGTCAGCTCGCCTTTGATTTTTTCCAACATCGCGTTGAAGTCCGCGCGCACGTATTGCACGTCGAGCTTCCGAGGAATCCTGAAGCCAGGATAGGGCGAGGGCAGCTCCGGGTTCATGTTGAAATCTGGCTGCGGCTCGCGATTTTTGAATTTGTCGTACAAGTCAACCAGCTCCGTCTCGGTCGGCTCTGGCACGTCCACCAAAAACGTCTCCGCCGGAAAAGCGGCCACCTCAGCCGAAACGCGGTCGTAAACCCGCAGCCAATCGTTCCATCGCTGCTGGGGCATGACCGTGGCATTCGCAAAGACGTGGCTCTTTTCGTAATTGTGGGCCAACAGCTCTTCGCGCAGCGCCTCGAACAAAAATGGAATTGGCGCGCTGCGCCCACCAAATTGATTGTTGCTCGCGATTCGCGCCATTTCGTCACGGGTGACTCGCCCAAAGCCGAGTTCATCCAGATACATGCCGATCATATTGTCGCTAACCGACATGCCGGCCGCGCGGGCCGCATCGGCGAACAGCCGCACCCGTACGACATCCGCTTCAACGCCTTGCTGCTGCTCGGTGCGCTGGGCGACAAAATCAATATTCGGCTGTCGACGCGGCGACACGCCCGTGCTCATCGCTTGCAGTTGCTCCGCGTAGGAGCCTTGCCCATAGACGCCTTGTAAAAACGCATTCAATACTCGGCGACGGTAGACAAGCTCATCGAGCTCGGCGTTCGTTAGTTCGCCGTTTTTCCAGCGAACGGCAACATCATCCGCCTCCGGCTCGGCGGCCACACTCCCGCCGGACCCCACGCCGCTTCCCATGAGCGATTGCAGCGCATCCGCCAGTACGAACGTGAACATAAGGACAACGCCAGCCACAATAAGCAGCGTCTTTTGATAGCGTCGAAAGATACGAAAAGGACTAGCCATAACAAGAATTCTTGGGAAAGGGCGCGTCGGCCCGCTCAAAAAGGGTCCGCAGCGCCGAGACATGCCATCTTGACATCTGGCCCCCGCCGCTAGTAATCATTGACGGCTTGGCCTAGATAGGGAAGCCCGTGATTCTAGGCGTATTGGGCCCAATTGCAATCCCAGTGATTTGATTGGGCGAGCCCGGCCAGACGCCACGCGATCGTGTCGCGCTACGTTTTCAGCCGGCTGGACGCCGTGTAGCAAATCAGCGATTCAGCCCGACCTACTTGCCCCGCGTGGCCTTGGCCTGAAGAATGGGCCGGCCGACTAGCGGTGAGCCGTGGGATTGGTTTGTACCGACTGCGCGGCCGCAGCGTTGAGTTTCCGTAGCGATTGAGCCGATCGACCGGGCCCTCTCGTGTAGATTGGCCTGACAAGTGTCGGGCGACGATAAAAGTTCGGATAATCAGTCTATTTTCCTTAGCCCGCGCAGTTTAGCCACCTTTTGAGACAACATGGCCAAATCGAAATCGACCAAATCGGCGAGCGGCGGCGGCACGGGGAACGCCCTCGTGATCGTCGAATCGCCGGCGAAAGCCCGGACGATCAGCAAACTGCTCGGCAAAGGGTACACCGTCGAGGCCAGCATCGGCCATGTTCGCGACCTGCCGCAGGGGGCGGCGCAGATTCCGGCGCAATTCAAAAAAGAGTCTTGGTCGAATCTGGGCGTGAATGTTGACGACAATTTCACGCCGATTTACATCGTTCCACCCGGTAAGAGCAAGCAGATCAAGCTGCTCAAGGACCAGCTCAAAACGGCGGACACTTTATATCTAGCGACGGACGAGGACCGCGAGGGTGAAGCCATTAGTTGGCATCTGCTTGAGATTCTCAAGCCAAAAGTGCCCGTGCATCGGCTCGTGTTTCACGAAATTACGAAGCAAGCGATCGAGGAAGCCCTGCAATCGCCAAGAGATGTGGATGACGGCCTCGTCCGCGCGCAGGAAACCCGCCGCATCCTCGATCGACTCTACGGCTACGAAGTCTCGCCGCTGCTGTGGCGCAAAGTGCGGCCCAAGCTTTCCGCCGGCCGCGTGCAAAGCGTCGCCGTGCGGCTGATCGTTGAGCGCGAGAAGGAACGGATGGCGTTCGTCTCCGCGACCTGGTGGGATCTGCTCGGCCAATTCGCCAAGCTAAGCGGCGAGCAGCTTGAAGCCACGCTGATGTCGGTCGACGGTAAGCGGATTCCTTCCGGCAAGGACTTTGATTCCGCGACCGGCAAGCTAAAAAACAAAGACATGGAATTGCTCGACGCCGGCGCGGCCGCCGCGCTCGTCGAAAAGATTCGCAAAAGCACGTTTCGCGTCGCGCAGGTTGAAGTCAAACCGTACACGACAAAACCCTACGCGCCATTTACAACCAGCACGTTGCAACAGGAAGCCAACCGCAAAATGGGCTTCACCGCGCGGCGAACGATGCAGGTCGCGCAAAGCTTGTACGAAAATGGTCACATCACTTACATGCGTACGGATTCGACCAACCTCGCGCAGGTGGCGATCGAGGATGCACGGCGGCTAGTCGCGGCCGAATACGGCCAAGAATACCTCTCACCCGAAGTCCGCGTCTACAAATCTAAAGTCAAAAATGCGCAAGAGGCGCATGAGGCCATCCGCCCAGCCGGTCATCCGTTTGAATTGCCGCAAACATTGTCCGGCACGCTGGCGGCCGACGAGTTCAAACTGTTCGACATGATCTGGAAGCGGACGATCGCCAGCCAAATGGCCGATTCCCGAGGTCAGCGGATCACGGTTGTCATCGAAGGCGAGGGCTGCGTCTTCCAAGTCAGCGGCAAGACGATCGACTTTCCCGGCTATCTGCGGGCGTATGTCGAAGGCAGTGACATGCCCGAAGACGACCTCGCCGATCGGGAAACCGTGCTGCCCAGCGTTGAAGTCGGTGAAACGCTGAAATGTCAGGATATGACAGCCAAAGAGCACACCACACAGCCGCCCGGTCGTTACAGCGAAGCGGCGCTCACGAAAGCGCTGGAAGAAAAAGGCATCGGCCGGCCCAGCACGTATGCCTCGATCATCGAGACGATTCAGGCCCGCAATTACGTGTTCAAAAAAGGCGGCGCGCTCGTGCCGACTTGGGTCGCGTTTTCCGTCGTGCAACTCCTCACAGACCACTTGGCCAATCTGATCGACTACCAATTCACGGCCCAGATGGAAGACGACCTCGACGCGATCAGCCGGGGCGAACGAGGCTATGTTGAGTATCTGAAGGCGTTCTACTTCGGCAACGGCGCGCCGGGCCCCAAGCCGCAGCTGAAAAACAAAGTCGACGAGATCGACGCCCGCAGCATCAGCCGCATTCTCATCGGCACGCCGGAAGGGGGCGAGCCTGTTTTTGTCCGCGTCGGCCGATATTCGCCGTTCGTAGAGCAGGGTGATCGCACCGCATCGCTCGCCGACGAAACGCCGCCCGATGAAGTGACCCTCGAATCAGCGCTGAAATTGTTGGATCAGGCCAAGCAGGGCGAAGAGCCGCTCGGAATGGATCCCGAAACACAGAAGCCGGTGTATTTAAAGGTCGGCCGCTTCGGGCCCTATGTGCAGCGCGGGACCATGGAAGACGAAGAGAAGCCGCAAAATGCGTCGCTGCTCAAAGGCATGAAGCCAGAAGACATCGACCTCGCCACCGCGCTCAAATTGCTCACGCTGCCGCGAGAATTGGGGAACAACCCGCTCACGAGCCTGCCCGTTACGGCCTACAACGGCCGCTTTGGACCGTATGTGAAGAGCGGCGAGGAAACGCGCTCGCTGCCCGCCGATGTTTCACCGCTTGATGTGACGTTGGAGCAGGCGCTCGCTCTGCTCGCGCAACCGAAAACGCACGGCCGGGGCGCCGCGGCCGCCAAGCGCGAGCCGATCAAAGTCTTCGATGCGTCACCGGTGACGGGCGAGAAAGTGCAACTCCTCGATGGCCGCTATGGCCCCTATGTGACCGATGGCACCACCAACGCGTCGCTGCCCAAAGGCACGGCGGCGGATGCGCTGACGTTCGCCGAAGCGCTCGATCTCCTCGCCGCCCGAGCCTTGCTCGGCCCGCCGAAAAAGAAATCGGCCCGCCGAAAATCGGCCGCGCCTGCGGCCACGAAAAAGGCCACGACAAAAAAGGCCGCCACAAAGCGGCGGCCCGCCGCTGCGAAATCGGCGAAGAAGAAACCGGCGAAATAATCTCGCGGCGTGGCACCAGAAAACGCCAGCGTCCGCGACCGAAGAACAAAAACGTATAAAAACGAAGGCCGCCCAAATTTGGGCGGCCTTCGTTTTTTATGTCGCACCTACCCCACGTGCCAAACAACTCGTTTCTTGAATTCCTCCGGCGAAATTCGACCAGCGGCAGCTTCGTCAATATCAGCCTTCTTGGCCTTCAGAGTTAATCGCAGCGGCCCGCCGCCGTCGTCGGCGCCGGAAATCGTTACGATCACGAATTCATCAGCCTTCAGGTGCCGCACGTTCTTCGCCTCCGGCAAAATTTTGGTGACCGCGGCGACCAGTTCTTCTAATTTCGCCGGATTGAATTTCACGAAGATCGTGTAGTCGGCCATTACCGGGGCCGCGACTACCGGAGGCATTAAACCTGGCGTTGTTGATTCCGTCGCTAGCTGCCGCTTTGCCAGTTCCCATGCAGAGGGCGGTGTGGGAGATGGCTGCTGCGCCTCGTTCGTGGTCTGCTTTCCGGCTCCCAGCGGCATGTTCACGCCATAACTGAGAAGCATGCCGGTACCCTCGAGGTAGATTGGCTGCAAGAGATCGCCCCGATCGACGCGAATTCCCATCGCCGTCGACGAAACTCCGCTTGTGCGAGTGGTCGCATCAGATAGCAGCCGGTCCATAATTCCGAGATCCTCTTTCCAGGCCGAGCGAATCTCAGGCGTCATTGGCGCTGTTACGAGGACTAGTGCGCGATCCGCCGCAGAGATGCGCGCGCCGCCATAAGTCGAATACCTCGACGATCCGCCAAATCCAGTCGCCGTTCCGCCAATTCCAGTTGTCGTTCCGCCAAATCCAGTCGCCGTTCCGCCAAATCCAGTCGCCGTTCCGCCAATTCCAGTTGTCGTTCCGCCAAATGCACCGGTGCCACCCGCAGACGACCCGCCAAACGCTGATGAGATGTTTCCTTGTTCGTCCCGCCTGCGGCTGCCTACGCCTCGGCCGCCACGGCCGCCGCCGCCTGAGACACGGCTCCGACGGCCTGCGCCGGGTTGTTCCGATGACGATGGATCCTCGCTCATTAAGTCCAACCACTGGCGAATTTGGGCTTGGTCGCTCGACGGGGCGACCACAACGATGTTTCCACTCGTCGAATCGACCGTGGCGGTCACATTCTGTTTTCCTTGAAGTATCTTCTCAAGAAACTCGAGCATGCTTTCTGAATTGAATTCGCCGATTGGCGGATAGGTGACAGTTTCCAACGCCTCCGCACGTGACAACCCTGGCAGTACGGTCTGGGACGTCTCCTGGGCATTTGCAATCGCCGCAGATGCAGCCAGTATCATCACCGCGACGGCCATGTATTTCATCGTCATCATCAATCTCTCCTTTCGTGCTAGTCAACGAAAATGCGTAACTAAGGCGGGGCGATCGAAATGCACTACGGCGCCGAACTGGCAAGACGAGCGAATTCTTCTTGCGTGCGCACGGCAACCGTTTCAATGTCGTTGCGAAGCCGACCCAAAGCGGCCAGCCAGCCCGCATCCAGCTCGTGTACCGTCTGCACGAACGCCTGCTGCTGGGCCCGTTGCTCGGTCACATAGCTCTCGGCAAAAGTTGCCAGCTCGGTTTGCAACTCGCTGCGCAGCTCACCACGAATCTGCTGCGCCAGCTCGGTGCGAAATTGATTCATGTCCGGTTGCGCGGGCGACGAAATGCGGGCCAGAGCGTAGCCCGTGACGAGCAACGCGATGGCCGCGGCAATGCGCAACAGGTTTTGCTGGAGCGCCGCGCGGCCCGTGGTCGCTCGCACCGGCGCCCTTTCAGCAAGTTTCCACGCAGCAAGCTGCGACCGCACGCCTCGCCAAGAATTGACGATCGCCCCACATTCGTCACAGCTCTTTACGTGCTGCTCAATTTCAAATTGCAGCGGTTCCGTAAGTTCGCCGTCCAAAAAATCAACCAACTGTTCGTGACTGGGATGATTCATCACACACACCTCGGATTCGTTACGTTGTCCCTGTTGCTCATGTCGTGGCCGTGCTCCGGCGCGAGCGGTGCCAGCAGCTTGCCAAGTTGCGAAAGCGCCTCGGCCATTCGCCACTTCACCGTTCCTTCTGGTATTTCCAACACTTCCGCAATCTCGCGATACTTCAACCCTTCGTACTCTCGCAATACAACAATGCTTCGCAACACGTCGGATAACTGGTTCAAGGCCGCGCGAACAAGCGCTGCGCGCTCGCGATCGATCGCATGCTCCTCGGGCCGCGGAAAAAACGCCGCCAACTCTCCGCCCGCAGCGCCGCCAGGATCAAACAAACTCTCGCCGCGCCGCGTCGCACGCCGGCCCTCCTCGTAGCACAGGTTCAGCGCAATTCGCCAAACCCACGTTGAAAACTTTCGACCCAGCGCATATTGATGGCGATTCGCAAACACGCGGGCGAACGCCTCCTGGGCCAACTCTTCGCCCCGATGCTCGCTCCCTGTCATCCGGATGCACAGTCGCCGAATTGGCCGTTCCCAACGTGCCACCAATTGCGTAAAGGCGTCATGATCGCCCCGGACCTGGACATCGCGCATCGCCGCCTCGTCGCTCAGCGCGGACGATGACGCCAACAGTTTAGGCAGCCAATTCATGCTGTCGTTCTACCGCGCCATAGTTTGCATCGCCGAGCGACCATAATTCCGTGGCTGCCACGACCTTCAACACATGGTATGCGCGACGGTTGCGATTCGCCGGAAATTTGCGAACGATTAGCAAAATGCTGGTAAAACGCAGTTCAATTTGCTCTTAAGTGAAACTGACGGTGCGTCTTCACCAGGGCAGGGTGATGGCAACTTCAGTGCAAAAGAATCAGTCGGCCAGTCGCTTCCGCCAGTAGCCGGGCCGCCGCACCGCGATCCCAATAATCCGCTCGTCTCGTTGGATATAGACCAGGGCGTATGGGACACCGTCGAATTTGACGCACCGCGTGCCGTGGAGATAGGGGCTCCACGCATCGGGACGTCGTGTTACACGATCTTCCGCTCGTTGAAGCCTTCCGCTCGTTGAAGCTCGAGCTTGAAACGCATTGGAACGGCAGGGCTCCGTTCGGCGGACCACTCGGACGCCAGACGAGCTTCGAGCGCGGCCTCCCGATGAAACTCAATCATCGAGGTTCGCATCGCCATTGATTATCTTCCAGGCCTCCTCCGACGAAATCGTCTTCACCCGTCCTGAATCGATATCCGCAATGCGACGGGCGATTTCGTCGCTCCAAGCAGCTTCCACTTCGTCGGCCGGCTCTTCGGGGCCGTGATCGATCGATTCGTCGATCAGGCTGTCCGTGAGCGCGTCTACGATTTGTCCTCGATCGGCCACCGGCAATTGCAGGGCCGACGCAATGATTTCGCTCGCGGTCAAGTTAGTTGCCATGGAATTCGATCTCCTATTCGGCGTGATAATGCATCGTAACCGATGGGACTTTCGCGCGTCAAAGATTCGCAACAAAACCTATCCGCCGCCGTCCCCCAGCCCTTCCGCCACCGCATAAGCGACCGCATGGCAGCGGCAGTGCGAGATCGTGATGTGCATTCGCTCCATGCCCGCCATTTCAAACACCTCGCGCGCCCCCGCGCGCAGCACGACCGACGGCGCGCCGTGACGATCGTTGCGAATCTCGATGTCGCGCCAACTGATGCCGCGTTGCCAACCCGTGCCGAGCGCTTTGAGCACCGCTTCCTTGGCCGCCCAGCGGCCGGCGTAATGCTGCGTGGCCGCCTTACGCGCGCTGCAGTATTCAATCTCCAAATCGGTATAAACGCGCGATATAAACAGCTCGCCATGCCGCTCGATCATCTGCGCAATTCGCAGGCATTCGATGATATCTGTGCCAAGACCGAGTATGGGCATGGGAGGAGCAGGGAGAATTCAAATGCCAACCAGTAAACTTAAGAACACTGCGTAATTCGCCGGCCACTTCCAATTTACTTTTCGCGGCGTTGCGACACAACAATCACGCCCACGGCCGCGGCCACGATCAGCGCACCGTCCGCTGCCCACAGCGCGGCCTGGCCCGACGAATACTTGAGCTCGCGCTGAAAATACGCGACCGTGGAAAGGGGCTCAGTCTCGGGGCGAAACAGGGCCACGCCCGGCTGATCGATCCGGTCCTGTCGCCACTTCACGCAATACGCGCGATACAGCCAGCCGTGCTGGGCCAGCGTCGTAACAATCGCCAGCGCGACCGCCCCAAAAATCAAAACGCGCTGCCGCGAGATCCGCAAGATTTGCGCCAGCCCTACGAGCAACAGCCCCAGCGCCACCCCGATGCCCAGCGAAACCACCCCCACCGGCGCCTTACCTGCCAGACTGAACGCCGCCCCGACCCAACCGAGCGCGATCGCCACGGCAGCACCGAGAGCGAGAAAAAGACCAGGAGACAAGGAGCCCCGGAGACAAGGAGAGGGTATAGTCATCTCTTCATTCCCTGTCTCCCCTTTTCCCAATCTCCTTGTCTTCGTCGCCAGGCCGAATGACTGTCACGCTACGCTCTCGCATCGAGCGCCTGCGCCAGGTCCGCGACGAGATCCTCCGTGTTCTCAATTCCGCACGACATGCGGATCATGTTGTCCGGAATGCGATACGCGCGCCGTTCTTCC
>Ga0190275_10002098_pt1 | contig 14455 bp, 10 predicted proteins | sample Popmic550T_FD_133745 | JGI IMG/M metagenome (GOLD analysis project Ga0190275, IMG submission 133745) | Populus adjacent soil microbial communities from riparian zone of Yellowstone River, Montana, USA - 550 T | ecosystem: Environmental > Terrestrial > Soil > Riparian zone > Trees stand | place... | reverse complement strand
TCGGCGGGCTGGATCGCCTTCGGGGAGACGGTGAAGCAGAACCTCCTCACGCGGCCGGGGTATGCACAGCGTCCGTCGCGCTACATCCCCATGGGAGTGGACGTGGAGCTCTTCCAGCCGGACAGGGCCGCGGGCGCGGACTTCCTGAGGGAGCTGGGCTGGGAGCCAGCGGGAGCCCCAGTGGTGGGATACCTGGGGCGCTTCGTGCCGGAGAAGGGCGTGGAGCTGCTGCGGAAGGTGTTGGAGGGGCTCACCACCCCCTGGAGAGCGCTCTTCGTGGGCGGCGGTCCGATGGAGGCGAGCCTGCGCGCGTGGGGCGAGCGCCAGGGAGGGCGCGTTCGAGTCGTCACGGGTGTGCCGCACGCCCAGGTGCCGAGGGTGCTCAACGCCATGGATGTGCTGTGCGCGCCGAGCCAGACGACGCCCCGGTGGAAGGAGCAGTTCGGCCGGATGCTGGCGGAGGGGTTCGCGTGCGGCGTGCCCGTGCTGACGAGTGACTCCGGAGAGATTCCTCACACAGCGGGCGATGCGGGCCGGGTGCTGCCGGAAGCGGATGTGGCAGCCTGGACGGCGGCGCTGGCCGAGGTGCTGGAGAGCCCGGACCGCCGACGCGAGCTGGCCGCGCGGGGGCGCGCGCGAGCGATGACCCGGTTCGCCTGGCCGGTGGTGGCCCGCGAGCACCTGGACTTCTTCGAGTCCGTGCTCGGCTGACTCAGTTGCTCTTGGATTTCAGCTTCTCGCTCCGCACTCTGGACTTCTCCATGTGTCGGCGTATCCACTCCCGATGAAGGAAGGTGCTCGTAAAGACCGACCACGGCGCGGAGTCATTGCCCAGGTTCCCATACATGCTGATGATGCCCACGAGCCAGACCCCGTCTTCCCTCTGGGAAAAGCACGGCCCTCCACTGTCTCCCCGCTGAGCATGGGCTCTCTGCCCGTCGGGGCCTTCTCCCGCGAAGGCGAACACTCCATCCCGGATCTTGCCCTCGCGATCTTTTGGGTCCACCCGCGAGGAGAAGACCTTGACCATGTTCGTCCCGTAGTAGCGATCACCGATAAGCCCTGTTCCTTCCCGGAGGTCGGTCTTGCCGTAGCCGGCTGCGACGAGCAGATCCCCCACCTCAACCTCTCTCCTGGGAGGAACTTTGAACGCCATGGACGCGCCACGGATAGGCTGGGTCAGATGGATGGCGGCAAGATCCGACTTCGATTCGAGCACTTCATCTCTCGAGTTGATGACGCTCTTGTAGTGCTCATGGATGTCAACCTCCACCTCACCCTTGGATACCTCGTACCGCGGCGAGACGGACGAGCCATAGCGAACGGCCTTCACCGCGCTCACACTCTTGACGCAGCTCGCGCTCTTTCTGTGGATGACCTGCTCGCCCGAAGGGCGATTCTTCATGCAGAAGCAATGAGCCGCGGTAAGAACGAGGTAGGGGTTGAGGAGGACACCACTGCAGAACTGAAGCCCATCCTCACTGAACTCAACACGGACAGCCGACGGATACGAATCCTGTACATCCTTCGAGCCATCGGACATCGCATATCGCGCTCCGGAGTATGGATGCACGGTCTCCAGCCCAGCCCCTACGGCATAAGCATGGCTGTCAAAGCGCTCCTGGAGGTTCTCTTGTCCACGCGGCGGGGCACCTGAACACCCCATACTTGCCAGCCAGGCCAGACCGGCCACTGACAGATTCGCGCGGGCGCTCATTGCCGTTCTTCTTGGGTCGCGGCCGCGTGCTGGACTTCGGCGCGCAGCCAATCCCGATGGAAAAACGTGCTCACGCATGATGCCCCTCCGCCAGAAGCCCAGCTCGAGACACCCACGAGCCACTGGCCGCTTTCATCTTCGCGAAAACAAGACCACCCATTGTGATGGGCATGAACATCCACTCCTTGCTGGGCGTATGAAAATCTCTCGTCCGCTGGCGAAGAGGCTCGGGTCACCTTGTTCCCTCTGAAGTAGCGCTGGCCGAAGATCTGTTCGACTGCGCCGTCATGACCGTAGCCTGCGGTCACAAAGGGCTCGCTGGTCTCGACCTCGGAATCCAAGAGCCGAGCATGAAGCGTCCCGCTCTCGACAGGTGTCTCCAAGAGGATGACAGCCAGATCTGCACGGCTTGTAACCACGGACGATTGAGCGTCGAAGCGGAGTTCAAGACCGGGATGAGGCCGCACAGTTCCCGCGTACGCCTGCACCTTCATATCCGCAGTGTGCGGGTCGTGCACCGTGCCATAGACGACCGTCATCACGAACGCACGCTCAGCGCACGATGTCCTGTTGATGAGCTGCATGCTCTCGTTGGCGGGGCCTGCTTCTTTCGACCTACAGACACAACTCGCTGCTGTCAGTGCGAGGCGTGAACCGATCAACACGCCACTGCATTGCGCTCCCTCCTTCGGGTCGCCGGTCGTCACCATCACCGCTGATGAATAGCGATTCCTGACGTCCACCTTCCCGGCGTAGCTCAACACGCTGACGTCCACCGGTCCCAGATCCTCCGCTCGAGGACGAAGCCTGGCACCGGCCGTCATCGACCCCAAGGACGGGATTTCCGGAGGATCGATCGATGCCCCCTCGCTCTTCTCTAGAGTCTGAGGCTGCGCCTTCTCCTCGCCCGAGGCACAGCCGTCACAGGCCATCGTCCATGGCGTGATGAACAGCAACACCCAGGAGAGTGCCAGCCGGGAGAATATGGGTCCTTCGATTTGCGCCAGGAGGGCTCCGCTGAAGTGCTGAGTATACAGGCCGGCTACCGCGCTCGCTGTCGCTCCAGCAGGTCCACGATGGCGGCGGCCATTCCGTCCCACGTCTGCGAGCGCAGCGTCTCTGCCAGCTTCGCGGCGTCAGGAGCCAGCTGCGCCTCCCGTGTCCGCCAGTCCTCCAGGCGCCGCACCAGCTCCTCGACGTCGTTCGGCTTGTCGATCAGCAGGTCTCTCAGCCCGACCGGGTAACGCTCGGCCACCCCCGCCGTCCGGCTCACCAGGGCCGGCAGGCCCGTGCACAGCGCCTCGTGGACGCCGAGCCCGTAGGCCTCGTAGCGCGTGGGCGCTACCAGCAGGTCCGCGGCCGCCATCAGCTCGGACACATCCTTGCGAAAGCCCAGGAACTGGATGCGCTCGCCCAGCTCGCGCTCGCGCGCCTCGCGCTCCCAGACCTCGCGCTGCGCCCCCACGCCCACCACCTTCAAGTCCACGCTCCAGTCACCGCGCGCGCACAGCCGCACCCACGCCGGGAAGACCGTGTCGAACCCCTTACGCTTGTCTCCCAGCGCTCCCACGAACAGCGCCACCCGCCGGCCCTCGGACCACCCCAGCGCCGCGCGCGCCTCCCGCCGCTCCTCGGACGTGCGCGGGCGGAACCGCTCCGGATCGATGCCGTAATAGATGACGTGGACGCGCTCAGGAGAGGCCCCCGTGGCCACCACGAGATCCTCTTTGGTCCGCTCCGAGTTCGCGATGATGACGCGCGCACGCCGCAACGCCTGGCGCTCGCCCCTCAAGTACAGCCGGTGGCTCACCCGGCCCTTGAGGCGACGGAGCAACGAACCGGTACCCTCGGACTGGTAGGCCCCGTGGACATAGTGGACCCAGTTGGCTGCGGGCACCGCACAGTTGCCACCGTTGGCCAGCACCTCGCCGCCCTCGGCCAGCGTGCGCCGCGCCCAGAGCCGCCCCACCCCGTCCAGCAGGGGCTCGCCCAGCATGTACGCCCCCGCGGGCTTGGGCACGCGCACGAAGCGCACGTTGGGGAAACCGAGCAGCTCGTCCGCCACCCGGTGCGCCACGAGGCGGACGGGCCCGCCCTGGCGCGCGAGGTAGCTCGCGAGGGCCAGGTTCGCCCGGTCCATTCCTCCCGTGGCGACGAAGTCACCGGCGATGAGGGTGTACGGTCTCATTCGGTACAGGGTGCGGCGCCTTCCGGTTCGCGTGGAAGAAGGCACCGAAGAGCGCGGCGTTGAGCAGCCAGAACTCCATGCCAGCCTGGCTGATGAAGAAGGGATAGCTGAACGTCAGGGCAAGGGCCCCCAAGTCATACGCGAAGATGAGCGTGCCCCACAGCCAGAACTCGTCCCCCTCCTGCCGGCGGAGCGCCAGCCGGAACGCCCAGAAGGTGGCGATGAGCACCGCCAGCGGGTAGAGCACCAGCACCGGCACGCCTCCATCGAACACCCACGCCGTCCACTGAAGCTCTGCCCACAGCGCAGGCCGCGAAGGGGTGTTGGCGCCGAAGTAGGAGTTGGCCATTCCATAGCGCCCCAGCCCCGCGCCCAGAGGGTACTCCGGGACGAAGTAGATGAACGTGCCCTCGAGGAAATAGCCGCGGTTGCTGTAGTACACTCCGCTGACGTCCTGCTCGAAGAGGCTGTTCCAGCGGGCCTCGGCGCCTTCCCCACCCACCGTGACGCCCCAGCCGACGCCCAGCACCGCCAGCCCTCCCACCACGCCCAGCAACTTCGCCAGCTGCAAGAGCCGACCGCTGAGCATGAGCACGACCGCCACGGCCAGCAGGCACACCACGAGCATCAGCGCGATGGCGCGCACCTGACAGAGGTAGAGGCTGACCACGCCCAGGAAGATGCCTCCCAGGCTCAGGACCTTGACGAACCCACGCCGCGAGCTGATCAGAAACCCGGCGCCAAGAAGGACCGCGTAGAAGGCCCCCGTGGCAGCGCCGCCCGGCACATCCGTGAGGCCAAAGGGCCGGAAGATACGCTGGCCGCCGGCTGTCTCGAACTGGAGGCCGACGGTGTAGGTCTCTCCCAGGTTCTCGATGGCCTTGGACAGGGCCGGCTGGAAGCTCCCAGGGAAGGAGACCTGGAGCACGCCCATGCCGGCGCTCGCCGCATTGAAGAGGAACAGCAGCGCCAGCGTGCGCCGGAATGTCGCGGCGTCGATGTGCACCCGTGTCACCCAGAAGAGCGGCGCCAGAACGGCGAACTGGATGCCGAGCTGCGCCGCACCCGCCAGGACACTGCTCGTCCCCGGGTTGAACATGTTCAGCGCGGTGATCGTCATCGCGGCGATCAGAGCCGGCATCGCCGGGTGCTGTAGGCGCCGCCCCGGCACGAGCACGAGCAGCGCCAGGCTGAGGCCGAACGCGAGGACGCGGACCAGCACCCGCACCCCGGAGACGGCATCGACCAGCAGCGCGAGCTGGCAACAGAACTGGAGACAGATGAAGCCAGTCACCAGGTAGCTCGAGCTCCAGAAGCGCCGGCTCGCCCGCGCGCTCTCGGGGGGCTGGCTGCTGGCGGTCACCGGGCCCGCGGCGGAGGAGGGCTCTGTCTCCTCGGCGAGTTCCTGCCCAGCCTGAGACAGCCCGCCCCGGGTGTAGCGCTGTCGCAGGACGCCTGGGCCCCGGAGTTGCGGGCGCGCCGAGGCGGGGGGAACTCCGCGCCCGGGGCCTCTCATGGGCGCCTCCCCTCCGCGAGGGCACGAACGTCGTCGGCCAGCCCCCGCAGGAAGACCGCCGGCTCACACAGCGCCGCAGCGCGGGGGGGCCCGCCTGCGCCCAGCTGGCGTCGCTGCCCGCCATCCTGGATCAACCCTTGGAGCGCCTCGGCCAGCGGCCCAGGCTCAGGCGGGACGAGGAGGCCACACGTGTCGTCGATCGTCTCCAATGGAGCGCCCAGAGCGGTGGTGACCACCGGCAGGCCGGCTTGCAGCGCCTCGATGAATGCCAGTCCGAACGGCTCAGGGCCCAGGTTGGGCTGGCAGTGGATGTCCGCCGCGCGCAGCAACCGCGGCACATCCGTGCGCTGACCCAGGAAGTGAACGCGCTCGCGGATGCCCAGCCTGGACGCGAGCGCCTCCAGCTCCGCCAGGTAGCTGGCCTCCGCCGGACGCTGCGCGCCGCCCGCCACCCAGAGCACCCAGCCCGGCAGGCCCCCCAGGCGCCCGAGCGCCTCCAGCAGCAGGCGGTGCCCCTTCCACGCCTCCATCCGGCACGACTGCACGATGACGGTCTCCCGCTCGCCCGCGCCCAGCTCGGCACGCACCCGTGCGCGCTCATGCGGGTCCGCGGGCTCCAAGGGAGAAACCGGGTAGTACCGTACTGTGTAGGGGACGCCCGGATAGACACTCGCCAGGGTCCCCGCCGAGAACCGGCTGTTGGAGATGATCAGGTCAGGTGCGGTCCACCGCGCCCACCGCTCCAGCCAGTGCCGCCCGGCCAGCGCGTCGTGCTGGTAGAAGACGAGCGGCACCCCGCTCGCGCGCGCCACCGGTCCAAAGAGGGCCTGAGGCCACGCCGCGTGGCACACCACTGCCGCGTACCCTCCTCTCCGCAGCACCCGCGACAGCTCCCTCCGCGCGCGCCACACCGTCCACGGGCGGCTCACCTTCACCGCGCCCAACAGGTGCACTGTCCCCCCCGCCTCGCGCAGCTCCCGGCTCAGCCGTCCCTCGAAGCAGAGCGCGAACTCGTGCGCCAGCTCCTGGGAGCCGTGCTGAGTCCGGGCGAGCGTCCGCAGGAACGTCTCGATGCCCCCGTAGAGGTTGCCGCTGTAGACGTGGAGGATCCGCATCAGGCGTTACACGGGAGAAGGGATGCCCGGCGCCACCCAGAGGACGTGGGGCCACACGTCCAGCGGCTCGCTCGGGCTCAAGGGACGCAGGAGCATGCGGGGCTCGAGCACCCGTGCGTAGGCCCAGCGCCGCGTGGCCTCGGGCGAGTGGTCCACCACCCACCCTCGATACCCGGACTCCGTCAGCATGCCGGTGAGCTCGGCGGGATCACTCCCGTGCTCACGCAACTGCGGAGGGTGCAGCTCCAGCAGGAGCCGCTCGTACCGGTGCGCCTGCAGCCCCTGGCTCATGCCGGCCAGGGCGAACACCTCGGCACCCTCGATGTCCATCTTCACCAGGCTCACCCGCCCCACGCCCAGCTCGTCGAGCACGGCATCCAGCGGACGGGCCGGCACGCTGAAGGCCCGCGCGGAGGCCTGGGACGCGTCCCGCACACGCGAGATGCCCCAGTTGTCCTGAGCCTCGTCATACCCCTCCAGCTTCACCGTGCCCTCCGCCGCCGCGGCGGCCACGTGCAGCGCGGAGACATGGGGGAGCTGGTTCAGTGCCAGGTTCGCCATGAGCGTGCGGTGGATGCGTGGGTCCGCCTCCACCGCCACCACACGCCCGGAGCGCGTCACGGCCTCGGCAGCCAGGAAGGTGAAGTAGCCCCAGTGCGCGCCCACATCGAGGAAGGTGTCCCCAGGCCGCAGCAGCGCCCGCACCAGACACGTCTCCTGCGGCTCGTACTGGCCCGTGAAGAAGACCTCGCGCGCCAGGCCGTTGCGCAGATCGCACTCGAAGCGCAGACCCTGGAGGGAGGCAGGAATCCGCGCCACGAAGGGCCCCCGCACCGGCGAGAGGGTGGACAGGGCATTCATCACCCGGTAGCGGGCGAAGGGCAGGCGCCGGACGACACGCGCCGCGGCCTTCATCCACAGTGGCGCGGCTCCCACCGCGTGCTCGGCGTCGTGCGTCCTCATGATCTTCCCTCCACGGGGGCGCCGCGGGACCGGCCCTCCCAGGGCACGCTCAGTGCCTCGGCATACAGGGCCAGGCTGCGCTCGGCCATCACATCATGGCGGAACTGCTCCAGGGCCCGGGCTCGCGCACCCCGCCCGAGCCGCTCCGCGAGCCCTGGCTCCTCCAGCAACCGCCGCACGGCCCGGGCCAGCGCCTCGGCACTCCCCACGGGAACGGTGAGCCCCGTCTGCTCGTGGAGGCTCACCCACGGCACGCCCGAGTGGGGAATGGCGGTGTTGAGGACAGGCAGCCCGCTGGCCATGGCTTCAATCTGCGAGAGCCCGTAGGCCTCACTGCGCGCGTTGCTGGGAAACCAGAGGGCCGTGGCGGCGCGGTACGCCCCCACGAGCGACTCCGGCGGCAGGTAGCCTGCCCACGTCACCCGCCCCTCCAGGCCGAGCGCTCGCGCACGCTCCCGCCCCTCCTGCTCCAGCGGGCCCACCCCCACCACCAGCAGCTGGCCGGGCACCCGCGTCAGCGCCTCGAGCGCCGTGACGAGGCCCTTGTAGTAGACGAGCCGCCCCACCATCAGCCACAGCGGCGCGCCAGCCTGAGCGCGCCAGTGAGCCTCGGCCTCCAGCGCCGCGGGCGAGGGGCTCAGGAAGGGCTCCAACTCGATGCCGAGCGGCAGCTCGCGCACCTTGTCCCGGAAGCGCCTCAGCAACGCCGAGCCCGGCACGTACGCGGAGCTGGTGGCGAGCAACCGGCGGGCCCTCGCGTAGAGCACCAGCTCGAAGGGACGAAAGAGGGCGCCGGCCACCTTCTGGCGGATGACATCGCTGTGATGGGTGATGACCACGGGCGGCAGCCACGGCAGCGCATCCAGGGCCAGCAGCAGGGCGGGGTTGGGCGTGTGCAGGTGGACCACGTCCACGCCCCGGGCCAGCGCCCGCAGCAGCGCGCGAGGCAGCTCGGGCATGACGTCCATGCGCAGCACGGAGGCCCAACGCCCCACTCGCGTCACCCGCACCTCCCCATCCCACTCCTCTCGGGTGGGGCTGCGGCCGCGGAACTCGTGGCTGAAGCCCTCCCCCGCCGCGGCGTGGTTGATGCACAGCACCTCCACGCGGGCCCCCAAGGCGGCCTGAGCGCGGGCGAGCGTCTGGACATGCACCTCCATGCCTCCCGAGGCCGGCGGATAGAACTTCCCCAGGTGCAGCACCCGCAGCCCGGCTCCGGCCCTGCTCACGACGGTGCCACTCCGTCCTTCGACTCCTCGGCGTAGTGCGCGTAATAGCCGCGGTAGGTGAGGTACGTGTCCCGGTACCGCGCGTCCGTTACATCCAAGTCATTGAGGACCGCGCCGTACATCTGCGCCTGCACATCCGCCAGCGAGCGCAGCGCGCGCGCCGCCGCGTCGCGATTCGTCTTCCCTGCGCGCAGCACCAGCACCACGCCATCCGCCTGCGTGGCCAGCACCACCGAGTCCGACACCGCGTTCAGCGGCGGGCTGTCGAGGATGATGCGATCGAAGCGCTCCCCGGCCGCCTTGAGCAGCTCCGCGAAGGCCTGGGTGTGCAGCAGCTCCGCCGGGTTGGGCGGAATGGGGCCGCACGGCAGCACGAAGAGGTTGGGCACCTCGGTGCTCTTCACCGCCTTGTCCAGCGTGCCCTCGCCCACCACCAGCGAGCTGATGCCCACGTCATTGGGCACACCGAAGGCCTTGTGCAGCCGCGGCCGGCGCATGTCCGTGTCCAGCAGCAGCACGCGGTTGCCGCTCTGGGCCATGGCCACGCCCAGGAAGATGCAGGAGGTGGACTTGCCCTCCTGCGGCCCGCTGCTCGTCACCACCAGCGTCTTGAAGGGCTTGTCCGGAGACATGAAGAGCAGGTTCGTCCGGATGGCCCGGCAGCACTCCGCCGCGGAGGACTTGGGCTGGCGGTGGACATACAAGTCCCTCTCGCGCGGGCTCTCTCCTTTGACTTCCACGCGCGGCACGAAGCCCAGGAAGGCCAGGCCCAGCCGCTCCTCCACGTCCGCCTGGGTGGCCACCGTGTTCTCAAGAATCTCCAGCAGCACCACCACGGCGCAGCCGGCCACCAGCCCGGCGAGGAGCGCCAGCAGCACCGTGCGCTGCACGTCCGGCTTGATGGGGGCGTAGTTGGGCCGCGCCCCGTCCAGCACGCGCACGTTCGTGGTGCGCAGCAGGCCGGACAGCTCGATGTCCTTGAGCCGCCGCAGCACCGACTCGTACAGGCGCCGGTCGTTCTCCGCCTCGCGGTTCATCTTGTCGAACTCGATCTGCCGCTTGCCCAGCTGGAACGACTCGTCCTGCGCCGTCGCCAGCAGGCGCACCATGTTCCTCTCTTCGGCCGCCGTCTGCGCCAGCTCCGTCTCGGCCTTGCGCACCACGTTGGTGAGGCTGCGCACGAAGTCCTCGCGCATCACCGCCAGCTTGCTCGAGCACTCGATCATCTTCGGGTGCTCGGGCAGGTAGCGCTCGCTCAGCTCCACGCACTGGGCGCGCTGCTCGACGAAGCGGCGCTTGAGATCCTGGATGGCCGGATCGCTCGCGCCGGGCACCGCCTCGGCCCACGTCTCGTCCCCGGGCTGGGAGCTCTTCTGGAGCTGGCGGATGGCCTCCACCCGTCCCTGGAGGGTGGCGATCTTCGTGCGCACCTGGGTGAGGGTCGCCTCGTAGCTGTTGATGCGCTCGGTGACGCTGCTCTTCTTGTTCTCCGGCGAGACAGAGAGCATGTCCGCGCTCTTCTTGAAGTCGTACAGGGCCAGCTCGCTCAGCTGGGAGGTCTTCTCCAGCTCTACCTTGCGCTCCTCGAGCCACTGGGTGGCCGTCTCGGTGGTGCGCAGCCGCAGCGCGAGGTTCTCCGCCATGTAGGCCTGGGCCACCTCGTTGGCCAGGAGCGCCGCGCGCTGCGGATCCAGATCCTCCACGGCGATGTTCACCACGCGCGAGTCCCTCACCGGGATCACGCTGATGCGCGACTGGAGCCGGCCCGCCGCGTCCGAGCCCTGCATGGCCTGGAGCCGGGCCTTCTCGTCCTGAATGTGGGCCAGGCCCAGGAAGCCCGGGTCATGCTGGAGGCCCAGCTTGTCCGCTACCCGGGTGGCCACCGCGCGCGAGGTGATCACCTGGTTCTGGGTGGCGTAGTACTCCTTGTTGAACCAGTAGTTGCTGCGCTCGTCTCCCATCAGCTCCTTCACGTCGGTGTCGAGCACGCGCGGCGCGGTGACGTCGATGATGAGGGAGGTGCTGGCGGCATACACCTTGGGCTTGCGCAGGGTGTGGACCGCGGCCAGGCCGGTGACGAGCAGGGCCACCCCGAGCACGACCCACTTGCGGCGCCAGAACGCGCGCACGTAGCGCATGACGTTCAATGGCGTCAGTGCGGCATTCGCCGGGTCGTTGACGGAACCTTCCAACGTGGCACTCCTGGAGACTTCCTCGCGCGGCAGCGGCCCGGCCCGAACACCCAGCCCCGACCTGCACCCACAGCCTCGGGCGAGCGTGCCCCTTCCGGGCCAGGGGGTCAATCTTCCAGGAGGCGATCCCGAGCGCCTGGATGCCCGCCGGGCACTCCCTCGCGCCCGAGAGCCGCGCGCGCCACCCGGGCCGTGTGCTAGTCACGCCCGGGTGAGTCTGTCTCTCTCCGTCGTCCTGCCCTACTCTCCTACCACGGCCTCCATCGCGGCCCGCTTTGCCCAGGCGCTCGCTGGCCGGGCGGAGGTGGTCCTGGCGGGGGAGGGCCCCGTGGAGGTGACCCCCGGCCCGCACGTCCACGTGCTCTCTGGCACGGTGGGCAAGGGAGCGTCCATCCGGGCGGCGCTGGAGAAGGTGACGGGGGCGGTGACGGTGCTCCAGGATCCGGACGAGGCCTACACGCCTGAGTGCTACGAGGCGCTGTGCCGACCCATCCAGGAGGACACGGCGGACGCGGTGTTTGGCCGCCGCGAGGCATCGGGGTTGCGGCCGGAGCTGCTGGCGGATCGGGCGCTGGGGGGCTTCACGCGCTTCGTGACGGATGTGGGGCTGGCGGATCCGCTCACGGGGGTGCGCGCCTTCCGGACGGAGGCGCTGCGCTCGGTGACGCTCACCAGCGAGGACGACGCGGTGGACGCGGAGCTGGTGGTGAAGTTGGCAGCGCAGCTCTACCGGCTGACCGAGGTACCGCTGCCCTTGCAGGCCGTGCCGCGGCACACGCTGGCCGCGCGCCTGTCGAAGCTGCGGACGCTGATGCGGTACGCCACGGTGCGAGACGACGCGGACAACCAGCACGAGGGCTACAGCACGCTGGAGCGGATGGACGGCGCCAACAACTACAATGCCTGGCTGGGCGGCCGCTTCCGCGAGCACCTGGGCCGGCGGGTGCTGGAGATCGGCTCGGGGATTGGCACAATCACCCGTCAACTGGAGCCGGGGCTGGAGCTGCTCATCGCGCTCGAGGTTGACGCCTTCTATGTGGATCGGCTGAAGAACCTGTTCCGGGGCAAGCCGCACGTGCGGCCGTACCTGTCGGACGTGGCGCTGGCGGACTGGAAGTCGCTGCAGAAGGAGCACCTGGACACGATCGTGCTCTCCAACGTGCTGGAGCACATCCCGGACGATGGGGCGGCGGTGCGGCGCTTCCGGCAGATCCTCCCCATGGGCGGCAGGGTGGTGGTGCTGGTGCCGGCGCTGCCGCAGCTCTTCGGAGCAATCGACGAGGCGGTGGGGCACTACCGGCGCTACACGCCGGAGACGTTGAGGAAGGTGCTGGAGGAGAACGGCTTCACGGTGGACACGTTGGAGTGGATGAACCTGGTGGGGATTCCTGGGTGGTTCATGAACAGCCGGGTGCTGCGCCGCCGGGCGGTGCCGCGGTTCCAGCTGAAGCTCTATGACCGGCTGGCGCCGCTGCTGGCGGAGGCCGAGCGCCACGTGAAGCTGCCGGTGGGAATGAGTCTGTTCGCGGTTGCTCGTGTCACGGGAGAAGCCGGATGAAGCGGGTTGAAGCCATCATCAAGCCGACGAAGCTGGACGAGGTGAGGGACGCGCTCCACAAGCTGGGCGTGCAGGGCATGACGGCCACGGAGGTGAAGGGGTTTGGCCGGCAGCGGGGCCACACGGACTTCTACAAGGGTGGAGAGCCCTCGGTGGGCTTCCTGCAGAAGGTGAAGCTCGAGGTGGTGGTGGACGACGAGGTGGTGCCTCGGGTGGTGGAGGCCATCGTGGGGGCGGCGCGGACGGGGAAGATCGGCGACGGGAAGATCTTCGTGCTGCCGGTGGAAGAGGTGATCCGCATCCGCACCGGGGAGCGCGGTAGCAAGGCGCTGTGAGCACGGCGCCCCAACAGGCCGAGCCGGCCACTCCTGGCGCGGTGGAGCCCTCGATGGCTCCCACGGCCGCGCTGAGCCAGACGCCGCGCGCGGTGTGGACAGTGCTGGTGGCGCTGTACGTGCTGGCATTCCCGTACCACCCGGGCCTGCGCTCGCCGAACGAGCTGTGCCGGCTGTGGCAGACGCGAGCGTTGGTGGAGTACGGAGCGATTGAGATCAACCAGGCGCTGCGAGACTACGGCTACGTCGGGGATCTGTCGGTGAAGGACGGGGTCTACTACCCGTCCAAGGCGCCCCTGCTGTCGTTCGCGGGGGTGCCCCTCTACGCGGTGCTGCGGGTGGTGGGAGGAAGCTCCCGGTACGCGGTGCCCGAGGTGCCGCTGGTCTTCTTCAGCCGGCTCTTTCTGACGGTGCTGCCGACGCTGTTGATGCTGTGGGGCGTGCGGCGCTTCCTGCGCGCGTACCTGTCTCCAGGAGTGGCGGATGCGGTGACGGTGACGTACGGGCTGGGCTCGCTGGCGTACAGCTACTCGCTGCTCTTCATGAGCCACCAGACGACGGCAGTGCTGCTCTTCGGGAGCTTCTACGCGCTGTGGCGGTGCGCACGGGGCGAGTGGCGCGAGCGGGGCTACGTGGTGGCAGGGGCGTTCGCGGGGGCCACGGTGGCGGCAGAGTACACGGGCGCGCTGGCAGTGCTGGGGTTGGTGCTGTATGCGGCGCTCACGGTGCTGTGGCGGCAGGAGCCGTTGCGAGCGCGGCTGCTTCGGCTGGGGCGTGCGGCGGGGCTGGCGATGGTGGGGGCACTGCCCTTCATCGTGGGGCTGATGCTCTACCACCAGGCTGCGTTCGGGCATCCGCTGGAGAGCGGCTACAAGCACCTCGCGGACACGGCGTACCAGCCGTGGCACCTGGGCGGCTTCCTGGGGATCCGCTATCCGGATCCGCGGGCGTTCTTCCTCTCGTACTTCTCTCCGCTGCGCGGCTTCTTCATGCTGGCGCCCTTCCTGCTGCTGGCGCTGCCGGGGCTGGTGTTGCTGCGAAGCCAGGGCCGCACATCCCCGGAGTCACGAGCGCTGTTCTGGCTCTCGGCGGCGGTGCTGGTGGGCTACTCGTACTTCACCTCGTCCTTCAGCTACGAGTCGTGGGGCTGGACGACGGGGCCGCGGCATCTGACGGGGCTCGTGCCCTTCCTGCTGCTGCCGGTGGGCCTGCTGCTAGAGCGGCTGCGCGCAGAGAATCGCCGGTGGTTGCTGGGAGCGGCCGCGGCGACGTGCCTGGCGTCCATCCTCATCACGGGGATGGCCACCTTCATCAACTACGTGCCGGACGATGTCTCCAACGCCTTCTTCGGGCTGGCGGTGCCGCTGTTGAAGTCAGGCTACCTGCCGCCTTCGGTGCTGAGCTTCTGGGGCTTGTCGCAACCGTGGGCCGGACTGCCTCTGGTGGCCGGGCTGCTCGCGCTGGCGGGATGGGTGTTCGTGCGGCTGGGTGCACCGGAGGGTGGCATGCCCGCGCCGGAGATCCTGTTCGGCGGGATGCTCGCCGCGGCACTGATCTTCGGCGCTCAGGCCGCGACCACGAAGCATCACGCACAAGATCAGGGCGCGGCGAAGTTCCTCCGCTCCGTCTGGCTCACCCCCCC
>Ga0190275_10002097_pt1 | contig 14456 bp, 11 predicted proteins | sample Popmic550T_FD_133745 | JGI IMG/M metagenome (GOLD analysis project Ga0190275, IMG submission 133745) | Populus adjacent soil microbial communities from riparian zone of Yellowstone River, Montana, USA - 550 T | ecosystem: Environmental > Terrestrial > Soil > Riparian zone > Trees stand | place... | reverse complement strand
TTTCCCAACCATCACGATCAGTCCGAGCGGGTCAAGGCGCATGCCAGTTCCATCGTCGCGGTGGTCGCCATGGTGTTTGCCGCCGCTGTGCTGGTCGGCGTGCTGGAGGGCACCGGCATGGTCACCGCTATGGCCGAGGCAATCGTCAACGCTGTCCCGCCGGGCCTCGGGCCGTGGTTCGCCGTCATCACCGGTCTGCTGAGCATGCCGCTGACCTTCTTCATGAGCAATGACGCCTTCTACTTCGGAGTGCTCCCGATCCTGTCCGAGGCAGCCGGTCACTACGGCATCAGCCCCGTCGAGATGGCCCAGGCCTCCATCATCGGGCAGCCCGTCCATCTGACCAGCCCACTGGTCCCCGCCATGTTGCTGCTGATCTCGTTGGCCAGGGTCGATCTCGCCGATTTCCACAAGAAGGTGATCTGGCGCGCCGTCGTCTGTTCGTTGGTCATGCTCGGTGTCGCCATTGCGCTCGGCGTCATCCCGATCGGCTGACCCCTACTCGATCACCCACTGCACCCGCTCAACCACCGACGCCAACCCTGACGAAAGTGAGAAAATAATGACCATCACCAGCAACGAACATGTTGTTCAGCAGGATATTCCGGCCGCGGACGAGCAACAGCGGCCAACCAGCCCCGGCCCACTGGCGGGACTGCGGGTCCTTGACCTGGGGACGGTGTACGCGGCCCCGATCACCGCCATGCTGCTGGGGGATTGGGGAGCCGATGTCATCAAGGTCGAGCATCCCCGGGGTGATCCCGCTCGGACCCACGGTCTTTCGAAGGACGGCCACGGCCTGTGGTGGAAGGTCATCGCCAGGAACAAGCGCACCATCACTCTGAATTTCAGCAAGCCGGATGGCCAGGACATCCTGCGCCGGTTGGTGGCGCAGGCCGATGTGGTGATCGAGAATTTCCGCCCCGGAGTGCTGGAGAAGTGGGGCCTCGGGCCCGATGAATTGCTCAGGATCAACCCGGAACTGGTGGTGCTCCGGGTGACCGGCTTCGGCCAGCAGGGTCCGTACGCCAGCCGGCGGGCGTTCGGCACCTTGGCCGAGGCGATGAGCGGCCTGGCCCACCAGACCGGCGAGGAGGACGGCCCACCGACCTTGCCGCCATTCGGTCTGGCGGACGGGGTGGCCGGGTTGACCGGCGCCTACTCGGTGATGCTGGCGCTGTACCACCGGGATGTGGCCAAGGGTGGCGGCCAGGTCATCGATCTCTCGCTGCTCGAGCCGCTGGTGGGCATCCTCGGCCCCGGCCCCAGTGTGTTCGACCAGCTCGGGTTGGTCTCCGGCAGGCACGGCAACCGGTCCAGCAACAATGCCCCGCGCAATGCCTACCTGACCAGCGACGGCCGTTGGGTGGCGATCTCGGCCAGCGCCACCTCGGTGGCAGAGCGGGTGATGAATCTGGTCGGTCGGCCTGACATCGCCGAGCAGTCCTGGTTCCCCCGTGCGGGCGAACGGGTGAAGCATGCGGACATGATCGACGCCCCGGTCGCCGAATGGATCGGTGCCCGGCCGATGGAAGAGGTGTCCGCCGCCTTCCAGGCCGCCGGTGCTGCCCTCGCCCCGGTCTACGACGTCGAGCAACTGATGAACGACCCTCACGTCCTGGATCGCGACATGATCACCACCATCGACGATGAGGACCTCGGGCCACTCAAGATGCAGAACCTGATCTTCCGGATGGGCAACACCCCCGGGTCGATCCGGCACGGCGGACGCCGGCTCGGGCAGGACACCGAAGGCGTGCTCGACGAGTTGTTGGGGATCTCCGGGGACAAGCTCGCGGAACTGCGCGCGAGCGGGGTGCTCTGATGGACCGCAGCTACCTGTTCGCGCCTGGCCACAATGCGAAACTGCTGGACCGAGTGTTCCGGGCCGGGGCCGACGCGGTGATGCTTGACCTGGAAGATGCGGTACCGCCGGACGCCAAGGCGGTGGCCCGGTCGATGGTCGCCGAGGTGCTGCTCGATAGGCCAGCGTGGGTCCGGGTCAATGCGGCCCGAACCGCCTGGTGCGAGGCAGATCTCGAATCGGTCGGTGAGCTGGCGCTCGGCATTCGTATCCCGAAGGTGGAGTCTGCTGACGAGGTTGAATGGGTGATCGAGCGGGCGCCGGGCAAACCGATCATCTGCGCTATCGAGAGCGCACGGGGGGTGCTCGCCGCGCAGGAAATCGCGGCCGTTCCGGGTGTTCGGTTTCTGGCCATGGGCGGGGTCGATCTGCAACGGGACCTCAATACCACCGGCGGCAATCTGCAAACCCTCTATGCCCGTTCGCATCTGGTCCTCGCCTCCCGGGCGGCGGGCATCGAGCCACCCATCGACAGTGTGTTCCCGCTGCTGGACGATGAAGTCGGGTTGCGCGATCAGGCGGAATTTGCCCGCTCCCTGGGTTTCTTCGGCAAGTCGGCGATCCATCCGAAACAACTGCCGACCCTGCACCAGGTCTTCACCCCCACTACTGCGGAAATCGATTGGGCACAGGCCGTGCTGGATGGGTTCGCGGCAGCCGGCGGTGGCGGTTTCGCCTTGGCCAGCGGCGAGTTCGTCGATCTGCCGGTCGCCGATCGCGCCCGACGCCTGCTGGAGATCGCCGGGTTCCGCGAACCGCAGGCGGCGGCCGCCAACGGGTCAGGCGGATGATCAACAAGCATCCTTACCGAAGGCCTTGACGACGCCAGGAGCGGCAATGACGGACGAGCGAGCGCCGGGCCGTCCACGCCCCCCAGGGCGGTGGCGACTGCTCGTCCGGTGGGCTGCCATCATTGTTGCCTCGGTGGCGGTTTCGGTCCTTTTCGCCCTCCTGATTGTGCCCTCCCCTGCACTGTTCGGCGGTTTGCTGACGGGGGTGATCTTCGCGCTGACCACCAATTGGCGCACCGTCCTGCCCGGCCCGGTGAATTCCGGCGCGCAGGCCGTCATCGGTGTCGTGCTGGGCGGCCTGCTGGAACTGAGCATTCTGCAGAGCTTGGGCGGTGATTGGTTGCCGGTGGCCGCCGTCATTGTCGGCACGCTGGTGCTGAGCGTGCTGGCAGGGCTGCTGATGGGCCGAGTGACCTCGGTCAGTCCGATCACCGGCTCGCTCAGCCTCAGTGCTGGCGGCGCCGCCGGCATCACCTCGATGAGCAGGGAACTTGGCGCTGACGAGCGAATGGTCGCCGTCATCCAGTACCTGCGGGTTGTCCTGATCGTCTCGACGCTCCCGTTGGTGACAACCTTTGTGTTCCAGCCCCCACCGGCCGACGCGTCGGGTCTCCCGGCGCCATCCGGGGCGGGGTGGGCGCTGGGTTTGACCTTCACGGTGGCCTGCGCCCTGGTCGGCTCGTTGCTCGCCCTCCGGATCAAGATGCCTGCCGGCACGCTCCTCGGACCACTCATTCTGACCGCCTCGCTGACGTTGGCCGGTTGGTCGTTCGGCGCACATCCACCGGTGTGGTTGGCGCAATTGGCGTACGGCGCGATCGGACTGCGAATCGGGTTGGGTTTCACCAGATCGAGCCTGAAGTTGCTCCGCAAGGTGCTCCCGGCGGCGCTGACACTGACCATCGTGATCATCCTCGGCTGCGCCGGGATGGGCGTATTTCTGGCGGCCGCAACCGGCCAGAGCCCGTTGGCCGGGTACCTCGCGACCAGTCCGGGCGGGCTTTTCGCGGTGTTGTCGATCGCGGCGGAGACCGGCGCCGGCACGACCTTTGTGCTGGCCGTCCAGGTGCTCCGAATCTTTGTCATGCTGCTGGTGGCACCTGGTCTGGCGGTGTTCCTGGCGAGGCTGCGCGATTGACGGCATCGCCCACCGGCACCCTCGCCATCTTTGTTTGCGAATCTGCAACGGGACCAGTCGTCTGCAACCGCGGAGCGGCTATGGCTGACTGGGGTCGCTCTGCTGAGCAACGCGGGTTGCACGGAACTAGGCGGTGGCCGGTGTACGGACCGAGTACGCCCGCGGCCAGGACTTCGATGAGCGTCGGACCGGCTGGCTGCCACCCGAGAATCTGCTGCCGCATCACCACCGTGAATCGGATTTCACCGAAGGCGACCTGACCTGATGACGCGCCGATGGAGCCCTCCCAACCCACCCCGAACGAGGGGATATCTCGCCATCGTGGCCGAACCGGGCCAGCGAGGGCAGACTGGAGGGGCAGCAGGTGCTGCGGATGGTGCCACCAGGAGGACCGTAATGGCCGGCAATGAATCGTTTGGAATGGATCCCGAAGACCTTGATCGGCTGCTGCGGGGGGCGAGTGAGCAACTGCGTGGGGCGCTCGGTCAGTTTGGTCGGCTGATCGACAACTCAGGCGGACGTGGAGGTTGGTCCGGTTCTTCGACCGGCCGCGCGTCAACACCAGAACCGGAGACCACCGGAACGGCCGGCGACGGAGTCTGGGCGATCTACACGGTGGACGATGCCGGCGGTGCCCAGGTGGAGCAAGTCTACGCGACCGAACTCGACGCGCTGCGGGCCAACAAGCACAACACCGATAGCAACCGCAAAGTCCGATTCCTGCCGTACGGAATCGCGGTCAGTGTGCTGGACGCATCGGAAGCGCCGAACAGCGAAGGCAGTTAGGCCGGGTCGCGCCAACGCCATCCGGGGTCAGTCAGCGCAGCCGCCGAGCGCGTACCACCAGATCGTCGGTGTGGTGCGCACCGGCGCCGCCGTCTGGTGCGATGCGCGGCCGTACTTCGTAGGTCTCGATATCCCAGTCGCCGGTCAGCAGCGCGGCGACCATCGAGGGCCAGACGTAATCCGCCGGGTCGACGCCGCCCTCCTGCGGTGGTTGGGTGTCCATCCCCGCGTGGTGCACCAGCAGCAGCAGACCGCCGGGCGCCACCGCCGCCAGCATCGCCCGCTCGGCAGCGCCGTTTGGTGTCCGCAGCAGCGCCGGGTACTGCGCAGAAACCAGATCGAACGATGCCTGCGGGAGGGTGGCCGCGACCAGGTCGGCGTGCACCCAATTGATGTTGACGGCGGCATCCCGCGCATGTCCGGCCGCCCGCTTCAGGGCTACCCCCGAAACCTCGAGCGCGGTCACGTCCCAGCCACCACGCGCGAGCCAGACGGCGTCAGCGCCCTCGCCGCACCCGATGTCCAGCGCCCGCCCAGGCCGCAGCCCGGCGACCTCCGCCACCAGCGCGCCATTGGGTTGGCCACTCCACAGTTTGTCTCGGTCGATGTACCGCCGGTCCCACTCCTCCTGCACTGCGGGGTCCCCGACATAACTATCGGCAGCCAGGGTTGGCGTTTGGGCCATTGGATCCTCGGACGCCGACGAAACTGCCTCGATATTCTTGGTCACCGGCCCACTGTTGCGCATCACATGCCTTCATCGCCACCGCTGTTGCCGGACCGGCAAATGGCCCGCAAAGTCTTGAGCCAAACTGGCGCAAACCAAACTTTCGCCGACCAGTTCGCAGCGGCATGCGGAGCCATCCCGTCCCTGCCGCGGCTTCATCCGACGGGGCGGGCTCGAGGGACACCGCCGACTCGAAGTGCGGCCGAACCCAATCGGGGTCGTTGACGTTGGACAAGGAGAACAGCTGCCCGCCGCGTGGACCAAGGCCGATGCGGCACCCGACTGGAGGAGGTCCGTGTGCGACGAACCGCGTTGACAATGCTGATGGTAGGCGTGCTTGCACTTGCCGGGGGTGGGGTCGCGACCGCCGATCCCGCGCGGTCTTGGGGAGATGGCCGTTTCCCGGCTGTCATCGATTTGCCGAAAGGATTCCAGCCGGAAGGGATTTCGATCGGCAAGGGGACGTCGTTCTATGTCGGCTCGCGGATGACCGGTGCGATCTACCGCGGCAGTGTGCTGACCGGTGACGGTCGGATACTGGTGCAACCGGAGAAGATTGGACCGGCCGCGATCGGAACCGAGGTCGACAACCGCAATCGACTCTGGGTTGCCGGCGGCGCTACCGGTTTCGGCCGGGTCTACGACGCCGATTCCGGCGTCAAGCTGGGCGAATGGCAGTTGGTAGATCCCGTCGTCACGTCAACATTCGTCAATGACGTAGTGGTGACCAGAGACGCCGCCTATTTCACTGATTCCCGAAATAGTGTGCTGTATGCCGTCGACATTGGCCGAGGCGGAAAACTAGGCAAGAAGGCGTCCACACTAGACATCACCGGTGATTTGCAGGTCGTCACCGACGCCACCAACTTGAACGGGATCGAGGCGTCCGCGGACGGTCGCACGTTGCTCTCTGTCCAGAGCAACACGGGATTGCTGTTCAAGATCTCGCCGCGAACGGGCGTTTCAACGAAGGTCGACCTCGGCGGAGTCACCCTGCTCAATGGCGACGGCCTGCTGTTGCAGCGCGCCCGGACGCTCTACGTGGTGCAGAACCGGCAGAACCAGATAGCCGTCATCAACCTCGATCGCGGGTTCGGGTCCGGCACCCTGGTGGACACCATCAGCAGTCCCACATTCGCCGTGCCAACCACGGTGGCCGCGTTCGGCAAATACCTCTATGCGGTCAACGCCCGCTTTGGCGTCGCCAATCCAGAATCGGCAGAGTACTGGGTGTCGCGGGTCGACAGACACCGGTAACGACCTCGGTCGCCACCGCCTGGGCTGCCGGCATGAGCTCACGGGACTCGGCGGAGGTGCTACCACCTCCGCCGAACGGCATCAATGAAGTCGCAAGACCTGCCCGATCTCAGGCGTTGACGCCTTCCTCCGGCGCGACCTGGGCAGCCCAGAGGTCGGGTCCGAACACCTCATACCGAATGCGCGAGGCGGGTACGTCCCGCGCCAGCAGGGTCGACCGGATGTGCCGCATGAACGGCAGTGGCCCACAGGTGAAGACCTGGATGTCTGCAGGCAAAGGGATGTCGGTGAGATCCATCAAACCCTGGCGGGAGCGGGGATCGTCCGGGCTGACCGTTTCGTACCAGGTGTAGGCAGTGAAGTCGTCGAGTTGCCGGCCGACGTGCAGAACGGTGTCGCGAAGGGCGTGGTCCTGCGAGGTGCGATCGGCATGCGCGATGATCACGGTGCGGTCGGGTTGGGTACGGGCAATGTGTTCCACGATGGGCAGCACGGTGGTGATTCCGGCGCCGGCACTGGCCAGCAGCAGTGGTCCGTTCGACGGCTGAATCACGAAGTCGCCGGCCGGGGCGCTGACGTCGAGGACGTCGCCGACCTTGGTGTTGTCGTGCAGATAGGTCGAGACCTGCCCGTCCGGGGCGCCGTTGACCCCGCGGACCCGGCGAACGGTGAGCTGCAGCCGGTTGCCCAGCCCGGTCGACGACACTGTGTACTGGCGGGGTTGCCGTTGCCCGTTCGGTAGATCGACAAACACCGACACATATTGTCCCGGGCTGATCTCCGGCAGCACCCCGCCGTCGGCGGGCTCCATGATCAACGAGATGACGTCCTGCGTCTCCTCGATGCGTCTGATGACCCGATACGGCCGCAGCGGTCGAGCCGGGTCGACACCTGCCTGCTGATAGAGGCGAGCCTCTTCGGCGATAAGTTGGGTCGCGAACAGCCAATACACCTCGTTCCAAGCATCGGCAATCTCCGGGGTGACCGCGTCACCGAGGACCTCACCGACGGCGGCCAATAGGTGATGGCCGACGATGGTGTACTGCTCCGGCCGGATTCCGAGTGAGATGTGTTTATAGGCAATGCGTTCCATCACATGGTGGAAGGAGGGCGCGGACGGGTCGATCAACTGGACCGCATAGGCAACAACCGATGCGGCAAGTGCGCGGGATTGTTCACCAGTGGCCTGGTTGCCCTGGTTGAAGGTGCGCAGGAGCTCTGGATGTTCGGCGAACATTCGTGGGTAGAACCGGGCAGTGATCTGTTCTGCGTGCGCCGCGACGACGCCGGCAGTCGCGGCAACCACTGCTGCGGATCGATCTGACAACAACGAGGAATTCTCCAAAACGGTGGACGACATGTCTTACCTTCCTGTCCGGGGCGCGGTATTGCCGCGTTGATCTCGTACTCGACCAAGATGGACCGGTTACGGTTCCGCCGCGTGAGCGTGGTTTGTGATTGCTTGGTCGCCCGCATCCATGAGTTCGGGTCGTTGGATGACGTCCCACTGGTTATCGTCCAGATACGCCAGGGCCGCTGGGAACAGCCCGTTTTCCTCCCGGTCGATGTGATTGTTCAGCAGGGTGAGTAGGAGGGGTATCCGCGCCAAATCTCCGGCGGTGATCGCGATCAGATCGCGGTCAAGCTGGTCGTGCTCGGCGCAGAGCGCGGCAATATGTTCGGTGAACAGTTCGTTCTTTTCCATTTCGGCGAACAGCCCCACCTGCTCGCGCCAGGTGTGCGGGTGCAACAAGCCGCCGAGTTCCTCGCAAGCAAGCGTTGCGGCTGCCAGATCCTGGCCGCGGTAGGCGACCTCCAATGCATAGCTGCTGTTGACGACCGCGTCGTGTTCCGCGTTGAGTTTGGCGATCATCGGGATGTTGCGGCAACCGCAGTAACTGCACATGCAGCTACCAGCCCCGCCGGCGGGGCTCGGAGCCAATGGGTGCGCCGGGCCGGGCGGCTGACCTCGAGCGGTAGACGATGTAGGGACGGAACAGGTAGGCAACCGGCGCGCTGAAGGCGTGCACCAATCTGGTGAACGGCCAGAGCGCGAAAAGAGCCATTCCAACCAGAGCGTGGATCTGGAAGGACAGCGGCGCGAGCGTCATGGCTTCGCCGTCCGGCTGCAGGATGAAAATGGAGCGGAACCAGACAGAGACGGTTTCCCGGTAGTTGTGTTCCTCGCCGATCAAACCCGAGCCGACCAATGTTGTAGCAAGCCCGGCGATGATGGCCAAAAGGAGCACCGCGTACATGAGTTTGTCGTTCCAGGTGGTGGCCATGAAGACCGGGCCCTTGGTGCGCCGCCGGTAGACCAGGATGGCCGCCCCGGTCAGGGTGGCAATCCCGGCGATGCTGCCGAGAGCGACGGCCTGAATGTGATAACCGTGCTGGCTCAACCCGATGGCGCTGGTCCAGGACGCGGGAATGACCAGGCCGATGATGTGGCCGAAGATCACTACCAGGATTCCGAAATGGAACAACGGGCTGCCGATCCGGAGCAGGCGGCTCTCGTATAGCTGAGAGGAGCGGGTCGTCCAGCCGAATTTGTCGTACCGGTACCGCCACCAGGTCCCCACCACCAGAATCGCGATGGTCACATACGGGACGACCGCCCAGAACACTGCTCCGACATTCACCTAGATCCTCCCCGTACTCCGATGGTCAACGCGAACGGTTCCAATCCCACGGACTCGACGGGCGGGCCCTGCATGGCCAGCCGACGGGCCTCCTGCAGATCCGCCGCTGTTGGGGGTGGGAGTGTCGCCGAGACGGCAGCGATGACGCCGGCGTAGATCGGCGAAGCACGGAGCAGGCCGTCGTGCAGCATGTCTATCGGTGTTCGGTGCCTGCGGAGCAGGTCGTAACCGCTGTTCTCATCGACGGTGGCGGCAAATTCCAGTAGAACAGCAAGATGGTCCGGCAGTTCCCGGTCGGGCGGGATGACGCCGGCCGCCCGGTACATATCGGAGAATGCCAGCAGCGCCATTCCCCGGTTCCGGGTATCGCCTGCGGTGTAGTACGTCAGGAAAAGGGTGCGACGCCGTTTCCAGTCGAACACCTCGGCATACTGCGCAGCCGCCTCGATCACCGGTATCGCCCGCAGGTGCTCTACGGCCGTGATCAACGGCTCGCGCAGTGCCGGATCGAGTCCCTGGATCGCCGGTTCGATCAGGTCGAGTCGGCGACTTTGCTCCTGGTCGGGATAGGCGAGTAGCAAAGACGCTGCCTGCCAGACTATTCGTCGCTGACCCGGTGGAGATGTCCTGCGGCGGGGCAATTTCATCTCTCGCCTCCGGCGGTGGGCAGTCGGGGTGAACCGGGTCTTGGCGCGAACATGGTGTCCGGTGATCCCTTGCCGTCCCAGTTGAGCAGGTTCACCCTGGACGGCCGGCCGGCGCTCACCCCGACGTCTTCTGTTGTCTGTCGCTGCTTGAGGGCCTGGAACGATTCGACTGCCATTGGTACCGGTTGGCCGCTGGCTTCGCCGAACGGCCCGGAGCCGCTGGTGTACATGCCGGGGCCGCCCTCGAAGTCCAGGGAGCACTGGGTCACGGTTTCCTCGAGCCGATGGCCCTCGGTGGCGTAGGCGGTGGGGATGACGTACCTGTCCGCGTATTTTGCGATGGCCAGCAGCCGGTACATCTCATACATGGGTTCTTCGCCCATGCCGACGGACGCCGGGATCTCAGCACGTGGATTGCGGCCGAGGTTGATGTCCCGCATGTATGCGCGCATGGCAGCGAGCTTTTTCAGCACACCGGTGACCACGGCGGTATCGCCGGCGCTGAACAGCCCGGCGAGGTATTCGATGGGGATCCGCAGTGCCTCGATGGCTCCGAACAGGTTCTCCGGGTTTTCCCCGTCGTGGCCGTCGCGGCTGATCGCATCCACCACCGGGGAGAGCGGTGGCACGTACCAGACCATCGGCATGGTGCGGTATTCCGGATGCAGCGGCAAGGCAATCCGGTACGTCTTGGCGAGCGCGTAGACCGGGGACCGGCGGGCGGCGTCGAGCCATTCGTCGGAGATTCCGGAGGCTCGCGCGCCGGCGATGACCTCCGGGTCGTTCGGGTCCAGCATCACCCCGAGTTGCGCCTCGTAGAGGTCGGTCTCATTCGCTGTCGACGCGGCCTCCAGCACCCGGTCGGCGTCGTACAGGACGAGTCCGATGTAGCGGAGCCGGCCGACGCAGGTCTCCGAGCACACGGTGGGCAGCCCAACCTCGATCCGCGGGTAGCAGAATGTGCATTTCTCCGCCTTGCCGGTTCGGTGATTGAAATACACCTTCTTGTAGGGGCAACCGGTGACGCACATCCGCCAGCCCTTGCACTTGTCCTGGTCGACCAGCACGATGCCGTCCTCGACGCGCTTGTACATGGCACCGGAGGGGCAGGACGCCACACAGGACGGATTCAGGCAGTGCTCGCAGATCCGGGGCAGGTAGAACATGAAGGTCTGCTCGAGCTCCAACTTCACCTGCTGGTTGACCTTCGCCAGAATCGGGTCGCCGGCGAGAATTTCGGTGCTGCCGCCGAGGTTGTCATCCCAGTTGGCAGACCATTCCACCTTCATCGGCTCACCGGTGATCAGGCTTCGCGGTGGCGCGACCGGCATCTGCTCACCCAGCGGGGCGGTGGTGAGATTCTCGTAATCGTAGGTCCAGGGTTCGTAGTAGTCGTCGATGGACGGCATCTTCGGGTTCGAGAAAATGGTGCTGAGCTTTTTGATGCGGCCGCCTGCGCGGAGCCGTAACCGTCCGCGCTTGTCCCGAACCCAGCCGCCTTCCCAGCGCTCCTGATCTTCGTAGGTGCGTGGATAGCCTTGCCCAGGACGGGTTTCCACATTGTTGAACCAGGCGTATTCGACACCGGGCCGGTTGGTCCACGCCTGTTTGCAGGTCACCGAACAGGTGTGGCAGCCAATGCACTTGTCCAGGTTCATCACCATCGACAGCTGAGCCATGACGCGCATCAGTACTGCACCTCCTGCGAACGTCGGCGGACCATCGTGACCTCATCGCGCTGATTACCTGTTGGCCCGAGATAGTTGAATGCGAAGGACATTTGCGCGTACCCGCCGGCCAGGTGGCTGGGTTTGACGAGCAGCCGGGTGAGCGAATTGTGGATGCCACCGCGGTTCCCGTTTGTTTCCGACAGTGGCACGTCGATGGTCCGTTCCTGGGCGTGATGCACGAACACCGTGCCCTCGGGCATCCGATGCGAGATGATCAGCCGCAGCACCATGACACCGTTGCGGTTGACCGCCTCCACCCATTCGTTGTCCTTGGCGCCGATCTTGCCGGCATCCTGCGGGCTCATCCACATCGTCGGGCCGCCACGCGACAGCGACAGCATGAAAAGGTTGTCCTGGTATTCGGAGTGGATGGACCACTTGGAATGTGGTGTCAGGTACCGAACGCAGAGGCCGATTCCTTCGGTGGTCGACCCGACCTGCGGTTCGTCGAACAGCGCGGCCATATCCAGTGGTGGCCGGTAGACGGGAAGTTGTTCACCGAGCTCTTCGATCCAGTCGTGATCGAGGAAGAAATGCATCCGCCCGGTGAGGGTGTGCCATGGTTTGAGCTCTTCGACATTGACGGTGAATGGTGCGTACCGGCGGCCACCGGTTTCGCTGCCCGACCACTCGGGACTGGTGATCACCGGCACCGGCCTGGCCTGGCAGTCGGCGTAGGTGATGCGTTTCTCTTCGCTGCCCTCGGACAGGTGGGTGAGCCGGCGGCCGGTCCGGCGCTCCAGTTGCTTGAAGCCCTCGGTGGCGAGCCGGCCGTTCGTGGTGCCGGACAGCGTCAGGACGGTGTCACACATCTTGATGGCCGTATCGATCGCCGGTCGCCCGGCGCCGGCACCGTGCCCCATCACCCCGTGTTTGGCAGCGAGATCCTTGACCTCGACATCGGGAAGGACGGTGATTCCTTTCGTGGTCAGCCCGAGAGTGTCGACCAGCGGCCCGAGGGTTTCCCATTGTTCGGCCAGCGCAGGGTAATTGCGGGTGACGACCGCGATGTTTGCCATCGTCTTGCCCGGAACCGGTATCTCGCCTGTTGTCCGCCAGTCGTTTTCGATCCCACCCGGGTAAGCGGTCGCCCCGGGCGTGTCGTGCTGCATGGGCATCATCACCACATCCCGGCGCACGCCGAGATGGATCTTCGCCAGCCGGCTGAATACTCTGGCGATGGTGTGGAATGCGTCGAAGTCCGACCTGGACTCCCATGGCGGATCAATAGCCGGGCTGAACGCATGCACGAACGGGTGCATATCTGTCGACGAGAGGTCGTTCTTCTCGTACCAGGTGGCCGCGGGCAGCACGATGTCCGACAACAAGGTGGTGGATGTCATGCGGAAGTCGATCGACAGCAGCAAATCGAGCTTGCCCTCGGGAATGTCATCGGACCAGGCGATGTCATTCGGTCGAAGCTCGGGGGCGGTCGGCGTGGCGCGCAGATTGGTGCGAGTGGTGCCCAGCAGGTGTTGCAGGAAGTACTCGTTACCTTTGCTGGACGAGCCCAGGAGGTTGGCCCGCCAGGCCGTCAGCACCCGCGGCCAATTCTTCGGATCGTCCGGTTCGGTGACCGCCAGCTTCAACCCGCCCGAGGCAAGTTGCTGCGCAACGTACTGCGGCGCGGGTATGCCCGCTGCCTCGGCCTCGTCGGCGACGTTCAGGCTGCTGCGGTCGAACTGTGGGAAGAACGGCATCCAGCCCATCGCCACCGATGCCGCCAGCACGTCCATGGTGTGTTTGCCGGCAAATCTGCCGCGGCCGAGTGGGGTGGACAGGGCATCCGCCCGGTAGCCGTCATATCGCCATTGATCGGTATGGGTGTACCAGTAGGCGGTTCCGATCATCTGCCGCGGCGGCCGCACCCAATCACTGGCCATCGCCATCGTCGCCCACCCGGTGATCGGCCGGCACTTTTCCTGCCCGACATAGTGCGCCCAGCCACCGCCGTTACGACCCATCGAACCGGTCAGGATCAACATGGCGAGGATCGCCCGGTAGGTGGCGTCCCCGTGGAACCACTGGCAGATCCCGGCGCCCATGATGATCATCGACCGGCCGCCGGACTCCTCGGCATTGTGCGCGAACTCCTGCGCCACCCGGACCACCTGGGACGCGCTGACCCCGGTGATCGCTTCCTGCCAGGCCGGGGTGTACGGCTCGGCCGGATCGTCCCAACCGGTGGGCCACGTCCCGGGTAGACCCTCGCGATACACGCCGTACTGGGCGAGCATCAGGTCGAAAACCGTGCAGCAGAGCTGATCTGCGATCCGCCGGACGGGGACTCCGCGGGTGAGCACCTCCGCATGCCCGTCCGGAGTGTCGAATCTGGCCAGCTTTAGGGTCGCGGTGCCGTCCGCGCTTCCCAACACGGTCAACTGCGGGACGATGCCATCGAGGTCCAGGTTCCACTTGCCGACCCCGGAGTCGGTGTACCGAAAACCCAGTGACCCGTTCGGGACGACGACGCCACCGTTCCGGCCGTCGATCAGCACCGGTTTGAATGCTGCACCTTCGCCGTCGTCGCCGAGGTCGGCGGCGGTCAGGTTCTTGCCGGTGACGTATGCGCCGTCGCGTTCCTCGAGGCGCACCAGGAATGGAAGGTCGGTGTACTTCTGGATGTAATCGACAAAGAACGGTGTCCGTTGGTTCACCAGGAATTCCGACAGGATGACGTGGCCCATCGCCATCGCCATCGCGCCATCGGTTCCGGGCGCACACGGCATCCATTCATCGGCGAATTTCGTGTTGTCCGAGTAGTCGGGACTGACCGAAACGACCTTCGTTCCGCGGTAACGGACCTCGGCCATCCAATGGGCATCCGGGGTGCGGGTCACCGGGACATTGGACCCCCACATCATCAGGTAGGAG
>Ga0190275_10002096_pt1 | contig 14458 bp, 11 predicted proteins | sample Popmic550T_FD_133745 | JGI IMG/M metagenome (GOLD analysis project Ga0190275, IMG submission 133745) | Populus adjacent soil microbial communities from riparian zone of Yellowstone River, Montana, USA - 550 T | ecosystem: Environmental > Terrestrial > Soil > Riparian zone > Trees stand | place... | reverse complement strand
GTCGATGCCTCGGCATCGACCGTGGCCGAGATGGCCTGCAGCGACAGGCCGGCCCCGAACAGCCGCTGGATGACATGGTCATGCAGGTCGCGCGCGATCCGCGCTCGGTCGCGCGACAGCTCGAGCCGTCGTCGGTCCTCTCTCGCACGGACGACCTCGATCGCCACACCCGCCTGACCGGCGAAGGCGAACGCCATCTCGAGGTCGGCGTCGGTGAAGCCGGGGCTGTGCGGACGGCGCGAGACGGTGAGCGCGCCGAGCGGCTCTTCCCCTGCGAACAGGGGGATGGCGACGGTCGGCCCGAGCTCGGTCTGCCCGTCGAAGAGGGGCGCCAGACTGTCGACGCTGGCCGCGCGGCGGCTGGCCAGAGCGCGCGATGCGAGGGTACCGGGCGCCGGGAGAATCCTGCCGCGCCACTGGTCGGCGGTCGAGCCGCGCGCGGTGGTGATGCGCAGCTCCTCGACACCGTGCGGGACGGCGAGCACGACGAGGTCGACGTCGATCAACGCGCCGACATGCTCCGCGATCACATCGAGGACGTCGTCCCCGGTGGCCTCCAGCATGGCGGCCATCACGTCAGCCGCCGTCGCGCTCCAGATCTCCCGCGTCCGCGTCGCGTCGTACAGGCGGGCGTTCTCAATCGCGATGCCGGCGGTCGCCGCGAGCGCGACGACCAGTTCCTCGTCGTCCGCACCGAACGGCCCTCGTTCTGCCTGAGTGAGATAGAGGTTGCCGTAGACCTGATCGCCCACCCGCACCGGCACTCCCAGGAAAGAGTCCATTGCGGGGTGATGTGCCGGAAAGCCGACCGAGCGCGGGTCGTCGGTGAGGTGCGCCAGCCGGATCGGCACGCGATCGTCGATGACCGCACCGAGCAGGCCTTTGCCTGTCGGCAGCTGTCCGATCTGCGCCACCGTCGAGGAGTCCACTCCGATGTGGATGAATCGTTCGAGGCCACTGCCGTCGGGCGCGATCACACCCAGGGCGCCGTAGCGGGCGTTGACCAGCGCCATGGCAGATTCGACGATTCTGCGCAGGACGATCTCGAGGTCGAGTCGCTCGATGACAGCGGTGCTGGCGTGAAGCAGATCGCGCAGCCGCCGTTGCGCGCGCCCTTCCTCGGGGTCAGCAGCGGGCGTCCTCGTCGGTGCGTCGATGTCACCGGGCATGGCGCCTCCCGTCCACGCGAGTCTAGTGATGCGCCGCGCTCCGATCGCGGGTCAGCTCCCGGCCTCCGCCGGCACGACGCAGACGGGGACCCGGCACTGCGTGAGCACATCCTGACCGACGGACCCGAGCAGAGTGCCCGTGAACAAGCCTCTGTGATGGGTTCCGATGACGAGCAGCGATGCTCCCTTCGCGGCGTGCAGCAGCGCTGATGCCGGCGTGCTTTGCTCGAGAACCTGGTCGACGATGAGTTCGGCATGCACGCCCTGCGCGCGCTGGGCGGCTTCGCGGAGGATCTTGCGATGGCCGGCCCTGGCCTCGATCGGGGAGGCGAGCAGAGCCACCGACCCCTCCATCTGCGGAACCGGAATCTGCCAGGTGTGCACGAGCACGAGGGGTGTCTTCGCGACGGCGGCCTCGTGCGCGGCGAAGTCCACCGCAGCCAGCGAGGAATCGTCGTCATCCATCCCGACGACGACCGTGCCGGTCGTCGGCTCCCAGTCATCCGGCACAACGGCAACGGGTGTGCGAGAGCGCGATGCGACGCGCAGCGGCATCCATCCCGAAAGTGCCGACCAGACCGGGTTGCCTCGGTGCGCGCCGACGACGAGCAGGTCGGCTCGGCGCGCGCGTTCAAGCAGGGATTCGGGCATCCTGCCCGTGAACCGATGCGATTCGACCTCGGTCTCCGGCGCGCGATCGCGAAGGCGGCGTTCCGCCCCGATGAGTCCCGGGTCTCGCCCGAGGTCATCCTGGAGAAGGGTGCCGCCGATCATCACGATCTCGACCTGGGCTCGCCGCTGCGCGGCTCGCTCGGCCACCCAATCCAGGGCGACGACGGAGGAATCGCTGCCGTCGAATCCGAGCACGATGGTCTCCACAGCGCGCCTCCTCGCTTCCGCGGCGCCTCGCGAACTGCCGCACCTCGCACGGTAGACCGCCCCCCGCCGCGCCCGAAGGGCCGAAGGTCCCGTCGCGAGGCGACCCCGAGCTCCGGAAGTCGTGGGAGAGTCGAGAGGATGAACAGCGCCGCGGAGACGAAGACCATCGTGATCACCGGAGCGAGCGACGGGATCGGCGCGGCCGCCGCGCGACAGCTGAAGAGAGACGGCTACACCGTCGTGCTGGTGGGCAGGTCGGCGGACAAGACACGGCTGATCGCCGAAGAACTGGATTCGCCGTATCTCACCGCCGACTTCGCCGAACTCGCACAGGTGCGCGAACTCGCGTCGCGACTCGACGCGGACCATCCGACCATCGACGTTCTCGTCAACAACGCGGGCGGCATCTTCGGCGACCGTCGTCGCACGAGCGACGGCTACGAGAAGACCCTGCAGGTCAATCACCTTGCGCCATTCCTGCTGACGAACCTGCTCATGCCGAAGCTGGTCGCCGGCGGCGCGAGTGTGATCACCACCTCGAGCGCCGCCGCTCGTCTGTTCGGACGCATCGACCTCGACGACCTGAACAACGACCGGAGGTTTTCCGCGAGCAGGGCGTACGGTGACTCCAAGCTCGCCAACGTGCTGTTCACCAAAGAGCTGCACCGCCGCTTCCACCGGGAGGGACTCTCCTCCGCGGCCTTCCATCCGGGACCGGTGGCGACCGGATTCGCTGCCGGTTCGACGAGCCTGATGCGGTGGGCATACCAGACGCCGCTCAAGCATCTCGCCGGCCTGATCTCACCCGAGCAGGGCGCGATCACCCTCGTCTGGCTCGCCGAGACGACGCCGGGTGACGCGTGGGAGTCCGGCGAGTTCTACGAGAAGCTGCGGATCGCCAGGACCAACCCGCAGGCCGACGACGCCGAGCTGGCCCGTGCGCTCTGGCAGCGCAGCGCGGAGCTGGTCGGCCTCTAGGCGGGCGCGCCCGGGCGCGCGAGGATGAGTGCCGTGATGATCGACCCGCGCAAACCGTCGGCGCTGTTCGCGCCGCTGCGGATCGGCGGCGTGACCGTGCCCAACCGGATCATGCAGACAGCGCACTCGAAGCAGTACTCCGACCGCGTCGAGTCCGAGCGAGAGACCGCATACTTCGTCCGGCGCGCGCGGGGCGGGTGCGGGCTGTTCATCGCGGGCAACCAGTTCGTGCATCCGTCCGGGTCGATCCGCGGCTTCGAAGACGCGTTCCGGCCCGAGGCCGTCGAGGCCGACCGGCGCATGACCGACGCGATCCATGAGGCCGGGGCGCGGGTCTTCGTCCAGCTCAACCACCACGGCGCGCAGGCGACACCCGACGGCCCCGACGGCCCCCGCGCGGTGTATGCCCCATCGCGCATACTTTCGCCCTCGACCTCCCACGCGACGCGTGAGATGGACATCGCCGACATCCGCCGATTCACCGCAGCGTGGGCGGACTCGGCCGGGATCGCCCGAGAAGGAGGATTCGACGGCGTCGAGATCCACATCGCGCACGGCTACCTCCTGCACCAGTTCCTCTCGCCGCTCTACAACGGGCGCACGGACTCGTACGGCGGCGATCTGGAGGGCCGCACGCGCTTCGCCCGGGAGGTGCTCGGAGCGGTGCGCGAGCGGGTCGGCGACGACTTCGTGGTCGGCATCCGCATCGTCGCGAACGAATTCCACCCACAGGGAATGGATGCCGCGGACCTCCGCACCGCGATCGACGCGCTGCGCGCCTCGGCACGCATCGACTTCCTCGATCTCGCCGCCGGCGGCTACCACAACGTGCACTACGTCTTCCCGTCCGCCGCGATGCCCGTGGCATGGCTGCGAGACGAGGTCGCCGCGGTCAAGGCGGCCAACCCCGAGATCCCGGTCTTCGGCGTCGGCGCCGCCCTGGGCGTGGAGCAGGCCGAAGAAGTCGTGCGCGACGGCATCGCCGACATGGTCGCGCTCACCCGCGCCCAGATCGCCGACCCAGACCTGGCGAAGAAGCTACGCGACGGGCAGGCAGGCGGCATCCGTCACTGCATCCGTCTCAACCAGGGATGCCTGGGCCGGGGCAGCCGCGGCCTCCCGATGTCGTGCACCGTCAACCCGCTCGCGGGTCGAGAGCTCGACCGGCCACCGCGCCCTGCAGCCCTCGGGCCGCAGCGCTGGGTCGTCGTGGGCGGCGGGCCGGCGGGCATGCGCGCCGCGGTCGAGCTCGCCGCGGACGGCCACGTGGTCACCCTGTTCGAACGGGAGACGCAGCTCGGTGGTCAGCTCCGCCTTGCGCGCGCAGTGCCGGGTCGCCGCAGCATCGACCTCCTCATCGGCGATCTGACGCGCGACCTCGCGACTGCCGGCGTCGAGGTGCGGCTGAGCGTCGACGCGACACCCGACCTGCTGGCCGAGGCGGCGGCCGACGGAGTCGTGATCGCGACCGGCGCGGTGGCCCCGCGGACGACCTCCCTCGCGATCGGAGGCGCCTATCTCGGAGGCTTCCCCGCCGAGGGCACCACCGATGCCTTCTCCGCGGCATCCGACCCCGCAGCTCTCGGCCGGCGCATTGCCGTGGTCGATGCCGACGGCACCGCATACGCTTCGGGAATCGTGCTCACTCTGCTCGCGGCGGTCGACGAGCTCACGCTGATCACCCCCTTCGAGACGGCGTTCCCGCACGTCGGCTCCGGCTACGACCGGCCGCTCCTGTTCGAGCACATCCGCTCTCACCCGGGCTTCGACCGGTTCGTCTCGCACCGCGTCGACCGCCTCGGCCATGGGACGCTGGAACTGATCGACGTGCTCACCGGCTCGCGCGCGACCCTCGACGACCTCGACGCGATCGTCGCGATCGAACCCCGTTCCTCGGTCTCGGTGGGCGGGCTCGATGACGTACACAGCCCGGCGCGCCGCATCGTGACGATCGGCGATGCCTTCTCCCCCCGCACGATCGACTCGGCGATCTTCGAGGCTGTCGAGCTGGCCTACGACGTCGCCGGCATGACGACCCTCCGAGGCTGACCGAGGCGCCGCATGACTATCCTGAGCCATGTGAGCCCCGTCGGCGATGCGCTGCTGACCCCGTCCCGGCACTTCTGATGGCCAGGTTCGCACTCGGCGGGGCGGGTCACGGCACGGGATTCTGGGTCGTCGCCGGGGTGTTCCTCACGACGATGGCGTACTCGACCGTGCCCACGCCGCTGTACCCGCTCTACGAGCAGCGCGACGACTTTCCGGTGAGCCTGGTCACCGTCATCTACTCCTCGTACGCGGTCGGCGTGATGCTCAGCCTGTATCTGGTCGGTCACGTGAGCGACTGGCTCGGTCGCCGGCGCATGCTCGTGATCGCCGTCGCGATCTCGATCCTCTCGGCGGTGATGTTCCTGCTCTGGCCGGAATCGACCGGACTGATCGCCGCGAGGCTGGTCAACGGCGTGAGCATCGGCATCCTCTCGGCGACAGCGACCGCCCATCTGGGTGAACTGCGCGCGATCGCCCGACCGACCGAGACCCCCGCGGTGGCGACCTCGGTCGCCGGCGCCGTGAACCTGGGCGGGCTGGCCCTCGGTCCGCTCATCGGCGGGCTCCTCGCCGAGTTCCTCCCCGATCCGCTCGTGCTGCCGCACGTGGTGTTCCTCGTGCTGCTCACGCTCGGGGCGCTGGCGCTGCTGACCGTGCCCGAGACGGTCGCCCCGCCGCGAGCGCCGCATCGCTACCGGCCGCAGAAGCTCTCGGTGCCCCGGGCGGACCGGTCGATCTTCCTGGTCGCGGCCTTCGGTGCGTTTGCCGGCTTCGCGGTGTTCGGGCTCTTCAGCTCGCTCATCCCGACCTTCCTCGCGGGCACGTTCGGCGAGAAGGACCATCTGCTCGCCGGGTTCGCCGTCTTCGCCATCTTCGCCTCCGCCGCCGTGGGGCAGCTCGTCCTGGCCTCAGCAGGCCTGCGCACGCAGCTCACCATCGCGATCGTGGCCTGCGCTCTGGGCCTGAGCCTCGTGGCAGTCGGCGCGCTGCTGCCCCAGATCGCGCTGTTCCTCGGCGGGGGCGTCATCGCGGGGCTGGGCGTGGGCGTGCTCTTCCGTGGCGCGATCGCCACCGCGCTGGCGATCGCCGAGCCGGGGCATGCCGGCGAGACTCTGGCGCTGCTGTTCCTGATCGCGTACGCGGGGCCTGTGATCCCGGTGCTGGCCGTCGGGATCGCGCTGGCCTTCGCTCCGCCGGTCGCCGTGCTGCTGGTGTTCGTGGCGGTCGTGATGGCTGCGACGGTCACGGCGGGTTCGATCATGCGCCGCCGCGCCGCCGCGTGAGTGAACTAGGCGGCGGACCATTCGCCGTCGCTGGCCATTCCGCCGCGCTGATCACACCTCTGCGGCGCGCGCAGGTAGGCTCGGACCATGGGCAGGTTCATCTACGACACCATGGCGAATTCGGTCGACATCGACGATCGGACGCTGGCGCATCTGCGGATCGTGGTCATGAACAAGCTGCGTCGCACGGAGGCGTTCATGTTCGACGTCGAAGTGGGCGACGGCAGCGGTCGCCGCAGCTTCTGGATGCATCCGTCGGTGCCGATCCAGTTCCACTTCTTCGGCAGTCGCTCGCCGCGCATCAATCGCGCGTGGATCGAAGATCTCATGCAGGCCGCGAGCGGACCGAACGGACTCACGATCACGCCCGAGCCGACTGAGGACGCTCCCGTCGAAGAGTGATCAGTTCCCGGGTTGAGCCGGCAGCTCCGCCGTCTGGAGGATGTTGACGGCTTCTTCTGCCGGCGTCGGAGGGATCTGGTTGCCGGCGACCGTGAGCTTGTCGATCGTCAGCTCCTCGACCTCGACCTTGCCGACCGAGAGCTGGTGGGGGTCGCTCTCGCCATCGTCGAGCACGTCGATGGGCCCGGTGTCGAAGTGCTCTGCGATCAGGGTGATTCCGCCGGATGAGTTCGCCGAGCTGGCCAGCTCTTCGATCCATTCCCGGCTGAGCTCGGTGGGCTCGGGATCGTCGAAGACGAAGCGGAGCGGGATCGACGGGTGCAGCCAGATGGTGCTGCGCCCCCGCGGCTGATCCTCGGGGTGCCGCCACGTCACGGTGAAGCTCTCGCTGCGCCGGAGCTTCGTCGCGATGACGACTTTCAGGTGCGCCAGAGCGCGGTCATCGATGTGGATCGGGGTTGCCGATCCGCCGTAATAGATAGTGCCCACCGGGCAACCCTAAGCCCTGACCGGACAGCCCAGGCCATGCTGGGGATAACGCGGCCGTACTCAGTGCGTCGCCGACGCCGCGAGCGTCACAGCCGCGACCATGCCTCGGTCAGCACGCCGCGCAGGATCTGCTCGATCTCGTCGAATTCGCTCGGACCGATCGTGAGCGGCGGGGCGAGCTGGATCACGGGGTCGCCGCGGTCATCGGCGCGGCAGTACAGTCCCGCGTCGAACAGCGCTTTGGAGAGGAAGCCGCGCAGGAGACGCTCGGACTCGTCGTCGTCGAATGTCTCCTTCGTGGCCTTGTCCTTGACCAGCTCGATCCCGAAGAAGTACCCGTCTCCGCGCACGTCGCCCACGATCGGCAGGTCGGTGAGCTTCTCGAGCGTGGAACGGAACACGGGGGAGTTCTCGCGAACGTGGGCGAGCAGACCCTCCTCTTCGAAGATGTCGAGATTCTCCAGCGCCACGGCGGCCGAGACCGGGTGACCGCCGAAGGTGTAGCCGTGGGGGAAGGAGACGTGACCGTGCGAGAACGGCTCGTAGATGCGGTCGCTGACGATCGTGCCGCCGAGGGGTGAGTAGCCGCTCGTGACCGCCTTGGCGAAGGTGATCATGTCGGGCTGGTAGCCGTAGACGTCTGCGCCGAAGTACCGGCCGAGACGGCCGAACGCGCAGATGACCTCGTCGGAGACCAGGAGCACGTCGTACTTGTCGCAGATCTCGCGCACGCGCTGGAAGTAGCCGGGCGGCGGGGGAAAGCATCCGCCGGAATTCTGCACCGGCTCCAGGAAGACGGCGGCGACCGTGTCGGGGCCTTCGAAGTTGATCAGCTCCTCGATGCGGTCGGCGGCCCAGACGCCGAACTCCTCCGGTGTGCCGCCCGCGAAGCCCATCTCGCCGGCGCGGTAGAAGTTCGTGTTCGGCACGCGGAAGCCGCCGGGCACGACCGGCTCGAACATCGACTTCATGCCGGGCAGACCGGTGATCGCGAGGGCGCCCTGCGGTGTGCCGTGGTAGGCGATGAAGCGCGAGATGACCTTGTGCTTCGTGGGCTGCCCGACGAGCTTCCAGTAGTGCTTGGCGAGCTTGAACGCGGTCTCGACCGCCTCACCGCCTCCGGTGGAGAAGAAGACGTGATTGAGATCGCCCGGCGCGAGGTCGGCGATGCGGTCGGCCAGCTCGATCGCCGCCGGATGCGCGTACGACCAGATCGGGAAGAAGGCCAGCTGCTCGGCCTGACGGGCGCCCGCCTCGGCGAGCCGGCGGCGTCCGTGCCCGGCGTTCACGACGAACAGGCCGGCCAGGCCGTCGATGTACTCCTTGCCCGCCGAGTCCCAGATGCGGTGCCCCTCGCCCTTCACGATGATCGGCACGCCGCCGCCCTCGGTCATCACGGACTGCCGCGAGAAGTGCATCCAGAGGTGGTCGCGGGCCATTTCCTGCAGCTCCGCGTCTGTGCGGGGCGCGCTTTCGGTCGAGATCGACATATCGGGCCTTCCTGCCGTTTGCCCCGACGATACTCGCGTCACTGTGCCGCGGTACTGCCCTGCGGGTCGGACAGAGTGTCCGCGAATGCCGCCTCGGCCGCACCGATCAGCAGTCGGTCTTCGGCCAGGACTGCGACGCGGATGTCGAGCCCCTCCATGCTGGCGGGCATCGCATGGGCGCCGACCGCGGCCGTCAGTCCCTCCAGATCCCGTTCCGCGATCGTGGCGAGGAAGCCGCCCAGCACCACGACCGACGGATTGAGCACGTTGACGGCATTGGCCAGCGCCGTCGCCAGGATGCCGCGCTGACGCGCGAGTTCCGCGATCGCGTCAGGCAGGGTGGTGGCGGCCAGCAGCGCGGCCAGTGTCGGCTCGTCGGCGGAGGGACGCGCGACAACGGCGAGCAGGCGCGCGCGGCTCACCTCGGCCTCGAGCACCCCGGAATTGGCGCGGCGATCGCGGTCGGACGCGATTCCGGGCCGGTTCTGCCCGAACTCGCCCGCGTATCCACCGGCACCTCCCACCGGCATCCCGTGCACGATGAGTCCGCCGCCGATGCCGCTCGCACCGCCGTTGAGGTACACGACGTTGTCGATGCCGCGGGCCGCTCCGTACAGGTGCTCGGCGATCGCCCCGAGACTCGCGTCGTTGCCGACGGTCGTCGGCAGTCCCGTGGCGGCGGCGACCAGGTCGCGGATCGGCGCGTCGATCCAGTCGAGGTGAGGCGCATTGCGGACGAGCCCGTCCGCGGCGCGGACCAGCCCCGGCACAGCGAGCCCGACGGCGACGATCCTCCTATCGGCCAGGGCGCCTGCGCGCCAGGCGGCGATCCGCTCCGCGACCAGCGCGGCCGTCTCTTCCGGCGTGATCAGGTGTTCGAGGTCGATCCGCTCCCGGATCGGGATGCCGCGGTCCAGGCCCACCGCGGCGATCGTGAGTGCGTCGACCTCGGGGTTGACGGAGATCACCAGCACGCGCGGATCGACCGCGACGACTGGGGAGGGGCGGCCGACCCGACGCGACCGGTCGGGAGCAAGCTCTTGAACGAGTCCGCCGCGCACGAGGTGGGCGACCAGGTCGGCGATCGTCGAGCGATTCAACCCCGTCGACTCGGTGAGCGCGGCGCGTGAGAGCGGACCCTCCAGATGGACCAGCCGGAGGATGCGGGACAGATTGCGCTGTCGCACGCCCTCGGCCGTCTGTTCGCTCACGGCTTTCACCCTAGAAGACCATCGTCGCAGATTCAGACATTTGTTGCGCCGAACGTCAAATTCATACGGATGCCGCTGGACGCGGCATCCGATGTGCGATAGGTTGTTTTACGCAACAATTCCCACGAAGGAGCGTCATGCCCACCCCCACAACCGCCGACAAATTCTCGTTCGGACTCTGGACCGTCGGCTACAACGGCACCGACCCGTTCGGTGGCCCCACCCGCAAGCCGCTCGATGTCGTGCACGCCGTCGAGAAGCTGACCGAGCTCGGTGCGTACGGTCTGACGTTCCACGATGACGACCTGTTCGCCTTCGGATCAACGGACGCCGAGCGCCAGACTCAGATCGACCGACTGAAGGGCGCGCTGGCCGACACGGGGATGATCATCCCGATGGTGACGACCAACCTCTTCAGCGCTCCCGTGTTCAAAGACGGCGGGTTCACCTCGAACGACCGCGACGTGCGCCGGTTCGCACTGCGCAAGGTGTTCCGCCAGCTCGACCTCGGCGCCGAGCTCGGCGCGAAGACCTTCGTGATGTGGGGCGGCCGCGAGGGCGCCGAGTACGACTCGGCCAAGGACATCCGCCAGGCTCTCGAGCGCTACCGTGAGGCCGTCAACCTGCTCGGCGACTACGTCACCGACAAGGGCTACGACATCCGCTTCGCGATCGAGCCGAAGCCGAACGAGCCCCGCGGCGACATCCTGCTGCCCACCCTCGGTCACGCGATCGCGTTCATCGACTCGCTCGAGCGCCCCGAACTCGTGGGCGTGAACCCCGAGGTCGGTCACGAGCAGATGGCGGGCCTGAACTTCACGGCCGGCATCGCGCAGGCGCTGTACCACGGCAAGCTCTTCCACATCGACCTCAACGGTCAGCGCGGCATCAAGTACGACCAGGACCTCGTGTTCGGTCACGGCGACCTGCACAACGCGTTCGCCCTGGTCGACCTGCTCGAGAACGGCGGCCCCGGCGGAGTGCCGGCCTACGACGGCCCGCGGCACTTCGACTACAAGCCCAGCCGCACCGAGGACGAGAAGGGCGTGTGGGAGTCGGCATCCGCCAACATGAACACCTACCTCCTGCTCAAGGAGCGCGCCGCGGCCTTCCGCGCCGACCCTGAGGTGCAGGAGGCCCTCGCGGCGTCGCGCGTGCTCGAGCTGTCGGAGCCGACGCTGAACCCCGGCGAGACATACGACGACTTCCTCGCCGACCGCTCGGCCTACGAGGACTTCGACCCGTCGGTCTACCTCGGCGGCAAGGGCTTCGGCTTCGTCCGCCTGCAGCAGCTCGCGACCGAGCACCTGCTCGGCGCCCGCGGCTGATCCGCTTTACCCACACCGACACCGCGAGACTGCATACGGTGGTCGAGACTGCAGGTGAACCCCGCTGTCTCGACCACCGCGTGCAGTCTCGCGGTCAGGTGGGCGATTCGAACGGAAGGAGCCGCCGATGACGCTGGTCATGGGAGTCGACTCGTCGACGCAGTCGTGCAAGGTCGTGATCACGGATGCCGATACCGGCGAGGTGCTGCGGCGGGGCAGAGCCACCCATCCCGAGGGCACGGAGGTGCACCCGGGCGCGTGGTGGTCTGCGCTGCGTGCCGCAATCACGGATGCTTCGGCGGGGCTCCGCACGAGTGGCGGCGGCCTCGGTGACATCGCCGCGTGGGCGATCGGCGGCCAGCAGCACGGCATGGTCGTGCTCGACGCGGACGGCCGCGTCATCCGTGACGCCCTGCTGTGGAACGACACCCGCTCTGCCGGCGCGGCGGCCGACCTGGTCGCCGAGTTCGGCGCCGAGACTCTGGCTCTGCGGACGGGGCTCGTGCCCGTCGCATCCTTCACGATCACGAAGCTGCGCTGGCTCCGCGATCACGAGCCCGAGAACGCCGCGCAGGTCGCGGCCGTCGCTCTGCCGCACGACTGGCTGACCTGGCGCCTGCGGGGGTTCGGACCGGAGGGCGAGTCGCCACGCGGTCCGGTGCTCGAGGAGCTCGTCACGGACCGATCGGACGCCTCGGGCACCGGGTATTGGGATCCGACGACCGGGGGCTACGACCGCGACCTCCTGGTCGCCGCGCTCGGGCACGATGCGATCCTGCCGCGCGTGCTCGGCCCGCAGGAGTGGGTCGAGGATGAGGCCGGCCGCCGCGTCGGCGGGGGCGCAGGCGACAACGCCGGTGCCGCACTCGGGCTCGGCGCCGGCCCCGGCGACGTCGTGGTCTCGATCGGCACGAGCGGCACGGTCTTCGCGGTCAGCGAGCAGCGCACGGTCGATCCGACGGGCACGGTCGCCGGCTTCGCCGACTGCACGGGCCGTTTCCTGCCGCTCGTCGCGACCCTGAACGCGGCTCGAGTGCTCGACGCGATCGCGCGCGTGCTGGGCGTCGACCACGCCGAGCTGAGTCGCCTTGCGCTCGTCGCCCAGCCCGGCGCGGGCGGGCTCGCGCTCGTGCCGTACTTCGAGGGCGAGCGCACGCCAAACCTGCCCGATGCGACGGCATCCCTCACCGGAATGACCCTCGCCTCCACGACCCGTGAGAATCTCGCTCGGGCCGCCGTCGAGGGCATGCTGGGCGGACTCGGCGCCGGACTCGAAGCCCTGCGCGCGCTCGGCGTGCCGCTCGAGAGGGCGCTGCTGATCGGCGGCGGGGCGCAGTCCGAGGCCGTGCGCGTGATCGCACCGCAGGTGCTCGGGATGCCGGTCGAGATTCCCGCACCGGGGGAGTACGTCGCCCTCGGCGCCGCCCGGCAGGCGGCGTCCGTCCTCGCAGTCTGAGGTGCTCCGGGTGCCGAGGCGTCGGCATCCGCTCCACATGTTCATCCGTCACCTGTGCACGCGGATGCCTTGGTTTCGCGTACGAGGGTGACGGACGAACGGAGGAAGAGAGCCCGTCTCACAGAGATCTCGTAGCCCCGGCCCGTACGTTCGAGAGCATGGCCCAACCCCTCGACGCAGACCCGCCCGACGCTGACTCCCTCGACGATCAGGTGCCCTATTCGGCCAAGCAGCTGCGCGCGATGGCCGATGAGATGCAGCGCTTCCTGCTGGAGTACCGGTTCGGAATGCAGGAGATCGAGACGAAGGTCTCCATCCTCCGCGACGAGTTCCAGTACATGCACGACTACAACCCGATCGAGCACGTCTCCAGCCGCGTGAAGTCGCCCGACAGTCTGGTCGCCAAGGTCGTCCGCCGGGGCATCGAGACCGATTTCGCGTCGATCCGCGAGGCGATCACCGACATCGCGGGCGTGCGCATCACGTGCAGCTTCACCACCGACGCGTATCGCCTGTTCGACCTGCTCACCCAGCAGGACGACGTGACCGTCGTGGCGGTCAAGGACTACATCGCCGAGCCGAAGCCGAACGGTTACAAGAGCCTCCACGCGATCGTCGAGGTGCCCGTCTTCCTCTCCAGCGGCCGGGTCGCCGTGCCGGTCGAGGTGCAGTTCCGCACCATCGCGATGGACTTCTGGGCCAGCCTCGAGCACAAGATCTACTACAAGTACGATCGGCAGGTTCCGCAGGAACTGCTCTCGAGTCTGAAGGATGCCGCCGACACGGCCGCCGAGCTCGACGAGCGCATGCAGCGCCTGCACCGCGAACTGCACGGACCCGCCGGACGCGGCCGGATGGTCGCGGTCTAGCGGCCCGCCCGACAGAATGGGCGAGTGCCCCGTTCCGCCGACGAGTCCTCCGAGAGCGACTCCGCGCGACTCGATGCGATCGCCGCGGAGCTGTACGCCCTCGCCCCCGACGACTTCACCGCGGCCCGCAACGCGCGGGCCGCGGCATCCGATCGCGGACTCGCCGCACGGGTGAAGGCTCTGCGCAAACCGGCGGCCTCGGCCTGGGCCGTCGACCTGCTCGCCCGCGACGGACAGCTCGCCGAAGCGCTCGAGCTCGCGGGAGCGCTGCGCGAAGCGCAGGACGACCTCGACAGCGCCGAGCTCGCGCGACTGAGCCGGCAGCGACGGGCGCTGGTCGCAGCGCTCGCCACGCAGGCGGTCGGCCTCGCCAAGGACCGGGGCGTGACGATCAGCGCGGCGGCGCGCTCCGATGTCGAGAAGACGATCAATGCGGCCGTGATGGATGCCGCGGCCGCCGTCGCCGTCATGACCGGCCGACTGGTCCGCCCGCTCGAGGCGACCGGGTTCGATTCGGTCGACGTGTCGGACGCGGTCGGCGGCAGCCTGCCCGGCGTCCCCGACGCTCCGCCCCCCAGCCGCGACGACCTGGCCGAGCGACGCGCGCGCAAGGCCGCTGAGAAGGCGCTGCGCGAGGCTGAGCGCGCCGCCGGGGAAGCCGAGCGGGAACTCGCGAAGGTCGACGCGAAGCTCACGAAGGCGCGTGAGCGCGGCGATCACCTCGCGGAACGCATCGGCGACCTGCGCGCGGAGCTGGCCAGGCTCGAGGCTGATGCGGAGAAGGTCGAGAAGGAGATCGGCCGTTTCGATGATGAGCGAACGGATGCCGCCACCCGGGTCCGCGCCGCCGAGCGC
>Ga0190275_10002095_pt1 | contig 14459 bp, 13 predicted proteins | sample Popmic550T_FD_133745 | JGI IMG/M metagenome (GOLD analysis project Ga0190275, IMG submission 133745) | Populus adjacent soil microbial communities from riparian zone of Yellowstone River, Montana, USA - 550 T | ecosystem: Environmental > Terrestrial > Soil > Riparian zone > Trees stand | place... | reverse complement strand
AGGACGAGCAGACTCAACCCGGCTCGCAACACGGCGGACCCTCGGTGCGGGAGAATTGTTATTGTCGTCGGGCGGCGGGTGGGAATCCAGCCGGTTGCGTGCTGGCACCCGCGGCCGGGCGGTGGTACGCTGCCGACTCCACTCTCCCGGAGGCAGTCTTGGACGCGGCACTCGGCGAATTCCTCGTCACGGCCGTCCTGATCGTCCTCGGCGACGGCGTTGTCGCCGGCGTGCTGCTGAACCAGTCGAAGGCGAAGGACGCGGGTTGGATCGCGGTCACGGCCGGGTGGGCGTTCGCGGTGATGGCCGGCGTGTTCACCGCGCGGGCGGCCGGGGCGCCGGGCTTCATCAACCCCGTGGGGCCGTTCGCCGCCGCCCTGACCGGCGCGATGGCGACCGACCGGGCGCTGCTGCTCGCGGGTGCGGAGCTGGCAGGGGCGTTCGTCGGGGCCGTGGTGGTGTGGCTCCACTACCTGCCGCACTGGGCGCTCACCACCGACCCCGCCGCGAAGCTGGCCGTGTTCGCCACCGGTCCCGCCGTCCGCGCTCCGGGCGCGAACCTGCTGAGCGAGGCGGTCGCCACGTTCGTTCTGGTGCTGGTCGGGTCGGCGATCCTGGAGAAGGAGATCGGCCGCGGGTTCGTGGCACCGCTGGGCGCGGCGCTGGTGTGGGGCATCGGGCTGAGCCTCGGCGGCACGACCGGGTACGCGATCAACCCGGCCCGCGACCTGGGACCGCGGCTGGCGCACGCGCTGCTGCCGATCCCGGGGAAGGGCTCGTCCGACTGGGGGTACGCGTGGGTGCCGGTGATCGGTCCGCTGCTCGGCGGCGGGCTCGCGGCGCTGGTGGCGAAGGAGGTGTTCGTGACACCCTGATTTCCGCCGCTTGCGGCTTCGCGCTGCCCACCGCGCAATGCCGCAAGCGGCAACCTATCGACCCAACTGCTCCCGCAGCCACCCGGGCCGGTCGGTGGTGATGCCGTCCACGCCGAGCGCCACCATCCGCCGCGCCACCGCCACGTCGTTCACCGTCCACACGTACAGCTTCAGCCCGGCGGCGCGCACGACCTTGGCATACTCCGCGTCGAGCGCTGGCGACGCGGACAGGTCGAGCCCGTCGGCGCGAATCTCCTTCGCCTTCGCCACCAGCTCCGCGGCCGTGGGCGGCGCCTTGTCCTTCGTGTTGAGACTGACGATCCAGTACGCCGGCAGTTCGGGCCGGGCCTTCTTCACCGCGTCGATCACGCCCGCGTGGAAGCTGATGACCGGCGTCCGCTCCGGGGGTAGCCCGCTGGCCTTCATCGCGTCGAGCAACTCCGGCACGACCTCGGGGCCGGGCTTCACCTCGACGAACACCTTCTTCCCGGCCGGCACCGTCGCGAGCACCTCGGCGAGCGTGGGGATGCGCTCGCCAGCGTACTTCGCGCCCTTCCACGTCCCCACGTCGAGCGCCCGCAGCTCGGCCAGCGTGCTCTCGGCGACGACCTTGTTCACCCCGCCGGCGGTCCGCTTCGTGTCCTTGTCGTGGATCACGACCACCTTCTTATCCCTTGTCAGGTACACGTCGAACTCGGCGGCGTCGGCCCGCTGCTCCCACGCCAGCTTCACCGCCGCGACGGTGTTCTCCGGGGCGTCGTGCGACGCGCCGCGGTGGCCGATGATCTCGGTCGGCGGAAGCGTCAGAGCGAGTGCGGTGAAGGTCATGTGAAGCATCGGCGCCTCGGTTGGGTGCAGACAGGATAGCGGGCGCCGCGTAAAAAAGGTCGGGTTCGACCGACCGCCGTCGAGGGGAGCGCGCGTGAACATCCCGTGGTGGGGCTACGTCATCGGGGCCGGATTGGCGTGGGGCACGTACGTGCCGCTCATCTTCTTCGGCGGCCAGATGCTCAGCCCGCTCAGCCCGGCCGGCACGCCCGTCGGCGTCGGCGGCCGGCTGGCGTCGATCCTGTGCGTCGGGGTGGCGTACTTCGTCCTCGCGGTGATGATCCCGGTCGCGCTCATGGCCGTCCGCGACGACGCCAAGGCCGACTGGCGCGCCGTCGGCCTCACGTTCAGCGCGTTGGCCGGCATTGCGGGCGCGGTCGGCGCCATCTGCGTCATCTTCGCCAGTAAGGCGGCGGTAGACGCGGCCAAGGACGAGGGCGTGAACCCGGCGACGTACCGCGTCTACATCGCGCCGCTGATCTTCTGCCTCGCCCCGCTCATCAACACGCTGCTGAGCCTGGTGTGGCACCCGGACCCGAAGACCGGCGACTGGTCGATCTTCCACCTGGACCTGCCCGGTTGGAAGCTGTGGGCCGGCATCGTGCTCGTGTCGCTCGGCACGTTCCTGGTGCTGATGTCGAAGGAGGAAGCCGAGGCGCACAAGGGCGCCCCGAAGCCCGTCCCGACCGAAACCCCTGGCGCGTCGTGACCCCCGAAGAAGCCGTATCGAGGTGCAACACCATCCTGGCGCACGCCTGGATGGTGCGGACGTTCCTGAAGCACGCCGACGAGGTTCAGGACGACGAGGGCATGCTCGACGTGCCGCGGACGCTGTACGACAGCATCCGCGCCGTGGAGCCGGCGTTCCAGCGCGGCGACCACGCCGACTACCTCCGCCGGCTGAAGGGGAAGCTGCCGAAGCTCCGCCGCGCCGCCGAGCACTTCGCCGCTCACTTCCGCGAGTTCTCGCCGCACACCAACTTCGAGATGGCCGACCTCAGCCTCCGCGGCGTCGTCCGCGAGCTGGAGGACGTGTTCGCCGCGATCGGTTGACCGGCTGCGGGTACGCAGCCCGACGTGGTACAATCCGCGAAGGAGGGCCGCCATGCCGATCCACGACTGGACCCGCGTCAGCGCCGGGACGTACCACAACTTCCATCAGATGTGGACGGTCCGAATCCTCGACGCGTTGAACGGCGGCATCTTGCCGGCCGGCTACTACGTGATGACCGATCAGGTGGTCGGTGGACCGGAGCCGGACGTCGTCTTGCTCGACGTGAAGGACTTTCCCCCCGGGTCGGGCGGGACGGCCGTCGCCACCTTTCCCCCCCCGTCACGACAGGTGAGTCGGCTCAGTCGGGAACGCGCCGGGTACGCCCGCCGGGCAAACCGCCTCTCCGTCCGCGACCACGACGGACGGGTGATCGCACTGATCGAGCTCGTGTCGCCGGGCAACAAGGACAGTGCCGATCACTTCGACGCCTTCGTCGGCAAGCTTGTCAAATTCGTCCGCGCCGGGGTTCACGTCGTGGTCGTGGACCTGTTCCCCCCCACCCCCCGCGACCCCGAGGGCGTGGACCGCGCCATCTGGGACCGGCTCGGCGGCCAGCCGTTCGAGCCGCGACCGGCCGGCAAGCCGTTGACCGTCGCGGCCGTGGAAGCCGGCGAGGAGATCACCGCCTACAGCGACCCCGTCGCCGTCGGGGATGCTCTCCCGAACGCGCCGCTATTCCTCGCCCCGGGGTGGTACGTCAACGTCCCGCTGGAGCCGACCTACGCCGCGACCTGGGCCGTCACCCCGGAGCCGATCCGGGCCATGTTCGACCGGCCGCCGGCCTGAGTCGTCCTTGTCCGGCCGCGGCCGCGGGGGTAGAAAGCCGTCTACGGAGAAGCCGATTCCCCCTCCCGAAGGACCGCCGATGGCCGCCGACCCCACGTTCCGCGGACACGTCTACGACGACATCACCCAGACCGTCGGGGCCACGCCCCTCGTCAAGCTCCGCCGCGTCGTCGGCGACGCCAAGGCCACCGTCGTCGGCAAGCTCGAGAACTTCAACCCGCTGTGGTCGGTCAAGGACCGCATCGGCGTCGCCATGATCGACGCCGCCGAGAAGGCCGGCAAGATCACCAAGGACACGCTTATCATCGAGCCGACCAGCGGCAACACCGGCATCGGCCTGGCGTTCGTCTGCGCCGCCCGCGGCTACCAGCTCGCCGTCACCATGCCCGAGAGCATGTCTCTCGAACGGCAGCGGCTCCTCAAGGCGTTCGGGGCCAAGCTGTACCTGACCCCGCGTGAGACCGGCATGCGTGGGGCCGTGGGTCGCGCCAAGGAGCTGTTCCAGGAGTTCGGCGGCGAGCCGAAGGCGTTCATCCCGCAGCAGTTCGAGAACCCCGCCAACCCCGAGGTCCACCGCCGCACGACCGCCGAGGAAATCTGGCGGGCGACCGGCGGCAACATCGACATCCTGGTCAGCGGCGTCGGCACCGGCGGCACGATCACCGGCTGCGGCGAGGTGCTGAAGGCCCGCAAGCCGGGGGTGAAGTGCATCGCCGTGGAGCCGACGGCGAGCCCGGTGCTGACGCAGCACATCGTGCAGGGCGTGCCGAAGGACCAGGTGAAGCCGGGGCCGCACAAGATTCAGGGGATCGGCGCCGGGTTCATCCCCGGGGTGCTGAACACCGCCGTCATCGACGAGGTGTTCCAGGTGACCGACGACGAGGCGTTCGAGATGGCCCGCCGGCTGGCGAAGGAGGAGGGGATGCTGTGCGGCATCTCGTGCGGGGCGGCCGCGGCCGCGGCGGTGAAGGTGGCGAAGCGGCCGGAGAACGCCGGCAAGCTGATCGTGGTGGTGCTGCCGGACCTCGGCGAGCGCTACCTCTCGACGGCCCTCTACCCGCAGGACTGACCCGCGGGCTCAGGGCGCGTCCGGATCGACGCCGAGGGCGCGGAGCCGGGCAGCGAGCGCGTCGGCCCGGGCCTGCTGGGCGTCGGCCCGTTCTTCCGGCAGGGGGAGCATGGCGCCGCCCGGCTCCCACGCCCGGATCCAGACGGCCTGGTTCCCGAGGTAGTTGCCCTCCCACCGGCCGAGTTCGACGCCCAGCGCCTCGACCGGGAAGCGGCCCGCGGCCGTCGCCGGCACCGCCCCTTCGTCCGCCGGTACACCTCCAACCCGTCCTGGTACGGGTCGCGGATGACGTAGTACTCGGCCTTCACCGCCTGCTCGTACACCCACCACTTCCCCGTCTGCGGCGTCCGGTCGTGCTCCTCTGCCCCGGTCCCCGAGACGAACTCGACCACCACCTTCGGCGGAACGTGCTCCTGCCACAGGACGTAGGACCGCCGCAACTGTCCGTCGAGGAGCTTCGGCACGCCCGGCACGTAGAACCAGTCGGGCGCCGGCACCCGTCCAGCGGCGGGTCCGTGATCTCTCAGTAGACGCCGTTGTCGGAGCCGATCAGGTACTTGCCGTCCGGGTGGCGCCGTTCCAGCCACGGGGTGAGCACGGCGGTGAGGAGCGCGGCCTGCGGCGGCTGGTAAAAGTTCTCTACGGGCTTCCCGTCCGTGCAGGGGAGGTCCAGGTGCGTCGGCAGGGCCGCCGCCGGGGTGTCCGCGATCGACATGGCTGGTCCCTCACTTCGCGCCCAGGCAGTATACCGTGCCGCGGTCCGTCCCCACCAGCACGCAGTCGGGGCCGACGGCCACCGACCCCGACACCGGCCCGTCCACCTCCACCTCCTGCACCTTCCGCCCGGTCTTCAGGTCGAGGACGTAGAACAGTCCGTCCCGCGACAGGCTGCCGACGTACACCCGCTCCCCCACCACCACCGGCGACGCGTCTACCACGCCGTCGGTCTTGAAGCTCCACACCTGCTTGCCCGTCGTCCGGTCGAGGCCGTACACCTTCGCGTCGCGGCTCCCGGCCACGACGAGGTCCTTCGTCACCGCCGCGGAGGCGTAGAACGGCTGCTGCCGCTCCGGGGCCTCGAACGCCCATAGCTTCTTCTTCTGCTTCCAGTCCACCGCCACCACCTGGTTCGCCATCGTGCCGACGTACGCCGTGTCGCCCGCCACCGCCGCCGTCGCGGCCGCCTGCCCGTCGAGCTCGATCGCGCCAATCTCCTCGCCCGTCTTCGCGTTCAGGACGTGGAACTTGCTGTCGCACCCGGCCACGAAAGTAGTATCGCCGATCACCACCGGCGAGCCGTTGACCGGGCCGTCGGTCCGCACGTCCCACAGCTTCTTCCCGTCCGGCGACAGGCAGTAGAGCGTCGAGTCGTGGGAGCCGATCAGGATGTTGGTGCCGTGGAAGTTGCAGCCCGACGTGATCTCGCCTTCCGTCTCGAACACCCACAGTTGCTTGCCGTCCGCGGCCGACAGGCAGAAGAACTTCCCGTCCAGGTTGCCGACGTAGACCTTGCCGTCCTTCACGCCCGGCGACGCCTTCAGGTGGCCGAGCTTGACCTTCCACTTCTGCTTGCCGGTGGCGAGGTCGAGGGCGTAGAGGTGCTTGTCGAACGAGCCGACGTACACGACGCCGCCGGCGACCGCGGGTGCGCCCTCGATCGAGTCGCCGGTCTTGAACGTCCACCGCTCGGCGAGTTGGTCGGGGAGCTTGGCGGTGCCGACGCCCGACATGAGCGCGTCGCCGCGGAACAGCGGCCAGTCGGCGGAGGCGCCGGCGGCGAGGAGGAGCACGGCGGGCAGGGCCACGAGGCAGCGACGCATGGGGAGGCTCCCGGAAGAAGAATCTCACGCAGAGGCGCAGAGCCGCGGAGAAAACCCGAGAGGATACCGTCGCGACCGCCCGCTCTTACTCGGCGGCTCTGCGCCTCTGCGTGAGGTTTCTTGTTTCACCACGCGGCGCGGTACAGCCCCAGGATGTCGGCCTCGGCCACCTCGCGCGGGTTGAACCGCGCCGTCCACTGCTGGTTCGCCTCTTCGGCCAGCAGCGGCAAGATCGACTCCGACACGCCGCACTCCTTCAGCGTCAGAGGTAGGCCGGCGGCGCTCAGCATCGCCGTCACGCGCGCGGCGAGGGCGTCCGCCGAACCCGCCAGCTCGGCGTACAGGTCGCCGGCCACGACCGCGTTGAACCGGACGACGTGCGGCAGCATCACGCCGATGGCGACGCCGTGGGTGACGCCGTAGTGGGCGGTCAGCGGGTTGGCGCACGAGTGGCAGACGCCGAGCATCGCCGCCTCGATCGCCATCCCGGCGAAGTGCGCCCCCAGCAGCATCGCCGACCGCGCCGCCAGGTCCGTCGGGTGGCTCATCACCCGCTCGAAGTGCGGCTCCAACTGCCCGAACGCGGCCCGCGAGTACGTCTGCGACAGCGGGTTCCGCTTCGTGCAGACGAACGACTCGACCGCGTGGGCGACGGCGTCGATGCCGGTGACGGCGGTCACCGTCTTCGGCTGCGAGAGGGTGACTTCGGGGTCGAGGATGGAGACGCGGAAGGCGGCCTTCTTGTCGCCGCAGGCCATCTTCAGGTGCGTCTTTTCGTCGGTGATGAGGGCGTAGCTCTGGGCCTCGCTGCCGGTGCCGGCGGTGGTCGGCACGCCGACCGACGGCAGCATCGGCTTCGCCGCCTTGCCGTGCCCCTTGTAGTCGGCCATGCGGCCGCCGTTGGTCAGGAGGAAGTTCACCCCCTTGGCGCAGTCCATCGAGCTGCCGCCGCCGACGGCCGCGATCAGGTCGATCTTGTGCGTGCGGGCGAACACCACCCCGGCCGCGACCTCGCGCTCGGTCGGGTTCTCCTTCACCCCGTCGAAGACGAACGCCTCTAGCCCCGCCTCCTTCACGGCGGCGACGGCGCGCTGCGGGTGGCCGGCGGCTTCGAGGCCGGGGTCCGTCACCAGGAGGACGCGGGTGCCGCCGAGTTCGCGGGCGACCTCGCCGAGCCGGGCGAGGCTGCCCGGCCCGAACACGACGCGGCCGAGCGGCTGGAAGTCAAACCCCGGCGGGGGTGCGGGCGTGCTGGAGCGCCCGCTGCTTGTAGAGGTGGGTAAACAGGTTCCCTTCATGCGGCTGGTCCCACGTCAGGCGGTTGGTCGGCAGCGGCCCGATGTTCAGCCGCTCGATCGTCGGGCAGGCCAGGGCGTCCGCGATGAAGGCCGGGTCGTCGGAGAGGACGGTGGCGGCCAGGGTGTAACCGATCCGCTTCAGCACGTCATCCTGGGGCCATTCTATCACCGCCGCGTAGGGGAACAGGAACTCCTTGTTCGCCAGCGGGTGGTCCGGCGAGTCGCAGCGGATGATCGTCGGAAGGAGCCACGCGACGCGCCCCTCCTTCACCAGCCGCGGGGTGCCGCGGAGCTTCTCCGTCACGTCCACGGCGCCGGGCTCCTTCAGCCCCTCGTCGATCATGCTGTTGATGGCTTCCGCGACTGACGGGTTGGCGAACGCGCTGACCTCGCACGCCGGGTCGTCCCACGGCCGGGCCTTCGCGCCGGCGAGCCGCTTCGCCAGCCCCTCGGCGATGGCGTCGGCGTTCCGCGGCGTCCACACCGCCGAGGCGTTGACGCACGCCCGGCCGCCGTTCGCGGCGACGCCCTCGACCAGCACGTCGAGGTGCTTCTCCCACCCGTCGGCCTGGTCCTCGCCGAACAGGAACTTGCTGTACCCGGTGCCGTGAATCTCGACGCGGTGGTCGTTCTTGTACGGGGCCATCGTGCGGTCGTCGCCGAAGGCCATGCTGCGGCCGCACAGGCGGAGGATGTCGGCGGCGCCGGCGTGGTCGGTCGGCAGGAACGCGAGCGCCGACGCCGGCACGCCCGCCTTGAGGAAGGCTTGCAGCACGCGGAACGGCGTCCACGGCTCCTCGCGGCCGGGCTTCAGCAGCAGCGGAATCTTGAACGCGATGGTCGGCACCCACAGCGAGTGGACGCCGGGCGAGTTCGACGGCAGCACGGCCCCGAACACGTCGGTGGTGGGGTAGAACGCCTGCATCCGCCCGCCGCGGGTGGTGTACCCGGCGTCGAGCGCGTCGAGGGGCAGCCCGCGCGTCAGGCCGCCGATCACTTCTTCGATGTGTGACAGGACGTAATGCACCTTGCGGGCGTTGCGGTCGCAGAAGACGACGGGGCTGCCGGTGGTGCTGGACAGGTTGCGGACGTACTGGTCGAACGTAAGTTCGGCGTCTCCGCAGGGGAGGGCGGCGTTGAGGAAGTAGTCGGCGGCCTTGTCGTACATGGCGAGGAGGTCGCGGACGGGGATGGCGGCCAGCTCCTTGTGGGCGCGGGCGACGCCGCCGAGGTCGCGGGCGATCATGCTGCCGGTGACCTGCGACACCTCCGCGACCGGCTCGCCGGTGACGTGGTGGACGAGCGTCGCCTTTTCGAGGCTGGTGTACGGCTTGCCGAACCGCAGCGCGGGGATGTGAATCATGGGGTCGATTCCTGAGTCGCTTTCGCCTGGTCGTAGGTCTTGAGAAGTTCGACCGCCCAGACCGCGTCCGGTTTGCGGAGGACGGGGGCGGCGGGCTTGGAGTAGTCGATCAGCCGCTCGTAGTGCGCCGCGTCGTAGGCCCGGTCGAGACACGACCGGAGGTCCAGCGTCAGCCCGCCGTGCTCCGACTTGAGCGGGACTGGGAACCGGGGAATGGCGTCACGGATGTCGAATGCCCACACGTCCGCGTCGGGGTACTCTGCCGCCCGGCTGACCAGCACGAAGTAGTCCGCGGCGGGCGCCTCGGGTTTTCCCATCGGCACCCGGAGGCCGCGCCGCAACAGGTCGATTTCCACGAGGTTCACGCCGGCCGCGAGGTACTCCTCCCGCTTCGCCAGGTACCGCGCGCGGTCCTTCTTCGGAAGCTTGTCCGACGGGCTCAGCAGTTCGATAACGGTGACGACGGAGCGGTCCTCCGTGTCCAGCAGCCGGATGTACCGCTTCTTGCGGACCCGCTTCGGCGTGGGGAGCCGGACGTGAAGCGTCGGGGCCGCGGCCGTCAGGTTCACGCCCGGGATCGGGCCACCGTCGCCGCTCACGAACGTATCCGGCTGGCCCCGGCGCACGGGTTCGCCTTCGCCGTCGCTGAGCCAGACGTACTGATCGACGTTGGCGAAGTAACCGGCGGGCAACCGGGCCGCGATCGCCTCGCGGATGGTGAAGATCAGCGACCCGTGAACGTCGGGCCACAGCGACCCTTCGAGCCACGGGTCCATCCCCGGGAACGGTGACGGCATCGCGCGGCCCTCAGTACACGCCGACCACGGTGGAGCCGGCCAGCTCGCTGAACGGGCGGACGCCACTCACCCCGTCCCACGGGTACTTCTCGAACGGCGGCTCCCGCTCGCCCTCGTCCCGCTCCGGGAACCGCGGCACGAAGAACTCCTTCGTGAACGTGCTCAGCAGCACCCGCCCCGTGCCGCCGTAGGGGACGACCTGGTTGTAGTCCTTCGGGTCCACCACCTCGATCACCGCCCGCGGCTGCGGGGCGTAGTAACTGATCTTGAACCCGTCCTCCGGCCCGATCGGCTTCGAGCACGCCAGCCCCATCAGCGTGTTGCCGTACGTCGGCGTCATGTACACGTCGCCGTTGTCCAGCATCTCCTCGTACGCCTCCCGCGTGAACTGCGGGGTGAACTCGGTGCCGCCGGAGAAGATGCCGGTGATCCCCGCGGCCTTGATGCTCCGCAGCCCGCCGGCCGGCACCGGCTTCTTCAGCTCGCGGTACTTGTCCTCCAACTTCCCGGCCCGGAGCGACTCGTCGAGCGCCGCCAGCAGCTTCGGCGTCGTGAACATGCACTTGATGTCGTGCCCGCCGGCCAGCACGGTGATCGCCTGGTCGATGCAGTGCTGCTTGTAGGCGTTCGCCTCGGCGATCTTCCGCTCCTTGATGCACTTCACGACGTAGCGCGGGTCGAGGTCGATGGCGAAGCAGATGCCGCCACGGTACTGCGCCAGGTGCTCGATCGCCAGCCGCAGCCGCCGCGGGCCGCTCGGCCCGAGCATCAGCCAGTTCGACCCGCGCGGAAAAGACTTGTCCGGCAGCGTGTCCGACATCATCTCGTAGTCGATCTTGAAGTCGTCGATGACGATGCGGCTCTTCGGCAAGCCGGTGGTGCCGCCGGTCTCGAAGACGTAGACGCCGCGGTCGGCGAGCCCCTTCGGCACCCACCGCCGCACCGGGCCGCCGCGGAGCCAGTCGTCCTCGAAGAACGGGAACTTCTTGATGTCGTCCCAGCCGTTCACGTCGGTGAGCGGGTTGAAGTCGAACGTCTTGGCCTTGTCCAGCCAGAACGGCGTGCCGGTGTCCGGGCTGAAGTGCCAGCGCACGACCTCGCGGATGTTGGCGTCGAGGGCGGCGCGGGCGTTCTTGACGCGCTCGTCGAGGGTGCTACCGGTGACCGGGGCCGGCTTGCCGGGGGTGTCTTTCACGGCCGCTCCAAAGGGGCTGCGGGGCAGGGGCGAGTGTATTGTAAGTGCGGGGAACGAACGAAAGCCCGGGGACGGCCGTCCCCGGGCTTTCGCGGCCGCTAGTCCTTCCGCCCGGCGCGGATGGCGTAGAGCGACTTCTCGGTCATCACGTACAGCACGCCGTTCGCGACGACCGGCGTGCTGCAGATGGCGGCGTCGAACTCGATGGTGGCGAGGAGGAACCGCTTCTCGATCTCGGCCCGCTGCCGCAGCCGCGACGCCCGCGCCTCCTTCTGGTCCTTGGCGTCCGCCACCTGCTCCTCGATCACCGGCGGGTTCTTGTCGTGCTTCCACACGTACAGGACGCCGTTGGTGTTGCCGATCATCACCTTGCCGTCCACGTAGTAGGCCGAGCCCCACATCGCGGTCTTGGTGTCGTACTGCCACTTGTGCTGGCCCGTCTTGGCGTCGAGCACGTGCAGGTAGCCGGGCAGCTCGCCGAGGTACAGCACGTCGTCCACGATGCAGGCGGTGCTCATCGTCCGGCCGAACTTGAAGTCGCGGACCGAGAACGGCGTCTTGTCCTCGCCGCCGTAGGACCACACCTTGCCGGTGTTCGGGTTCGACTTGCCGATGCCCACGTCGCGGCCGGCGTCGTCCTTCTTCTTCCCGGCCAGCAGCTCGTCCGAGATGTCGCCGGTCTTCCCCTTCGGGCCGATGCACCACAGACGGCCGATGCCGTCGGTGTGCTCGGGGTCCTGGCCGACAGCGATGTACACCTTCTCGTCGTGCACCACCGGGGTGGCGATGAAGTCGTTGCGGGTGCCGACGCCGCCGAGCTCGTACACCCCGTCCTTCGGGTTGCAGTCGAACTTCCAGATGACCTCGCCGGTCTCCGGCACCAGGCCGTACAGCCAGCCGTCGCCGCCAGGGAAGATGACCTGCTTCACCCCGCCGATCTCGGCGTAGGTGGGGTTGGACCACTGCCCGTGCATGATGTCGCGGCCGGGGTAGCTCTTGGCCCACGCCAGCTTGCCGGTGTGCTTGTTCAGCGCGACGAAGCTCGGGGCGGTCGGGTTCGGGATGTTGAAGTGCCCCTCGTCCACGCCGTTCGCGGTGACGATGTAGATCAGGTCGCCGACGATGAGCGGGCACGCCGATGTCATGTTGTGCGGGAACACCTTCAGCTCGGCGATCATGTCGTACTCCCAGAGCACGTCGCCGTCGGTGTCCGTCTTGTACTTCTCGGTCTGCACGCCGTCGTTCTTGTCCTTCAGCCCCTTGGCGTCGAGGCAGACGACGGTGCAGCGGTTGGACGTGAGGTAGACGCGGTCGCCCTCCACGACGGGGGTGGAGCAGATGCCCTCGTGCGGCCAGTCGTTCACCTGCCCGGACGGGAGCTTGTCCCACACCATCTGCCACTGGAAGGCGCCGGTCTTCTCGTCGAAGCACATCAGGATGCCCTTGTCGAGCGGCTCCACCTCGCCGTCCGCGTCCTTCTGCGTGTCGCGCTTGTTCCTCGGCCGCGCGTTGTTGGTGCCGACGTAGACCCGCCCGCCGGCGACGATCGGGCCGGCGTAGGACTTCGAGCCGAGGTCGGCCTTCCACAGCAGGTCGGTCGGGCTGTCCAGGTTAAACTTCGCGGGGACGTTCTTGGCGACGAGGTTCACCATGTTCCGGTCGGGTGTGCCGCCGAACATGGTGTGGTCGTTGGGGCCGCCGTTGGTCGCCTTCGGGGCGGCCTTCGGGTCGGCGGCCGCCGGCTGGGCCTCGGACCGGGGCAGCAGCGCGGCCCCGGCGACGGCCGCGAAAAGGACGCCGAGGAGTGCCCGGCGGGGAGTCAGCGTATGTGTCATGAGTCGAGGTTCCGGGTGGTGGTCGGGGTGGATAGCCCGGGGACGGCCGTCCCCGGGCTTCGCGCGTGATCACTGCTTGCCGTTGGGCGTGACCGTCACGTTGTCGTAGAAGATGTCGGACCCGGGCAACTCGGGGCTGATCTGCGGGTCGGACACGTACCCGTACAGGGCGGCGGCGCCGTTCGGGTTGCCGGCCGGGTCGTCGAACTCGATGTTCCACGCCGCCGGCTCCGCGTCGCCGCGCTTCCACACCTTGCCGCGGACCGACACCTTGCCGCCGGGCTGCGGGTCGGCCGTCAGCTTCATCGTGTACCACGTCCCCGGCTGCCAGTCGAAGTTCGCCGCCAGGTTCACCCGCGGCCGGGCCTCCCACGACACCAGCCGCAGCTGCCGGGCCTTCTTCTCCTCGTCCGGCTTGCCGTCGAGGATGAGCGTGTACCGGCTGTTCACCAGCCCCACGTCCGGCATCCGCTCGCGGACCTCGGTGCCGTACACGTCGGCGGTGATGGTGTAGTTCGCGGCCGCCGGGCCGGTCATGTAGGCGTTGGCGCGGGCGAACGGCGGTCGGCTGTCGGTGTTCACCTTGCTCAGCACGACGGCGCCGTCGGGGAGCTTCTTGACGACGTACTTCGACTGGGCGTTCACCCACCCGCCGGGCGTCGCCCCCTCGGGCACCTTGTCGAAGTCCTGCTTGTACCCGACCGGCGCCGCGACGCGGACGCGGGCCTTGCCCACGAGGTCGCCGAGCTTCGCCTCGACGTAGCCCTGCTGGCTCGGCACCGGGTCCAGGGTCACGTCGGTGCCGTCCACCTTCCCCTTGAGCGCCGGCGGCTGCGCCCCGGTCGGCGTCTTGGCCGGCAGCGGCAGGCTCAACTCGACCTTGCCGTCGGCCTTCAGCGCCCGGCCGTTGCCGTCCACCGCCTCGACCCGGAACGACACCTTGCCGCCGGCCGTCGTGGTCGCGTCGGCGGGGAACAGTCGCAGCCCGACGGCCTTCCCCGCGGGGTCGAACGCCGTCTCGGGCGGGTGTTCTCGGTACTTGCCGCACTCGTCCTTGGCGTCCGGCAGGCCGAGGCAGAACAGGTCGGTCCGGGTGGTGAAGTAGATGCGGTTGTTGACAGCGATCGGGGTGCCGTTCGTCTCGTTCAGCAGCCCCTTCGGGTCGCGGAACTTGTACACGAACACCTCGTCCGGGTCCGGCTCGGCGCCGCCCTTGTTCGGGATGATGACGAGCCGCCCCTTCACGTCGAAGATGTAGATGCGGCCGTCGGCCACGAGCGGGGCGCCGCGGACCTCGCTGGCGTAGCGGTACTTCCAGTCCATCTTCCCGCTCTTGGCGTTGAAGCAGAACAGCTCGCCGCTGTCGTCCGGGAGGTACAGCTTGCCGTCGGCCAGCGCCCCGGACGCGAGCCCGAATCGCTTCCCCTGCACGAACTCCCACACCTTCGTCGGCGCCTTCGTCTTGGCGTCGAGCTTCGCGGCGTCGACGCAGATCACCTTGCCGATCGCGCCGCCCTCGGGGTTCTCCTCGCCGTGGTT
>Ga0190275_10002094_pt1 | contig 14461 bp, 13 predicted proteins | sample Popmic550T_FD_133745 | JGI IMG/M metagenome (GOLD analysis project Ga0190275, IMG submission 133745) | Populus adjacent soil microbial communities from riparian zone of Yellowstone River, Montana, USA - 550 T | ecosystem: Environmental > Terrestrial > Soil > Riparian zone > Trees stand | place... | reverse complement strand
GGTGTTGCTGGGGTAGGAGGCGCGCACCAGCCAGCCTTGCTGGGGGGAGCGGAGGGTCAGGGGAGCATTCAGCACGAGCTGCGACAGCGCTTCCTCGAAGGCGGCCGCACCTACCTTTATGGATTCTTGCGAGGTCGGCGGCGAGTACTCCCGAGGGGCACCCAGCCCTGTGTCCAGTCGTATCGCGCGCGGAGTGGCGCACGAGGTGGCCAGGGCCACGAGCAAAATCGCAGCAGTCAGACGACGTGCCATGGGACGCCTTCCTATCGAGGAGGGTTCCAGCCTATGGGAACGTCGCAGCAGAGGGGATAACGTTCCGGGTCGTGCGCTTCTCGAGGGGGACGTCAGCATCATGCTGTCTCCTCATGCGGTGGCGATGGGAGCGCGAGGCTAGCTGCATCGAGAGCCCGGGTACGTTACGGTCCAGCGGTGCCTATCGCTGCCTCCCAAAACGCCTTCCGAGTGGGCTTGATCGGCTACGGCCTGGCGGGCGCGAGCTTCCATGCGCCACTGCTCTCCGTGGAGCCAGCCTTTCGCCTGAGTGCCGTCGCTACGCGCAGTGCGGATGCAGTGGTGCGGGACTGGACGGGAGCACGGGTGCTGTCCGTAGAGGCGTTACTGGCAGATCCGACGCTCGATCTCATCATCGTGGCCACGCCAAATGACAGCCACGCGGCGCTCGCGGAGCGGGCGCTCTTGAGCGGCAAGCATGTCGTCGTGGAGAAACCCTTCACCTTGGACTCGGCGGAGGCCGAACGGCTGGGAGGGCTGGCCCGGGAGCGAGGCCGCTGCCTGGCCGTCTTCCACAACCGGCGATGGGACGGGGACTTCCTGACGATACGCCAGCTCTTGGAGCAGGGGCTGCTCGGGCGGCTCTACAGCTTCGAGAGCCACTTCGATCGCTTCCGGCCACAGGTGAAGAAGCGGTGGAAGGAGGAGGCCGGGCCGGGGGGAGGGACGCTGTGGGATCTGGGGGCCCACCTGGTGGATCAGGCCCTGCAGCTCTTTGGGATGCCTGAGTCGATCAGCGCGGATCTCGGGCGGCAGAGGCCCGAGGCGCAGGCGGTGGACTGGTTCCACCTGCTGCTGCGCTATGGCGAACTGCGCGTCATCCTGCGCTCGGGCTCAGTGGTTCACGAGCCATGGCCACGGTTCGTCCTGCAGGGGGAGGCGGACGCCTACATCAAATATGGGCTGGATCCGCAGGAGGAGCAGCTCAAGGCGGGATTCAGGCCGGGAATGGCGGGGTGGGGCGCAGAGCCCACGGAACGCCATGGGCGGCTGAGCCGAGGCGGGAGCGTGCCTACCGTGCCAGGAAGTTACGAGCAGTTCTATCGCCAGCTCGCCGCCGCTATGGCGGGGCAGGGGCCAGTCCCGGTGACGGCGGCGAGCGCCGGGCAGGTGATCCGCGTGCTGGAGACCGCGCTGCACAGCGCTGACGAGCGGCGGACCCTTCAGCTGGGCTGATCGAGGATCCCCAAGGAGATGCCATGAGCCAGGACAAGATCATCGCGCGCATTGCCCGGGTACTTGCGGAAGGTGATGCCGTGGAGGGCCTTGCCTTGTCGCTGCCGGCGACGGACTTGCAGTCACTGATGCTGCACGTCTATGGAGAGCGAGGCGCTCGCCGGACACCGGCCGAACTGCTGGAGCAGTACGAGCGGCGCGCGATGGTGAGGCCCTCCTCTGTTGATGTGCGCCAGCTCTTGGAGGTCGAGCGGGTTGCCTTCGAGCAGGCCACCGCATTCGAGGCGATGGATCTCTCCCCGGTGGCGCCACTCGGAATCAACGCGGTGCTGGGACAGATCGATCAGAACAACTGCCTCGCCACCGTCCGGAGCGCGGAGGTGCTCGCCGATCCGACCACTGCTCAGGCGCTCGAGTGTGCCCGGCGCAGGCGCGCCGGCGAGACCGGAACGATCAAGCTGTGTGCTCGGTCGAAGCAACTGCGGCTCCAGCCTTTTGACAATCCGAACTTCTCCCCGCACTTCAACATTTTCTCCCTGGTGACCGCAGGTCGTGATCGCGGCTCGCTCGTCTTCGAGCTGGAGAGCCTGCGCGAGCACCTGGGCACGTATCTCGCCTTCCTGCGGCGGTTGGGAACGATGGGGTTCCACATCGCCTCCGTGGACATTTCCGTGAGCGATACGGCCGGCGATGAGGGGCGCCTCGAGCGCGCACGGGTCGAGGTGCTCGAGCCGCTTGCGGCCGAATACCCGCAGGCGACCCTGCACATCGATCGAACGCGCGAGCAGGGGCGCAACTACTACTCCGGCCTCTGTCTCCGGCTCGATGCGTTCAACCGAGAAGGGACGCGCATCAACCTGGCCGACGGGGGCTTCACGACGTGGACCCAGCGGCTGCTCTCGAACGCGAAGGAGCGGCTCCTCGTCAGCGGCATGGGGATCGAGCTGCTGGTGAAGCTCTTCCGCCAGGCGGGCGGCGGCGTGCCAGGCAAACCTGTCTAACAGCCTTACAGGTTCGGCCAGGGTGCATCGCCCGGGGAGCCAGGAGCTGGTTCAACGGATGAAGTACCCCTGAATTGCCGTATATACGGGTAAACCCGGATTGAGCCGCAGTCGCGGAGCCGCTAAGGAGCGCGCTGTCTTCCGGCGGCCTGTCCTAGACCTCTGCGATGCGTAGCCCGCCGCCAGCAAACGGAACGGAGAGCTCATCGCTTATGCCCAGACACGTCTCGAAGTGTGCCCTCGCGCTCGTCTTCACGAGCCTCTCGAGCCTGGCTGTCGGATGCGGAGGCGTGGAGGACCTGGAAGCGGGCGCCGAAGAGCTCCAGAGCCGCCAAGCTGCGCTGATCCAGAAGGATGAGATCCACGGCAAGCTCGTTGCCCAGGTGCGGCTGTCCTCCACGCACAGCGTCGAGTTCTGGCAGCTCGCTGACGGCGCCATCCACCTGCGCGAGCTCGGGGCCGTCCAGGATCTGGAGAAGCAGCTCGATTACGAGGCGCTCCAGGGACTCTCGCCCATCGAGCGCTTCCAGCACCTGGCCGGGCCGAGCGCGCCTGCCCCAGCCTCGCTGATCGAAGCCGCCAGCCTGTCCGCCCAGAATGCCCCGGGGAAGCCCGCGTCCATGGTTCCCTGGGTGCCTCCTCCTGCGCCTCCCGAGCAGAAGCCCGAGGCGGGCTCCACGGGGCGGGTCGTCACCCCGCTGATCGACTGGAACGCGGACGCGCTCTGGTTCCAGCAGAACTTCTGTACCTGGAGCACCGTGGACAGCGTGTGGTGTCCCACCAACGTCGGGTGGGCCGACGCGGGCTCGGTCTACGCCATGTTCTACGAGAGCACTTGCTTCGCCGCCTCCCAGAGCCAGAGCGCCACCTACACCACCAAGTTCTGGAACGGTTCGGCGTGGGTCACCCATGCCGTCAACACCGTCTCTCCCCGCTACTGGCAGCGGTGGAGCTTCGAGACGGTCAACTGGTACACGGCGAGCTGCGCGAGCATCAACACCGGCGGAGACTCCCGGGTGGACTTCTCGCACCGCTTCCGCTGGGGAACGCCGGGCATCAGCACGCTCGGGGATCACCCGTCCGATCGCACGTACTCCGGGGGCCACTCGAACGACACCCAGGGCGTCACCCATGACAGCAGCTACTGGTTCCTGACCAACACGAACAACATCTGGCGCGTCCCGGTCGGAACCAACCTCAATGACAACCCGAGCTTCATCGTGGGCAACCCGTGGTACGGGCTCTACAACCATCTGGGCGATATCAGCTACGGCGCCGGCTACCTCTTCCTTCCCCTCGAGAAGAACGGCGGCAGCGGCTCCTGGTGCTCCTTCGGAGTCATGAACACGGCCCTGCAGTACTACAACTACGCGATCGTCCCGGACGCCGGCATCTCGGACCAGGGGGAGAGCTGCCCGTGGGTGGCCTACAACCCGAGGGACGGGCACCTCTACGCCTCCGCCTTCAACGCCAGCTACATCAACAAGTACTCCTGGTCGGTCTCCCGGGTGAACAACGCGTGGCAGGTCAACCTGGCCTTCGTCGCGCGCATCCAGATCAAGGACAAGTTCGGCAACGCGACGAGCCTGTCCTCGCTCCAGGGCGCGGAGTTCTCGAACACCGGCAAGCTCTACCTGGTGTCGGACAGCACGGGCCTCGTGTACGTGATGGACATCTTCAACGGCCGCATCCAGGCCTCGTTCGGCGTGCAGGTCGATCACGACTCCTACGAGGAGCTCGAGGGCATCACGCTCTGGGATGTCGACAGCGGCATCGCGCCGGGCGTCGGGGGGCAGATCCACGTCCAGATGTGTGACAACGACTGGCCCGACTCGGACGACTTCTACTTCAAGCACTACCGCGCCTCCGAGGTCTCCAAGCTGTAGGCCCGAGCACGCCCTGGAAGAGCCGCCTGGCGCGGAGCCTCCACCGGTCCGCGCGCAGGCCCATGGGCGTGGCGATGCGGATCCGGTTTCGCGCGTAGGCCTCGGCGATGGCTCGGCGCTGGAGCTTGCCGCTGCTCGTCTTCGGGAGCTGGCCGTAGCGGATGAACAGCACATCCTCCCGCGCCATGGTGACTCCCATGGCGTCCAGGATGGCGGCGCAGAGCTGCTGCTGGCTCTGCGCCTCCTGCCGGAGTGCCGCCGGGTGGCTCACCTCGGCGAGCACCACCACACGTCCCTGGGACTCGATGACCGCGGTCCTCCCGGAGCGGATGAAGGGCAGTCGCTCGATGGCCTGCTCGAAGTCGCTGGAGAAGTAGCTCTGCCCGTTGATCTTGATCCGGTCGCTGATGCGGCCGGTGATGAACAGCTCCCCGTCCTGCATGAAGCCCAGGTCTCCCGTGGCGTAGAAGCCATCCTCTCCCAGCAGCGGACGCTCGTCCGCGTAGTACGCGGGCGCAAGGCTTCCCCCCCGCAGCTGGATCTCCCCCAGCTCTCTGTCTCCACACGGGCTCCCATCCTCGGCGCGCAGCCGTACCTCGAACTCTCGCAGGGGCCTCCCGACGGAGATGGCCGGCAGCCCGTGGGGGCCCATCACGGTCCTCCAGCACTCCTCGCGCCCCACGCACGTGACCATGAGCACCGCCTCGGCCATGCCGTAGCAGGGCTTGAGCACGTCCCGCCGCAATCCCCTGGGGCCGAGCAGCTCTGTGAAGCGCTCCAGGTTCGGGATGTTGATGGGCTCACTGCCCAGGTAGACGGTCCGCAGCGCTGACAGATCCAGGCGGGCCAGCGCTTCCGGGTCCAGCTCGTCCATGCGCTTCAGCGAGTAGTCGATCGCGAAGTTGGGAATGACGGCGAGGTGGATGCGGCGCTCGGACATGAGCTCCAGCCAGCCCACCGGATCCATGAGGAAGCTCAGGGGGTGGGTGAGGTGGCAATCGTTGCCCGCGTAGAGGCACGTCAGCACGCCGATCAGCCCCATGTCGTGGTAGAGCGGAAGCCAGCTCAAGCCCCGAGACTCGGCTGTCCGGCCATCGTGGCCCGCGATCATCCTCAGGTTGGCGTTCAGGTTCCCCTGGGTGATGGGTACCCCCTTGGGGAATGCCGTGGAGCCCGAGGAGAACTGGACGAACGCGAGCTCGTCCCGGGAGACCGTCCGCAGGCGCGCGCCACTCACCCGCGCTTCGGCCGGGGGCAGGGTGAGCCGGCGCAGGGGAAGCTCCAGTGCCTTCAAGCTGGGGACCTCGAGCACACGGCTGGCGCCATGGCGCTGGCAGATTCGTTCCAGGAAGTCGCGGTAGCTCTGCCTGGGGGTGCTCAGGATGAAGGGCTTCACCGAGAGCGGCACCGCCCCCACCTCCATCAGCCCGAAGAGGGAGAGCAGCACCCGCTCATCGGTCTCGAAAGGGAGGATGACGCGCTCTCCCTGCTGCACTCCCTGGGCTCGGAAGTGCTCCGCACAGGCCATGACACGGGCTGGGAACTCCGAGTAGGGGAGGAACGTGGGGGCGCTGGAGAAGTCCTCATGCAGATACAGGCCGCGCTGAGAGGACAGCTCCCCAAGCTGCTGAATGATGTCGAGCATGATCTCGAACCTCTGCCCCCAAGAGGAGCTCGTTCACCCCACCAGCTCCATCCACGTGTCCTCGACCTCCTCGGCCGAGGAGACGGAGATGCCGGTGATGCGCTTGAGCGCGTGGAAGATCAGGGTCTCCTTCTTCTCGATCGCGTCCGGGGCATACATGCCCTCGCGGTACTCGAGTTGATCCCACCAGTTCACATGGGTCTCGCGCTGCTGCACGTGCTCGCGCCGGCTGCCCTGGACCTCGCCTCCCTCGCGGAGGAAGAGGTGAGCCACCGCGAAGGCCTCCTTGGCCCTGTACTCCCCACTGTCCACCAGTCCCTTGGCGAACGCGATGAAGTAGGTCATGTGCTGGATCTCGTCCGCTCCCACCTGCTTGAACAGCGCCCGGAGGCCCGGATCCTGGATGACGCGCGCGCAGTGGGCGTAGTTGACCGCGGCGACGATCTCGGAGATCGCCAGGAGCGTCAGAGTCCGGAGCATGTCGTCATCCGGGAAGATCTTGCGGAACTCGATGAAGGTCTCGTCCGTGATCCGCTCCGTGCCCAGCAGGATGGCCAGCCGGTTGAAGCTGGTCTCGTGGTGCGCCTCCTCCTCGTTCCAGTAGCGGCTCCAGGTGCCACACGCCTGGAGGATGGAGGCGACGACATCATTGCGCCCCTGCCACCGGCGGCACTCCGTGTCCGCCAGCCGCGCGAGCCGGTCCGCCCCTGGCTTGGTCGTCAGCTCGGCCCGCCCCGCGTTCCACACCATCAGGCGGTCCGACTGGGAGAGGTTGCCTGGATCCACTGCCTCTACCAGCTCCACCGCGCTCCACCGGCGCGACTCGTGGAGGCGTTGCTGCTCCCACGCGATGTCGACGAGCGTGCGGCCCTCCGCCTGGAAGGCCTGGAAGAGATCCGCGACGATCACGGCCTTGTGGGTAGGCAGGGGAGGCGGCGAGGGAATCTGGAAGGCGGTGCTCATGCCGCCCTCCCTTCCTGCTGCCGCTGCACCTCCTGGAGGAAGGCCTCCAGGACCTGGGAGACGGGAGTGTCCAGCGAGAGGGCAGGTAAGCGGACCCGGAGGCCGTGCTCCTTGCGCAAGGCGTTGGAGGTCCTCGCGAATGCCTCCATGAGATCGACGCTGTTGGTCATCCGCTCGGAGCGCTTGATGATCGCCGCCAGCGAGAGATCCTCCCCAAAGATCTCCTCCTGGCTCAGCCCGAGGTGCTCGCTGAACTTCTTCTGGATATAGGCCTTCAGCTCTTCGGCGTTGGGCATGGTGCCTCCGTTGTGGGGACAGAGGAGGCCGCTGCGCTTTGTGACGCGCGAGAACGCAGAACGGGCATGGCGAGCGAGGACAGGCGAGGCTCGCTTGCCTCCTCACCTCCAGGAAGCAGGAGCGCGCTTGCCGAGGCGGTGCGCAGCCAGGCGGACAGCTCTGCCCACCAGCCCTCTGGGCATCGCTGCGGATCGAAGAAGCCCGAGTGTCCCAGCCCGCGCAGCTTCAGCCGGGTGTGCTCGACATGGCACCAGAGCGCTGGCGCCGAGACGTAGAAGTCGTGCAGCAGCACCTGAACGGCCCGCTTCGGTGCGTAGGCGGTGTCATCCTCGAAGCTGAGCGCGAGCAGGGGGAAGGTGCAGCGGGAGAAGCGCTCCGAGTGGGACTCGCCGGAGGGCCACAGGTAGTGCTCGGCCAGTCCCCAGCGCGAGTAGTCCTCCGCCATGCCCCGCTCCAGATCATCCAGCCCCGCGAAGGAGAGAGGGACGCGGCCGAAGAGCCTCAGGCACAGGGGGATGTACAGCCCGAAGAAGAGCAGCACCCCGTAGCGCCTCCAGCCGCTCCAGTGCCGCCACCACCCTCGCTGCGACGCGACGAGCGCCACCGCTCCCAGCCGCCGGTGGTTCTCTGCGAAGGGGAGGAGCTGCCCACCGATGCTGTGGCCCACGGCGACGAGCCGCTCGGGGGTGAACTCCTCGCAGGCCCAGTGGATGACGGCCGTCAGATCCTGCTCGCCCCAGGCCCGCATGGAGGCGGTGGACCGGGCCTCTTCCGGCAGCACCGAGCGGCCCATGCCCCGGTAGTCGAAGGTGACCACCCTCCATCCGTCACGGGCCAGCCACCGGGCAAAGGGCGCATAGCGCTCCTGTCGAGCCCCCACAGCGCACAGCAGGAGCGCGACCTCTCGCGGGGCCTCTCCCTCTTCCTGGTAGGAGGTGACCGCCAGGGGAAGGCCATCCCGAGTGATGACGGTGTGGTGCTGGTGCCGGACCATGGGGCTGCCTCCTCATGCCACCTGTTCCTGCCCGTCCAGCACGTCCAGGGCCGAGCCCTCCTGGGCCGCTGCTGCCGAGACCTTGCCGCGCAATGCCAGCAGCCGAGAGTGGATGGGCTTGGGCTTGCGGAAGACGACCAGGGACTTCCAGATGGCCTCCCACCACCCGAGCGTGCGGTAGGGATAGCCGTTCTCCTCGCAGAAGCGCTGCAGGATGCGGCTCATCTGCGGGTAGTACACGTGGCTGTAGCCAGGGAAGAGGTGGTGCTCGATCTGGTAGTCCACCCCCGCGCAGAAGAGCCGGCCGAGGAGGCCCGTGCGGAAGTTCAGCGTCGTGGACGTCTGCAGGAGGATGTAGTCCGCCTTCCGGAAGTACTCGGCCCGGCCCTTGCCCTCGCGATCCAGGAAGGCCGCCTCCTCCGGGAAGTGGGCAGGGGCGAAGGCGATGAAGATCGCGTACCCCAGGAGCACCACGCGCACGGCGTACAGGGCCAGCACGGGCAGCGGCCCGAAGAAGAACGCCGGAATCACCAGCCACAGGGCCACGTGTCCCAGGAGCATGAGCCCGTCATGGACGTGAGCGGCTGTGCGGCGGGCGGGATCTCGCAGGCAGCCGAAGAGATAGCGCACCCCGGTCTGCTGGACGTTCAGCGCGTTGAAGGCAATGGCGAAGGGGATGGTCAGCCACTGGTGCTCGAACCACCAGCGGCGCAGCCCCCGGGCCTCGGCCACATCCTTCTCGGTGAGCGTGAAGGTGGGGAGCAGATCCGCGTCGTCGTCCAGCCCCATGACATTGGGGGTGGGGTGGTGGACGGCCACGTGCTTGTGCCACCAGTACGTGGCGGACATGCCCAGGAAGAGCGGGTAGCCGAAGTAGGTGAGGGCCCGGTTCACCCAGCGCCGGTTGCAGGTGGCGTAGTGCGAGGAGGTATGGGTGTTCGTCGACACGCCCAGCGAGCCCAGCGCGGAGAGGAGCACGCCGAGCACATCGAGCAGCACGGTCCGGGAGAGCACCACGAGGACGAGGCCTCCGAGCGCGAGCGTCACGTGGAAGGCGAGCTCCGCGAGGAGCCGGCCCGTGGGCTTGCGGTTCCAGCCACGCGCGAGGAACTCCTGGTTCAGGATGGACAGAGGGTGCACGGGTGATCTCCTTGGCGGGGGCGGGCTCAGACGTCTGGCTCAGACGCGGTGGAGCGGCATGGGGGCCGCGTAGTCCTTCGTGAAGAGCACCTGGTAGACGGTGCCGTCAGACGCGAGCGGCGCCGCGACACAGCAGTGCAGGTAGTACTCCCAGAGGCGGCGGAACGCCGGGTCGTAGCGCTGCGGATCCAGGCTGTGCTGGTTCTGCTGGAAGCGCTGGAGCCAGTGCTTCGCCGTGTAGTGGTAGTGGCGGACGATGTTCTCCACATCGCGGATGGCCAGCCCCTGGCGCTCCAGGTGGGTCGCCAGCTCCGAGAGCTTCACCTGCCCCGAGCCGGGGAAGATGTAGCGCTGGATGAAGGGATCATGCGTGTTGGTGGGCGCGCTGGTTCCGATGGCGTGCACCAATCCCAGGCCCTGCGGCGCCAGCATCCGGGCGATCCGGGAGAAGTAGCGCCGGTACTCCTTGCGCGGCAGGTGCTCCAGCATGCCCACGCTGACGATCTTGTCGAAGCGGCCGTCGATGGAGGCGTGGTCGCGCAGCTCGATCCGGATGCGGTCGGCCAGCCCCGCGCGGGCAATGTTCTCGTTGCCTCGCTCGCAGTGCCGCCGGCTGTTGGTGATGCCCACCCCCGTGACGCCGTAGTGACGGGCCGCGTGGATGAGCAGGCCGCCAAACCCGCACCCGATGTCCAGCAGGTGCTCTCCCGGCTTCAGCTCCAGCTTGCGGCAGATGCGGTCCAGCTTGTTCCGCTGGAGCTCCTCCAGCGAGTCCTCCGGCGTCAACGCGTAGCCGCACGAGTACGTCATCGTCTCGTCGAGGAAGGACTCGAAGAGCTCGTCGCCGAGATCGTAGTGGCGCTGGACGTAGCGCCACTGGCCACCCGAGAGCTTGTTGCCCAGCTGCACGCGCAGCACTCGGAGCACCGTGCCCGGATCTCCTCTCACCTTCCGATCAATGCGGTTGCGCAGCAGGAGGGTGAGGAGCTCGTGGAGCTCTCCGTCCTCGACGGTGAAGTCTCCGTCCACGTAGGCCTCGCCCATGCCGAGGTTCCCTTGGCTGAGCACGCGCGTGAAGAAGCGGTCATCGTGGACTCGGAGCGCCACCGTGGGAGGGAGCTCCCCGGCGCCGGCCGTGAGGGGTTTGCCATCGACGACCAGCCGCAGGGTCGCATCGGAGACGTGGCGGTTCAGGATCTGGATGAAGGTGTCTCGTGCCAGGTTCATGACAGGTGAGAGGGTTGGGTGGGCGGATGTGACGCACCGAGCGGCATTGCCGTCGCGCCCGGGCGGACGGCGGCGGCCTGCTCCTGCAGCCAGGCGGCCATGTCCTCCCACAGCGGTGAACGGAAGCCCTCTCGGAGCCACCCGAAGTGGTCGATGACGTCCACCTTCAGGTCAGCTGGCGAGAGATGGCGGCGCTCCTTCTGCGCACGGCGGTAGAAGGCGGTCAGGGCGTCCACGGCGGCGCGAGTCGCGGAGCGATCGTCGGAGAAGCTGTAGGCGAGCAGCGGGCCGGAGAAGTCCTCGAAGTATGGGCGCAGGGGTACCCCGCGCTTGTCGGAGATATAGGCCGGGTTCCGGCACCAGCGGGCCCACTCCCGCGCCACGCCGCCGGGCAGATCCTCTCCCAGGCCGAGCCGCTTCGATGGGAAGTAGCCGAGCAGGCGCACGGCGATGGGGATTGCCGCGTACCAGAGGAAGGCGAGCTGGTAGCGCCGAGGCCCCGCCCAGTGGCGCCAGTACCCGCTCTGCGCGCCCACCAGGAGCAGGGCGGAGAGGTGCTGGATGCGGTCCGTCATCCCGAGCAGCTGACCGCCCGAGCTGTGTCCCACGGCCAGCAGCGGGCTGCGCGGGAACCGCTTTACCAACCAGTCCACGGCCCCCGCGAGATCCCGCGTGCCCCAGTCCTTCATGTCCGTGGTCAGCGCGCGGAGCGGCCCGACACGGGAGCCGCCGATGCCGCGGTAGTCATACGTGAGGACGTGCATTCCCCGTTCCGCGAGGAACCGGGCGAACCGATCGTAGAGGGTCCGCTTGACTGCCGTGGCCTGGTTGATGAGCACCACCGGCCGGTCGGCGTCTCCCTCCGGGGAGTAGAGCGTCGCGGCCAGCGGGAACCCGTCGGTGGCGGGAATCGTCAGCTTCTCGAAGTGGATGTCCATGGCTCGCTGCCCTCCGTGCACCGGGCCTCGGTCGTGAGGTCCTGTCCTGAAGTTGGGTGCGTGAGGCCGCCGCTGCCGTCACCCTTCGGGATCGAGTGCGGCGAGCGAGGATGTGAGGGGACACTTCGCCTGCGCCTGATCGCCGAGCGGGCAAGCGGCCCCCCCGTCACAGTCGAGGCACGGTACCTCCGTCCCAGAAGTCACCTGACGATGGAGGCGAGGACAGATGGCCAGAGCAGGCTACAAGGTGTTCGACAGCGATATGCACTGTGTGGAGCCCCCGGATCTGTGGGAGCGCTACATCGATCCCCAGTACCGGGCACGGGCGCCTCGCAGCTCGGAGTTCGCGTTCCGCAACGCGGTCGTCTACATGGAGCTCGAGCAGCGGCTCATGCCCTGGTTCGATCCCCGGGGACCCGAGGGCCGCCCGCTGCCGGCGGTGCTCCCCGCGCCCCAACTGCGCGCGGCCGTGCGCCAGGCCATGGAGCAGCGCCCGGAGGCTCGCTCGCTGGAGGCCTTCCAGCAGGCCCGGTTCGGCGACTTCTCCCGGCGCGGCTGGTCCGCGGACACCCAGCTCGAGGCCATGGACGTCGAAGGCGTGGACGTGACGGTCGTCTTTCCGACCTCAGGGCTGCTCGCGCTCGCCGTGGATGAGCTGGAGCCGGCGTTCGCCGGGGCGGTGGCGCGGGCCTATAACGACTGGCTCTCGGACTACGTGAAGCGCGCTCCCGGGCGGCTGCTCGGCGCGGCCATGGTGGCGCCGCACTCCGTGGAGGAGGCCGTGCGGGAGACGCACCGGGCCGTGGAGGAGCTCGGCTTCCGGGCCATCTTCCTTCGCCCGAACCCTGTACAGGGCCGGCAGTGGTACGACCCGGCCTATGACGCGCTCTGGGAGGCGTGCACGGCGCTGGGCGTCCCCGTGGTCTTCCATGAGGGGGTGGGCTCGCACCTGCCGCAGGCCGGGAGGCGGTTCGGCAGCAACATCTTCCTGCGCCACGTGGCCTGCCACTCCATGGAGATGATGTACGCGGCCATGGCCTTCTGCGGCGGGGGCGTGCTCGCGCGGCACCCCGGGCTGAAGGTGGGCCTCTTCGAGGGCAACTGCAGCTGGGTCCCCTGGCTGCTCCACCGGATGGACGAGCACTGGGAGATCGAGCTGGGCGTCACCCACCAGCAGCTCCCTGAGCCGCCGAGCCACTACTTCCGGCGGCAGTGCGTCGTCTCGGTGGAGGCGGACGAGGACTTCGTCACGCACGTCGTCCAGCACATGGGCGCGGACAACATCGTCTTCTCCACGGACTGGCCGCACCCGGACTCCCGCTACCCGCGGGCCGTGGAGCGCTTCCTGGAGATCCCCCTCGAGGAGAGCGCGAGGCGGAAGATCCTCTCGGAGAACTGCGCCCGCTTCTATGGCTGGAGGTTCGAGCGAGAGGCGTGACACCTGCAAGCGCCTGGAAGCCTGCCGGAGCTCCCAGGCGCCCGGTCAGGCTCAGCCGCGGGCGATGGCGTCCTCGACGTAGCGGACGCCCTTGGCGGTGATGGCGCGGCCCTTCTTCGTGTCCGAGGCGTAGCCGGTGTGGATGCGCAGCGCCTTGGCGGCGTTCGGGGCGGCATAGCTCACGCCGAACTTGCTCCAGAAGCGCGAGGTGGTGCCGGACGTCACCTCCAGGCCCAGCGAGCGCGCCAGGTAGAGCGGGATCAGCGAGCGCAGGAGCTGATCCTTCTGCTGCTGCCCCGCCGAGACCAGCCCCTTCTGCTGCGGGTGCGCCTGCAGCGCATCTACGAGCTGCTTCACGGCCTCCGCGGTGGCGGCTCGGGACGCGCCGGTTTTCTTGGTCGCGCTGCTGCCCCGCTTCGCCGCCGCCTTCTTGGCAGCGGGCTTCGCGGTGCGCTTCGGGGTCTTGGCGCGCTGGGGACGGGAGGTTTTCTGGCTCTTGGCTTTCTTGGGCATTGTGGACTCGGTGGGAGGGGACTGCAGCTGCTGACTGCGGGCTTCGGGTTGGCTATCCAGGGACTCGCCGCCCGGCTTCCGCCACAGCAGCGCGCGCAGTTCCTTCACCCACTGGGTGAATCCCAAGCGCGCGAGCAGCGAATCCAACCAACTGGGACGGGGTAACACCTGACGGGTCCTCCTGGAAGACGGCGGGAAGGTACTACAGCTTCCCTGGGGATGATCCAGCGTCTCGACCGTATCAGGTAGGGTGGATCACACCCGCAGTGCTGGATCTGGCCCTGATCCGGCCGGATCAGACCCGTGGAGGGAGCTCGGACGTCAGGTCCGGGCGAAGCTCCAGCTCAGCGCGCGGCCCCCGGCGTAGGGCATGACGCCGTGGAAGGCGCGCGGATCCGCGTCGAACACCAGCGGGAGGAAGTGCCGATCCCCGTCCCACAAGGGCAGGGACAGGATGTCCTTCACCGGCACCCAGGACAGCTCGCCCTCGGGGTTGCGCTCGAGCGGCGTGCCCGTGAAGCGCTCGATGCGGAAGACGAAGCCCAGCCAGTCCTCCCCCTTGGGGCCGAAGCCGGGCCAGCTGATCGTGCCGCGCAGCCTCAGCTCCTCGCACTCGATCCCCGCCTCCTCACGGATCTCCCGGCGCATGCAGGAGACGACGTCCTCGTCCGCCTGCATCTTCCCGCCCAGGCCGTTGTACTTGCCCAGGTGCGCGTCGTTGGGGCGCGCGTTGCGGTGGATCAGGAGCACCCGCGCCCCGTCCGGGGACATCACGTAGCCGAGGGTGCCGATGATGGGGGTGTAGGGCATGGCCCCCGATGCATATCAGGTGCAGTGCGGGGTGGTGGTGCCGTCCGACTCTGCGTATCCTGCGCGGCAGCCAAAAGGAGGAAACGTGGGAGCTGGCCGGGTCCTGGGAGTCATGCTGGCGGTCGCGGGCGGCGTGGTGCTG
>Ga0190275_10002093_pt1 | contig 14462 bp, 14 predicted proteins | sample Popmic550T_FD_133745 | JGI IMG/M metagenome (GOLD analysis project Ga0190275, IMG submission 133745) | Populus adjacent soil microbial communities from riparian zone of Yellowstone River, Montana, USA - 550 T | ecosystem: Environmental > Terrestrial > Soil > Riparian zone > Trees stand | place... | reverse complement strand
GTCGACGACGCGGTTGAGCGCGGGCGCATGACGCGCAACGACGCGACCGCTCTCGTGACCGCGCTGTTCGAGCGCGGCCGCTCCCAGACGGACGATCTGATCACCCAGCTCGAGGCCGTCGTGTCGGGCACGCCGACGCGGATCGTGCGCGAGGTCGACCGCGCGCGGCGCGCGACCGGCATCGGCTCGAACTTCCCCGTCACGGGCTACGACGACCTCACCGCGGCGGAGGTCGGCGAGCGCCTCAACGACCTCTCCGCGCCCGAGCTGCGCAAGGTCCGCGACTACGAGCGGCGCAACGCGAACCGCAAGTCCGTGCTGCAGAACATCGAGCGCAAGCTCGGCTGAACCCTCAACCCTCCTAAAGGGGTCTGACCCCTGCTTGAGGGTTGGCTGCCATCCTGGGAGCGATGGCCGCTCCCACGACCTCCGCGACCCCCCGTCCCCGCCGCGGGGACGAGCTCGAGCTGACCGTCGACCGCCTCGCCTACGGCGGCAACGGCGTCGCGCGCCGTGAGGACGGCTACGTCGTCTTCGTCGCCGGCGCGGTGCCCGGCGACCGCGTGCGCGCGGAGGTCGGCAAGTCCAAGAAGGCCTACGCCGAGGCGCGCACGGTCGAGCTGCTCGAGCCCTCGCCCGACCGCATCGCCGAGGTCGCCGATCACCCCGGCGCGCCGTGGCAGGTGCTGCCCTACGAGCGCCAGCTCGAGGTCAAGCAGGAGCAGGTCGAGGACGCGCTGACGCGCATCGGCCGGCTCGAGGGCTACGAGCTCGAGCCGATCGTCCCGGCGCTCGAGCAGTGGCGCTACCGCAACAAGCTCGAGTACTCCTTCGGCACCGGCGACGACGGTGAGCTCGTGTGCGGCTTCCACGCCCCCGGGCGCTTCGACCGGATCCTCCCGATGACGGACTGCAAGCTCGCGTCCGAGCGCTCCAACACCGTGCGCGAGCAGGTGCTCGCGTTCTGCCGCGACCAGGGCCTCGGCGCCTGGGACCGCCGCTCGCAGCAGGGCTTCCTGCGCAACCTCGTCGTCCGCGAGGGTCGCCGCACCGGCCAGCTGCAGGTGCGCCTCGTCAGCTCGCCGGGCAAGCTCGACGCCGATGCGCTGATTGACGCCGTCGACGCCGACGGCCTGTTCTGGACGCAGACCGCGGGCCTCGGCGAGACCACCCAGCGCGGCGAGACCGCGCTGCTCTCCGGCGTCCCCCAGCTGCACGAGCAGCTCGGCGACCTGCGCTTCCTGATCTCCCCCGACGCGTTCTTCCAGACCAACACCGAGATGGCGGAGGTGCTCTACGGCCACGCCGCCGAGGTCGCCGCGCTGCGCGGTCACGAGCGCGTCTTCGACCTCTACTGCGGGATCGGCACGATCGCCCTCTCGCTCGCCGCGCGGGCGCGCGAGGTCATCGGGGTCGAGATCGTCGAGGCCGCGGTCGCCGACGCGATCGAGAACGCCCGCCTCAACGAGGTCACCAACGCGTCGTTCTTCGCCGGCGACATCCGCCTCGCCATGCGCGAGCTCGTCGAGCGCGCCGGCAAGCCCGACGTCGCCGTGATCGACCCGCCGCGTGCCGGCCTGTCGCAGAAGGTCGTGCGGCGCATCATCGAGGCAGAGCCGCAGCGGATCGTCTACGTCTCCTGCAACCCGACGACGCTCGCGCCGAACTCTGCGCAGCTCGTCGAGGCGGGCTGGACGCTGCGGCGCGTGCGCCCCGTCGACATGTTTCCCCAGACGCCGCACATCGAGTGCGTCGCGCTGCTGGAGCGCGCATGAGCCTCACCCGCATCGCGCGCTACGGCGGGATCGTCAACGCGTTCCTCGTCGACGAGGACGACGGCCTCACGCTGATCGACACCACGATGGGCGGCAACGGCGCGGCGAACGCGATCCTCAAGGCGGCCGAGAAGCTCGGGCGGCCGATCGTGCGGATCGCGCTGACCCACGCCCACCAGGACCACATCGGCGGGCTCGACGCGCTGGCGGACCGGCTCCCGGGCGTCGAGGTCGCGATCTCCGAGCGCGACGCGAAGCTGCTCGCCAAGGACATGACGCCGGAGCCGGGCGAGCCGGCCGACGCGAAGCTGCGCGGCGGCTACACCGGGGCGGCGACGCGCCCCACCCGCCTGCTGTCCCCGGGCGACCGCGTCGGCTCGCTCGAGGTCGTCGCGGCGCCCGGCCACACCCCGGGCCAGGTCGCGTTCCTCGACACGCGCGACCGCACGCTGATCGCCGCCGACGCGTACTCGACCCTCGGCGGCGTCGCGACGACCGCCAAGGTCAACCCGCTGTTCCCGCTGCCCGCGCTCGCCACCTGGCACCGCCCGACCGCGCTCGAGACCGCGCGCGCCCTGCGCGCGCTCGACCCGGCCCGCCTCGCGGTCGGCCACGGCCGTACCGTCGAATCGCCCGGCGCCAAGATGGACGCCGCGATCGCCCGCGCGCTCTAGGCCGCGCGCGCGACGTCGTCGGCGAGCAGCGGATCCGCGTCGCGGAAGCGTGCGAGCGCGCCGGCGACGGCGAGGAACGCCTGGGCGTTGACGCCCATCCCGCAGTGCGACGCGGAGACCTCGACGAGCGCGTCGGCGGCGGGGTCGAGACACGAGCGCCATTGCACGACGCCGTCGCTGCGGGAGTAGAGCGCGACGTACCCGACGTCCTCCGGGAACGGGCCCGCCAGCGCGTCGCGGAAGGCCTTGCAGCACGCGCCGCGCAGGCAGCTGACGGAGAACATGCCGGGCACGCGGGCGGTGCCGAGCACGCTCACGAGCCCGACCGGCGCGAGCACGAACGGGTGCACGGCGAGCTGGGAGACGATCGGCGCCCCGAGCGTGACGATGCCTTCGACGACATCGGGGCGGCGGGCGGCGAGCGCCTTCGCGAACACGCCGCCGCGGCTCTGGCCGATGACGATCACGCGCTCGGCGTGGCGCTCGGCCATGTGCTCGAGGCGCGCCTCCAGGCGCGCGCAGGCCTCCTCGGAGCAGTCGAAGTTGGCCCGGATGCCCGTGCGGTGGGTGCAGTAGCCGGCGCGCCGCAGCCAGCTCGCCATCGTGCCGAGCGAGAGGTCGCCGGCCATGAAGCCGGGGATCAGCAGGACGGGGCGGCGCTCCCCCGGCGGCACGCCGAGCCCGCCGTAAACCGGGCTGCGTCGCAGCGCGGCGGCCTCGAGGCCGATGCGCGTCTCCCGCCACATCGGCGGAATCCGCGGTATTGCAGGCAAGAGGGACATGTTTGACCCGGCGTTCTGTACCCCGAGATTATCGGCGTTCAACCCTCAAGATCGCACCCGGCCTGGACGTTCGGACGGCCTTGCACGCCCTGGAGGTAGCATCGCGCTCGATGCGCGCCGCCACCATCCGAGACGGATCGGTCTCAGTCGAGGAGCACCCGGACCCCGTCCCGGGCGACTCCGACATCCTCGTCCGCGTCCGCGGGGCCGGGCTCAACGGCGCCGACATCCTTCAGCTCAAGGGCCGCTACCCGGCGCCCCCCGGCGCGCCGCAGGACATCCCAGGGCTCGAGCTCGCGGGCGAGGTCCTGGAGTGCGGGCCGGGCGTGCAGCGCTTCGAGCCCGGCGACCGCGTGATGTCGATCGTCGCGGGCGGCGGCCAGGCCGAGCTGGCGGTCGTCCACGAGCGCACCGCGATGCCGATCCCGCCCGAACTCGACTGGGACGCCGCCGGCGGCGTGCCGGAGGTCTTCACCACCGCCCACGACGCGCTCTTCACCCAGGCGGGCCTGCGCACCGGCGAGCGGCTGCTGGTGCACGGTGCCGCGGGCGGCGTCGGCATGGCCGCCGTGCAGCTTGGCCAGATGGCCGGCGCGCGCGTCACCGCCACCGTCCGCAACCCGGAGATGCGCGCGCGCATCGACGCGCTCGACGTCAAGGCGATCGACCCGGAGGGCTTCGAGGAGCATGGCCCGTTCGACGTCATCCTCGAGCTCGTGGGCGGCCCCAACATGCCCGGCAACATCACGTCGCTCGCGACCGGCGGCCGGATCGCGGTGATCGGCATCGGCGGCGGCGCCAAGACCGAGCTCAACCTCGGTGCGCTGATGGGCAAGCGCGGCCGCATCCTCGCGTCGACCTTGCGCTCTCGCCCGCTGGAGGACAAGGCCGCGACCGCGCGCTGCGTGGAGCGCTCCGTGCTCCCGGGCTTCACCTCCGGCGACCTCAGCGTGCCGGTGAGCGCGACCTTCCCGCTCGACGCGGTCGCGGACGCCTACGAGCGCTTCCAGGCCGGGGGCAAGCTCGGCAAGATCGTGCTGCTGCCCTAGCCGGCCGGCTCAGGCTGTCTCGTCGCCGGACTCGTCGAGCTCGAGCGACTCCGCCCTGTGCACGCTGCACAGATTGGGGCCGCCGGTCTCGAGCGCGAGCTCGATCTCACGCTGCGTGAGCGCGGCACCGCACTCCTCGCATCGCTCGGCGACGGATTCGAGCGAGTGCTCCTCGAGATCCATGACCGGAGTCTACGGCTCGCATATCGGCAGATGTTTGATGGACAACATCGGACATCTGCCTACATACTGGCCGGGCGCTCAGGAGGGAACCTGGGCTTCTTCTCACCGGCAGGAGGCTGGGCTCAATGACTCGATCGTCTCGCCTGATGGCGACGATGTTGGCTGCACTGTTCGCGGCCGTCCTCGCTTCACCCGCGTACGCCACGGGCAGCGGCAGCACCACATGTGGCGGTCACGCCCGCACCTCCGGCGGCTCCGGCTGCAAGGCCGAGGGGACGAAGTTCCACGACCTCGACGCGGACGGCAAGCGCGACAGCGGTGAGCCCGGTCTTGCCGGCTTCCGCATCTGGGCGGACTACGACAACGACGGCGTCCGCGACAGCGGCGAGCCCTACGACGACACCGACGCCTCCGGCCGCTACTCGATCACCGGCATCAGGCCGACATCGAGCTCCGGCGCGCGCAGCTCCACCACCACCACCGCCAAGAAGTACCGCCTGCGCGAGCAGCGCAGCTCGGGCAGCGGCACGGACGACTGGACCTGCTCCTATCCCAACGCGTCGACCTCGGGCGGCTTCGCCAACGGGGCCGGCAGCGGCTTCCGCTGCGGCTGGGGCCCGATCGACTCGACGGCCTCCGGCAAGGACTTCGGCAACTACCGCAAGGCGAAGATCACGGTCATCAAGAAGCTCGTCCCCGCCTCCGACGCGGGCCGCTTCGACCTCAAGGTCGACGGCGCCACGGTCAAGGCGGCCGCCGGCGACGGCGGCTCGGGCAGCGTCTTCGTCAAGCCCGGCGCGCATCAGGTCACCGAGACTGCTGCTGGCGGAACCAGCCTCGCGGACTACGAAGCCTCGACCGACTGCAAGACGACGATCGGCCCGCGCACGTACGGCCCCGACTGGGTCCATCCCGGCTCGGGCGACAACGTCGTCTGCACGATCACGAACGTGCGCCACGGCAAGGTCGAGATCGTCAAGCAGACCGATCCCCACGAGAACGGCGGCGCCGCGTTCGCCTTCACCGGCTTCGCCGGGGCGTTCAGCCTCGCCCACGGCGCGATGAAGACGATCACGCACGTCATCCCGCGCACCACGCCCTATACGGTCACCGAGTCGCCCGCCGCGGGCTACCGCCTCTCCGCGCTGACCTGCAACGACAGCGACAGCACCGGCGCGCTCGGCACGCGCACCGCGAGCATTCGCGTCGCCGCCGGCGAGACCGTCCGCTGCACGTTCGTCAACACGAAGCTGGTCCCGGCGATCGAGGTCGTCAAGGCCGGCCCGACGCGAGTCCACCACGGCGACACCATGGAGTTCTCCTTCGCCGTGCGCAGCACCGGCAACACGCCGCTGCACGCGGTCACGGTCACCGACGACCGCTGCGCGCCCGTCTCGGCCCAGCCGGTGTCGAAGACCGGCGACGACGGCGACGCGCTGCTCGAGGACGGCGAGGTCTGGATCTACAGCTGCTCGAAGCCGGTGCCGTCACACGCGGCGGGCGAGAGCGACCCGCTCTGCAACGTTGCCACCGCGACCGGCCAGGACGAGCAGGACAGGTCCGTCTCGGACACCGACCAGCACTGCACGGACATCATCCATCCCGCGATCGCGCTCGCCAAGACGCCGGACCGCGAGACCGCGCACGTGGGCGACACGATCACCTACCGCTTCGACGTCACCAACCCCGGTGACACAGGGCTCACGGTCACGCTCAGCGACCCGCGCTGCGACGCGGGCACGCTGGCCGGCCCGCAGAAGGTCGCCGGCGACCAGGACGACCTGCTGGAGCCCGACGAGCAGTGGCGCTACACGTGCACGCACGTCGTGACGGCGCAGGATCCCGATCCGCTGCCCAACACGGCGCGCGCCACCGGCGTGGACGAGATCGGCGGCCCCTCGGGCACCGTCGAGGCGGAGGACTCGGCCTCGGTCGACATCCTGCAGCCGGACCCGCCGGCCGACCCGCCGGCCGACCCGCCGGCCGACCCGCCGGCCGCGAGTCCGGCGCCGCAGCAGCAGGTGCTCGGCGCCACCGTTCAGCGACAGGTTCGCGGCAGCGCGCGCCTGCGCGGGCCCAGCGGGTGCGTCTACCGGCCGTTCAACGCGGTCGTCAGCGGGCGCCTGATCCGCCGCGTGACGTACTTCGTCGACGGGCGCCGGGTCGCGCGGCGCACGGCACGCAGCGGCCAGACGCGTTTCACCGCGCGCATCCGGCCCGGTGCGCTGCGACCCGGGGTGCACCGGGTCACGGCCCGCGTCGTCTTCCGGGCGGGCACCCGCCCGCGCACCCTGGTGCTCAGCTTCCAGCGCTGCGTGCCCCAGGACCCGTCGCCGCGGTTCACCGGCTGATGAGGGTCTGGCTGCCGGCCATCGCGCTGGTCGCCACCGCGCTCGCCGCCGCCCCCTCGGCGGCGAGCGCGGACGTGCGGCTCTCGACCGAGCGCTCCGTGACGCGGTGGGCGCACGCGAACCTGCTGTCGAAGGTCCGCAAGCACCCGACGCGCCGCTCGCCCTCGGTCGCCCGCCTGCGCTGGCGCACCGAGGACGGTCCGCCTGAGGTCTACGTCGTGCTGCGCAGCCGGCGCGTGCGCGGCGCGACGTGGATGAAGATCCGCGTCCCCGGACGGCCCAACGGCCGCACGGGCTGGGTACGCCGCGACGCGCTCGGCGGCCTGCACAAGATCCACACCGCCCTGACGATCGACCGCCTCACGCTGCGGGCAACGCTGACCCGCCGCGGCCGCGTGGTCTGGTCCTCGCGCGTCGGCGTCGGCGCGCCCGGCACCCCGACGCCCGCCGGCCGCTTCTGGATCCGCGAGCGCCTGCGCGGGTTCGGCGGGTCCTACGGGCCGTGGGCGTTCGGGACGAGCGCGTACTCCGACCAGCTCACCGGCTGGCCGGGTGGCGGCGTGATCGGCATCCACGGAACCGACCAGCCCGGGCTGATCCCGGGCCGCCCCTCCCATGGCTGCGTGCGCGTGCCGAACGGGGCGATCGTCCGGCTCGCCCGGCTCATGCCGATCGGGACGCCGGTTCGGATCCGCTGACGGTCTCGAGGTCGCCCTCCTCGAGGCGCTTGCGCAGGACCTTCTTGTCGAACTTGCCGACGCTCGTCTTCGGTACCTCGTCGATGACGGCGAAGTCCTCGGGGATCCACCACTTCGCCACGCGCGAGGACAGGTGCTCCTTGAGCTCGTCGACCGAGGCCTCCTGCCCCTCCTCGAACACCACGCAGGCAAGCGGGCGCTCCGACCAGCGCTCGTCGGGCTTGGCGATCACCGCCGCCTCCGCGACGGCCTCGTGTCCCATCAGCTCGTTCTCGAGGTCGACGGAGGAGATCCACTCCCCGCCGGACTTGATGACGTCCTTCGAGCGGTCGGAGATGCGGATGTAGCCGCGCTCGTCGATCGAGGCGACGTCGCCCGTGCGCAGCCAGCCGTCGTCGAACTTCTCGGCCGCGTCGGGGTCCTCGTAGTAGGTGCTCGCGATCCACGGACCGCGCACCTGCAACTCGCCCGTCGACTCGCCGTCCCACTCGACCTGCTCGCCGGCGTCGTTGACCAGCCGCGCCTGCACCAGCGGCATCAGCCGGCCGGCGGTCGAGCGGTAGTTCCAGTGCTCCTCGCCCTCGCTGGCCGCCGGCGGGTGCGCGACCGACGCGAGCGGGCTCGTCTCGGTCATGCCCCACGCCTGCACGATCCGCATCCCGTGGCGCTCCTCGAACGCCTTCATGAGCGCGCGCGGGACGGCGGCCCCGCCGCACGCCACGAGCCGGATGCTCGAGAGGTCGGGCTTGTGCTCGTCCGACCAGCGCAGCACGTCGAGCCAGATCGTCGGCACCGCGCCCGCCGCCGTCACCTTCTCGCTCTCGATCAGCCGCGCGAGTGGCTCGGCCTGCAGGAAGCGGGTGGGCATGATCAGGCTCGCGCCCGCCATGCACGCCGCGTACGGGAGCCCCCACGCGTTGGCGTGGAACATCGGCACGACCGGGAGGATGCGGTCCGAGCGGCAGACCCCGAACCCGTCGGCCATGCACTGCCCCATGGTGTGCAGGATGTTCGACCGGTGCGAGTAGAGGACTCCCTTCGGGTTGCCGGTCGTCCCGCTCGTGTAGCAGAGCCCCGCTGCCGCACGCTCGTCGATCGCCGGGTAATCGAACCCCGGCTCCTGGCGCTCGAGCAGCTCCTCGTAGCTGATGGCGTTCGGCAGCTTCGAGAGGTCGCCCTCGCCCATCACGACGTAGTGCTCGACCGTCTCGAGTTGGTCGACGTGCTGCGCGAGCGCCTCGACGAGCGACCCGTCCACGAGGATCACCTTGTCCCGCGCGTGGTTGATCACGTAGACGAGCTGCTCGGGGAAGAGACGGATGTTCAGGGTGTGCAGCACGGCCCCCATGCAGGGCGCCGCGAGGTAGGCCTCGAGGTGGTGCTGGCTGTTCCAGGCGAACGTCGCCACCCGGTCGCCGGCACCCACTCCGAGCTCCTGCAGCCCGCGGCACAGGCGGTCGACGCGATCGCCGACCTCGGCATAGCTGGCACGCGTCGTCCCGTCCCCCGTGAAGGTGACGACCTCGGCGTCGCCGTTCATGCCGCGCATCCGCTCGAGCACCAGCTGAAGCGTCAGCGGGTGGTCGTGCTGCATCAACCCTTCGAGCATCGCTGTCTCCTACTGTGCCTTGGCCTCGATCAGGTTGCCCTGGAGCTTCCAGTTGCTCCCGTCGAACTCCATGATCTGCATCGCCTCGATGGGATACCCGTCATCTGCCGTTGTCTGGATCTTGTTTTTCGGCAGCATTGTCCCGATCTCGACGTCCATGTTGCGCACCGACTCCATCAGCGACTCACGCGTCGGCTCCTTCATCCCCTCGAGCGCCTTGGCCATCGTCTGCGCGACCGTCCAGCCGTACATGGCGAACGCGTCGTTGCTGTTCGTGCGCGGCGAGTACTTCTTGATCGAAGCGTGGTACTCCTTGACCGCAGCGTCGTCGGCCCACTGCGCGTCCTCGGGGTCCTTGAAGTAGCCCGTGGACACGATTCCCTTGGCGTTCTGGAGCCCGACGGGCGTGAGCACGAGCGTCTTGGAAGCACCGACGTTGTTGAGGATGTGCAGCGGCCGCCAGTCGCTCTTGGCGATCGTCGCGATCGCCTGCGCGGAGAACTTCGGCGTCGTGATGTTCAGGAACGTGTCCGCTCCGGAGCGCTCGAGCCGGCCGACCTGTGCCGCGACGGTCGGGTCGGTGACGTTGTAGCTCTCCTTGTCGGCGACCTTGACGCTCGAGCCCTTGATGGCCTCCTCGAAGCCGCCCAGCAGGTCCTTGCCGAAGCCGTCGTTCTGGTAGAGGACGGCGACTTTCGCGTTGGGCTTCTCCTTCTTGAGGTACTCCGCGTAGACCTTCGCCTCGGTCACGTAGTTCGGCTGCCAGCCGATCGTGTACGGGTGCTTCTCGATGTCCGCGCCCCAGTCGGAGGCGCCGGTGGCGACGAACAGGTGCGGGACCTTCTGCTGGTTGACGTAGTCCCAGATCGCGAGGTTGTTCGGCGTCCCGAGCGTGTTGAAGAGCGCGAATACCTTGTCCTGCTGGATCAGCCGCTTCACGTTCTGGAGCGCGCGCGGGGGCTCGTAGGCGTCGTCGATGGTCTTGAACTCGATCGTGCGGCCGCCGACGCCGCCCTTCGCGTTGATGAAGTCGAAATACGCCTCGGCGCCCTTGGCGATCGTGCCGTAGGCCGAGGCCGGCCCGCTGAACGGATACGAGCCGCCGAGCGTGACCTTCTTGTCGGTTATGCCCGGGTCGGCCGACCCACCGCCGCCGCCACCGCCACCGCCCTCGTCGTCACGACCGCACGCCGCCGGCACCAGCGCCAGCAGGGTGATCAGCATCAGCCACAGCAACCTCGTCGACCTCATCGTCGATCCTCCCCGTTGTTGACCCTTTGACCTCCACGACCCGTGCGAACGCGGTGCGCAGCAGCCCCATGATCCCGCTGCGGAACACGTACATGCACGCGATCAGCGCCGCCCCGTAGATGACGCCCGACAGCGCGTCGTTGACGTCCGACGACCACACCGGGACGAACACGATGAACAGCGCCCCGAACAGCGCTCCGGCCACGGTCGCGAGGCCGCCCACGACGACCGCGGCGAGGAACGAGAACGAGACCACGAGCGTGAACGACTCCGGCGCCACGAAGCCGTTCGCGAACACGAACAGCGCGCCCGCGACGCCGGCGTAGGCGGCGCTGAGCCCGAACGCGCGCGTCTTGAAGGCGGCGAGGTTGACCCCCATCGTCTTCGCGGCCGTCTCGTTGTCGCGGATCGCGATCAGCGCACGGCCGACGTCCCGCCGCACCATTCCGGCCGCGAGCCAGAACATCGGCGCGGCCACCGCGAGCGCGAGGAAGTAAATGAACTGGTCGTCGGCGAGCCCGAGCGCGCCGGGCGCCGTGGGCTGCTCGACGGCGAGGCCCTGGCTGCCGCCGGTGAGCGAGTCGAAGCGCCGGATCAGCACCGGCGTGGCGATCGCGATCGCGAGCGTCACGAGCGCGAGATAGAGCCCGTGCAGTCGCAGCGCCGGCAGGCCCAGCGCGAGCCCGGCGACGAAGCAGACGAGCGCCGCGGCCGGGATCGTCAGCAGGTAGGGCACGCCGGTCCGGTCCAGCAGGATCGCGCACGTGTACGCGCCAAGTGCGAAGAAGGCGCCGTGGCCGAGCGAGATCTGGCCCGAGTAGCCGACGAGCAGGTTGAGGCCGAGCACGGCGACGGCGTAGATCAGCGCGAGCGTGAACTGCGAGACGCGGAACGGGCCGAAGAAGAACGGCACGATCATGGCCACGACCACGAGCAGCGCCAGGCCGGCGGCCTTGAGCCTGCGGTGCTGCGGCGAGTCGCGCTCGACGCTGATGAGGCTCACGCGCGCACCACCTCGGGCGATCCGAAGAGGCCGTTGGGGCGCACCAGGAGGACGCTGAAGATGATCGCGAGCGGCACGAGGATCGTCAGGTCGGAGCCGATGAAGCCGATGTAGTCGCCAGCCAGCGTCTCTGCGACGCCGATGATCCAGCCGCCGATGATCGCGCCCTTGGGCGAGTCGAAGCCGCCGAGCGTGGCGGCGGCGAACGAGTAGACGAGCACGCCGCCCATGAAGTTGACGTCGAGGAACAGCTGCGGCGCGACGAGCACGCCGGCGAGCGCGCCGAGCAGCGCCGCGAGCCCCCAGCCGATCATCAGCGTGCGCCCGACGTTGATGCCGACGAGCCGCGCCGACGCGGGATTTGCGGCGGCCGCGCGCATCGCCAGCCCGAGCTTCGTGCGGTTGAAGAGCAGGAACAGCAGTCCGCTGACCCCGAGCAGGATCGCGACGATCCCGAGCGACTCGTAGGACACGTTGATGCCGGCGATGTCAGCCGAGTCGTCGGGCAGCGCGCGCGGGAAGCCGCGGTTCTCGAAGCCCCAGATCCAGCCCGCGCCGGAGTTGATGAGGATGAAGAGCCCGAGCGTGACGATCAGGATCGTCAGCGGGTCCTCGCCCTCGACCGGCCGGATCAGCACGCGCTCGATCGCCATCCCGCCGAGGAACGAGAGGGCGAGCGCCGACAGCAGCGCGAGCCCGAGCGGGAGCCCGGCCTCGACCAGGCCCCAGGCGATGAACGTCGAGAACATCGCCATCTCGCCCTGCGCGAAGTTCACGAGCCCGGTGGAGCGGAAGATCAGGACGAGCGCGAGCGCGAGCGCGCCGTAGATCGAGCCGATCGCGATGCCGTCGATGACGAGCTGGACGAAGCGCTCCATCAGACCATCCCGAGGTAGGAGCGACGGACGCCCTCGTCGGCCCCGATCTCCTCGGCCGAGCCGTCGAGCACGAGGCGGCCGGTCTCGAGCACGTAGGCGTGGTCGGCGAAGTCGAGCACGAGGTTGGCGTTCTGCTCGACGATCAGCAGCGTCGTGCCCTCCTCGGCGACCGTGCGCAGGATCTTGAAGACCTCGCGGGTGATCAGCGGCGAGAGGCCGTGCGAGGGCTCGTCGAGCAGCATCAGCCGCGGCCGCAGCATCAGGCCGCGCGCGACCGCGAGCATCTGCTGCTCGCCGCCGCTGAGCGAGCCCGCCGCCTGGGTCCTGCGCTCCTCCAGGCGCGGGAAGTACTCGAAGCAGCGCTGCATGTCCTCGCGCGCCTTCGCGCCGTCCTTGCGCACGTAGGCGCCGAGCCGGAGGTTCTCCTCGACGGTCAGCGAGGCGAAGTTGCCGCGCCCCTCGGGGACGTGCGCCAGCCCGCGCCGCACGATCCACTCCGGCGGGCGGCCGATCAGCTGGGTTCCGTCGAAGCTGACGCGGCCGTGCGCGCGCGCGACGCCCGAGAGCGCCCGCAGCGTGGTCGTCTTGCCGGCGCCGTTGGCGCCGAGGATCGCGACGACCTTGCCCTCCTCGACGTTGAACGAGAGGTCGCGCACGACCGTCACGGGGCCGTAGCCGGCCTGGAGGCCCTCGACCTCGAGCAGGCTCATGCAGGAGCCCCCAGGTAGGCCTCGATCACCTGCGGGTCCTCCTGCACCTCGGCGGGCTTGCCGTCCGCGATCTCGCGCCCGAAGTCGAGCACCACGACGTGGTCGGAGATGCGCATCACCATGCCCATGGCGTGCTCGACGAGCAGGATCGTCAGGTCGTACTCCTCGCGCAGCGCGAGTAGCAGGTCGGCGAGCGTCTCGACCTCGCCGTGGCTGAGCCCGCCGGCGGGCTCGTCGAGCAGCAGCAGGCGCGGGCGGGTGCACAGCGCGCGCGCGAGCTCGACGCGCTTGAGCGTGCCGTAGGGGAGCCCGAACGCTGGGCGGTCGGCGACCTCCGAGAGCTCGAGGCGGGCGAGCGTCTTGTCGGCCTGCTCGCGCAGCTCGCGCTCGGTGCGGCGCGTGCCCGGCAGCCCCAGGCCGGCGGCGAGGAACGACCCACCGCACGTGTGGTGTGCACCGAGCATCACGTTCTCTCGCACGCTCAGGGAGTGGGCGAGCCCGAGGTTCTGGAACGTGCGCGCGATCCCCAGCGGCGCGATCTCGTGCGGGTCGCGCGCCAGCAGGTCCTCGCCCTCGAAGGTGATCGACCCCTCGTCGGGGCTCGCGAGCCGGCTGATGCAGTTGAAGAGCGTGGTCTTGCCGGCGCCGTTGGGGCCGATCAGGCCGCAGATCTCGCCGGCCGTAACCTCGAAAGTGGGACCGTCGAGGGCGACCACGCCCCCGAAGCGAACGACCACATCCTTGATCGACAGCATCCCCAGGACCCCTCCTCAAGTGCCACACTACCCCGTAGGGCTTTACCGATGCGTCAATACGGAGGGAAGTCCGACCACCACGAACCGAGCGCGCGAAACGCGGTCCAGAACGCGCGCTTGGCGTCCTCCTCGTCGAGCGCGTCATCGATGTCGGGCACGACGAGCGCGTCGATCGACGGCGTCAGCGCCTGCACCTCGCCGGGGCGGTCCTCGACGATGCGGGCCAACGGCAGGGCGAGCTCGTTGAGCGTCGCGAGCGCCTCGCCGCCCATGACGACGACGATCTTGGGCTGCACGATCGCGATCTCCTCGACCAGCCGGGCCAGGCACTCCGGCGCGGCCAGCGAGGTGTCCGCGACGGGGCACTTCACGCACAGCGTCCCGTAGACCGCGAGCGGATCGATGTCGAGCCGCCGCAGCGACTTCATCAGCGCCGAGCCGGCGCGGCCGTAGAAGGCGACGCCCTCCTCGATCTCCGCCGGGGCGGGCGCGTACTTGAGCAGGAAGACGTCGGCCTGCGGATGGCCCGAGCCGAGCACCGGCATCAGGTTGCCGCGCGGGCAGCTCGAGCAGCCCTGGAGGTCGCGCGTGAACTCGTTGAGCTCGCGGATCGCCCGCTCCAGGTACTTCTCGCGGATCTCGTCGTCGGTGGCCGGCATCCCGCCCAGCGGTTTTGCCGTCGCGCCCCCTTCTCCTTGCCCCTGCATCATTGGTTGCGCGCCACCCGGCGCACGCGGCGCTGTC
>Ga0190275_10002092_pt1 | contig 14462 bp, 11 predicted proteins | sample Popmic550T_FD_133745 | JGI IMG/M metagenome (GOLD analysis project Ga0190275, IMG submission 133745) | Populus adjacent soil microbial communities from riparian zone of Yellowstone River, Montana, USA - 550 T | ecosystem: Environmental > Terrestrial > Soil > Riparian zone > Trees stand | place... | reverse complement strand
GCTCTCCGAGGTCGCGGAGGAACACGGGCTACCGGTGGAGAACCTGCTCACGCCCGACCACGCGCGCCGACTGCTCGGGACCCCGCCGGCGACCCGCGAACCCACCCAGCTCGCGGAGGCCGTCGACCAGCGGCTGGTCGAGTACGGCGCTCGCGGCTGGCAGCGAACACTCACCGTGCCGCTGCTGACCGAGGCGATCCTGGCCGCCGACGCCGCCGAGGTCGGCGGCTGAGTCAGGGGCTCTGGGACTCTTCCTCGGCCTGCTCCTCGGCGAGTCCCTCGGGGTCGAGCACGGTCCGCGACTCCTCGTCGATCCGAGTCGTCAGCTCCTCGAGGTCGGTGAGGATCGGCGCGGTCAGCATCTCGTCGAGGCTGTCCGCAACGACCAGCTCGAGCTCGGCCTCGTCGTCGATCAGCGGCGGCAGCACGATCGTGCGGATGGCGTTGACGAACGCCAGCGCGTGGTCGGGCGCCCGGCCCGGCTGGAGGAAGTCCGGAGACAGCGCGACCTCGAGGTTGGCGGGCACGAGGTAGCCTTCCGTGGCGACCCGGCGCACCGAGACCGACGAGGCCATGTGGACGAGGAAGTCGGCGGCGGCGGCGGTGTTGGCGGTGTCGGCCGACATGCACATACCGGTCACGTCGCCGACGGTGGCGTTCCGCTCGATCGACGGCATCCCGATCACGTCGAACTGGAGACCGGTCACCTCGCGCAGCTGCGGGACCAGCTCCCGGTAGCCGGGGTACATCGCGAGCTTGCCGCGCTTGAACCACTCCAGCGCCGAGCGGCGTTGAAGCTCGAGGTCGCTGAGGGTGAGCCGTGGGTCCCGCAGCACGCTCAGCGCCTGCTCGAGGGCAGAGCGGCTGCCTTCGGAGGAGAAGGCGAGGGACGTCGGGGTGACCGGGTCGTTGTAGACGTCGCCACCCCCGGCATAGATGAAGGGCGAGAGCCCCTCCACGGTCGGCTGCACGTGGATGGCGCGGGTCCCGCGGCGCGGCCGGCTCGCGAACTCAGCCGCGGCGACGAACTCCTCGAAGTCCCAGCTGTTCTGCTCGCCGTCGGGCACCGGCAGCTCTCGCAGCTCCATGGCGTCGAAGTCGACCAGCTCGGTGTTGTAGAAGATCACCATCGGCGAGATGCCGACCGGCATGCAGTACAGCCGGTCGTCGGCGCTGAAGGCGAGCACCGCGTCACGCGAGTAGAGGTCGCCGAAGTCGAGGCCGCGCTCGATCAGGAGGCTGTCGACCGGCTCCACGAGCTCTTGCTGCGCGAGCCACGCGAGGTCGCGGTCCGAGCTCAGGAAGACGTCCGGCACCTCGCCGGTCTCGCGGATGGTGCCCATCAGCGCCTCGCGGGACGCGTAGCTCTCGAGGTCCATCTCCGCGTCGTCGTACAGCGAGTTGTAGACCGCCACCAGGGACTGGTAGGCAGCCCGCTCCTCCTCGGGGCCGTACACCGCGAACGTGAGGGTCCGGTCGACCGGGACGCCGTCGGACTCGTCGGGAGTCGGGATCGCACCCGAGTCGGCCTCGCAGCCGGCGACCGCGGCCGAGGCCAGCAACATCGCCGTGACCGCTCCGGCGGACCGGACCCGACGCCCGCGCCGCCGTGTCCTCCGCACTCGTGATCCCTCCGCCCGTTCGTGCCCGTCTCTGCCAGTCCGCCTGGTCGCCGGGACAGCCTACCGATGAGTCATCACGGTGTCGGGCGCGTCGTACCCGGCTGGTGGGACGGGCCGTCCCTCAGGCTGAACGGCATGCCCCGTTCGGGAGGAGTAGGTGTGTGCCGGACCGGGAGCGCCTCACGGCGCGCGGCCGCTCGTAGCGGCTGATGTTGGGACCCGGGGCTGCCGCGGCCCGGCACACCTGGAGGATTCTACAAGTCAGGCAAGCCCGTGGTGGAGCTCTTGGTGACCTGCCGCCTCGAGCTGTTCGGCCAGGCCGAGCATCCGGGCGACGTCGTGGTGGTCCACCGACGGGATGCCCGCGCGTCCGGTCGCGACGACCCGCGCGAACGCGGCGGCGCGGAACAGGACATCTGCGAACTCGCCCTCCGCGATCCCGCGCAGCACCTGGTCCACCATCGCCTTCAGCTCGTCGGGCCCGGGCGGGTCGGCGACCCCGGCGACGACCCGGGCGACCGGCGCCCGAGCCCGGCCGGCCTCGAACTCGCGGGCCACTCCGGCCGGGTCCGCGTACACCCAGGAGCGGAGCAGATAGAGCCGCCACAGGCAGCCTGCGAGGGTGTCGCCCGGTGCGCTGGCCCAGACCTCGGCGATGGTCTCGAGCCCCTCGGTGTCGGCGAGGTGCAGCAGCCGCTCGGCGATACCGTCGTCGTCGCTGTCGTGGGCGCCGCGCACCAGCAGCGTGGCTGCCCGGTCGGCCGCCTCGGCGAGCTCGGCCGGGTCGACCGAGCCGGAGCTCGCCTCGATGGCGCGGTCGCCCGGCAGCATCGGCCGGTGGTGCGGTCGCTGGGTCACGCGATCAGGCTACGTCGCCGTCGACGCTGCGGCAGCCAGAGCGGCACGGACACGCTGGTCGCTGACCTTCTCGGGTCCGAGCTGCTGCGCCCAGAGCGAGACCCGGTACTCCTCCAGCAGCCAGCGCGCCTGCCGCAGCGCGGCCGTCGGCGGGCGGCCCGCGGGGAGCGCCTCGACCTGGTGGAGGTAGGCCTGCTGGAGGTCCACGACCCGCGCGAGCGGCTCGCGGTCGCGGTTCGGTTGCTCGTCGAGCCGCTGCCGGCGCTGCTCCAGGGCGTTGAGGTAGGTCGGGTATCGGCGCAGCCGGTCGAGCCCGGCCTCGGCCACGAATCCCGGGTGGACCAGCCGGGCGAGCTGGTCGCGCATGTCGGTGAGCGAGGGAAGCGTCGCGAGGTCAGCCCGTCCTGACAGGGTCCGGTCGACCCGACGCCACCGGTCCAGCAGCGTGGTCACCTCGGCGAGCACCGCGCGAAGCCGCTGCTCGAGGTCCCCGCGCAGCTCGGCCTCGAGCACGTCGTACGCGGCCTCGTCGCGCACTGTCGACCGGGTGTCGATCGCGGCCAGTACGACCGCCCGGCGGCAGTCCTCGACCAGGTCGGCCACCGAGCTGTACGGCGAGCCGGCGAGGCCGAGCTTGGCCGCGTTGTCCAGCCCGGTGAGCACGTCGGGCCTCGGTAGCGCGAGCTGCAGCAGTCGGGCGACACCCAGCCGGTGGCGGGCGGCCGCCTCGGCCTCGGAGCCGCACACGACCAGGCCGACGCTGGACCCCTCGTCGGCCAGCGCGGGATGCCCCAGCACCTCGTGACCCGCCCGGCGCCAGGTCTGCTCGGCCGGGATCGTGCCGAACGTCCAGTGGGTCTGTCCGGTCGACGTCGTCTCGGCCGCGACCTCCGCGACCGCCGCGGCGAACTGCGGGCGGAGCGGCTCCTTGAGCACCTCGAGGTCCTTGCCGCGGGCCTGCTCGTGGCCCTGCTCGTCGAGCACGCGGTACGTCGGGCGCAGGTGCTCGGCCACCCTCGACCAGTCCCAGGCCTCCCGGGGCACGGCGACCCCACGCGTGCCGCGCAGGTAGCGCTCCAGCGCGTCGAGCAGCGGCTCCTCGCCGGGTGGGACGGCCGCGAGGAACTCGCGCGCGGTGTTCGGTGCCGGTACGAAGCTGACCCGCAGCTGCTTGGGCAGGCTGCGGATCAGGCTCGCGACCAGCTCCTCGCGCAGGCCGGGCACGTTCCACGAGAAGTCGTCGTCAGCGACCCGGTTGAGGGTCGCGACCGGCACGTCGATCGTGAGCCCGTCGTCGACCGCGCCGGGCTCGAAGTGGTAGCTGATCGGGAACGTCAGGCCCTCTGACTGCCACTGCTCGGGATAGTCGCTCTCGACGATCTCCTCAGCCGTGTCGTGGGTGAGCATCGCCGGGTCGAACGTCAGCAGGTCGGGGCGCCGCTGCCGCTCCTCCTTCCACCAGCGGTCGAAGTGGGCGCCGCTCACGACCTCGGGCCCGACCCGCTCGTCGTAGAACTCGAACAGGGTGTGCTCGTCCACCACGAGGTCGCGGCGCCGCGCCCGGTGCTCGAGCTCCTCGGCCTCCTCGAGCAGCCGCCGGTTCTGGGCGAAGAACCGTGCCCTCGTGTGCCACTCGCCGTAGACCAGAGCGTGGCGGATGAAGAGCTCGCGGGCGAGGCCTGCGTCGATCCGGCCGAAGTTCACGAGCCGGTCGGCCACCAGCGGGACGCCGTACAGGGTCACCTTCTCGTGCGCCATCACGGCGGCCCGGCGCTTGGACCAGTGCGGCTCCGAGTACGACCGCTTCACCAGATCGCCGCCGAGCCGCTCGGCCCACTCCGGGTTGATCGCGGCGTTCTGGCGGGCCCAGAGCCGACCGGTTTCAACGAGCTCGCCGGCCATGAGGAACGACGGGTTGCGGCCCTTGAGGACACTGCCGGGGAAGATCGCGAACCGGGCGCCGCGGGCACCGAGGTACTCCCGCGGGCCGCGGTCCCTCCGGTCGCGTTCCTCGAGCAGGCCGATGTGGGACAGCAGCCCGGACAGCAGCGCCTGGTGGATCCCGTCCTCGTCGTACGCCGCTCCGCCGCCGCGTTCGGATCCGCGGCCCAGGTCGACCTTCAGCTCCCGGCACACGGTGCGCAGCTGGGACTCGAAGTCCTGCCACTCGCGCACCCGGAGGTAGTTCAGGAACTCCCGCTTGCACATACGACGGAAGGCGCTCGACGAGAGCTCGCGCTGCTGCTCGCGCACATGGCGCCAGAGGTTGAGCCAGGTCAGGAAGTCGCTGCTCTCGTGCTTGAAACGCGCGTGCGCCTGGTCGGCCTGCGCGCGCTGCTCAACGGGCCGCTCGCGGGGGTCCTGCAGCGACAGCGCGGCGGCGATGACCAGGACGTCGCGGACGCAGCCCAGTCGCTCCGCCTCGAGGATCATCCGGCCCAGTCGCGGGTCGATCGGCAGGCGGGCGAGGCGTTTGCCGATCTTCGTGAGGCGGCCCTCCTGCAGCGCGCCGAGCTCCTCGAGCAGCTGGACACCCGCCGTGACGTGGCGACGATCGGGCGGCTCGACGAACGGGAACCGGGCGATGTCGCCGAGCCCGAGCGAGGCCATCTGCAAGATGACGCTGGCCAGGTTGGTGCGCAGGATCTCGGGGTCGGTGAACTCCGGACGCCGCTCGAAGTCCTCCTCGGAGTAGAGCCGGATCGCGATGCCGGCCTCGACCCGACCACAGCGTCCGGACCGCTGGGCGGCCGACGCCTGGCTGATCGCTTCGATCGGCAGCCGCTGCACCTTGGTGCGGCTGGAGTAGCGGGAGATCCGGGCGACACCGGTGTCCACGACGTACCTGATCCCCGGGACGGTCAGCGACGTCTCGGCCACGTTGGTGGCGAGCACCACGCGTCGTACGGACATCGGGTGGCTGCTGAACACCCGGTGCTGCTCGGCGGCCGAGAGCCGGGAGTAGAGCGGGACGATCTCGGTACGTGGCAGGTCGGCGAGAGCGTCGGCGGTGTCACGGATCTCACGCTCCCCGGGCAGGAACACGAGGACGTCACCCGGGCCCTCGCCGGCGAGTTCCTGGACCGCGTCGCGGATCGCCTCGGTCTGGTCGCGCTGGATCGGCTCGCCCTCGTCGTCGTCCTCCGGCAGCTCGAGCAGTGGCCGGTACCGGACCTCGACGGGGTAGGTGCGGCCGGACACCTCGACGATCGGCGCATCGAAGTGGTCGGCGAACCGGTCGACGTCGATCGTCGCCGAGGTGATGATCAGCTTGAGATCGGGTCGTCTGGGGAGCAGCCGCTTGAGGTACCCGAGGAGGAAGTCGATGTTGAGACTGCGCTCGTGGGCCTCGTCGATGATGATCGTGTCGTACTTCCGCAGCTGCCGGTCGCGCTGGAGCTCGGCGAGCAGGATGCCGTCGGTCATCAGCTTGACCCGGCCGGCCTTCGACGTCTGCTGGGTGAAGCGCACCTGGTAACCGACCAGGTCGCCCAGCTCGGTGCCGAGCTCGGCGGCGATCCGCTCCGCGACCGACCGCGCCGCGATCCGCCGCGGCTGTGTGTGGCCGACCAGCCGCCCCTTCGTGCCGCGGCCGAGCTCCAGGCAGATCTTCGGCAGCTGGGTCGTCTTCCCCGACCCGGTCTCGCCGGCAACGATCACGACCTGGTGGTCCCGGATCGCGGTCGCGAGGTCATCCTTGCGCTGGCTGACCGGCAGCTCGGGGGGATAGGTGATGTTCACAACGCCGGTGATTCTCCCGTACGGCGCAACCCGCCAGTACGGTCGAACGCATGAGCCCGCAGGTTCCCCACGCCGTCGACCACCTGGTCATCGGCGCCGGCTTCTCCGGTCTCGGCATGGCCATCAAGCTCCAGGAGGACGGCGAGCGCGACTTCCTCGTCGTCGAGCAAGGGTCCGATGTCGGCGGCACCTGGCGCGACAACACCTACCCCGGCGCCGCCTGCGACGTCCCGAGCCAGCTCTACTCGTTCTCGTTCGCGCCCAACCCGGACTGGTCGATGTCGTTCTCCCCGCAGCCGGAGATCCTCGACTACCTGCGCCGCGTGGCCGCGCGGTCCGGCGTCCTCGACCGGTTCCGGTTCGACACCGTCGTCGAGGACGCCCGCTGGGACGAGGACACCCAACGGTGGCTGGTGACCACGAGCGCAGGCCAGGTGAACGCGCGGGTCCTGATCAGCGGTACCGGCGCACTGATGGAGCCGAAGCTGCCCGAGATCAACGGCATCGAGACCTTCCAGGGCGAGGTGTTCCACTCCGCGCGCTGGAACCATGACCTCGACCTGACCGGCAAGCGGGTCGCCGTGATGGGGACGGGTGCCTCCGCGATCCAGATCGTGCCCGAGATCGCTAAGCAGGTCAGCCACCTCGACGTCTACCAGCGGACCGCGCCGTACGTCCTCCCCCGCCACGACCGCCACTACACGCGCTTCGAGCGGCTGCTGTTCAAGGTCGCGCCGGCCCTGCAGCGGGTCTACCGCCAGGCGATCTACTGGGGCCGCGAGACCTACGTCCCCGGCTTCACGCGCGAGCCCAGGCTCGTGCTGCCTGCCAAGCGGATGGCGCTGCGCAACCTGGAGCGCGCGATCGAGGACCCCGACCTGCGCGAGCGGCTGACGCCCGACTACGCGATCGGGTGCAAGCGGATCCTGATGTCCAACACTTACTACCCGGCGTTGGCTCAGCCGCACGTCGACCTCGTGACGGGCCCGATCACCAAGGTCACCGGAGACGCGATCGTGACCGCGGACGGCGTCGAGAGGCCGATCGACGTGCTCGTCGTCGCGACCGGCTTCCACACCACCGACCTGCCGATCGCCCACCGCGTCCGGGGTCGCGAGGGCCGCTCGCTGGCGGAGACCTGGTCAACCGGCGGCATGGCGGCGTACAAGGGCACCACCGTGCACGGCTTCCCGAACTACTTCGCGATCATCGGCCCGAACACCGGGCTCGGGCACTCCAGCATGGTGTTCATGATCGAGTCGCAGGTCGCCTACATCCGCGACGCGCTGCGCACCATGCGGGCCGAGGGGCTCGCGACGGTCGAGCCGCGGCTCGACGTCCAGGAGTCGTGGAACGCCGACGTCCAGCGGCGGATGCGGCGCACCGTGTGGAACTCGGGCGGATGCGCGAGCTGGTACCTCGACGAGCACGGCCGCAACACGACCCTCTGGCCGCGGGCCACGTTCACCTTCCGACGCCTGCTGTCCCGCTTCGATGCCGAGGCGTACGAGGTGGGCGCATGAAGACACTGAACGACAAGGTCGTCGTCATCACCGGCGCCGGCTCCGGCATCGGGCGATCGCTGGCCCTCACCGCCGCCGCGCGCGGGTCGCTGCTCGCGCTGTCCGACGTCGACGAGTCGGGGCTCGCCGAGACGGTGGTCCTGGCCGCGAACACCGGCGCCACCGAGGTCCACTCCGCGCGGCTCGACGTCGCCGACCGGGTCGGCTTCGCGTCGTACGCCGGTGACGTAGCCGCGCGCTTCGGCCGGGTCAACGTGGTCGTCAACAACGCCGGCGTCTCGCTGACCGGCGACCTCGCGGACCTGTCCTACGACGACATGGAGTGGATCGTCGGGATCAACTTCTGGGGCGTCGTCCACGGGACCAAGGAGTTCCTGCCCCACTTGGTCGCGTCGGGGGACGGCCACCTCGTCAACATCAGCTCGCTGTTCGGGCTGGTGTCGATCCCGGGCCAGAGCTTCTACAACGCCACCAAGTACGCCGTGCGCGGCATGTCGGAGGCGCTGCGCGAGGAGCTGCTGATGGCCGGCCACCCGGTCGGGGTCACGGTGGTCCACCCCGGCGGGATCAAGACCGCGATCGCCCGCAGCGGGCGGGTGTCCGGCAGCCCCGACAAGGCGGCGACCGCCGAGCTGTTCGACCAGAAGCTGGCCAAGACGACACCGGACCGGGCTGCCGAGATCATCGTCCGGGCGGTGCTCAAGAACCAGGCCCGCTGCCTGGTCGGGCTCGATGCGCACGCCCTGCACCACTTCGCGAAGCTCACCGGCTCGCGCTACCAGGACATCGTCGCCGGCGCCGCCAAGCGGGTCCGGCCTGCACGCCCGCTCTAGTCCTGCGGTGGTGGCGGCAACGCGTCGGTCGCCTCCAGGGAGTCCAGGCCCGTCAGCAGCAGCAGGTCTGCCACCACGCCGCGCAGCTGGGCCAGCACGACCTCGGCCGAGAGCACCGACGAACGCTCCACGTGGCCGGTCGCGGCACCGACCGCGAGCAGCGCGTCGCGGGCAGCCACCGCCATCCGGTCGGCCGCGAGCTCGTCGGCCACGGCAACGGTGGCGTCGGCGAGCTCGCGCGCCAGCACGGCGTACGAGTGCGGGATCGGACGGCGGTGGTACGCCGCCACCGCGGTGTGCCGCACCAGCACCCGGGTCGAGCGCAGCGACCGGTCCAGCGGGTCGACCAGCTCCGCCATCCGACGGACGCCGGGCCGGTGCCGGACCCGGAACGGTGACGACGCCACCACGGCCAGCCCCTCGTCGGCGGCGACCTGGAGCTCGCGGATCAGGTAGTCCGTGTCGCGGGCGTCGGCGAGCAGGTCCAGTGCGGGCTCCGCCTCGCCGTCGACCATCACGTCCGCTGCCGTGCGCAGCAGGTCGGCCACCTTGCGGAGCACCGTCGCGGCGTGCTCGCGCGGTCGGCGCAGCGGTGCGGCGGGGACGACGGTGGCCGCGACCAGCGCCACGGCACCGCCGATCAGGGCGTCGGTCCAGCGGACCAGCCCCTGGGAGGGATCGGGCAGCAGCGTGGCCACCACGATCGACTGGACCGCGGCCTGGGTCACGAACAGCTGCCCGCCGTCGAGCAGGAACGCCGCGGTCATCGCCAGCGCCACGATCAGCGTGAGCTGCCACCAGCCGGTGCCGGTGACCGAGACCAGCAGGTCGGCCACGAACACCCCGATCGCGACGCCCAGCGTCACCTCGGCGACGCGCCGCAGCCGCTGGCCGTACGACGTCCCGAGGCTGACGACGGCGGCGATCGGCGCGAAGAACGGCGTCGTGTGGCCCAGCACCTCGGCGGCGATGTACCACGCAACACCGGCGGCCAGCGCGCACTGACCGATCTGCCACGACTTCGACCGCAGCCGTCCCAGCCGGGCCGCGAGCGAAGTGCGCCCGCGCGACCAGGCACGGTCCAGGGGCGGCCCCACCTCCATGCGGCGATCCTGCCAGAGTGGGTGCCGTGAGGTTCGAGCCCGGCACGACGGTGCGCTGCGAGATGACGAAGTGGCCGGACCGGCCGCACTGGGTGTTCGCGGGGACCTATCTCGGCGCCGACGAGCACGGCGACTGGATCGGGTTCCCGCGCGGCACGCGGTTCACCCGACCGGGCGCCGATGTGACCATGCCGAACGACCAGGTCGGGCTGGTGCCGTCGGAGTCCCTCGCCGAGCGCGGCTGGCTGGCCACGTTCCACGGGCCGGGCAGCGACTTCCGGCTGTACGTCGACATGGCGAGCCCGCCGGCCTGGGACGGCGGTGTGGTGCGCTCGGTCGACCTCGACCTCGACGTGATCCAGGGCGTCACCGGCCGAGTGTGGGTGGACGACGAGGACGAGTTCGCCGATCATCAGGTCCGTTTCGCGTACCCGCCCGACGTGGTCGCGGGGGCGCTGGCCTCCGCGCAGTGGGTCGAGAGCGCCGTCCGGAATCGCCAGGTGCCGTTCGACGGCGAGACCCACCTTTCCTGGCTGCACCGGCTCGCCCCAGACTGAGCCTGTGCACATCGACTTCCGGGCCTCGCCGCGCCCCACGCTGGGTGTCGAGTGGGAGTTCGCGCTCGTGGACCGTGCGTCGCGGGACCTCTCCAACTGCGCAGCCTCGCTCTTCGACACTGCGGTGCCGCGGCTCGACGACCCGGACCGGCTGCACAAGGAGCTGCTGCGCAACACGGTCGAGATCGTCACCGGCGTGTGCGACGGGGTGAGCGAGGCGATGGCCGACCTGCGCTCCACACTCGACGTCGTGGTGCCTGCCGCGCACGAGGTCGGGGTCGACCTCTTCGGGGCGGGCGCCCACCCGTTCGCGGCGTGGTCGGCGCAGCACCTGACGCCGGGCCACCGGTACGCGGAGCTCATCAACCGCACCCAGTGGTGGGGGCGGCAGATGCTGATCTGGGGCGTCCACGTGCACGTCGGGATGCCGGCCGTCGAGCGGGTGATGCCGGTGCTGTCGTCGCTGCTCAACACGTTCCCCCACCTGCAGGCGCTCTCGGCCTCCTCACCCGTGTGGGCAGGGACCGACACCGGCTACGCCTCCAACCGTGCCCTCATGTTCCAACAGCTCCCGACCGCCGGGCTGCCGTTCCAGTTCGACACGTGGACCGAGTTCGAGGGCTTCTGCCACGACTCCGTGACCACCGGCGTCATCGAGGACCTCGCCGACGTGCGCTGGGACATCCGGCCCTCCGCGCACAACGGGACGATCGAGAACCGGGTGTGCGACGGCGTCTCCACGCTGGAGGAGCTCTCTGCCCTGGTCGCCCTCATGCACTGTCTGTGCGTCGACCTCGACGACCGGCTCGCCGGGGGAGAGACCCTCCCCAGCCTGCCGCCGTGGCACGTCCAGGAGAACAAGTGGCGAGCCGCGAGGTACGGGCTCGACGCCGAGATCATCACCGACGCCGCCTGCCGCGAACGGCTCGTGACCGACGACCTCGCCGATGTCCTCACCCGGCTCGAGCCGGTGGCCGCCCGGCTGGGCTGCGCTGACGAGCTGCGCTCCGTCGAGGACATCCCGAGCCACGGTGCGTCCTACCAGCGGCAGCGCGAGGTCGCGCACCGCTCCGGCGGCGACCTCAAGTCCGTCGTCGCGTCCGTCGTGGACGAGCTGTACGCGTCGCTCGCAGCGGCAGGTCAATAACCCTTCGAGACGGGCGCGGGGCGCCCTCCTCAGGAACCACCCCCTTCGGGTGGCACCATCTCCAGCCGGACACCGAGCAGTCGGACCGGTTTGTCCTGCTCGACCTTCTCCAGCAGCGCCACCGCGGTGTCGCCGAGCAACCTCAGGTCACGGCTCGGCTCTGTCAGCTTCCGCGAGCGGGTCAGCGTGAAGAAGTTCTGGTAGCGAACCTTCAGGTGCACGCGCATCGCCGGCCGGCCCTCGGCATCGATGCTCTCGAGAGCGCGACCGGTCAGCACGCGGACCGCGGCGGGCACCTCCTCCCACTCCAGGTCGCGCTGGTAGGTCTCCTCGTGCCCGTGCGCCCGCGGCACCCACGGCGTCGCGTCGACCGGGCTGCTGTCGACGCCACGGCCGAGCCGGTGGAACCACGGCCCCATGGTCGGCCCGAACTCCCCCGCCAGCACCGTGGTGTCCGACGCCGCGAGGTCGCGCACGGTCTCGATCCCGTGGCTGTTGAGCCGGCCGGCGATCTTGGCGCCGATCCCCCACAAGGCCCGGACCGGACGCGCCCCCATCTCGTCGAACCAGGTCTCGTCGGTGATCGTGTAGACCCCGCGCGGCTTGCCGTAGTCGGTGGCGATCTTGGCCTGCAGCTTGTTGTTGCCGACGCCGACCGAGCAGTGCAGCCGGGTCGCGGCCAGCACCGCGTCTCGCACCCGGCCGGCGAACTCGACGGGGTCCCCCAGGTCGCCGTGGCCGGCACCGGCGCCCAGGAACGCCTCGTCCCAGCCAAGCACCTCGACGACGACCGGCACCCCGCCCCACTCCATCGACCGCAGCGCGGCCATCACCTCGGCGGAGGCGGCCTCGTAGACCGGGAAGTCGAGCGGGAGAAAGACGGCGTCCGGGCACTTCTTGTGCGCCGTCCGCAGCGGCATCCCGGAGCGGATCCCGAACTCCCGAGCCTCGTACGACGCGGTCGACACGACCGCCCGCTCGGTGACGATCCCCCGGCCGCCGACCACGACCGGCAGCCCGGCCAGCTCGGGCCGGCGCAGCACCTCGACCGCGGCCAGGAACATGTCCAGGTCGACGTGGAGCACCCACCGCGGGTCACCCGGGATCACCCGGCGATCGTGCCACGGCCCAAGCCAGCGACCGCTGCAGGTCGGCGAGGTCGCGGTACCAGACCCGCACCGAGGTACGGCAGCGGACCCGAGCCCGCATCGTGTCGTACTCCGCGCACTCGGCCGCCGCCTCGGAGTCGGTCGGCGGAAAGATCGACGACCCGTCGTAGTAGTAGATCCCGAACCCGTTCGCGGCGTCGCCCTCCACCTTCACGATCGTGTCCGGCTCGGTGGCGGGACCCAGCCCCACCGCGACGCCCGCACCGGCCACCAGCGCCACCAGTGCCGTGACCAGTGCCGTGATCAGCACCAGCCCCGCTCGACGTGTTCGTGTCACCCGTGTCACCTGTGTCTCCCCTCGTCACGCGCCGGGAGGTCCGACGCGCCAGCGACGCTAGGGGGCCGCACGGACAGCCACCGGCCGTCGCGGGAACCCTGTGGAGACGGCGTACCGGCAGCGAGGCTGTGGACGGAAGCCGGCCCTTCAGCGGGCCCGGGTCACCGTGATCGTCGAGTTGGTGCACGACGAGGCGAGCGACGTCATCGCCGACTTCTCCGCCGAGTCGACGGTCAGCCGCCAGCGGTGCTTGACCGCGACGAACTCACGCAGGTAGCGACACCGGTCGTACTGCGGCAGCCAGGTCCCCGGGTCCTGGTCGCCCTTGGTCTGGTTGACGTCGTCGGTGACCGCGACCAGTGACCGGGAGTCGCCGAGGTCGTTGGCGAAGTCGCGGCGGACGGTGCTCGACCAGGTCCTCGCACCCGAGTCCCAGGCCTCGGCCAGCGACACCATGTGGTCGATGTCCAGGTCGCCGGTGTTGGTCCACGACACGCGGTCGTAGTAGGAGAACCAGCGCCCGCCGCTGATGGTGCAGGTGCCGGTCACGGTCGGCGGGTCGTCGGCCTCGGCCAGCAGCACCTCGTTGCGGGTGTGGCAGCCGTCGCCGTCCGCGTCGATCCAGTGCTGGAACAGGTCGCGGTCGTAACCGGTGCGGACCTCGGTGGCGACCGGCAGGTCGGCCACGGCGGTCTGCAGCGGAGCGGAGTACTGCTCGGCGTAGGCAACCGCGGGCGCGCCGAGGAGCAGCGCGAGGAGAGTGACGAGCAGCGTCGTCGTACGGCGCATCATGGGGGCTCCCGAGACGGATCGATGATGGTCCAAGAGCACCATCCACCCGCGAGCCGATCGGCGCAAGGGACCCGCCACTAGGATCGATGGATCCCGAGGAGGCACGGTGGTCTCACCGATCGACCCGACGTCGGCCGCGTTCCTGCTGGCCGAGAACCGCAACATGCCGATGCACGTCGGCGCGCTCGAGCTCTTCAAGAAGCCTGAAGGCGCCGGTCGCCAGTACGTCCGGGAGATGTTCGAGACGATGCGGGACGTCGAGGAGGTCGCGCCGCTGTTCCTCAAGCACCCGCACCGCTCTCCCCGCACCGCGGGCCAGCTGGTGTGGCGACCCGACGATCAGTTCGACATCGAGCACCACGTCCGCCACAGTGCGCTGCCGAAGCCCGGTCGGGTCCGTGAGCTCCTCGAGCTGTGCTCGCGGCTGCACAGCACCCGCCTGGCGTGGGAGCGGCCGCTGTGGGAGGCGCACGTCATCGAGGGCCTGCGCGACGGCCGGGTGGCGATGTACATCAAGACCCACCACGCCTTGGTCGACGGCGTCAGCGCCATGCGACTGCTGGCCAGCGTCCTGAGCACCGACCCCGAGCAGCGCGACATGGCCGCTCCGTGGGGCGTGATGCCCGAGCGCTCGAAAGCCGCCCCGGAACGGGACAAGGTCGAACACGCCGTCAGCGACGTGCCGGCGCAGGCGCTGCGGACCGCCCTGGGCATCAGCGCCGAGGCAGCCGGCCTGCCGAGCGCGCTGGTGAAGACGCTGCGCAAGAGCCTGCGCAACGAGACATCCTCGCTGTCGCTGTACGCGCCCCGCACGATCCTCAACCAGACGATCACCGGGTC